>Ga0315277_10000055_pt1 | contig 169042 bp, 157 predicted proteins | sample YL17G05_15_MG_FD_203695 | JGI IMG/M metagenome (GOLD analysis project Ga0315277, IMG submission 203695) | Sediment microbial communities from Yellowstone Lake, YNP, Wyoming, USA - YL17G05_15 | ecosystem: Environmental > Aquatic > Freshwater > Lake > Sediment | place: USA: Wyoming | collected...
ACCAGAGCACCCTGATTGACGACCGCTTGACTCCCAACTTTGGAGTCACTATACTCTCGCTCAACCAACGCAACAGGTGGGGAATCCTTCTGGCCCCGCCTGGGGAATATGTTGGCCCTCGACAGGCGAGTGACACCGTGCCTCGGTGGAACTGGTTCTGGCTGAGGCAGGTCGCTTTCGAGCGCGGATCTTGCTCTGATTGATGAGCTATGCCAGAAAACGCTCTCACGAGAGAGGTCTATCAATCATAAGCTTATTCTTTCAATCGGCTATTCCCCCTAATCACCCCAACTGAGTAACCATGTTTTCCCAATCGTGCCATTTCGCCCATTGAGAAGGATAGTCTCTAACATGGTCTTCTAGTATTCTGAACAATCTTTGTGTGATCTCATGTTCCGTAATTTCTTGTTTGTACGTGATTGGAGACAGGAACCTTATATGACACTGATTTCTCTTCTGATATGTCAGAACCGGAACAATTGGAACATGGGTTTTCTTATGGAGCGCGGCAGCACCGCGATTGACTTTAATAGATCGTCCCATAAGTTGTACCGTGAGATAATTTTCAGTAAGCAATATATGCGTATCACAAAAGAGCAGAATACTCTTTCCCTCTCTCAACGCGCGATATAATATGAGTCCATCTTTTTCACTTCTACTGTACAACCGAGGAACCACAGGGAAGACACGACCCTTAACAACTTCAATTCGCTTTACGTGCTGTTCAAAATATTCATCTTTGTACGCTACTGGTGAGCAGACCTCAATTCCAATATTCCCAAATACAATAGGCAACGTTTCAAAGCTGCCAAAATGATAACCACAAAATATTACACCTTTATCCTTTGTTTCCTCTATTACAGATATTTGATTTTCGAGGACAAAGTAATTCCTGATCCACCTACCAAGCGCATCATAATTCAATCTAAAAAAGAGCGTCTTATCAAATGCAATTTGCTTTTGGATATTTTCATAATTGCGCGAGAAACGACTGTCTGAGAGACCAGACTTCCCAAACGCAACGCAGGCGTGGTGGAGCAGCTTTTCATCGACCTGCATTTTCCTAAAGAACATTCTTTTCAGAAAAGGATAGGTTACTTGAATTCTGTTCCTCTTTATGAGAAATTCGAACAGACTGACACGAAGAATTACTGACATGAAATATGTCAAATGAACAAACCACCGGGGATTTTCTTCAAACACCACATGATTACCAATTCTTGAAATGAAACCATTGTCAATAAGGGTTTCAATGATCGGCGTAATATTGACGGTCGCTAAATCCACACCAAATTTCTTCGAGACAATCTCTTTGATCTTAGAGGGGGGCTTTTTCGATGCAATGAGTTCAACTACCATAGCGCCAGCTTTTGGTGTGGTAAGTACAGTCATGTCTTCCTTCTTGATTACTAAATAGTTCTCGGACATTTTCTTTATGTATACAGGGACTATTCTGAGGATATCGTCTTCTTCTATGGCGTATTTCATTTTTCCATTGCTCCTCCCCGAAATAGAACTCTATGTTTTTGCACCCCTTTTCTATTCTTGATTTTGACTAATACAAGTAGGACAACATACACTGATCCGTTTATGTATTCTCTTATCCAATCCGTCTCTACACCCACACGCCTAAATTCTTGCTGGTGTGTCACAAGCAGGTACACACTTAAGATTAAGACGATAGAAACAAGAAGATAATTGAACAGACGACCTAGAGCGAAACTAATCTCTATCCGGTCAACCTGTATACGGCTAGCCGACGCCATTCTCAAGAACCAGCGTTTAATCAAGACACCAGAGTTTGCGTACAGATTGTCTTTGGCAAGCAACTCAGCAAACACAAAATACAAATCTGTCTTAAAGAATACGTCAAGTTGAAACATGATTCCTATGAGGGTCTGCAGTATGCAGATATCGATCAATGGTTGACTAAGCCTTATGTCTAGCAATCCAAGTAAGTTTCTCAAGTGGAATAGAACTAGTACTGTCAACAAGTCACCCAATATGCCCGCAAGATAGAACCGATACCTTCTTCTTTTTTCAACGAGATACACAGCGTCTGCTTGCGTTTCTAGAACAATGAAAACATAACGAGAACCAATTTTTATCTGAGCTGGCACTCCAAGACTCAAAGCAGCTAGGTAATGAAAGCATTCATGTTTCAGTACCAAAATCCAACCCAAAAGGATAACTAGAACAGGATGCTTCATAGAAAAGACGCTTACAGAATCAAGCAATGATGGCAAGTTTATTGATCGATGAACATTCATTGCAACAGCGCTTGCAAACATCAACACGTATATCCAATAAGCCCATTTAGAAAACGCGGCACGAGCAACCCTTCTCCATTTTAGTTGAGGCTGCTCTTTTGTTTTGCAGGCAACATTCAATTGCTGATCATCTATAGAAGAGATTAGATTAGCTTCATGTAGAGCCAAGATCAATTCCTTAATGGATACTTTCTGTTGATATTTTAGACTTAGAATATCCTCAGTCTCACCCAAAGAATGACCTTGGTTTAGAAGATCTATTGCCTCCAAACCAGCTCGATTTGATTTGATGAATGAATCCTGCAGGAATGAGGACCCAATGATGACATCTTCATCCGAATGAGTGGTGTCAAGATGTACTGTTGTGATCCGCGAATGTGGAAAAATCGGAATTTCCCGCATCTCTATTTCATTTCCAGGACTAACTTCACATAATAGGTCAAATCGAGCCGTACTAAAACAGAATTGAGCGCTAATCTATTGTCAGGCTGAATAATAAAGTCGGTTCCATCTTTTGCAATATTGTAGTTTTTCCATAGCGGAAGCGCAACATCAAGTCCTAACAATTTCATGCCAATTCCTGCATCGAGGAATGCAAAACGATCCGATTGGAAATCGTTACTAGATTTCCAGAGTTTTGCCGCTTCGAAAAATACCTTCAAATACCACGGCTCGATCTTACCCTTTGGGGAGTTCAAGATGTTAATATTAAGATCGATTCGATTAGAAAGAAGATATTGACCTGACAGGTTCTTGTTGATATATCCTGCCAATCCTCCTGAGAAATCTGGTTCATAAAAAAATCTATGCCCCACAAAGCTACCAAAGTCCGAATATATGACGCGATTTGACGGGGAAAGAAACAACTCTGCCTGGCGAGGATGTCTTCCATCAATCATACCTGCACTAACATAGTCCGTGACTGAAAAACGCCGCGAAAGAGGGACATCATTATATCCTTCTACGGTGACTTTTGTATAGTCATATTCGCCACCCAATACATTCAAACTTTTTTGAATTTCAAGATCGAATTGATGGGTAGAAAGTTCATGGTCCAAACCAACTGTGTAACGAAACCCTACGCCAACATCTTTCCCCCGTTGAGCTTGAAAAGAGTCATAATATCTGTCGTCAAATATTTCATCAAAAGAGAAAAGCAGTAAGAAATTATGCGAAGGATGTTCAAATTTATGTTTACCTATGCGATATTCCAGCACTGCCTCGGCCTTTCTTTCTCCTTGCCATTTGTGATAATTCAGATAGTAGTCATTAAACTCTTCGAAGAACTTGGTTGTGCTTCTGAATACGAATGCGTAGTCAAAACTGTTCGTTTGTGGAAAATAGTAGGTAGAAGCTCCGATTGCGTGTGATTCATTGCCGTAAATGTTTGGCAACCCATCGTAATACAAACATATACCGCCATAGCCCCGTCCGCTAAAGGAATTATGATTAAACCATGGAGTAAAATACACTGTGTTTTGATAGAATGATTCTGTAGGATATATGAAACTCACATGCATTCCATTCCCTGATGTTGAATTGTTTCTTTGATTAGATTCAAACAGACTTCTATCCGGATCTATTTGTGCAGAAACGATGCTATCCGTACCAGAAAATTCAATTACATTAAGTTCTTTGTCAGCAAATATTTGTTTGCGGATGACGTTGCCTTTTTCTGTCTTGAATTGAACAGTGAGAGGCATGACTATGGAATCTGCTCGAATGACTTCAAACGTTGTCAGATAGACATTCTCAGAAGTACTGTGCGAACGAAGCTCGCCCGCTTTGTAGTCACACTGTTTGTTCGAGTACACCCACTCGTCAAAGTACCACTGCCAATCCCGGTGTGTGGTCTCATTGAAAGCAGCAATCAAAGATTTGCCTGTTACATGATGTAGGAGGTTTTTCGCATAGTATGCTCGCATCGCCGCATTAAAGACACTATCTCCCAGACTGTACTTTAGCATAGATAGAGCAAACGCTGGGCGCAAATACACATTGTTGAATTCCGCCCGGCTTCGGTAGTTGTATGCTTTATCAGAAGCTGGCGGTAGAGAGGGATTGTACGAAGACGATATAAGAAGATTGGATTTCATAAGCTCCGTATGGTTGATTGATTCGTCTCCTAATACGGTATGAGCAATCCATGAATCATTGAAATTCCCGTTATGTTTTTCTTTGAAGTATCTCATCTCACAGAACTGGGTTAATCCTTCATCTAACCACGGGTCATCCATTTCATTGTTCCCCAACATTCCATAAAACCACTGATGACCTATTTCGTGAAAAATAACTTCTTCAAGAAGTTTGTATCCCAAAAGATCTTTTACAGCACATAGAACAAGATTGTTATATTCCATGCCTCCAGATGGATTATAGCTATCAACCACACAAAGCGCAGGATAAACATAATCGCCATACCATCCGGTCATATATGTAACTGCATCTCGCGCATATTGATCGGCCGGTTTCCAATCAATGTAGTGTTCCGGAAGTACAAAAAGATAAATGGATGTAGTTGCATAGTTGGTTCTTCTCACCAGGTATCGATAGTCGCATACCCAGGCAAAATCATGAACATTTTCAGCAAAGAATGAAATTGTCTTAAGTGGGATTCTACCTGAATGATATTGTTCTTCCGCTTGCTTGTTCACCGATTTCAAGGAATCAATTTGATTCTTGACCGCTTCCTCAGGCAGTTGGTCTAACTGTCTCGTATATGCGACCATCTGGTTCAAGCGGGATTTTTCTTCTTCATCGGTCAATACTCCGGTTGCTGCAACCCACATATTCTCAGGCAAAGTAATTGAGACATTGAAAGTACCATAATCACCATAGAATTCACCCAACACATGATACCCGTCATTATGCCATCCTTCATTATCATAGACAGCAATTTTGGGATACCATTGAGTCATTTCATAATGCAGATTGTCATGTCCAAGCCGGGAAAGGAATCGTGGAATCTTTACCGTAAAGTTCATCGAGAAGTTTATTGAATCTCCCGGTGCAAGACCTCCAGGTAAGAATACTTTCATTTCGGTTTCGTCGCCATCCTTATATTCCCATCGAAGGGCGGTGTTCTCGGTTCTGATCGTGTCCAGAACAATATTTCCTCGCTCCGATTCTCTCGTATAGAAGAAGTCATTTATACCGCGCTCTTCTTCTTCTCTTGCAAACACTGAACGCTCATCCTTGTATGCGTTTGGATAGAGGTGAAACCACACGTATGTAAGTGTATTTTGGGAATTGTTGATATAGGTGAGATTCTCCCGACCGAGAAGCATATGATGTTTGACATCGAGGTTAACTTTGATGTCATAGGAAACTCGTTGCTGAAAGTATGTACCTCTTTGACCTAATGCTTGCATTGTCATGATACATGTAAATGTGACGAATGATCTTAGGGAACCCCCAATTACTTGCCTACTAAGAGAAGCCATGCCAATCTCCACTCAAGATTTGTTGAAAAACAGGATCTATCTGATAGAAAATATTAGGGGAATAGAAGTTCTATGTTGAAATAGAACATTCCATTCCCCATTGAAAGAAATTATGTTAACTCATGTTATCAACTGCCCAACTAACTACAACGTAAGCCAAATACAATAACATCACCACGGTTGGGGGATCCATTGTAGGATTTGTCGCTTCGAGTTTCTTTGTTAAGAAAAATCAAGACCTTCTTTGCAAGGGAACGCGTTGATATAATTTGGGCTGCCCAGCCAGTCAACTTCAAAGACTACGACAACTGGTTGTATGCCCAACCAGCAACAATTAATATGAGACCGATTTCTATGAGGACAGTACCAGTGTCGTTCGTCATGTTTTTCGATTCTAGCCTCTGTGCTGATATTTCCATACGAGCCTCCTTTCAATATGCAAGAAACAGCAGTTAGCTAAGCACAGCAAATCCAGCCCAGCCGGCACCAACACATAGCAGAACAACGCCGGCTATTATTAGGTAATCACCTACTGAAAGGTCGGTAGGATTTTTCTTCTCAAGTTTTACAGCTTTGATTTCCATAGTAGCCTCCTTTGAACGAAGTGAAATGAGTTTGACTAGCAAATGTGTTAGATATTGGCTGGGCAGCCTTGTCAAGGTTATAAGGAATCTAGATCACATATGCAAGACATTTTTTTGCCCATCTGTGTGTAGTTCCGTTTCTCATCAAGGCGGAGAATTCTACTCTCTGCGCAGCACTTCCAAAGAACTGCTTGGCTCCAGTTCCGCGTTCTATTGGTTCTCTTGCAACGACAGAACGCTCATCTTGATAAGCATTGAGACAAAGATAAAACCGTACAGAGGCAAGCGTATCTGGAGAATGATCTACATGAAGTTGTGTTCACCCCAGGTATTAGGATCTTGAGGAGTTTTCGGAGATTTTGGTGATCTGAGCGTGATGCTGCAATATGGCAACGCAACCCTGTCCCTGCGGCAACTACGGGAACCCGAATCAGGAGTGCACCTGCACGCCGATGCAGATCCAGAAATACGTGGGTTGGATCTCCGGTCCTCTCCTTGATCGCATTGACATCCACGTTGAAGTGCCAGCGGTCAAGTACACCGAGCTGGCCTCAAAGCGGGCGGGAGAGGCATCCGCTGCGATCCGGCAGCGGGTGATCGTAGCACGTGAGATTCAGATGAGCAGGTTCGCGGGGCGACAAGGGCTCTTCAGCAATGCAGATATGGATTCGAAGGAGATCAAGGAGTTCTGCGAGATTGACGGGGCCGGTGCGGATTTGCTCAAAACGGCCATGAACAGGCTAGGACTCTCAGCTCGCGCGTACGACCGTATTCTGAAGGTCGCACGGACGATCGCGGATCTCGCGGAATCCGAGGATATACAACCTGAGCACCTCGGAGAAGCTATTCAATACCGGAGCCTCGACAGAGGCTTCTATATAGTTTAAGGTCGTCCACGTCGTCATCCTCCCGCTGCCGTCCCATACCTTCACGATTCCCCCCGGCTCATCTCGCTGGGTTCCTTGAGACTGCTTTGTTGATTTCGTATATTGTAATGAAGTGTTACAAGTACTCCACTGTAATAGCTGCGGTTAACTTCGATGCCATACGCAATAACGCTTATCCCCGGTGACGGTATCGGACCGAGTATCTCAGAGGCCGCCCAGGAGATCATTGCAGCGACGGGGGTCGAAGTGAAGTGGGATGTGCAGGAAGCGGGCATCCCTGCGCTCGCGAAGTACAAGGACCCGCTTCCCCAAAGTGTTATTGACTCGATTGCCAAAAACAAGGTCGCTTTGAAGGGGCCACTCACGACGCCTGTGGGCTCAGGATTCCGCAGTATCAACGTGGCGCTCCGGAAGGAGTTCGATCTCTACATAAATCTTCGACCGGCAAGGTCCATGGCTGGCCTCAAATCTCACTTTAGCGATGTTGATCTAATCATTTTCCGCGAGAACACGGAAGAGTTCTATGCTGGGATCGAACACTATATCGATTCCAAGAAGAGTGCTGCGGAAACGATCGGGGTTGTCACACGAGCCGGGTCCGATAGAATCGTCCGGGCCGCCTTCGAATACGCTCGTAAGCACAAACGGAAGAAGATCACAATCGTCCACAAGGCGAACATACTCAAGTACACGAGCGGACTGTTCCTGGACGTGGCAAAGGAGGTCGCGCAGGAGTATCCCGAGATCGAATGTAACGATCGCATTATTGACAACATGGCGATGCAATTGGTCATGAATCCTCACCAATTCGACATCATCGTGACGACGAACCTGTTCGGCGACATCCTCTCCGATCTGTGCTCAGGTTTGGTCGGTGGACTCGGGCTGGCGCCCGGGGCGAATATCGGCTACGATGCGGCAATCTTTGAGGCAGTCCATGGCAGCGCGCCTGACATTGCAGGCAAGAACCTAGCCAATCCGTGCGCCCTCACCCTGGCCGCAGCAATGATGCTCGATCACCTCGGAGAGCTAGGTGCTGCGTCGAAGATTCAACGCGCCGTCGCGGACGTTCTCAAAGAGGGGAAGATGGTCACGCGCGACCTGAATCCGGAAAAGTATGTCGGAACGACGGAGATGACCGACACCATTATCGACCATATCAAGTCGTATGACTGAAGAGAGGATTCATATGAGGCGCCACGTGCTCTCCAACATCTATTGGGGATTGGTTCTCCTGGCCATTGGATGCTTTCTGCTGGCGAGGAACCTTGGCTACCTCGATTTCTATTTCTCTTTCAGAATCTACTGGCCGGTCATTCTCATTCTTGTCGGTCTCGGATGGATCGTGAAGAGCTTTGAATCCCGTTCCGGGGAACGGGATGAAAATGTGAAATGAGTTCGTGGCATGCGCATTGGTGAGATCGACATAGAACGCCCGGTTGTGCTCGCTCCCATGGAGGATGTGACCGACATTTCGTTTCGGCTCGTCTGCCGGAGGCTCGGGGCCGACATCGTCTATACCGAGTTCGTCAACTCCGAAGGTCTCGTCCGCGATTCGGTCAAGACCAAGAACAAGCTGCTGTTCTTGAACGAGGAGCGCCCCTTCGGGATTCAGATTTATGGGGGCGAGGAGGGCTCCATGGAGCGTGCCGCATCGATAGCCGAGGGCTACGATCCCGATCTCATCGATATCAACTGCGGCTGCTGGGTGAAGGATGTTGCGCACCGAGGCGCCGGTGCAGGACTCCTGAAGGATCTTCCGCGCATGGAGCGAATTGTGACGAACGTCGTCAAGAGAGTGAAGCTGCCGGTGACCGTCAAGACGCGACTCGGATGGGACGCCGAAAGCATCCGCATCGTCGACGTGGCCAGGATGATAGAGCAAACAGGTGCCAGGGCCTTGACCATCCACTGCCGCACGCGATCGCAGGGCCACAAGGGCGAGCCCGACTTCTCCTGGATACCTCAGGTGAAGGCTGTGGTCTCCATACCGATTCTCGTTAACGGCAGCCTCGATTCGGCTGAGAAGATCAAGGGAGCGTTCGACGAGACAGGGTGCGACGGTGTCATGATCGGCCGGGCGGCGATCGACAACCCGTGGATCTTCGAGCAGGCAAAGCACTTTCTCGAGTGGGGAGAGCAATTGCCGCCGCCGACGCTACAGGAGCGTATCCGCGTGCTTCTTGACCACCTGAGACTTTCGATCGAGCACAAGGGCGAGCGGAGAGGAATCATCGAATTCCGAAAGCACTACGCAGGTTACCTTCGAGACTTGCCCAACGCTTCGAAAGTCCGCCAGGAGTTGATGCAGTACACCGAGTTGCCTCCGATCGTTGATCGAATCCTGCGATTCTCTTCATCTGTACAGCTCTCCGAGCCTTCGGCTGTCCTTACTTCGTAACTCTTCGTGGTGCGACATGGAGAAGAAACAGGTTGGACTAATCCTCGACGAGATGGGAACCCTCTTTGAGTTGAAAGGGGAGAACCCGTTCAAATGCCGCGCGTTTCACAATGCCGCCCGCGTCGTCGAGGCACTCACGGGAGACCTTCAAGAGCTTGTGGCATCGGGTGATATTCGAAGCGTAAAAGGGATCGGCGAACACCTCGCCGGCATCATCAACGACTTGGTGGGGAAAGGGACCTCCAAAGAGTGCGAGGATCTCAAAGCGTCTCTGCCAGCCGGTCTGCTGCAAATGGTTCGCATTCAAGGACTCGGCCCGAAACGAATTAAGGTCCTTTATGACAAGCTGAGCATCAAGTCCGTTGAGGAGCTCAAGAAGGCGTGCGAGGAGCACCGGCTCGCGAGGTTGGACGGCTTCGGGGAGAAGACGGAAGAAAACATCCTCAAGGGCATCGAGCTGTTGACCAAAGTGAGCGACAAGCACCTTTATCCGGAGGCAAGGGAGTCAGCGGATAAGATCCTGGCTGCCATTTCGAAGCTGAAGGAGGTCAAACGGAGCGAGGTCGCGGGAAGCTTAAGGAGAAGGAAGGAAATCATCGGCGACATTGACATCGTGGTGAGCGCCGAGGAAAAGAACCGCAAAAGGATCTTTGATGTGTTTGTCTCGCACCCAGAGGTCCAGGACGTCATCGCGCGCGGCGACACCAAATCCAGTGTGCTGCTAAAAGCCGGCATCAACTGCGACCTGAGGATTGTGCAGGATTCCGAGTATCCATTTGCACTGAACTATTTCACCGGCAGCAAGGACCACAACGTCGAGATGCGCTCGCGAGCCCGCAAATATGGGCTCAGCCTCAACGAATATGGTTTCACGAAGATCGAGGGGGACGCGGGGAAGAAGACTAAAGCCATCCCCAAATGCAAAGACGAGGCAGAGATCTACAAAGCGCTCGATCTGAGGTACATACCGCCGGAGCTTCGGGAGAACATGGGTGAGATCGAGGCTGCAGAGAAGGACCGGCTGCCGAAACTGATCGAGGAACACGATGTGCAGGGGACGTTCCACTGCCATACGACATATAGCGATGGTGCGAACACGATAGAAGAAATGGCGGAAGCTGCACGGAAGCTTGGTTGGAGCTACCTCGGCATCGCCGACCACAGCAAAGTCGCGGCCTACGCCGGAGGCCTGTCGGAAGAGAAAGCCAGGCGGCAGTTGAAGGAAATCGACAAGATCAACGGTCGCCTGAAGAACATTCGATTGTTCAAGGGGACGGAGGTCGATATTCTGCCGGACGGCTCGCTCGACTATTCCGAGAAGATGCTGGCGGCCTTTGACTACGTGGTTGTGGCGATACACAGCAAGTTCAAGATGACGGAAGCGGAAGCCACGAAACGCGTTATCAAGGCTCTCAAGAGCAAGTACGTTACGATGCTCGGGCATCCGACGGGTCGCTTGCTGCTCAGCCGCGAAGGGTACCCGATCAACATGATCGAGGTGATCGACGCGGCCTCAGATTTGGGAAAAGGGATTGAGATCAACGCGCATCCCCTTCGTCTGGATCTCGACTGGCGTCTCCTCAAGTACGCGAAGGAGAAGAAGGTCCCCATCTTCATCAATCCAGACGCTCACAACACTGAGGGGCTGAAGGATGTGTCCTACGGCGTCGGTATCGCCCGAAAGGGATGGCTTGAGGCCAAAGATGTCGTGAACACGTGGGATCTCAAGCGAGTCGAGAAACTCCTCGGGACGACGAAGCGCTGACGATTACGAAAACTCGTGTGGTGAACCATGGCAAAGAAAGAGATTTCTCAGAAGCTCCGTGCTCGCGCGAAAAAGATCATCGCCTTGCTCCATAAGGAATACCCTGATCCGAAGATCGCACTGGATTTCTCCAACCCGCTTCAACTCCTCATTGCGACAATCCTCTCCGCACAATGCACGGATGTCAGGGTCAATATGGTGACACCCGGGCTTTTCAAGAAGTACCCCACGGCGCGCGACTTCGCCAACGCGAACCAGGCCGAGCTCGAGCAGGAGATACGATCGACAGGATTCTTCAGGAACAAGTCGAAGAGTATCATCACCTGCTGCAAAGCGCTGGTTGACAAACATGGAGGGAACGTCCCGAACAGTATGGAGGACCTCATTCGGCTCGGGGGTGTTGGGCGAAAGACGGCGAACTGTGTCCTGGGTGGCGCGTTCGGCGTCAACGCTGGGGTTGTTGTCGACACGCACGTTCGACGCGTGACAGGACGCCTTGGTCTCACGAGGAATGACGATCCTGAGAAGATCGAGGTCGATCTGATGGCGCTTGCGCCTCAAAAGGAATGGTACGATCTCGGCAACACGCTGATCTGGCACGGAAGGAAGATCTGCGAGGCGAGAAAACCGAAGTGCCCGGACTGCGTCTTGATCAAGCAGTGCCCTTCTGCGGAGCAGTTCCTTCGGAAAAAGCTCTAGCGGATTGTTGAATCTTGCAGTCTGTTGGGTCAGACATTCTTGTCTGACCTTTTTGTTAGATCTGGGACAAGCAGGAATGCTTGTCCCACCGTGTGAGATCCTTTTTCAGAAGCCTCGTGGACAGTTTCACCATCCAACGATGGAGGCGCGAAGCGGGAACAGGCTTCCCGAAAGATCTCTCAGTTCCTCTTCATCCCTCTTGTGCTTGGAGCCTTCGTGGCAAGAATCGTTTCTGGTGGGCCGGCGCGAGATGCTAGAGCTTGAGGCTGATGGAAACGCCGTCGCGTAACGGGATGATGCTGGTGAAGAGGTCTTTTGAAGCGTAGAGCATTCGGTTGAATGTAAGGATCCCCGCCGTGCCTGCATCTGGCCTCTTGTCGAAAATCTTTCCTCTCCGCAGGGCGTTGTCGGCGATTAGCAATCCGCCCTTGCGAAGTCTTCCGACCACTTTCTTCAGAGCCTTCGGGTAGTCTGGCTTTTCGATATCGAGGAAGATAATGTCGAAATCGCCCTCGATTCTGTCCACGAGTTTCAGCGCGTCGCCGACGTGAAACTCGACGCGGTTGGCGATCTTGCCTCGTTTGAAGAAGCCCTTTGCGAGTTGTTCGTTTTCGGCGCTCGTATCGATGCACACGACCTTCCCACGTGTGCCCACAGCTTTTGCGAACCAGAAGCCGGAGTATCCAAATCCCGATCCCATCTCAAGGACGCGCCGTGCCTTGTTCGCCCCAGCAAGAAGGTAGAAAAGCCGTCCGACGAGAGGTCCGACGATCGGAAAGTCTCGTTGAGCCGCAAGATCCTCCATCTCCGCCAGGATCAAATCGCGCTCCGGAATGACATCGACGAGATACTCTTCAACAGGATGGCTCACAAGCTCCATGGGAAACCTCCGATCAGCTCCTCTTTGTTTGAAATATACAGATTCTGGTGTGAATTGCCAAGCTGTCTCCTTGATTTTCCATCAATTTTTGGTCACTTTTTTTCAGCAAAATGTTCCACCATCGAAGGAAGCACGAATGAACTATCAAGATGCCCTCGGGCTCATGCAAGAGTACACAAAGAACGAAGCGCTGCGGAAGCATATGTATGCCGTCGAGGCGGCGATGCGGGCCTATGCCCGCAAGTACGGCGAGGATGAGGAGAAATGGGCGATCGTGGCTATTCTCCACGATTTCGACTATGAACTGTATCCAACCGCACCCGATCATCCCTCGAAAGGGTCAGAGATCCTGAGGGAGAAAGGATACTCGGAGGATGTGAGGAGGGCGATTCTCGGGCACGCCAGCTATATGATCGTGCCTCGCGATTCAAAGATGGCACAGGTGCTCTACGCCTGCGATGAGCTCTGTGGTTTCATCAACGCCTGCGCCATCATACGCCCGAACAAGATCGCCGATCTCGAAGTATCGTCTGTCAAGAAGAAGATGAAGGACAAGGCTTTTGCGCGGAATGTGAGCCGTGAGGACATCATGCAGGGAACGGAGGAATTGGGGGTCGCTCTCGATGAACACATTCAGTTTGTCATTGATGCGATGCGCAAAAATGCCGATCGGCTGGGGCTCTGAACGAGAGCGTTCAACCTCGGTGCGTTCAATGGCACGTTGGGGGGCTTTGTCAACATCCATCTCAATGACGAAGACATTCGCCATCTTCAGAAGGAAGGGACGCCTGTCAAAGACAACGATGTGCTGAGCATCGTTTCCTCAATAGCAGGAGGGAGGGTATGATATGATTGAACAATCGTCAACTGTTCACCCGGTCGAGGATCATCAGCTCAGTCGGGAAGAGATCAGGCGGTACGGCAGGCACCTGATCATGCCTGAGGTAGGACTCGAGGGTCAGCAGAAGCTCAAGGCCGCAAGTGTCTTGCTTGTCGGAGCGGGCGGACTTGGATCGCCGGCAGCCCTCTATCTCGCGGCTGCGGGTGTGGGCAGAATAGGGATCGTTGACTTCGATGTCGTGGACCTGTCGAACCTGCAGCGGCAGATCATCCACGACACGCAGGACGTAGGCCGGCCGAAGCTCGAGTCTGCGATGAATCGTCTTCGCGCCGTGAACCCTCACGTCGAGGTGAAGCCCTTTGAGGCTCAGCTCTCCTCCGAGAACGCGCTCGACATCCTGAAGGATTTCGATGTCGTCGTTGACGGGACGGACAACTTTCCGACACGGTATCTTGTGAACGATGCGTGTGTGCTGCTCAAGAAGCCGAATGTCTACGGCAGCATCTTTCGATTCGAAGGACAGGCGTCTGTGTTTTATGCAGAGAGAGGTCCCTGCTATCGATGTCTGTATCCCGAGCCGCCCCCGCCGGGGCTGGTCCCGAGCTGTGCCGAAGGAGGGGTCCTCGGTGTCTTGCCGGGCATTGTCGGTGCGATTCAGGCAGCCGAGACACTGAAGATCATCCTGGGAATCGGGGATGTCCTCATTGGGCGGTTGCTGCTGATCGACGCGCTCACGATGCAGTTCAGGCAATTGAAGCTGCGCAAGAACGCCGATTGCCCCATCTGCGGTCAACAGCCAACCATTCGTCAGCTGATCGATTATGAGGCTTTCTGCGGCACGAGCGTTCGCGAGGCTGACACGGGCGAGGGCTCCGCCCCTTCGATCTCCGCCCGCGAATTGCGCGAACGCCTGAATCGAGGCGACGATTTGTTCATCCTCGACGTCCGGGAGCCCCACGAGTATCAGCTCGTGAACATCAAGGGGCACTTGATTCCGCTGGGTGATTTACCGAAGCGCGTGAACGAGTTGGACGCTTCACGGGAGATCGTCGTTCATTGCCACGTCGGTAGTCGGAGCGCTGCTGCGGTGAGATTTCTGAAGCAATTGGGATTTGCGAAGGTGGTCAATCTTGCGGGAGGGATCGACCGATGGGCAGCCGAAGTCGATCCGAAATTGGTCCGTTATTGACCATGATTCCTTGCTCTGAAGCATGAGTGCCACGAGACGAGAATACTCGCTTCGCGCCCTGCGGTGTTCGCGCGATCGTTTTGGTTATGCTCGGGAGGGCCATTGGAGCTTTCCTTGAACGGTGAGATATCGGTACTCCAGTGACCTATTGATCTGTGGCCCTCGTCCTTCACGGAGAGGGCTTTTTGTTTCTGCGATTTGAAGCTGAAGGGACGAATCACGCCACTCTTCGTTGTTCAACATCGACACACCCCGGAGTCGTGCCCGGCTTCCGATCCGATCATGGCCCCGATGTTGCTGTCTCAATTGTCAGAGCAGAACGGACGGCGATTCGGAGTCACGATCCAGAGCGAGGCCGTTATCGATGGCGGGCACACTCTCTACCTGACCGTCGAGGCTGCTGACCGGGAGAGTGTTGAACGATTTATGAATCCGTTTGCTCAGGTCGGCAGTGTCGAGGTCCAGGCAGCCTCCCGCTGCGAAGCGGTTGTGGAGTGTGGTGCCTGCTGATGGGATCGATCGGAAGACGGGAACGCGCGGGACAGGGCGAGCTCATCGGCCGCTGGCGGAGCCCACCGATGTCAAGCAAGGCGCTCAAATCTCGCCTGGAAGAACCGCAAGTACTTCGGCTCGTAGACCATCTTGAGCCCCCGGATGTTGTTTCTATTCTCGTAGAGTGTCTGGACCGCCTCTGCCGTCACGTCGCAATGTGCCTGGGTGTAGACGCGCCGCGGGAAGGTCAAGCGGACAAGCTCGAGCTTCGGGTAGTAGTGATCGCCCGTTTCCTTGTTCCTTCCTGCTGAGACAATCCCTCTCTCCATCGAGCGAATTCCCGACTCCAGATAGAGTTCTGCCGCCAGTGTCTGAGCGGGAAATTCAGTCTGTTTGAGGTGAGGCAAGAACCGTTTGGCATCAAGGAAGATCGCGTGGCCGCCGATCGGCACCACGATCGGAACGTTGATGCTGAGGAGACTTTCTCCGACATACTCCACCTGTCCAATGCGCGCTCGAATGTGATCTTCGCTCACCGCTTCTTCGACTCCCCGCGCCATCGCCTCCATATCGCGCCCGGCGAGCCCGCCATAGGTGTGGAGCCCCTCGTACACGACCACGAGATTTCTGGCCTCCTCAAAGACCTCCCGCTCGTGTTCCTGGAGCGCGAGGAACCCGCCGATGTTCACGAGTAAGTCCTTCTTGCCGCTCATTGTGCAACCGTCGGAGTAAGAACACAGTTCTCGGAGGATCTCGGCAATTGTCTTGCCTTGACATCCTTTCTCGCGGACCTTATTGAAGTATGCATTCTCGATGGCCCTTGTCGCGTCGAGGATGATACGAATCCCGAGTTTCTGACAGAATTGGCGTACCTGGCGGAGGTTTTCCAACGAGATGGGTTGTCCCCCTGCCATGTTCACGGTAGCGGCGATCGAGACGTACGGGATCTTCTTCGCTCCCACCTTGTTCACCAGGTCTTCGAGCTTTTGTAAATCGACGTTACCCTTGAAAGGATGCGTGCCGGCAGGGTCGTGAGCCTCGTCGATGATGACGTCGACGAACGTGCCGCCTGCGAGCTCCTGGTGAAGCCTGGTAGTAGTGAAATACATATTCCCGGGGACATAATCGCCAGGTTTGATGAGAATCGTCGAAATCAGGTGTTCCGCACCGCGGCCCTGGTGTGTCGGAACGAGGTACTTATAGCCGTAGTATTGCTGGACTTTTTGCTCGAGGTTGTAGAAATTCTTGCTGCCTGCGTACGCCTCATCGCCGAGCATCAATCCCGCCCATTGATAGTCGCTCATAGCGTTGGTGCCGCTGTCGGTCAGCAGATCGATGTAGACGTCTTCTGATTTCAAGAGGAACGTGTTGTAGCCGGCTTCTCTGAGCGCCCGCTCGCGGTACTCCCGCGTCGTGACCTTCAACAACTCGACCGTCTTGATCTTGAACGGTTCAGCCCAGGATCGTTTTTTCAGTTTCTCCATGTACTCCTCGCCGTTGATACTTGTCGAACAACTTGCTTGAAAATAATTGAATATTGGTCGAGATACAAGAAAAGCCGCGGCGATCCGCGCGAAGGCTCGCCGGTACTGATGGAATCCGGTGTTGACCTTGCTTTTCTTTGCTTGTTCAGCTATCTTCTCGACAAATGATTTCTCGAGAGACTCTCGCAAAGCTGCAATCTGTTGTCGGGGACGAACACTTCCTGAATTCGTCCGAAGACAAGATCGCCTACTCGTACGACGGAACTCCACTTCTCAAGCAGCTTCCCGATGCGATCGTAATCCCAAGATCGGTTGAAGAAATCTCGAAGATTCTCCGGCTCGCTAATGAGGAGCAGTTCGCGGTGGTTCCTCGAGGCTCCGGCTCGGGACTGAGCGGAGGATCGATACCCGTGGAGAATTGCGTCGTCCTCCTCATGAGCGGCTGGAAGCGGATACTGGAGATCGATGAGAAGAACCTCTCCGTGTGGGTCGAGCCGGGGGTTATCACCGGGGAGATTCATTCGGCGGTGGAGGCACGTGGACTCTTCTATCCGCCGGACCCTGGCAGCTCAACGATTTGCACGATCGGCGGCAATGTGGCTGAGAATGCAGGCGGCCTCCGAGGGCTCAAATATGGCGTGACGAAGAACTATGTGCTTGGACTGGAGGTTGTGCTGCCCACTGGCGACGTCATTATGACGGGGGGTAAGTCCGTGAAGGACGTTGCCGGCTACAACCTGAAAGATTTCCTCGTCGGATCTGAGGGCACGCTGGGGATCATCACGCGGGTGCTCCTGCGCCTCATTCCGAAACCTGCGGCGACCAGGACGATGCTTGCGTTCTACGATCGGTTGAGCGACGCGGCAGAAACCGTTTCTGATATCATAGCCTCGAAGATCACTCCGGCAGCGCTCGAATTCCTTGATAATACGACCATTCGGAGCGTGGAGGCTTATGCGAAGCTCGGCCTTCCGACGACGATAGAATCCCTGCTGTTGATCGAAGTCGATGGCCGACGATCAGAGGTGGAGGAGGATGCCGTGAAGGTCCTCGAGATCTGCAGGCGGCACCGTGCTGCTGACGTTAGGGTGGCAGCCAACGAGGAGGAAGCGGTCAAACTGCGAGCTGCCCGGAAGACTGCGCTCGCAGCGCTGGCCCGCGTTAAGCCGACGACGATCCTGGAAGATGTCACCGTCCCCCGCAGCGAGGTGGCGCCGATGCTCGAAACGATCAACCGCATCGCGGCGGATCAGCGCTTGACCTTCGGCAATTTCGGACACGCCGGCGACGGCAATTTGCATCCGACCTGCCTTACCGACGAACGAGACTCGGGTGAGATTCAGCGGGTCGAGCGCGCCTTCGATCAGATCTTTACGGAAGCTGTGCGTTTGGGCGGCACGATCACTGGCGAGCACGGCGTTGGTCTCTCAAAGAGAAAATTTCTGGAGAAGATGGTGGGGGAGCCCGCGATCGAAATGATGCGCAGGATCAAGGCATCGCTTGATCCGAACGGCGTCCTGAACCCCGGCAAGATCTTCTCCCTGAAGCCGCGGTGCGAAGGTCCCTTGCCGACATCAAGGGAACAGATCAAGAAGTTCGTCGATCTCGGAGCGTACACGTAATCTGTGCCCGCATCTGCTCGAACATACTTGCTGGCGAAGACTATTTCAGGTACCCCTCTGGTTGATAAGATTCTGATCGATGGCGCCTCGCGATCCGGGCTCATGGTCGATCAGGTGCTCGTTGGGGGCGAGCGGACTCCGCGATACACGAGAGCGTTCTGGACATCGAGGCAGCGACAAGCTTCATCACTCCACGAGATTTTATGCCGGGCGTGCTTCAAACCCCAGCTCCCGCGGTTCTTCCTCCAACGGCTCAGCCATCCCGGTGACGTCATCTACGATCCTTTTATGGGTAGAGGGACGACGCTTCTGGAAGCGGGACTGCTCGATCGAACGGTGATCGGGAATGACATCAACGCGCTGAGCAGAATTCTTGTGAAGCCTCGTTTCCACGTGCCCGACATGGCCAAACTCGAGGAGAGGGTCGACCGGATACCATTCAGAAAAAACGGTGGAGCCGATATCGATCTGTCGATGTTCTACGACACGAGAACCGAAGCGGAGATTGTTTCGCTCAAGAACTACCTCGCGCGCCGACGCGAATCGGAGAAGGAGGATGGTCTCGACCGATGGATTCGGATGGTGGCCACGAATCGACTGACGGGACATTCCGCCGGGTTCTTTTCGGTGTACACGCTTCCCCCGAATCAGGCAGCATCACCCCATAACCAGCGCAAGATCAATCGGCAGCGGCGTCAGTCGCCCAGGTGCCGGGATGCCAAGGCTCTCATCCTGCGGAAGTCCCAATCTCCCCTTCGATACTTGACGGCAGAGCAGCTCAGGTACTTACACGCTGCCGCGCGCTCTGCCAGGTTCTACAGTACGAATGCATGGCGGACTCGTGGAATCCCCGATGGGGCGGTCCAACTGACAGTCACCTCGCCTCCGTTTCTTGACACGGTGAACTACGCTCAGGGCAACTGGTTGCGCGGTTGGTTCAACGGTATCAATCAGGACGCTGTCGCGAACGGCGTCACCGTCGTGAGATCCCTGGAGAGCTGGTGTAGCGCTATGCAGCGTGGGTTTGCGGAGCTTTGCCGGATCGCTCGTCCGCGTGGATACGTGGCATTCGAGGTAGGGGAGATACGCAAACGAAACCTGAAACTGGAGGAAGTTGTTGTCCCTCTGAGGCGGCGCGCTGGCTTTCAATGTGCCGGGATTCTTGTCAATAAACAATCCTCCACCAAAACATCGAACATCTGGGGAATCAAGGATAACAGGGCGGGAACGAACACGAGCAGGATCGTGCTTCTTAGGAAAACCTAACAACCACATAAAGAAGGAGGAGATGTTGAGATGAAGACACTCTTGGTGCTCGTGCTCTTCTTGCCGCTCATGGTGTTGGCCCAGGCGACGAAATCGTGTTGTTCCACAACTGCAACGGAGCAATTTGTCATGCTTGCATCGGATGAGAAATTCAAAGCCCTTCACGATGAACCGAACCCTTTCACGTTCGCACCCGAACGCGGAAAGTTCGTCATGTTTAAGACGAGCGACGGCAAGGATGGGCGCGCGTTTGAAGTGAACGCGGCGGCGAAGACCGACAGGTACCTTTTCGTGTTCCACGAGTGGTGGGGATTGAACGACTACATCCAGCAGGAGGCCGAGAAGTTGCAGAAGGATTTGAAGAACGTCAACGTCCTCGCTCTGGATCTCTACGACTCGAAGGTCGCGACGACACGCGAGGACGCGATGAAATACGTGGGAGAGGCGAAGCAGGAGCGGGTACGGGCGATCATCAATGGTGCATTCGACTACGTAGGTGCGAAAGCACGGATCGGGACCATCGGATGGTGCTACGGAGGCGGCTGGTCCCTGCAAACCGCAACCATGGGTGATAGGCGCGTGTCGGCGTGCGTGGTCTACTACGGCATGCCCGAGACGGATATCCAGAGGCTGAAGAGCCTTCACGCCCCTGTGCTCGGTATCTTCGGGGAGCAGGACAAAGGGATAACACCGGCGAAGGTGAAAGAATTCGAAGCTGCGATGAAGAAAGCAGGCAAGACGCTCACGGTTAAGATGTATGACGCCGACCACGCATTTGCCAACCCGAGCAATCCGAAGCATGACACGGCTGCGACGGCAGATGCGTACAGACGGACTGTTGCGTTCCTGCAAAAGAACCTCGTGAAGTGATTCCCCTCAGAGACAAGAACCCGACGCGCCGGGTTCCGATCGTCAACATCGCGCTCATTGCCGTAAATATCGCGGTCTTCGTGCACGAGCTCGGCCTCGGGCCGAGGCTCGGGCAATTCTTCCAGACCTGGGGGGTTGTCCCCAGCGACGTCGCCGGAGCATTCGCATCGGGCCGGGCGAGCCTCGGTGCTGTCCTTCCGCTCTTTACCACGATGTTCATCCACGGTGGATGGCTTCACCTGGGCGGCAACATGCTCTACCTCTGGATTTTCGGCGACAACGTCGAGGACAAACTCGGCCACGGGCGGTACCTCGTATTCTATCTCCTGTGTGGTCTGATCGCGTCGGTTCTCAGTATCCTTGTCGATCCGCAGTCAATGGTGCCGACCGTGGGCGCGAGCGGAGCGATTTCAGGAATTCTGGGGGCATACCTCCTGATGTTTCCCAGAGCCAGAGTGCTGACGCTCATTCCATTTTTCTTTTTTCTGCCGCTGGCCGAGCTTCCTGCGTTGATCGTTCTGGGCTTCTGGTTTGTCATGCAGTTCTTCAACGGTCTCATCTCGCTCGGATTTGAAGCTGGAGGGATGGGCGGAGTCGCATGGTGGTCACACATCGGTGGGTTCGCGGCGGGCCTGGCTCTCACCTTTCCTCTGAGGAAGTACCGGTAGGAACGGATGGCCTTCGCACACCCCATACGATCACCATTTCGCGGCGAGGACATCCCAGATTATGATGTCATCACTAACTGCATGCACTGCGGGCTCTGCCTGCCCCACTGTCCGACCTATGCCCTGACAGGCCTCGAGACCTCCTCCCCTCGAGGCAGAATCCGGCTGATCAAAGCTGTCGCCGATGGCGACCTCCCGATCACGCACGGGTTTGTCCGGGAGATGAACTTCTGTCTCGATTGCCAGGCATGTGAAACTGCATGCCCGGCAGGTGTTCGGTACGGCTCGCTCGTTGAAGCCGCGCGTGCCCAGATCTTTGAAGGCGGGTTTGAAAGTCGTCTGTCGAAAGCCATGAAGCGGATGCTGATGGGCTGGACATTCAGCAAGCAAGGACGGCTCAAGATGCTGGCTCGATTGCTTCGGGCTTATGAGGCCTCGGGGTTGAAGGAGCTTCTGCGACGCGCTAGGATCCTGAAGATGCTCACTCCGAAGCTTGAGGAGATACAACCGCTGAGCCCGCCGATCTCAGCTCGGTTCTCGAGCGATATTCTCGCCGAAATCATTCGGCCGCGCGGCGAGGTTCGTTACCGCGTCGGTTTTCTGACAGGCTGCATTATGGATGTGGCCTTCGCTGACGTCAACATCGACACCGTTCAGCTCCTGCTGCATCACGGTTGCGAGGTGGTGATTCCGAAAGGGCAAGGATGCTGCGGCTCGCTGCAAGCCCACCACGGCGATCGCGAGACGGCCCGCCGGCTGGCCCGAGTGAACCTGGCTCTCTTCGATCGCGATGATCTCGACTACATCGTCCTGAATTCGGCCGGGTGTGGCGCATTCATGAAAGAGTACGGGGACATATTTAGAGAGGACCGAAACCTGGGACCACCTGCCGCACGGGTCTCAAAGAGAGTGAAGGACATAACTGAGTTTCTCGTCGAGGCCGGGTACCGGCCGGCTCAGCAGGACCATGGCCTCTCGGGAAAACGCATCAGTTATCATGACGCGTGCCATCTGGTCCATTCACAGAAGATCATGCAACAGCCCCGAGAACTCCTGAAAATGATCCCCCACGTCGAAATTCTCGAGCTGCCTGAGTCAACCTGGTGTTGCGGAAGCGCCGGCATCTACAACCTCGTCCATTACGACGATTCAATGAAACTGCTCGCCCGGAAGATTCAGAACATCAAGAGCGTTCGGCCGGATATTCTCGTCACCGGGAATCCAGGATGCCTTGTCCAGCTCGGGCACGGCCTTCGGCAGGAAGGGCTCGAAGTCGAACTGATGCATACTGCCACATTGCTCTGGAGGGCTTGTGAAGCTCGTCAAGACTCCTAAGGCCTATCTCTCCGGAGGGATGGAATTTGCGAAGAACGAGGGCGCAGATTGGCGGTTTGAGACGGAGGCGTGGATTCGGAAGAAGCTCAAGCATGCTGTCTACAACCCGAACCGCGAGAGCGTGCGCTATCTTTCGCACCGGTTTCCCGGCGGCGGCTTCCGCAACTTGAAGTTTGAGAACATCCAGCGTTTCAAAGAGATCGTGCGCGACATCGTCGATCTCGATAGCCGCGAGATCGCTCACCGGACCGACTACGTCGTCTGTTACTGGGACGAGAGCGCGCAACGAGGGGCAGGCACGAAGGGAGAGCTTACGATCGCGCGACTCCTGCAGAAGCCGGTCTACATGGTAACCGGGATGAAAGAGGAGGAGATCCCGGGCTGGGTGCTCGGCTGCACCACCGATGTTTTCCGGTCATTCGATGAGTTGAAGGATTTCCTGCTCGAGAAATACCGCAAGAAGAGAAGCTAGTGCCACTTCCAGAAAGGAATCTTGTGTTTCTTGTCTGAGCCCCTTCCAAAAAGGCAGTAGTGCTCGTTTCCATTTGCAGCCGCGTTATCGATAAACACAAGATCACTTTATGGAAACGGCACTAGAAATCGTCACCATAGCGGGAGAATCTACGTTGTTTGCGAATGGGAACCCCGATATCATTAGACGTAAGAGTTTACCCCCCTTGAAGATAGATGATGGCTGGTACTTCATCTCAACAGGGCGACGCCAGGTCGCCTCTCGGACAGGAGAAGCTGATGTTGCTAGACGGTCGAACGGTAGAAAGCAGGATGTTCAACAAACAGGAAAGGATCTCCCATGCACATCTCGATGAAACGCAGAGACTTCTTGAAATCGGCTACGCTCGCCGGAGCAGCCGCTCTGGTGGGAGAGAAGATGGGGGGCCTCAGGGAGCTACAGGCTCAAACCAAGGCATCGGCAAAACCGCTTGTCATCTCAAGCGCCAACGGCTTGAAAGCAACCCCAAAAGCGATGGAGATGCTCCAGGGGGGCGCTGACGCCCTGGATGCCGTGATCGCAGCGGTCAATATCGTGGAGGACGATCCAAACGATCACAGTGTAGGGTACGGAGGCCTCCCGAATGAGGAGGGTGTCGTCGAGCTCGACTCCTCGGTTATGCACGGGGCCACAGGAAGGGGGGGTGCGGTTGGAGCGCTTCAGAACATCAAGAATCCCTCCAGGGTTGCAAGGAGAGTGATGGAGCGGACTGATCATGTGCTCCTCGTCGGCAAAGGGGCGCTCAAATTCGCGGTGGCACACGGCTTCAAGGAGGAGAACTTGCTGACGGACGAGGCGCGAGAAATCTGGCTGAAGTGGAAGGAGACCATGAGCAACCAAGACGATTGGCTCCCGCCTCATGATGTCAACGCGACGGAAGTCGGAGAGGAGCTGAAACCGTATCTGCGGCACCATGGGACCATCAACTGCAATGCGATCGATCTGAACGGTAACATTTCGGGCGTCACCACCACGAGCGGAATGGCCTACAAGATCCCCGGTAGGGTGGGAGACTCTCCCATTCTCGGGGCTGGCCTCTACGTCGACAATGAGGTTGGGGCGGCTGGCTCGACCGGACGCGGCGAAGCGAATCTCTTGGCCTGCTCGAGCGTGATGGTGGTCGAATATATGCGCCAGGGGAAGTCCCCCGAAGAAGCCTGTCTCATGGCCTGCAAGCGCATTGTGCATATGACGAAGGAGGGGAGGCTGTTGGATGACGCGGGCCGGCCGAATTTCCAGGTGAGCTTCTACGCGCTGAACAAGAAGGGAGAATACGGATCGGGCTCCATCTGGAGCGGGGTAACGTATGCGGTCAACACCGGGCAGAAGGAAAGCCATCTCGAAGAGGGCGCGTACCTTTACAAGGTCGAACGGAAGTAGCGCAGAAGATGCCCTGGACGCTGGCGTTTGTACTGACGATTTTCCCGCTGCTTGCCGCCGTCAATTTCTACGTCGGCAGGAAGTTGCTCGATGCCCTCACCCGACTAAGAGGATGGGATCGCAAGCGCACCCGACACGTTCTCGCCGGCATACTGACCTACCTGAACCTTCTCCCGGTCGTCTTCCTCATCGTGTACGAACTGAGAGGCCGCGGCATCACCGGGGCCTTTGCGGGAGATAACTTCACCATTGACCTGCTCTTTACCTATCCTTTCTGGATTGCGCTCGTCATCAGCGTGCAGCTCCTCGTGCTCTATGTCGTTGCCGATATCGTCAAGTTCACGATCCTCCGGTTCTTGCAGGGACCCCTCGAGTGGTGGCAGAAAAAGGAACCGGTATTCGTTTTCTTGGCCTTTGTCTTCATCGTCCTTTATTCAGCCGCCACGATCGTGAAGGACACGTGGACTGTGCGCGTCGTAGGGAGGGAAGTTCGCCTTCCACCGGGCTTCTCATCGCTCGATGGCTTCAAGATCGCCCAGATCGCCGACGTGCAAGGGGATGGCAGAACGACACCTGACAAGATCCGGCGGTTTGTGAAACGAATCAACGCCCTGCATCCCGATCTGGCGTTGTTCGCGGGGGACCTGGTTACGTCGGGGACTAGGCACATCGACTCCGCCGCTGCCGTCCTGAGTGAAATACGGGCGACTTATGGGACCTATGCCGCAGTGGGGGACCATGACATCTTTTCCCACAAGACACTCGCGGTCGGAGCTCTTCGAAGAAATCGTGTCATTGTCGTTGAAGATTCCACTCTTTTCCTGGAGGTCAAGGGGACACGCGTGGCGTTATCGATCGTGACATATACATATCCCCAAAGACCGACGGGTGAGAAGCTGGAGGAGGTGGCAAGCGAGTTGGGGAACAGTTACAGGATTTTTCTTGTCCACCAGCCGGCGGAAACGCTCGTCAACTTCGCGCAGCGGAAGGGCTATAACCTTTTCATCGCCGGGCACACCCACGGTGGCGGAATTGCGTTTGGCATCCCGGGCCTCTTTCTCGTTGCGCCGGCTAGCTTTGAAACAAGATACGTCAGCGGTTTCTATGATGTCGGGGAATTGGTCGTCAGCGTAACGAATGGTCTGGGATTTACACTTGCCCCGATTCGATTTCACGCTCCTGCAGAAATCGCCATCATCAGGCTGGGACGATAGAAAACGCGCGTGAAACGCAACGCCCGACAAAATTGTTCAAAACGTTGAGAATTGACTGAACCGAATGCACCAGCTAAGCTTCGATACCGATACGGGCGGGGCACGCCACACGAGGCGAGGATCTTTCATCGATATCACGGGGCGCGTGGCCGTCCGTCTGCTTGGGCGAGACGGTCAGGATCTCCTCCAGCGCTTGTCGACAAACGATCTTTCTCGGCTGGGGGAAGGGGGATCCGTTCAGACCGTCCTTACCAATGAGAAGGGAAGGATCATCGACGTCCCCTCCGTTCTGAAGCTTGACAGGGACAAGCTGTTGCTCGTCGGTCAGTCTGAGGACCCCCATGCGTTGGTCCAATGGCTTGACAAGTTCATCATCATGGAGGATGCTCGGACAGAATCTGCGACGTCACTGTTTGCGCATTTCGTGGTCTTTGATTTCGATTCGGATGTTGATGGGTTAAAGGCGGAAACGGACTTGGAGGGAGTGTGGGACTACGTCGAGGACTGGGGACGAGCGAAGCTGTTCCACTTTCTGGTTGATACCGCGCTGAGGGAGGAGCTTGCCAACCGGCTCGCCGGTGCCGGAGTGAGGCAGGCCGGACTTGCGGAATTTGAAGTATTCAGGATCAAGAGCGGGATTCCGAGCAGTCCGAACGAGCTCTCCGACGGCTACAATCCGCTGGAAGCGAACCTTCGTCATCTCATCAGCTGGACGAAAGGATGCTACATCGGACAGGAAGTCATCGCCCGGCTTGACACCTACAAAAAGGTCCAACGCCGCTTGGTCAAATTGATGCTTAAGGAGATGCCGGAGGCATTGCCTCGGACGTTGTTCGATGAGAACGATGAAGCAGGGACGCTCACGAGTGCCGTGAGACTGCCTGACGGTTCGACTTGCGCGGGGCTCGGATATGTAAGGGCGAACCTGCTTGAGATTGGGCGAACCGTGTCGTTTCGTGAGAATGGAAGTCAGGTTGCAGCGATCCTGATGGAGGAATTCAACCGTAGCAGGGAGGATGGTGGTTGATTCCGCACTACTCCTCTGGCGCGAGAGCCCCGCACCGAGGATAGTCCTGCACATGCCGTGACTTGTCGGCAACGAGGCCATGTCGGTTGCCGCCTTGTCGCGCGCAGAATCGACCTCGGGGAGCTCCCTCGATCTAGAAACACAAACCAGTTCCCAATTACGAAAGAGAGCCAGATATCTTATGTCTAGCAAGAAACAACGCGTGGAGAAAGCCTATCGGAACGTGGAATTCCTGAACAGCCCGGATGCGAGAGTGATAAGATTGATCTCTGAGTTCCTGGAGCCGTTCCGTCGCTTTCGTCGGCAGAATGTAAGAGACACCATCGTCTTCTTTGGATCGGCACGCATCGCACCGCGCAAGCAGGCTCTCGCGAGGGTCAAGGAGCTCGAGCGGAGATTGAAAGGAGCGAAACGACGCAGCCGCAGCCTCACGGACGCCTTGGAGGCTGCCAGAACCCAGCTGAAGATGTCGAAGTACTATGAAGACGCCGCTCAGCTTGCAGGGCAGCTGACCAAATGGTCGATGAAGCTGTACCAGCAGAACCGATTTGTAGTTTGTTCCGGCGGAGGGCCGGGGATCATGGAAGCTGCGAACAAAGGCGCGAAGCTGGCGGGCGGAAGGTCCGTCGGGCTGAACATCAGCCTCCCGTATGAGCAAACCGCGAATCCGTACATCACGAAAAACCTGAACTTTGAGTTTCACTATTTCTTTATGCGGAAATTCTGGTTCGTCTACCTGTCGAAAGCTCTGGTGATGTTCCCGGGAGGTTTCGGTACGATGGATGAACTGTTCGAAGTGCTGACGCTTCTCCAGACAAACAAGATCAAGAAGAAAGTGACGGTCGTCCTGTATGGGAGAGAGCATTGGGAGAAGACGCTGAATTTTCCGAATTTACTTAAGCTTGGGTTGATCAGCCGCAAAGACCTCAAGCTGTTCAGGTTCGCTGATACGCCGCAGGAGGCCTTCGAGTATCTCGTCAAGGAACTCCGCCGGAACTATCCAAACGAAACAAGCGGGAAGGCGGCGTGAAGCGAACGCCGGCCGTTCCTCTCTATGGCAAACGAGCGGTTGAGTATTTGAGATCAACTTCGTATATTAGGACTGAGTCTCGTTCTGCCGTCGTTGAGGTTGCAGGGATTTATCTTTCTGGGGGTGACTTGGCTTCGACGGGGATGAGGAAGCTCAGAACTGCGTACCGTGGTCTCCGTGTCCACGTTAAAGAAGCGGTAAACAATCAAGTGCCAACTACAACTACGCACTGGCTGCTTAACTTAACTTAAGCAACCCGTTCTTTGTGTTCTTTGCCCACCGGGAGCAGAAAGAACGTCGACTCAGATGGGATAGTCCGATCTTGTTCTGAGGGGGGTCGGATGAAATCCCGCCACAAGCGGGGTCCACTTCGGATAGCACGTGGCCAATCCTGCCTGCCGGAGTTTCCACGTGCGAAGCAAAAAAGGGAGGCTACGTATGTAGACGTTTTGAGAGTCTTCTCTTCGGACCGGGGTTCGACTCCCCGCACCTCCACCAACATAGCCTTCGTTTGACCAACGGAGGCTTTCTTGTTCAATCGCATCCCCACACCATGCACACCACCATCCTCGTCGTCGATGATGAACAAGATATCCTCGAGCTCTTGAGGTACAACCTGAGCAAGGAAGGCTATCGAGTCCTCACTGCAGCGAACGGGCGCGAAGCGCTTCGCCTTCTTGACAAGGGGCCCGATCTCGTGCTCTTGGACGTTATGATGCCGGAGATGGGCGGGTGGGAGGTTTGCAAGGCGATTCGTCGGAGTCCGGAAACGTCGATGCTCCCGGTCATCTTCCTTACCGCCCGTGAGAGCGAGATCGACGAGGTCTTGGGGTTGGAGCTCGGCGCGAACGACTACATTGCAAAGCCCGTTCGTGTTCGTACGCTACTTGCTCGCGTGAAGAAGGCCCTGCGCGTGCGTGAACCCATGCCGATGGGTGCCGATGCGGGAGTGCTCAGAATGGGTGATCTCGAGATTCAATCCGAGAACTATACTGTCAAGATCCGGAACAAGGAAACGCACCTTCCGAGAAAGGAATTCGAAGTTCTCCTCCATCTTGCCCGGCACCCGGACCGGGTCATCTCACGGGAATCGTTGCTGAATCATGTCTGGGGGCATGACGTCTTCGTCGTTGACCGTACGGTCGATGTGCACATCCGCAAGATCAGGGAGAAACTTGGAGACTTGGCAGCACACATCGAGACAGTCAAAGGTGTCGGCTATCGATTCAAGAGGGACCTGTGATGCGGGGAATCCAATCGAAGATCACACTCACCTTCATCCTCATTTCCATCGGTCTCATAGCGCTGTTTGGGGTCCTTTCGAGCTACGAGATCGAGCACTATTACTATAGCCGGATCGTTTCGAGCCAAGAAGTCGAGACACAGGGAATTGCGGCGGTAATCGGCGAGGCGTCGAGTCGTGAGGAAGCGCGTGCGTATACCGTTCGGACGCTCGCTGCAATCGCATCGGCGGCACAGATTCGTATCACGCTCGTCGACTCATCCGGCATCGTTGTGTATGATTCATCTGTCCCGGATTCTCTGCTCGGAACGCTCGAGAATCATGGCGAACGGCCTGAGATCGTAGGGGCCCGGCTCAATGGCCTCGGATCGAATATCCGAACGAGCACGTCCATCTACTACGACCAGATCTACGTTGCGCGCGACGTCGGCTATGCAGGTCTGGTCTCTCGGGCCTTCCCCCATCTCCGTTTTATCCGCGTCTCGGTCGATCTGAGCGATGTGGAGCGCGTCGTCAACGAATTTCGCTTCAAGATCGGCCTGGCCGCGCTCTTTGTCGTCGTCGTCATCGTCATCGCGAGTCGGTTCGTTGCCCGGCGGATGTCCACACCTCTCGTGGAAATCGCCGCGATGGTTCAGGAGATCAAACGGGGGAAGTTCGATCAGAAGCTTCCGATACGTTCCCATGATGAAATCGGCAACCTCGCCGAGCTCATCAACGAAATGACCGACCAGCTCAGGAAGGACATCGAGCAGCTGAAGAAACTGGAGCGCGTGCGAACGGAGTTTCTCGCTAACGTGTCACACGAGCTGCGCACTCCCCTTTTTTCTCTGATGGGCTTCCTCGAGACGCTCCAGCAAGGAGCTGTCGAGGATCCGAGCGTCAACCGGAAATTCATCGAGAAGGCGTATGAGCATGCGACCCGCCTGGACAACCTCTTGAATGATCTCATCGAGATCTCGCGAATCGAATCGGGCGATATGAAGTTGAGCTTCCGCTACTTCGATATTGCTGCACTGTTCCGACAAATGGTGGGGGAATGGTCAGACGCCGCCGCCAAGAAGGGCCAGAAGCTGACGCTCGAGGCGGCCGATCGTGAGATATCCGTGCTGGGTGACAAGGAACGGCTCCGCGTGGCGATCGGAAACATTATTGACAACGCGTTGAAGTACAGCCAGCCCGAGGCAACCGTGTCGATCCGGCTTTTGGAAGCAGACCATTCAGTGACGATCTCGATATCGGACAACGGTCCGGGCATTGAGACCGAACACCTCCCGAGGATTTTCGAGCGCTTCTACCGCGTCGACAAGGCGCGTTCTCGCGAGGTGGGGGGCACGGGCCTGGGGCTCGCCATTGTGAAACATATCATCGAGGCCCACAACAGCAGAGTCGAGGTCTCCAGCCAGATAGGGAAGGGGACGACCTTCTCGTTCGAGCTCAAGAAATAGAACCGCGACCATTTCACCGATCTTCACCGCTTCGTCCTCGAACGTGTGCTGAAGCAGCTACGAGTGCCATTCTACCCGAGGAGATCACTTTCGTTGCGAGTCCTCGTCCTCTCGCCAGATACGATGACGCCATTTCATCAACTCCCGCAGTCCTAGTACCCTTCAAGCATAGAAATCGTTGAACGGGGCGGCAGCAGAAAGAGGCGATGCCTGGGGCCGAGAAGTGCTCGAACGGTCTCGAAATCCACCCGGTCTTCCCCTCTCCAGAGCGAAAAACCGTCAGGGCGTGTAAGGCGCAACAATGGAAGGTCGAGCCGACTGTCCGTCGCTGTAACGAGAGGGAGGCGTTCTGTCTGAAGTTGTCGGTAGAGGTGCGCTTTGCCCTCCCCGATTGGAAGAGGGGAGAGGAGTTCATCGGTCAGTCGACCACCCTCAACTCGTGTGCGGATGCCAAAGCTGCACGACCGAGGAATTCCGAACAGTGCCTCACCGGCAATCTGCACGGCGACGTGATTGCTGGCCGAGATGACATAAATAAGGAAACCCTGATCTTGTAGGAACTGAACGAATGCTCGCAGCAAGGGGTGAGGTCGGGGGACGGGAACGCTGTCGTTTCCCACGATGATGGCGTCCTGGTTCAATTCAAGGACTTGGCGAGCGGTCGACTCGATCGCGTCTATCACGATGCCTCTCAACGCGGTCGTCGCGGAAACAGACGCTTGGTGAGGATTGGTGCGTGAAAGAGAGCGATACGAGTGCCAAGGCATTGCGAGTTGGTATTTGTTTGCGTGCAACTGGGCAAAGACCGCCTCGCCGATGTCACCGATCAAGAGTGTGTTGTCGAGGTCGAAGACCGCGATGCTACCGGCGGCCGCAGTGGCGTGCGCCGATAGAACTAGCCTTTTGAGCTCTTCGAGCATAGCTATCGAGTATCTGCCGGGATCAGACCTGGGGAAATCCTTTGCGTCCTCGAGTGCCCGAGGGGAACGGAAGCAGTGTCAACCTGATAAGGAATAGGCAGCAGAATGGTCCCAACGTTGACAGAGTTTGACGAATAGAGGAGCTGGTTGCATTTCAACTGCGGCACGGGGTCATCACAGACTGCCCCTGCGCCGTTGAGAAATGTGATCCCCTGCCTTACATAGATCTCGCTGCAATGGAAATGACCGTGAACGACATGCTGCACGTTGAGGGCTTTCAACAGTTTCAATGCTTTTCGCCTCTTTCGCATACACATCGTCTTCAACTCAATGCGACGCCAGAAGCGGCTCTTCGATGCGTCCCGGATCGTTGAAATGGTGGTGCAGAGCGACGATGGGCATTGCCCGCCGCAGCACAGGTAACCGACGAGGCCGCGGATATGTCGTGGAAAGCTAAGAACATCGGCCGCTCGATGAGGTCCTCCGAAAATGTCATGATTGCCGGGCACCAGGGTCAGCTTCTCTGCCGAAAGAAGATCGAATCGGCCGAGGATTTCCCGCGCGAGAAAGAAATCATCAGGATCGGCAGTGCTCACGATATCACCCCTGATTACCAAATGGTCGAAGCCACGGTCGATGATCGTGCGGAGTAGGAGCTTGAAGGACTTAATATGCTCCCTGTAGTACTGACGACTCAGGTGGGGGTCTGAGATATGGATAACGGAGAATGCCCTGCGCGGATCGATCGCTTGATGACGCGCTCCGTTCGATGGATCGGCCGGGCTGAACCGCTGGATGGTCTCAAGCCGCTCGTGTTTGTCGATGTTCATCAATGACTGATTCATAGCTTTTGAAAAGTTGTCGGAGGATGCCATCCCAAGAGAATTCCTGTGCCCGCTGCAGGGCGGAGGCTGCGATGCGACGTCGTTGCGTGAGGTGCCTCAGAAGGAATTCGACTCTGTCAGCCAGCTCGGAAGAATCACATGGAGCTGCAAGAAGGCCCGATTTTCCTTCTTCAATGATCCCGGTAGCTCCTCCTACCTTTGCTGCAACGGGCGCAAGGCCTGACGCCATCGCTTCTAACGTGACCAGGCCGAACGTCTCCGTCGTCGACGGGAAGACAAAGATATCGGCTGATGCAAAACTTTCAGCGAGAGTCCGTCCCGATTGGTAGCCTAGGAAATGGGCGTTTGGCATCATCTTCTGGAATTCCTCGCGGGCGTGTCCGTCTCCCACAACAACCATCTGGAATTCCATTCGCTTCTGATCATGATTCCGATTGAGCGCCCCCTCAAACATCTTGTACATCATCCGCGTGATGCCGTCTTGACCTCGCCGGAGGTTTGCATTGAAGTATGCTATTCGCATGGTCGAGTCTCCTCTCCGCAGTGAACGAACGCAATACTCAATCTATCCAATGTCGTCACAAGATTAAGAAATCCCGATCATCAGACTGTTGCTTCATTCAGACCGTAAGGGGTGCAATGTGTAGCCAAAGCGCGCCTTCCCAAGAAAGCTGCAGGAAAGCGATTTGTGGCAACTGCGCAATCGCGTGTTCCGGCCAAGAACGTGATGACGTGAAAACAGTCCGACATGAGAACAACAAGATTCGGAGTGACTAGGTTCTATTTGAGACCATTGCATCTCGATCCCACAGAGCGTCTGTTCGCAGGGTCGAGGATCCCGGGAGGACCCAGGGACAGGGCATAACACTATCTTAACATTGGACTAACACTCACCTAAAGCTGGAAGAGTATCTTGCGTCTGCTAAGAATGAGAAATTGGACTACGGCAGGCTTCGGAGGAAATCGGAACAATGGGAATTACCAAGCGCAAGCACGTGCTCTCAGCAATTCAATTCCTGCGCGCCGCTTTCCTCCGTCGCGATGACCCCGCGAATCAAGAACCGATCGGAGACCTAGAATTCCACTCTGGGATTCTGCTTGTCGCGATGGCTGCAGTCGCTTTTGGTTTTCCTATGCACGGCTGCACATTTTGACCTGGGACGCCGCCGCGGATGACGCATCTCAAGAAGTGTGAGCCTCGCCTTGCTTTTCACCGTGGCAACGACACCCCATGACTAATATAATCAAATCACAAACCACCATCCCCATCAGTTTTTCAGAAAGGAAATATATGAAACGAGTGCTTCTGTTCATTCTGGGCGGGGCGTTGCTCAGTCAGACGGTGGCTTCAGCCCAGGGCAAATTCAGCGGGTACATGTTCGGAGACTACTATTACAACTTCGCGAAGGACCCGAATCTCAGCAGTATTGCCAATTCGGGAGCCAGCAGCGCTTCGCCCGGAGGAACGGCATTTCAAGCGTTCCAAATCCGCCGAGTCTATTTCACGTATGACAACGATATTTCCGAGAAATTCACCACGCGGTTTCGCCTGGAAGTCGATCCCTCGGCGTCCCTTTTTTCGAGCAACAAGATCGGTGCCTATGTGAAGGATGCGTATTTGACGTGGAAGAATGTCTTCTCGGGTAGCAATCTCACGTTCGGGATTCAGCCAAACCCACCGTTTGATGCGTCTGAGGGAGCTTGGGGCTACCGCTCACTCGAAAAGACCATCATGGACTTGCGCGGAATTGCTCCTTCGCGCGACTACGGTATTGCTTTGAAAGGGAAGCTGACCGGAGATGGGGTGTTCAACTATTGGTTGATGTTCGCCAATGGAAGCGGCAACGCGCCGGAGACGGACAAGTACAAACGGTATTACGCTCAAGTTGCCGTCAAGCCGAGTGCAGAATTCCTGATCAATCTCAACGCCGATTTCCAGGATCGAGCACAGATTGCCGATCCGTACAATGCCGGAAAGAAAGTCAGCGATGGATCTTTCACAGCATCAGCGTTTCTTGCCTATAGCCAAACAGGGGTCTTTAAAGTCGGATTCGAAGGATTTACGCAATCAACTTCCACCGGTTATAACGATGGAACAGCATTGAAGAGCAAAACCGCTCTTGGTCTTTCGTTCTGGGCTTCCGTGAACCTCCAGTCGGATCTTGCTCTGGTGGCACGGTACGACAATTTTGACCCGAACACCGACAGCAAATCTAGGGGAGATTTGCGAAACCTGATTATCGCCGGTCTCGATTGGAAGGTGGAAAAAAACGTGTCGATCATGCCGAATGTGTACTATGAGACATACGAAGCACCGTCGGGTGGTGCTGCAGCGAAAGCCGCGGTGATTGGCCGAGTGACCTTCTACTACATCTTCTAGGTGCCAGAAGATCAGAGACCTGATAACAATTTGGTAACACTAGGATTACATAAACTTGACCTAAAATCGGCAACTTAGTTGCCAGAAAGGAATCACCACGTATGAAGTTCACACGATTGGTCGCTCTGCTCACGGTGAGCGTGCTCGGTTTCTCGCTCTCAGATGCGCAGCTCAAGCTCAACGGCGCGGGAGCCACTTTTCCTTACGTCATCTACTCAAAGTGGTTTGATGTGTACCATCAGAAAACGGGGATTGAGTTCAACTACCAATCCATCGGCAGCGGGGGCGGCATCAAACAGGTGATCGAAGGAACAATCGACTTCGGTGCGAGCGATGGTCCGATGACGCCGGAGCAACTCAACGAGGCCGCGACGAAGCAGGGGACGGAAGTGCTGCACATCCCGACTGTGATGGGCGCAGTCGTGCTGACCTACAATTTGCCTGGTGTCGGCCAGGGGCTGAAGCTCACACCAGACGTGCTCGCCGACATCTATCTTGGTCAGATAACGACATGGAATGACCCGAAGTTGACTTCGCTCAATCCTGGTATGAATCTCCCAAGCCAACAAATCCTCGTCGCTCATCGCTCTGACGGAAGCGGGACAACCTTCATCTTCACCGATTATCTCACGAAGGTCAGTAAGATGTGGGAGGAGAAGGTAAGGAGGGGGACCTCCGTGAACTGGCCTGTGGGTTTGGGGGGCAAAGGGAACGAGGGGGTTTCCGGTCTGGTGAAACAAACACCCGGCTCCATCGGCTACGTGGAACTTGCATACGCGGTGAAGAACAACCTGCCGTACGCGAAATTGAGGAACAAGGCAGGGAGTTTCGTCGAGCCCAAGCTGGAATCCGTAACGGCTGCTGCTGCGGGCGCGGCAAAGAACATGCCGGCCGACCTTCGCGTCTCCATCACCAATGCGGACGGCAAGGATTCCTATCCAATTTGTGGCTTCACTTGGCTGCTCGTGTACAAGCATATGAGGGACAAATCAAAAGGGGCAGCCCTCGTCAAGTTCCTGAGATGGGCGATGACCGACGGGCAATCCTATGCGAAGGGTCTACTGTACGCACCGTTGCCAAAACAGGTTGTGAGCCTTTGCGAAGCCAAGATCCGTCAGGTCACATTCTAGGGAGTTGATGCTCGTGGAGACTCCTGAAGGAGAAATATCGCCTGCAGTAGGTGCGAGCAGAGGAGTGACTTCGCGAGCGTCGGCCTTGAAAGCATCCCCCAAGCGGAACTTGGGGGATGTCGTTTTCAAGTACACGACGCTGGTGTTCGCGGTCGTCGTCTTGTTCCTCATTCTCCTGATGGCCTATGAGATGTATGCGGACTCCAAACCATCGATCCTGAAGTTTGGGTGGGGCTTCCTGACGGGTACCACCTGGGATCCGGTGCAGGAGAATTATGGGGCTCTGCCGTTCGTCTTTGGCACGATTGTCTCATCGTTCCTCGCACTGCTGATAGCCCTACCGCTGAGTCTGGGGATAGCTGTCTTTCTGTCCGAAATGGCCCCATCGTGGTTAGAGCGACCCCTGTCGTTTCTCATTGAGCTCTTGGCCGGCATCCCAAGCATCGTGTACGGGCTCTGGGGCATCTTTGTCCTCGTTCCTTGGGTCCGCACGTCCATCGAGCCCCTGCTCTCCGGACATCTCGGCTTTCTGCCGATCTTCCGCGGTGCTCCGTATGGTTTCGGCATGCTCGCCGCGGGATTGATCCTGTTTGTTATGATCCTTCCGATCGTCGCATCGATCTCGCGCGATGTCTTGAAAGCCGTGCCTCAATCCCAGCGGGAGGCATCGCTCGCCATCGGGGCTACGAAATGGGAATCGATTCGCCTGATTCTGAAAGATGCAAAGTCCGGCATCCTTGGAGCGTGCTTGCTGGGGCTCGGCAGGGCGATCGGAGAAACCATGGCGGTCACCATGGTGATCGGAAACACGCCGGCCATTTCCGCCTCGCTGTTTGACCCCGGGTACACGATGGCGAGTGTCATCGCCAACGAGTTCACCGAAGCGACAACGTCGATGCACATCAGCGCTCTCTTCGAGATCGCGCTCTTGCTCTTCCTGATCACAATCATCGTCAATATGTTCGCGCGTCTTCTGGTCTGGAGCGCAACCCGGAGGAAGCTATGAAAGCGGCTTTCGCTCCATCCCTCCGCTACTATCGCCGCAAATTGACCGGCGGTCTGATGCTGACTCTGAGCGCGCTCAGCGCCGTCGTCGCCTTGATCCCGCTGCTTCTCATTTTCTTTTACACGATTAGCCAGGGCTTCGATTATCTGAATCTGGACTTCTTTATCAAGATGCCCAAGCCGGTGGGGGAGATGGGGGGCGGAATGGCGAACGCGATCGTCGGGACCCTCGTTCTCGTGGCAACGGGGAGTGTGATCGGACTCCCGATCGGAATCTTGACCGGCATTTATCTCGCGGAATTTGGACACAACAAGTTTGCCTCGACGGTCAGGTTCATGACCGAAGTGCTCAGCGGAGTCCCTTCGATTGTCGCCGGCGTCGTCGCCTACGGTTTCGTCGTCATTCCCATGAGACATTTCTCAGCTCTCGCCGGGGGCGTCGCACTGGCGGTCCTCATGATACCCACGGTGACGAGGACGACCGAAGAGATGATCCGCCTGGTGCCGCAGTCCTATCGAGAAGCAGGCTTGGCTCTCGGCATTCCTCAGTGGAAGACGACGATCCAGATCGTTCTCCGCACTGCTTTTCGAGGGATCGTCACGGGCATTCTGCTTGCGGTCGCAAGGATAGCGGGAGAGACAGCGCCTCTTCTGTTCACGGCATTGGGCAATCGGTTCTGGTCGACTGCCCTCGATCAGCCAATGGCCTCTCTGACGGCCTTCATCTATGACTATGCGAAATCGCCCTTCGAGGACTGGAACAAACAGGCATGGACGGCAGCGTTAGTCTTGATTATCCTCATTTCGATACTTAGCTTGCTGCTGCGCGTGGCTACGCGAAGCCGGTACACTCAACGATAATGCGCTATGTCGATAGAGATCCTGGAACGGAACATGCCTGATACCGCCTCAGCGTCACGTGTGTCCTCATACGGCGATGTCAAGATGCATGCTCGAAACGTAAGCGCTTTTTTTGGCAAGCTGCAGGCGCTCCATGATGTCAGCCTCGATGTTGCAGCGAATGGGGTCTTGGCAATCATTGGGCCGTCGGGCTGTGGAAAATCTACGTTCCTGAGATGCTTGAACAGGATGCACGAAGTGGCCGGGGGCACTGTGTCGGGAACCGTTCTGCTCGACGGGGAAGATATTTACCAGACAGATGCCGTACTGGTTCGGAAAAGGGTGGGGATGGTTTTTCAAAAACCGAACCCATTTCCAACTATGTCGATCTTTGATAATGTCGCGATCGGATTGCGGCTCAACGGCGGTGTTCCTCGGAATCAACTCAAAGAGACCGTGGAGCGAAGCTTGAAGCAGGCAGCGCTGTGGGATGAGGTGAAGGACACGCTCGACAAGTCGGGGGTAAGTCTTTCGGGCGGTCAGCAACAGCGGCTCTGTATCGCGAGGACTCTGGCCGTGAATCCGGAGGTGATCCTGATGGACGAGCCGGCGAGTGCGCTCGACCCAATCGCTACGGCGAAAATCGAAGAGCTCATCTACGAGTTGAAGAGAGACTACACCATCGTTATCGTGACGCACAACATGCAGCAAGCGGCGCGCGTCAGCGACCGCACGGCATTCCTCTACCTGGGAAGGCTGGTGGAATTTGACGACACGAAGAAGATCTTCACCAATCCTTCAAAGAAACAAACCGAAGAGTATATCACTGGAAGGTTCGGATGAGAGCAGACCAGGTTGCTTGATGAACCCAAGAGCAAGGGTGTGATATGCGGAGCAAAGCTCGATGGCAAGACACTTTGAACTAGAGTTGGATCAGCTTCGAACGATGCTGATCCGGATGGGAAGTCTGGTCGAAGAACAGATCGATCTCGGCGTGAGGGCAATCACCGAATCGAATCTAGACTTGGCGCGCGTGGTGATGGAGCGCGACAAGAAGGTCGACGACTACGATAATGCGATCGATCAGCAATGCATGCGGATCTTCGCCCTTTCACAGCCCGTAGCCATTGATCTACGCCTGCTGATGGCCGCTCTGAAGATTAACAATGAGCTTGAGCGCATTGGAGACATCGCCGTGAATCTGGCAGAGCGCGTAGAACCGCTGCTGCCTCACAAGGCGTTTGTGAGGCAGACTTCGCTCAGCCAGATGGCTTCTGCGGCCCGCAAGATGGTCAAGGATGCCATCGACTCGTTCGTGAACAACGATCCCGAGCTCGCCAAAAAGGTATTGTTGGCAGATGACAACGTCGACAACCTCGACCGGGAGACGTTCAATCTAATGGTGGAGAAGATGAAGGGATCTTCTCAGTGCATCGATCCGGCGGCCCACGTGATGATCGCTTCCAGGCACATCGAGCGCTTGGCCGATCACGCCACGAACATCGCCGAGGATGTTATTTTCCTCGTCAATGCGAAGATCATCAAACATCATGCTGCGGAAGACCTGCCGAACTCGGCGTAGCGGCGTTGCCGAGGGCAAATCTCCCCGTTGGTTCATTCTCCCTTGAGGGACAAGTCGCAATGACTGTGAAATTCACCAAGATGACGGGCGCGGGCAACGACTTTGTTGTCGTCGACAACAGGACTCGCCGCATCCATGACGGTTCGAAGGCTGCCAAGCTCCTCTGCGACCGCCGGTGGGGGGTGGGCGCCGACGGCCTCCTCCTGCTCGAGAAAAGCAGAAGGGGGGACTATCGGATGATGTATTACAATGCTGACGGGAGCTATGGCGGTATGTGCGGCAATGGGGGCCGTTGCATTGCCTCATATGCCGTGAAGCATCGGATCGCCCCGAAGAAACACGTGTTTGAGGCGCTCGATCATTGCTACTCTGTGGTAGTTGGACCCAAGAACATCGCACTATCCATGAAGGATCCCCATAGCCTTAGGCTTTCAGATATCCTGAATCTCGACTCAAACCGTCAGCCCTTCAACTTTGTCGACACTGGCTCACCACACGTCGTTATCCCCCTAGAGGAACTCGAGGGCCAACCTGGGAGCCTCGATGCGGTGGATATCGCCGCTTTCGGCCCCCGAGTGCGCTACCACCCCCACTTTGCGCCAGCAGGAACTAATGTGAATATCATCGAAAGGACGGGGCCGAACTCCTTGAATATACGGACCTACGAACGGGGTGTCGAAGAAGAAACCTTAGCGTGCGGGACAGGTGCGATAGCAGGTGCCGTTGTTGCCTTCCGGCTCTGGGGCCTCAACCGACCGATTCGTGTGCTCCCACGAAGCAAACTTCCGCTCCTGGTAGATTTTGACGAGACCGCAGGCAACATTGGGAATGTGCGGCTAGTAGGCCCCGCAGCTACCGTCTTTGAAGGGGAAATCCAGTTGTAACGAGCAACGACGCCCGTACCGTCCAACTCATACCGAGCGCGGCGGGATGCCTCCATGGGCCATCAAACATCCACGTTGCACCGCTGACAGCCCGGATCCATCAGAACCACGCCAAAGCACCAAATGGGAACCTCAGTGAAGGCTTGGCCGAGCAAGGAAGTTGCATTGGCGTCAGGAGCCGATGTGGCAAGTCTAGGATGTGGCAAGTCTAGCTGGAGGACTTGTCTGATAATATGTATTATGTAAAGTGGAACTTTGACAACAACGCTTCCTATTTCAAACCTCCTGCTCAACCTCCTCCCCCATTGCCGCCGGAATGCCGCGCATATAAGCAATTCTCGCCCGGTGGATGTCCAGGTCGATTTGGGTCCCGATGCGGAGGATTGGTTCAGGTGTGACATAACCGATGGCTTTCGCAGGCACGTCGGCTGAGGAGCAATGTTCGATGATTCGTGGGAGGTGTTTGGGATTGGTCGATATGACGATGCGGGACTGCGATTCGCCAAAGAGGATGAAGTCGGCCCTCTGCTTCGAGGCGTCGAGGTCGGTGATTGATGCGCCGACGTTCGTTTCGGCGCAAAAACACGCCTCGGCAACTGCGACTGCGAATCCGCCTTCACTACAGTCGTGCGCTGATGCAAGAAGCCCTGCCCGAATGAGGTGCAGCGTGACGTGCTGCAGCTTCTTCTCGAAGTTCAAATCGATAAACGGTGCGTCCCCGAGAACTTCTCCCCTGCTTAGATACAGATACTCTGAGCCTCCTACTTCGCCGCGGCTCTCACCGAGCAGCACTATGACATCGCCCGCGTTCTGAAAGCCCGATGGCGGCACACTCGAGACGTCATCCACCAAGCCCACCATGCCAATAACCGGTGTTGGGTGGACGGCTCCATCTGGATTCTCATTGTAGAAGCTCACGTTGCCTCCTGTGACCGGCGTCCCCAGTGCACGGCACGCCTCGCCTATACCGAGCACGGCCTCCTTGAACTGCCAGTAGATCTCAGGATCGTACGGGTTTCCAAAGTTGAGGCAATTTGTTATGCCCAGCGGCTCAGCTCCTGCGCACACAACGTTTCTTCCCGCCTCAGCTACAGCAATCTGTCCACCTCGGCGCGGGTTCAGATACACGTAGCGCGCGTTGCAGTCAGTTTTGAGCGCCAGCGCCTTCTTGGTTCCCTTCAGGCGAACGATAGCAGCGTCGTAGCTCGGAGCGACAGTATTCGTTCGAACCATAGAATCATATTGTTCGAACACCCAGCGTTTCGCCGCGACCGTCGGAGATGCCAGTAGATCCAGCAGGATCTGATTGTAGTCTGACGGCACCGGCAGATCATCGGCCCTGAATGCCCGGCAGGAGCTGATGTAGTCAGGTACCCTCGCTTCGCGCGTGTAAACCGGGGCTCCGCCTCCCAGGACCAGAGAATCGGCGGGCACGTCGGCCTTCAACTCGCCTTGGTAAGACACTATCACCCTGTCAGAATTGATGACTTCGCCAATTGTCACAGCATGCAAGTCCCATTTGCGGAAGATCTTCTGAACCTCTGCTTCATGTTGCTCCTCAACCACGACGAGCATTCGTTCCTGCGATTCGGAAAGCATGATCTCGTAGCTGCTCATAGCTTCTTCCCGAAGCGGCACCTTGTCCAGATCGATCCTCATCCCGGACCTTCCCCTCGCACTCATCTCCGTGCTCGAGCAAGTGAGACCGGCCGCTCCCATATCCTGGATCCCAACGACGAGACCGGCCTGAACAGCCTCAAGTGTGGCCTCAAGCAATAGCTTCTCAGTAAATGGGTCTCCGACCTGGACTGATGGACGCTTAGCTTCCGATGCCTGAGAAATTTCTTCAGATGCGAATGTGGCCCCGTGAATGCCGTCCCGGCCAGTCGACGAGCCTACAATCATCACGAGGTTGCCTGCGCCTTTCGCAATAGCACGTGCAATATGCCCGTGCTCCACGATGCCAACGGCCATCGCGTTTACCAGAGGGTTTGCAGTGTACGACTTGTCAAAGTAGACTTCCCCAGCCACGGTCGGCACGCCGAAGCTATTGCCATAGTCGCCGATTCCCTTCACGACTCGCTTGAAGAGATATCGAACATGATCATCGTTGAGTAGACCAAAGCGGAGCGAGTTCAGGGCGGCGATGGGGCGGGCGCCCATGGTGAAGATATCACGGAGAATTCCACCCACGCCCGTTGCGGCTCCCTGATACGGTTCGACGGCCGAGGGGTGATTGTGGCTCTCAATCTTGAACGCGACGGCCAGACCGTCGCCGATATCGATGAGTCCGGCATTCTCCTCCCCCGCCGTTACCAGCAGGCGCCCGCCTGATCGGGGAAGCGTCTTCAGCAGCGCGATGGAGTTCTTGTAGCTGCAGTGTTCACTCCACATGACACTGTAGATGCCGAGCTCCGTATACGTGGGGGTGCGACCGAGAATCTCGAGAATCTTGGCATACTCATCCTTCGTGAGACCGTGTTCGAGGGCCAGTTGCAACGTGGCGACGGGTTCTGAGGTCCTAGAATTTGCCTTCATAGGTTCGCATCTAATTGCTTGCTCATTGCCGGTAGAACCTCTTGTCTAACCCTTCACAAGAGCCACAAGCGGCTCTCCTTTTTCAACAGCTTTCCCGGCGGAGACGTAGACAGCTGCAACTTTGCTGGGTGCGAGAGCTTTGATTTCGTTCTCCATTTTCATGGCCTCAAGAACGACCAGGCCCGCGCCAGCCTGGATTTCCTGTCCCGACCGAACCTCCACTCTAACGATCAGCCCAGGCATGGGGGCGCGAATAGTGACAGCAGCTGAGGAGGCTTGTCTCTTCGACAGATATGAGCGCATGAGAAGAGAACGGGCGTCGTCGACGGCAACGACGTACTCCTTACCCTGAATGCTCAGCTGAACTTCCCTCCCCCGTGCATCAGGACGAAGGGCCGGTTGTACAAATCCCGCCCGACCATTCAGCCCGTCAAGGCTCTGGACAGCATAAACTCTTCCATCCAGGACGAGGGAATAACTCCCACTCTCGATGAGCCTTAAGTCATAAGAAAGGGTATGCCCGTCAATCTCTGCCGCGCCAGGCAGCTCCAGGCGAATGTCAAAAGATTTGTCACCGATGGTAGCTTTGAAGACGTTGCTCATGATCGAAGGGAATCCTGTCTCAGGAGTTTCCAATTGCCCTTCGATTCTGGTTGGCCATTGAATCTCGGCGTCACGGGGTGACGTTCGGCGCTCGCGAGGAGCGTCGCTGCGAGTGCGGCAGCCAGCATATGCACAGCGTTCTCTTGCGAGGCGCGCGGCGATGAATAGTACCTGCCGACGAATCCGGTGTCAATCTCCCCCTTGAGAAAAGCGGGGTGACTCATGACGAACTGACAAAAAGGAATGGTCGATTTCACGCCTTCGATGGAAAACTCCGCCAGGGCTCGCTTCATCGATGCAACCGCGTCACTTCGGGTGGATCCCCACGCAATTACCTTTGCAAGCAAGGAATCGTAGTAGACAGAGACCTCATCTCCTTGCCGGAAGCCGTTCTCAACCCGTATCTTTCCCTCGGGAGGACGGTAGCGGGCAAGCGTGCCTGTCGAGGGCAAGAAGTCATTCTCCGGATCCTCCGCGCAAATACGACATTCGATCGCGTGACCTCGGAGCGAAACGTCCTTCTGATCGAGCAAAAGTTCCCTCCCCTCTGCGACGCGGATCTGCTCTTGCACGAGGTCAATGCCCGTGATCGTCTCCGTCACGGGATGCTCCACCTGAAGCCTTGTGTTCATCTCAAGAAAGTGGTAGTTGCCCTGCTGGTCAACCAGGAATTCCATCGTTCCCGCGTTGGTGTAGCCCGCAGCCTTCGCCAGAGCAACGGCTGCCTCTCCCAGCGTCTTCCGAAGGGTGTCATCTACGGCCGTCGATGGGGACTCCTCAATCACCTTCTGGTGGCGGCGCTGGATGGAACACTCCCGCTCGCCAAGGTAGATGGTGTTCCCCTGGTTGTCAGCCAGCACCTGAACCTCAATGTGCCTGGGTGAGTCGAGATATTGTTCGATATACACCCTGGCATCGCCGAACGCTGTCTTCGCCTCTGATTGAGCCGCCCGGAACGATGCAGCCAAGTCCTCACGAGACCGCACAATCCTCATCCCTCTTCCCCCACCTCCCGCGGCTGCCTTGAGGAGGAGCGGGAATCCGATCTCGGATGCATACTGAACTCCCTCTGCTTCATCTTTCAGCGGCTCGATCGTCCCACGAATTGTTGGTACCCCGAGGCGCTGTGCCGTTTTTCGCGCTTCGGTCTTATCACCCATCAGGGTGATGGACCTGCTGCCCGGGCCAACAAAGGCGATTCCCGCTTCCTCGACCCTTTTGGCGAAGGAAGGATTCTCCGCCAGAAAACCGTAGCCTGGATGGATCGCGTCGACGCGTGCCGTGCGAGCGACCTCGAGGATCCGCGCTTGGTTCAGGTAGCTTTCGTTCGGGGCTGCCCCGCCGAGGGGGTACGCTTCGTCAGCCATAAGGACATGAAGCCCGGTGCGGTCCACATCGGAGAATACGCTGACGGGAGATATGTCCATCTCTCTGCACGCTCGAACAACGCGTACCGCGATCTCTCCGCGGTTGGCGATAAGGACCCTTCTGATGGGGCGTATCTTCACCATCTCACCTGGTTCGTTTCTCTCTTGCTTTCATCCTAGTCGAGCTCCACCACCGTCACGCCCGTGCCCCCCTCGTTCCATTCGCCCAGCCTGCAAGACTTGATGTGCGGATAGGTCTTGAGAAAGTCTCCCACTTTCCTTCTCAGCGCCCCCGTTCCCTTCCCGTGGATGATATCGACTCTGTGCAATCCCGCAACCGTAGCATCATCCAGGAATCGCTGGAGCTTTGGAAGTGCCTCGTCACCCAGAAGCCCCCGCACATCGATCTCCGACTTGCCCTCCGGCCTGTAGAGGGCCGCGGGCGCCGCCGGCGAAACGGCCTGCCGATCATTGACCTTTATGAGCTCGCTCACCTTGACGCGCAGCCTTGCATCCCCGGAGAGCACTGTGGCAAATGGATGTTTGATATCGATGATCTCGCCGGTCTGGCTCCCCTCTTTGAATCGAACCGTATCGCCGAGGCACAGATCCTGAGGCTCGACTGGCTGATCCTCCACGTTTAAGCCAGCCATCTCTTCGCGAAGCTTCCCGATGCTCTCCCTCGCCGATCGAACGACGAGCTTTGCCGCCGCCGATTCGCGAATCTCCTTGATGGAGCGCTCGATAAGTGCCTGCGCCCCCCGTACGAGATCCTGGGCTTCGTCGACAGCCTGCTTCCGAATAAACTGCATCTCTTTTCGCAGATCCTTCATCTTCTGGTCGTACATTCGAACGAGGGAATCCAAGCGATCCCGTTCTGCGGAGACTTCCTGGATCTGCGCCCTGTACTGCTGTGACTGACGCTCAAGGTCCGACAGAAGTTGTTCCAGTTTGACCTTCTCGTCCCCCACGAGCTCACGCGCACGGTCAATCAGCGCTTCGGGAAGCTCAAGCCTCTTCGCCAGCTCAAGTGCATAGCTGCTGCCGGGCAGGCCCGAGCGGAACTTGTACGTCGGCTTGAGGGTCTCCTGGTCAAACTCAAGTGATGCATTGGAAACGCCGGGAGTCTCATGCGCGAAGGCTTTCAGCATGCCGTGGTGCGTCGTCGCGATCGTCATCGCGCCACGTTCCGTCAGCTCCTTCAAGACAGCCGCGGCAAGCGCGCCTCCTTCTGCGGGATCCGTCCCGGCACCGATCTCATCGATCATCACAAGACTATGCGTGTCAGCTCGCTGGAGGATATCCCGCAAGCAGAGAAGATGGGAGGTGTAGGTGCTGAGATCGTTCTCGATCGATTGCTCATCGCCAATATCGACAAAAATGTCCTCAAAAAGGCACATCTCGGATTCCGGTGATGCGGGAATATGCAGTCCGGCCTGGTTACACAACGCCAGAAGGCCGACGGTCTTCATGGCGACGCTTTTTCCGCCGGCATTGGGGCCAGTGATGATGAGCGTCCTGACGTCTTCACCAAGTTCAAGATCGAGTGGTACAATCTCTTCGCGCCGATGTTTCTGCAGTAGCACGGGGTGGCGCGCGCCACTGAGACGCAAGCGTGACGTCGCCGGGAGAGCTGCAGGATTTCCGAGGATCTCGATCGACTGTTTCGCCTTCGCAAAGATGAGGTCAAGGGTGGCGAGTTGTCCCAGTGTCTGCTCAAGCCGCTCGCGAATCGATTGCACCTGAAGACTGAGGCCTGCCAGAATCCGGGTCGTTTCACGCTGCTCGGCCAAGTGAAGCTCCGTCAGCGCGTTATTGAGAGTCAGCGTCTCGGCGGGCTCGATGAAAACGGTCGCACCGCTCGCGGAGCTCGAGTGGATGAATCCCGGCACATGATTCTTGTGCTCGACCTTCACCGGTATGACCATTCTGCCGTCGCGGGTCGTGATGATCTCTTCCTGAAGGAACTCTTTTTCTGAGATTCTCTTAAGGATTGAACCCAGGTTCTTCCGCAGCAAGTCCGCCGTGGAAATGATCTCCTGGCGGATCCTCCGCAGTTCCTTGCTTGCAGTATCGCGAATCTTCCCGTCCTCGTCGATACATTCGAGGATGTTGTATTCGACCACCTTGTCGTAGAACAAAACGGATGCCGACGCAGCCAGTTGAGGGTAGTTCTTCTGGCGCTTCGAGGTGAAGCTCGCCACGCCTCGAGCGACCCGAAGCGTCGACGCGATGTCGAGCAGTTCCTTGCTTGTGAGAACGTGATTTTTGATCGAGGACTTCTTGAGGGCAGCGGCAATACTCTTAATGCCGTCGAGCGGAACGCTGCCTTCGGCGATCAGGAGCTCCTTTGCCTCCGAAACCCTCGACAGCTCACGTTGGATGCTTTCCGGCGACGTCGATGGGAGGAGCAAACCGGCCAATTCACGCCCTGGCTCAGAAACGACGAGTTGCTTCAAACGCTCAAGGATCCTGTCGAATTCCAGCTTTCTTATTGCGGTGGAAAAATCAGCCATGAGGTAGTCTCAATCCTTACTGCCGGGGTGCCCGAAGAGTGGAATCGACCTTTCCCCCACCGGATGAGGTCGGCGTCTCGCTCGATTGCTCTGCACTCGGCAGAAGATTCGAGAAGAAGTCCATGACGCCAGGCGCAATGGAGGCAACAGGATGATACAGCCGGGCGTCCCACAAGGTCCTTCGCGTGGGTGGGCCCTGCATCGTCAGGACAAAGATCACGACGCTGATGATAAGCAATCCCTCGGCGAGGCCGAGAACGATGCCAGCGATTCGATCGATAATGCCTCCGATTCTGTAATTCTGGGCTAGGAACCTGTAGAGAACCGACTGCAGAAGAAGAATCGTCGAGAAGATCCAGAAATATGCCGTTTCTGGGGCCGTTGTCGGCTGCGTATGGAGCAGACGTATCAGGAGCCCACCGACACCATGCATCAACAACTGGGCAACAAACATCGCGATGATACAGACGGCTATCGCGACAAGTTTCCTTACCGATGCGTCTCGATAACCAAGTGCACCGAAGGCAAGTAGGGGAAGAATGATCAGCAGGTCGATTAGCATAGTCAGGCTCCCAGTGTTCCTTTCACGATTTCTTGGACTGCCTTGCCATCAATTCTCCCTTTCAACTCCTTCATTGCCAGGGACATCACCTTGCCGAAATCCTTTGGAGAGCTTGAGCCTGTCTCCCCTGTGATCCTCTGCACAACCTCTCCGGCCTCCTCCCGGCTCATTTGCTGGGGGAGGTAGGCCGTGATGACCTCAAGTTCCCTGCGTTCCTGGTCCGCGAGATCCATCCTCCCCCCTTTCTCATAGAGCTCGATGGCTTCCTTTCGTTTCTTGATAGCCCCGGTGAGGACAGACACCTCTTCATCAGGAGTAATTTCTTTCCCGGTTCCGCGTTTCGAAAGCTCAATGAGGTGAGCCCGGATCAACCGGAGAGTCTCCAGCTTTGTTCTGTCGCCACGCTTCATCGCATCTTTCAGATCATTGTTGATCTTCTCACTCAGCGTCATGGATCAATCTCTCCTTAGACGAAAAAAGGCAAGCGTGACTCCCGCCTGCCTTTCCGGGTTCCTGTATGTTCGCGGCATCGTGACTGCAATGGTCCACACAATGGTGTGTTCACACTGCAAAATATCGAAAGCAAAGAACAAAATCAATATGTCGTGTCACACCCCGCCGTAGGCCTTGAAGGTCGTTCCCGTGATGGCTCCGGCGGCTGGCGAACAAAGATAGGAAATGAGATCGGCGATCTCTTCCGGTTTTACCCACTTGCTCGAGTCCTCATCGGGCATTGAGGCGAGGTTCGCGGGCGTCGCGATGATGCTGGGGGCAACTGCATTGAGCGTGATGCCACTCCCCTTCTGCTCCTGTGCGACGATCTCGGTGAGGAGCGAAACCCCGGCCTTTGAGATCGCGTACGGCGCGGGACCGGCGGTTGGATTCAAGCCGGCCATCGCCGAGAGATTGATGATACGGCCGTACGTCTGTCCTTTCATCCGACGAAGAGATTCGCGCGTTGAAAGAAATGCGGACTTGAGATTGATGTTCATCATGAACTCCCACTCCGCCAGGGAGACCTCGGTGATCGGCTTGCGGGGGAGAAATCCCCCCACTGCGTTGACGACGATATCGATGTGGGACGAACGGGAGATGATCTCGTCGTACAACAGCTTTACTTGTGCTTCGTTCGTCATGTCCGCCTTCAGAGTGGCGACCGATGTCTTGAAATCCTGCGGAAGCCAACGCAGCTCCTTCTCATCGAGGAAGCTCACGAACACGGTTGCCCCCTCGCGTACCAATCGTCCGGCGATGACACTCCCGAGTGCTCCAGTGCCGCCGGTAACGAGCGCTACCCTTTCACTCAGTGACATTGCCTTCTTCCTGCACGTGGTTGTTGTTGGCCAGTCGTAGGCTCACGAACCTGCTGAATCGTAGGAGTGCGACAACGACGAAGAGGCCTCCCAGGGCGGCGACCACGGACGATCCCGCCGGGAAATCGAAGTGGACCGAACAATAGATCCCCAGAAAACCACCGAGGAGGCTGACGAGCAGCGAAATCCATACCACGGCGTTCTTACTTTCAGAGAAGAGGACCGCGGCCACCGGCGGGACGATGAGATAGGAGAAGACAGGAATCACTCCGGCAAGCCTCACGGCGAAAACGATCGAGAGCCCAACGGAGAGATAGAAGAGGAAATTCCACAGGTCGAAGATTCGCATATGCTCAACTTGCCGATTCTCGAATTGTTCGGTCAACAAGAAGAACTTCTTCCGGAAGATAATTTGGACTGCACCGATGATTCCGAAGACGATCGCCAGGGAGAGAATCTGCTCCGACGTCACCGTGAAGAGGCTTCCGAACAAGACTTCCGAAATGTCGGATTCGCCGTGCGGAGTCTTCGAGATCAGAAGGACCGTGCCGGCCGACGCAACGGCATAGATGATCCCGATGATCGCTTCATGCTTCAGCCGTTTGTCTTTCACCTTGATGAACGAGAGCAGGAATGCGCCGACCATCGTGAAGATGATCGATATGATCGTAGCATCGCCTCCGACGAGGTTCGCGAAGGCCACTCCGAGCATCGAAATCTGGCCGAGGGCAAGGTCGACGAAAACTATTCCGCGGCCTACGACGTGTACTCCCAGGTAGGAAAGCAAGAGACCCAGAACCGCGCTCACGAGTAACGCGTTGACGACGAAACTCTGACTGAACATATCTGCCATGGCTGTATTCTCCGATTCGAGTCCTCAAGGCTTAGCGTAAGGCCTCTATTATTTGTGAAATGTTGTAATCGAAAAGTTCATAGTATGTCTTGATCCGATCGTTGGCCCCCACCGATGTCGCAAGCGTCACTACCTTGCCGCCGGTGTTGCGCGCGACGAGGCCCGCGGACTCGGTCGTGAAGTATGGCGACGTGATGATCATCTTGATATGATCGCGCTTCATCTCATTGATCACCTTGAGAAGCTGCGACGGCGTCGGAGGGATGCCCGGCTTCGGCTCCAGGAAATCGACGATGTGCAGCCCGAAGCGTTGTTCGAAGTAGGGCCACTCGTTATGATACGCGATGACGTTCGTCCCGGCGTAGGGGCGCATTGTTTCGATCCACACCTTGATTTTCGCATCCACCGTCTCGTCAAACTTCTTGAGGTTTGCCTCATACAACGAGCGATGATCAGGGTCAACTCGGACGAGTGCGGCGAAGATATTCTGCGCGATGATCTTGCCGTTGAGCGGATCCAACCAGTAATGAGGGTTCCCGTAGATATGAATATCACCCTGTTCTCGGCTCGCGCTTACCGGAACCTGAAGGAGCGGCACGCCGATGGAAGCGTCGCAGTAGCCGTCTCCCCCCTTCTGGATCTTCGCATTCCGCGCGCTGTTCAGCAGCGGAGGCGTCCATCCGATCTCCAGGTCCAGCCCGACGGTCACGAAAACGTCAGCTCGTGCAAGTTTCAGGATGTAACTAGGCTTCGGGTCAACGAAATGCGGGTTCTGAAAGCCTGTGGCGATGGCAAAAGCATCTACCTGATCGCCTCCGATCAACTTCGCTATGCTCGCAAGGTCGGTGAGCGACGTGACGACCTTGACCTGCGCGAGTGCACCTGAATTCATGAGCAGCGTGCCGGCGAGCACCAGAGCCGCTATGAGTCCCGTTCTCTTTCTCGTCATGTTGATTTGTCTCCCATGGATGTTGTGAGAAGCTCAGAAGCAACTAGTATTGGTGAGCAGCGTGGGTCCCGATTCCAAAAATGATCCTCAGGACCACCTGGCTGGTATTCCGATTGTAGTTCCTGTCCGTGTATTGGTATTCGAGAGCAAGAATCTGAAACTCCGTCGGCTGAAAGCGAAGGAGCAACGAGCCCGCCTGCTCTTTTCGAGCGGCGTCGTCCGGAAACCCGGAGTAGTCGTATCGTGCGCCCACAAACCAGCGCTGTGCAAATTGGTATTCCATGAGTGAATACGCTCCGTACGTCTTTGCCGCTTCGGCGTCCGTTGACCTCAAGTTGGAAACGAGCACCTCGCTCTGCCACGTGAAGGACTGGAACACGTTGTACCGAACTGGCTTCCACTTGTACGTGAGATCGATCCCTCCCATCGACGTTGAGAAGCCGAAGCGGTTGGGACCATTAAGCCCCGTCAGACCAAACTCCAGCGTGGCGTTGTCGGTCAAATCAAAGAAATTCTTGAGATGGCCCACGTACGTCAATTGGCCGTTGTCACCCCTCACCAATGATGCATTGGGCTCAGATCCTACACGTCCAAGCTCGAACGTTAACTCCTGATAGAAGTCGAAGGGATTTGGCACAAGCCAGCTGAGGGAGGCCCCTTCCATATACATACCCTCGTCGTCAAAGTAATTTGAGATGACCTTCGGGAAATCAACGAAACTGAAGACGTGTGGATGAAGGATGTTTACCTTCCCTACCACGGGTTTGAATCTTCCCACGGTGAGCTGAAGCTGGTACGGGAGTGTGAGGGAAGTCAGCGTCGCGATCTCAAGGTCGGATGTTGTCTCACCAGTGGTCAGATCTTTTCCGAACGAGTAGATGAAACTTGCGCTCGCGTACGGGTCCACAGCCGAGGAGACCTGAAACTCGAGTTGGTTGAGATAGAGGTCGAGCTTCCTTTCCCCAATGCTTGTGTACGATGACCTGAAATCTCCGATTGCGCTCACATCCGGATTTGTACTGAGCGTCGAACGGGGCGCCGGTTGCCGCTGGATCGGCGGAGGTGCGGGCTGCATCGGCCGCTGCAGTTGGAGAAGGAGAAGCGAATCAGCAACGGCGCTTGAGTCTGTCTGGGCCAAGACGGTGCCGGCCGCGAGGCATACACTAAGTGCGACGAGGCCAAGAAATCTGAGGAAATTCATAAGGGTCACCTGGTTAGGAGAACTATGATCGAAGTCAGCTGTTCAGCATGATGTCTTCTGTTTCCTGGGGCGTGCAAGGTTGCGGCTTGACAAACGCCCTTGCCACGATTCAAGAGAAGATGATGGAAAGTACGGATTAGGACTAAGTGGCGGGCGGACCGCGCTTTGGACACGTGACATCGTGTCCCGTAGGGCACGCAACAGAGAACGTGGGAGAAACAACGAAAGCAGGAGAAATTGCATCAAACCGTGGCGTTATCGAAATGTATGCAACGGCTTGAAACGCGCGAACGCACGCGAGACACACATGAGTTGTGGAGAGCGGCTTGTGGACTTCGTTGGGACCACAATCGTGTGTCTGGATTTGCTGCTGCGAAGTCCCGGCACCCATGAAGAAATGATGGTGCGACTCCTCAATCGACAGGGTTGCCGCAAGGTGCAGGAGGATGATCGTTACTGTTGCGACGAGCCTGGGAGTTTTCTGCATGGACATTTTCAAGGTACGAACGACGCGGGTTAGTCTCAAGATGATATCCGATTATTGCATTTCAGGCAAACTTCACCTAATTTGACAACAGCTTGATGGAGTGCTTGTGATTAAAACCATTTTCCTGGCCATATCGTTCCTCGTTTGCACTGCGACGGCAGCCGCGCAGACAGGCGGCGATTTAGCCGTGGGACGGACGGCTCCAGACTTCACACTCCCCTACGCCACGAAGGACTCGGTTTCCCGAACTCCCCTGCATCTATTGGATCTCATCGGCAAGGGGAATATCGTTCTCGCGTTCTATCCGGCCGACTGGAGCCCTGGCTGCACGAAGGAGGTCTGCACGATCCGCGACAATTTTGCCGCCTTGGAGGGTCTCGATGCTCAGGTATTGGCAATTAGCGGGGACTATGTCTGGTCTCACCAGGAGTGGGCCAAGTTTCACAACTTGTCTTTTAGGCTCCTCAGTGACCACACACACGACGTGGCGAAGACGTACGACAGCTACAATGAAAAATCTCACTACAACAAGCGGACGGTGTACGTGATCGACAAACGTGGGAAGATCGCCTACCTGGACCTCGCGTACAGCGTTGCTGATATGGGGTCGTTCAACAAGCTCAAGCAAGCCCTGGCACCCCCAAAGTGAGGCGATGCTGGTTTCGGGTGAGACTCGGATCGTGCCACTCGATTTTCTCGACGACCCCGCCCACGTCAACCCGCACGCCGAGGGGGCACGGCATCGTCGCCAGTATTCATTCGCTCGCCGCTGAAATCTCGAAATCAACCATAATGGCCGACCTTAGTATGCGCCGATGCTTCCTGCTAATCCTCAGCACCACTTTCGCAATATCCGCAGCGTTGGCGGGGAGACCTGACTCACTGCAACAGCCCGGCGAGAAACATCTCCGTAACATCCGCCAGCTGACGTTCGGCGGAACGAACGCCGAGGCGTACTTCTCGTTCGACGGCAAGAAAATCATCTTTCAATCGACACGTCCCCCCTATCATTGCGATCAGATCTTCACGATGAGCCTTGATGGTTCGGACCAGCGCCTCGTCAGTAGCGGGGCGGGTCGCACCACGTGCGCTTATTTTTTCCCCGGCGACCAGCGGATCCTCTACGCCTCAACTCATGTCCACGGCAACGATTGCCCTCGGCCGCCGGACAAGTCAAAAGGCTACGTTTGGGGGGTATTCAACGCATACGACATTTTCGCTGCCAACGCAGACGGCTCGCGCCTTGGTGTGCTAACGGCGAGCGACGGCTACGATGCCGAGGCAACCGTCTCCCCAACCGGAGACAAAATCGTCTTCACATCCTCTCGTGACGGCGATCTTGACCTCTATACCATGAACCTGGATGGCTCGGACATCAGACGTATTACCACCGAACTGGGCTACGATGGCGGCGCCTTCTTTTCCTGGGATGGGAAGCGCATCGTGTACCGTGCGTACCACCCAACGGACAGTGCCGAGGTCAGGGAGTATGAAGACCTCCTGAGCGAGCAGCTCGTGAAACCGGGGAAGATGGAGATCTTCATCTGTAACGCCGACGGATCCGGCAAGAAGCAGCTCACGCGGACCGGCACCGCGAACTTCGCTCCTTTCTTCGTCCCCGGCGACAAGAGAATTATTTTCTCCTCGAATATGAAGGATCCGCGTGGAAGGAACTTCGAAGTGTATCTCATGAACGACGAGGGATCCAACCTCGAAGAGGTGACCTTCGGCGGGTACTTCAATGCATTTCCCATGTTCACCCGAGATGGAAAGAAGATCGTCTTCGTGTCCGACCGTAATGCGCGGACCGCATACGAATTCAACGTGTTCCTCGCGGATTGGATTGAATAAGTGAAGCACGGAGCGCGGGCTGCAACGTTGAAGGTGACGTGAATCATGCGCCTGAAGGGCAAACAGATCGTTGTTACGGGCGGCTCCAAGGGACTAGGACGCGCGCTCACCCTCCGGTACGCGTCGGAGGGGGCTCGCGTCGCGATCTGCGCGCGGTCCAGCGACGAGCTCAACCGCCTGAACATAGAACTGAGTTCACGTGGAGCCCATATCCTCTGCCTCCCCTGCGACATCGCTGATCCGGAGCAGGTGGGCCAGTTTGCCAGAAGCGTCCTTGAAGACCTAGGGACCGTCGATGTGCTTGTCAACAACGCTTCGATCCTCGGTCCGCGCATTGAACTTGTCGAGTTCAGCAAGCCCTCGTGGGACCGCGTCATCGATGTCAATCTGAACGGCCTCTTCAATGTCACGAAGGCGTTCCTTCCATCGATGGTCGCGAGCCGATCCGGGTCCATCATCAACGTTACCTCCTCCGTTGGGAAAAAAGGGAGAGCTCGCTGGGGAGCGTATGCTGTTTCGAAGTTCGCGATGGAAGGGTTCACTCAAACCCTTGCCGACGAAGTCAGGACCTTCGGAATTCGGGTCAACTCTGTAAATCCCGGACCGATGGACACCGGCATGCGACATGCCGCGTACCCTGACGAGGATCGCTCGAAGCTGAGATCGCCTGAAGAAGTGACCGAGGTCTTTGTCTTCCTCGCCGCTGACGAGAGCCGCGGAGTCACAGGTCAGTATTTTGAGGCACAAAAGTTCGAAAGGAAAACGAAGGAGACCATATGAAGCCGATGCACCGCTTGATGAGCGCGGTCAGTTTACTGCTGGTCGCGGGCGTAAATCCCCTCCAGGCACAATCAAGCCCTCAGGTCACTGCCGACGAGCTTCTCAAGCACGTCAAGTATCTCGCATCAGACCAGTTGGAGGGACGTAAGGCAGGCTCGAAGGGCGCGGAACTTGCTGCGCAGTACATCGCGAACGAGTTCAAGTCCTACGGACTGAAGCCGGTTGGCGACGACGGGACGTACTTCCAGAATTTTCAGTTCGCCTCGGGTGTCACGCTCGGAGCGGTGAACAGCTTTGCGTATTCAGCGGATGGACAACGTCGATCCGGAGAACTCGGAAGAGATTTCCGGCCACTGGGCTTCTCCGGAAGTGAGACCGTCCAGGCTGACCTGGTGTTCGCCGGCTACGGCATCTCTGCGCCTGACCAGGGCTACGACGACTATGCGGACTTGGATGTCAAGGGCAAGGCCGTGATGGTTCTCCGGAACTCTCCACCCTCGGACTCGTCAAAGGATTTCGCGCAGTTCACTTCGCTCCGTCACAAAGCGTCCAGGGCCAAAGAGCTCGGTGCGAAGGCGCTGATTGTCGTTACCGGCCCGGGGGACTCTGATACCGACGAGCTGCTCAAGCTCAACTATGGCTTTGACCCATCCTCCGGCAACGCCGGCCTCGTCATCGTCAACATCACGCGCAAGCTCGCTGATGAGATCCTCCGCCGTGAGCAGGCAACGGTCAAAGACCTGCAAGAGACATTGGACCGGTCGAAGACTCCGAAGTCGTTCGGCGTCCGGGGTGTAACCATCGACGCAACGGTCGAGCTCACAGAGGTCCGCCAGTCGACGAAGAACGTCGTCGGGTTCCTCGAGGGCCAAGATGCGATGCTCAAGAGCCAGATGATCGTGATCGGAGCGCATTACGATCATCTCGGCTACGGAGGCGAGGGATCGGGATCGCTGAAGCCGGATACCGTCGCGATTCACCACGGAGCGGACGACAATGCGTCCGGGGTGGCAGGTATGCTCGAGCTCGCACAGGCATTTGCTTCGAACAAGAGTGAGGTGAAGCGAAGCCTCCTGTTCATTTCATTTTCCGGAGAAGAATTGGGGCTGCTCGGGTCCTCGTACTACGTCAAGAACCCCATCTTTCCGCTCGATCGGACGATCTGCATGATCAATATGGACATGATTGGAAGGCTTAGGGACAAGGCGTTGATCGTTTACGGGATCGGAACCTCGCCGGGGTTTGAGGCACTCGTCAGGAAGTACGACGCGGACTCAAGCTTCGCCCTGAAGCTCAACAAAGACGGTTACGGTCCGAGTGATCAGTCCTCGTTCTATGCAAAACGGATCCCCGTTCTCTTCTTCTTCACGGACATTCATCCGGACTACCACCGCCCGTCGGACACCTATGATAAGCTCGACTATGGAGGCGAGCAGAGGGTCGTTCAGTTCGTCGACTCGATCGCGCTTGCGCTGGATCGGAGTCCGGAGCAGCCCCAGTACGTTGCTGTGGAAGCGCCGCGGCCCATGCAGGCCGGACGCAGCACTCGAGTTTACATGGGGACGATCCCTGATTTCGGAGAACAGGTCGAAGGCATGAAACTCTCCGGCGTTCGAGAGGGAGGTCCGGCGGCGAAGGCTGGGCTTCAGGCGGGAGACATCATCGTGAAGTTCGGGAAGGTCGATGTGAAGAACTTGTACGATTTCACGTACGCTCTGGGTGAATGCAAACCGGGAGATGAGGTTGAGGTGGTGGTGAAGCGGGGTGGTGAAACGAAAACCTTCCGGGTCAAGCTGGAGAAGAGAAGCTAGAAGAAGGGCGATGGCAGCCTCGGCCCTGACACCCGAGGCTGCGACCCTCACCGTCTATTCAACCTCCGTCAGCGTCGTATACTTTGCCTTTCCGTCCCTCAGCAAGCCCTCCAAACGATTCACAAGCTCTTCACTCTTCTCGTCCAGATCGTCTTCGAGCGCGTCGTATTCTTCCATCGAAGCGCAGTTGAATTCCTCGACGAACGAGTTCCGCTTTCCTTTTTGCTCGTACACCGTGTAGTTCTTCTTCCGCACCTGTCGAAAGTGGGACTTCATTTCGCGGGCGAGCGCGAGGTATTCTTCACGTTTGTCAGGATCGATATCATAGGAGATCTGCAGGATAACATTCGGCATGGTGACCCTTCCCTGTTGGTATGTTCCGTGATCTTACTCGAAATCTTTCAGCGCTCGGCGAACTTCTTGTTCGTTCATTCCGAAATAATGTCCCAGTTCGTGAAAGAGGACTTCGACAATTCGTCGCTCGATTTCACGTTCGTTGCGGCATACGCTTTCGATATTCTTCTGATAGAGGGTAATCTTATCGGGGGCGACAGGATACATGCCGTACGAAGTCCCCCGATGGAGTAGCGGTACCCCCTGGTAGAGGCCGAGCAGGTTGTGTCGCGATGCCTTGGATCGGGAAAGCGCATCATCGGAAGGATAATCCTCTACCACAATCTGAACGTTCTCGATCTTGCGCTTGAAGAAAGCTGGAAGACTGTCATAGGCGCATTGCGCAATCTCTTCAAATTGTTCGCGTGTTATCTCTCCGGTCATCGAGATCCTAGACTGAGGGGAAAAGGTGGAGCTGGCTCGCGGCAACAAAAAGGGCACCGGCAAAAACCACGAGCGTGAGAGCGACAACCGCGACAGATTTGACCACGCTGAGCCGGTGTCCAACCCGAGTCGCAACAACAGACAGAACTACTGTCCACACGGCCACCAGCGCGTCAAATCCAGCGAGCAGAACAAATGAAAACGGCTTGATACTGTACGGGCTCGGATTCGACGTGAAGAGATACATCCCAAATGTCAGCAACTCGATCGGGAGAACAAGGAAAAGCGAAATCACGATCGGAACGAGCGCGTAGGCAAGCAATCCCATCGAATCACGAATCCTGGCTCTGCCCCCGAACGCTCTGGCGGCGACATGATATACAAGGGTGAGGAAAATCGCGGACGCCAAGCCGGCTGCGACGCCGCTGATGAGGGCCCACTGAATGACGTCGAGCAGCGAAAAGAACCTGTTGCCGAGCCTGAAGTACCAAAACGCTGTAAAGGAGAGACTTATGCCGAAAAATGAGAAAAGGAACAAAGAGAAATTCTTGTGCTCGGAGAGAACGATACGACGGAACGCTACCTGGGGGGATTCGATGACTTTCCAGGCGGTCTCAAAGAAGTTGACATTGGGTATTCGATCTTGAAGGAATGCCTTGCAGTTGAGGCAGACGGTCGCAAAATCACTATTTTCTGCGAGGCAAACCGGACATTTGATCATTTCATCCCATAGGAGAATGTGCTCCGCAAAATTTAGCAAGAATGCGGCTGGAATGCAACGATAATCTCGCGCTGTGGTAGTGTCGCACGGTCAGGCCGTCGCGAGCATTTCGAATTTTGCGGTGAAATGACGGAGAACCGGCGCTTCCTCAATGATTCGAAATCCGCACAATTCCTTTCTCTTAGCGTACGCCTCGTGAACGACTTCGATCACGTAATCGATGTGACTCTGCGTGTACACCCGCCGCGGAATGGCGAGCCTGACAAGTTCCATCGGCGGTGACATCAACTTGCCGTCGGGATCGTATTTCCCGAACATCACGCTACCAATCTCGACTGCCCGGATCCCCCCTATCCTGTATAATTCGGACACAATTGCCTGGCCGGGGTACTGCATCGGCGGAATATGAGCTGCGAAGCGTTTCGCATCGAGATAGATTGCATGCCCTCCCGGCGGTTGGACGATCGGCACACCGCCAGACACGAGCTTTTCCCCCAGATATTCGACGGACCGTAGCCGGTAGGTGAGGTAGTTCTCGTCCAGAATTTCATCCAGACCCTGTGCGATCGCTTCAAGGTCGCGCCCGGCCAGCCCCCCGTACGTCGTGAATCCCTCCGTGACGATGAGCAGCGTGCGTGCTTTGGCAGCAAGATCGTCGTCATTCATCGCGAGAAATCCTCCCATGTTCACGAGGGCGTCCTTCTTGGCGCTCATGGTGCACCCGTCAGCGTAAGAGAACATTTCCCTAGCGATCGCTCGGACGGACTTGTCTGCATACCCGGGCTCCCTCTTCTTGATGAAATAAGCGTTCTCCGCAAATCGACACGCATCCAAGAAGAGCGGTATGTTGTACGATTGGAGGATTCTCTTCGCTCCGCGAATGTTCGCCATCGAAACGGGTTGGCCGCCGCCGGAATTGTTCGTTACAGTGATCATGCAGAGGGGGATGCTCTGGGCCCTATTCTTCTCGATTAAAGACTTCAATGCCTGTAGATCCATGTTGCCCTTGAAATCCGCGATCAGGCCCGGTTGCTTTCCCTCCCCGGTCGGAAGGTCGATCGCCTCGGCTCCCGAGAATTCGATGTTTGCCCTCGTCGTGTCGAAATGAGTGTTGTTGGGAATGGACTTCCCTTTTCCACCTGCGATCGTGAAGAGGATCTTCTCAGCCGCGCGGCCCTGATGCGTGGGGATGATGTGCTTGAAACCGGTCAAATCCCGGACTACCTTCTCGAAACGAAAGAAGCTCCGGGAACCAGCATATGCTTCATCCCCCTCCATGATGCCAGCCCACTGCTTTGCGCTCATCGCCGCGGTGCCGCTGTCGGTAAGGAGATCGATAAGGACGTCATCTGCACTGATTAAGAAGGGATTGTAGAACGCATTTCGGAGAATCTGTTCGCGCTCGGCTTGCGACGTGAAGCGGATCGGCTCGACCGACTTTATCTTGAAAGGTTCGATGATTGTCTTCATGTTGAAGCCTTGTTCAGCGATTGGAGTATCTGGATTGTTTCCCGCCAGTGGTTGTTGATGAAGAACTCATGGTGGGCGGCGAGTCGAATCACCCCGCCCCTGTCGATCACGTAGGTTACGCGGCACATCGCCTTTCCGTTCAGCCACACTGCGCCGTACGTGCGTGCAAGTTCAAGGCGGGGGTCCGATCCCAACGCGAATGCAAGCTGATACTGTGCCGCAAATTCTTTGTGCATCTCCAGGCTGTCAGGGCTGATCCCAATGATGACGGCGTTCAGCTTCCTGATATCGTCGAAATGCGTTGTGAACGAGCAGGCTTCCTTTGTACACCCGAGCGTGAAGTCCTTGGGATAGAAATAGACGACGACGTGACGTCTTCCGCGTTCCTCATGGAGCCGAAAGGTCTCCCCGGTGTGGAGGGTCATCTCGAAATCGGGTGCTTGCTGGCCAATGCGTAACACTCCAGTCTCCGATACAAAAAACCCCTCCGCCCGAGGGGTTGCGGCGTGAAGGAGCTTGTCGCCTATTCTGATTCATACTGAATGATCGAGAAAACATCATATCCCTTCAGTTGCTCCCGCCCTCCGAGGAAATTCAGTTCGATGAGGAACGAGAGGCCGAGTATCTTGCCTCCCAGCTTCTCAACGAGTCTGCACGCGGCCGAAATCGTCCCCCCCGTTGCAAGAAGATCATCGTGCACAAGGATCCGCTCCCCGGGCCAAATTGCGTCGGCGTGAATTTCGATGACATCCGTGCCGTACTCGAGCGAATATTCTTCCTGGAGCGTTTGCGCCGGGAGCTTGCCTCGCTTCCTGATGGGAACAAAACCAGCTCCAAGCTTCAGCGCAAGCGCGGCACCGAGAATGAAACCGCGCGACTCCACGCAAACCACCTTGTCGACGCCCTCATCTCTATATCGCTCATAGAAGACGTCGACCGCCTCCCGGAGAGCGACCCGATCCTTCAGGAGCGTGGTGATGTCGCGGAAGACGATCCCCTTCTTGGGGAAATCTGGCACGCTGCGGATCGAGGAGGCAAGCTTATGCATGTCGGCCTTTCGTTGCAGGACTCTTCAACCACCTGGTTCCATCACCATTTGATCCGCTCTTTTTTCAGAAATCCTTCGATGCCCTTCTTGCAGTCGTCCGTCATGCGCGTGAGCGCATTGAGGTTCGCGGCGTAACTCAGCGCGTCGTTCGTCGACATTCCGTGGATCCTGGACAAGAGCTCCTTGATGAGGCCGAGCGAGGACGAGCTGCAGTTCTTCACGAGCTGCGCGGCAAGCTCGGCGCCGAATTGTTCAAGTTCAATTTCGGGGACGACATAGTTGACGAGCCCGATCCGATACGCTTCGTCGGCGGAGATGACCTGTCCCGTCATCGTCAGCTCCCGCGCTCGCCCTTCACCCACTCTCTTCGTGAGGAAAATCATGACGATCGCCGGGATGAACCCGATTCTCACCTCGGTGTACCCGAAGCGAGCCGTCTCCCGCGATGCAACGATGAGATCACAAACGGTCGCAAGCCCGCAGCCGCCGGCAAGCGCATTGCCCCGTACCAGGGCAAGCACGGGCTTCCGGTGGGTATAGATTTGCAGGAACAACTTCATCAGGTTGTTCGATTCCTCGAGATTCTGATTGAAGTCGAATTTTGATATCCGCTGGATGTATCCGAGATCGGCGCCGGCACAAAATGATTCCCCGTCCCCCATTAGACGGATAACCTTCACGTCAGGCTCCCTCCCTGCTTCGTGAAAGGCGGCAGAAAGCTCAGAAATCATCAAATCATCAAGCGCATTGTGTTTCTCGGGGCGGCTGAGGGTGATCGTGCAGACACGCTGGTCGACGGCATATTTGATGCGGGTGAAGTCCATGCGGTGAGCAGGCACGAACAAAAAATAGCAAGAAGGGGGCTGAAATGCAAGGAGAAGTCGGCTGAACAAAAAAGTCCCGACCGATTGGCCGGGACCCTTCGCACGATGGAGGAGCAGGGGCCTCACGCGTCGTAGTACAGCATGAACTCAAACGGATGGGGCCTCAGCTGCAGCGGCTGGACTTCCTTTGTCGTCTTGTATTCGACCCATGTATCGATCAAGTCCTCGGAGAAGACGTCCCCGCGCAATAGGAACTCATGGTCGTTTGACAAAGCATCAAGTGAGTCTGCCAGAGATGCGGGTGTCGATGGGACATCTCGCAATTGCTCGGGCGTCATATCATAGATATCCTTGTCGAGCGGGCCTCCCGGATCAGTTTTGTTGATGATCCCGTCGAGTCCGGCCATGAGCATCGCGGAGAAACCGAGATAAGGATTGCAGGTCGGGTCGGGGCAGCGGAACTCGATGCGCTTCGATTTCGGGCTCGTTGAATACATGGGAATTCGGACGGAGGCAGAGCGATTGCGCTGTGAATAGGCAAGGTTCACCGGCGCCTCGAAGCCGGGAACAAGCCGTTTGTAGGAGTTTGTGGTCGGATTGGTGAATGCACATAGAGCCGGAGCGTGTTTGAGCAATCCGCCGATGTAGTACAAGGCCATTTCGCTGAGGCCCGCGTATCCGGTGCCGGAAAACAAGGGCTTCCCGCTCTTCCAGAGACTCTGATGAACGTGCATACCGGAGCCGTTGTCGCCGAAGATCGGCTTTGGCATGAACGTGACGGTCTTGCCATACTTCTTGGCGACGTTCTTCGTCACGTATTTGTACACCAGATAATTGTCAGCCATCTTCGTCAGGGTATCCCGTCGCATATCGATCTCGGTCTGCCCTGCTGTGGCCACCTCATGATGATGGACTTCAACGGGAATGCCGACGGACTCCAGTGTCAAGACCATATCGGACCGAATATCCTGTAGGCTGTCGATAGGTGCGGCGGGAAAATATCCTTCCTTGAAACGAGGCTTATGGCCGAGGTTCTGTTTGCCGTTCGTTCCGCTGTTCCAGAACCCTTCCTCCGAATCGAGATAGTAGTATCCGAACTGATGCGATTGGTCAAAACGCACACTGTCCAGGATGAAGAATTCCGGCTCAGGTCCGAAATACGCCGTATCCGCCAGGCCGGTTGCCTTGAGGTATGCCTCAGCCTTCTTGGACACATGGCGCGGGTCTCGTGAGTAACTCTCGTGCGTTATCGGATCGGCGACATCGCAGATGAGGCTCAGGGTCGGTACCGCGGTGAAGGGGTCGAGAAAAGCCGAGGCAGCATCTGGAAACAGCAGCATGTCGCTCTCGTGGATCTTCTGAAATCCCCGGATGCTTGAACCATCGAATCCGATGCCGTCCTCGAAGATCTCCTTGGAGAATTCCGTCGTTGTGACGGAAAAGTGCTGCCATTGCCCGATCAAGTCGGTGAACTTGAGGTCGACGACTCTGACGGAGTTGTCCTTGATCATTTTCATGATTTTGTCGACATCCGTGACTGAAGTTGTCTTGGTGGCCATACCGCTCCTTTATGATCGAATGAGAGATTATCTGTGATTGTGAATCTTGATGACCGTTGTCTCCTTTGGAGTCGAAAGCACCAGACTCGTTGTCGTTTTCATGACCCCCGTCCACGATTGGATCTTTGCCAGTAGCTTCTCCAGGCTGGAGGTGTTCTCCGTCCGTATCTTAAGAAGGTGGGTGCCCTCGCCCGTGATGGCGTGGGACTCGAGGATGTCATCGGTATTCTGGACGTGTTCGACAAAGGTCGAATAATGTTTTGAAGAGTCGACGGTAACGACGATGAAGGCCGTGATGTCCTTGCCGAGCATCCGGTGATCCAGTTTGGCATAATAGCCGCTGATAATGCCTCCCTGCTCGAGTTTCCTGAGCCGCTCGCTGGCGGCGGGAAGCGACAACCCCACACGGTCAGCAAGGTCGTTTCGCCTGGTCCGACCCTCTTTCTGGATGATCTCAAGGATCTTGAAATCGATATCGTCTAGCTCGAGAGCCACAGGTTAAGATAGTTTCGAACTGTGATACGATGGCCTTAGTTACTTAGGTCAGGCAGCACTTTTCCCGTTAAATATAAGGTGTCAAGCCCCCCTTTGTCAAGTAGATTCTTGTTAACAAAAACCCCTCGCGAAAACGCCGAGGGGTCGAGAATAGACTGATGCGAGGCACGCCGCTAGACGGCTCCACCCTCCTCACGGAAATACTCAACTGTTCCTTGGTAGATCGTCATTTGTACCTCGAAATGCTTGTCGAGAACAACGAGGTCGGCGTCCTTCCCGACGGCCAGGATCCCCTTGTGATGCTCAAGCCCGAGTACCTTCGCGCCGTTCAGGGAAGCCATCCTCACGGCATCCGTGAGCGGAACCCCCACGAGTTCGACCATGTTCTTCACAGCCTTCTCCATTGTCAGGGTACTGCCGGCAAGCGTGCCGTTCTCAAGATAAGCCTTCTTCTCCTTGACCCAGATCTTCTGATCCATGAAGCTGTACTCACCGTCCGGCATGCCGCTGGCCCGGATGGCATCTGTAATTAGAATGATTCCGCCTTCCCCCTTGACCTTATGAATCAGCTGCATGACGGCGGGATGGACATGGAAACCGTCCGCGATGAGCTCGACTTTCAGCTCGTTGTGCAGCATCGCAGCCACGACGACGCTTGGTTGGCGATGATGGAAAGGGGTCATCGCATTGAAAAGATGCGTGATATGTGCCGCACCGTTGTCAATTGCCGCGAGGACCTCCTCGTAGCTGGCGGCCGAATGCCCGATGGACAGCACGACTCCGCTCCTCGCCGCTGCCCGCAAGACCTCCTCCATCCCCGGCAACTCCGGAGCGATTGTCATCAGTCGTATGTAGCCGCTGCCTGCATCGTAGAGCTTCTGCCACGCTTCCACGCTTGGCCGCCAAAGGTACTCAACCTTCATCGCTCCATGCAGCTTCTTGTTGATGAAGGGGCCCTCAAGGTGCATCCCCCAGACGTTCGAACCCTCCGAGGAGCTGCAAAACTCAGCGATTCTCCGGACATCCGCGACCATGGCTTCTTCGGGCTTGCTGTACAAGGCGGCCAACAGCCCGGTGGTGCCGTGCCTGAAATAGAACTGCGATATGTTTTCGACTGCCTCCTCGCTCATGTCGGCAAACCCGTGTCCGCCTCCCCCGTGGACCAAGAGATCAATGTACCCAGGCGTAAGCAGCATGCTGTCAAAATCGTACGTCTTCGTGCCGGCTGGGATCTTGACTTCGGCGGAGCTTCCAATGGCAGCGATCTTCTTCCCTTCTACAAGAAGGGAACCCCGCTCAATAATTCTGAATGGGGTAACAATATCGACGCCGGAAATTGCGAAGGTCACGAGTTCACGTAGACGCGAGATGGGCCACGCTTTTCCGGAGGTCCTTGACCGCCTGACCAATGTTCGGGGCACGGAATATCGCTGTGCCCGCAACCAAAACATCGGCTCCGGCCTTTACCACCAACGGGGCAGTGGATGCGTCGATCCCGCCGTCGACGGCCACACGAATTTCGCGGCCTGTAGAAGCGATCATAGATCGGAGCTCCCTGAGCTTCCGCAGGGTTCCTTGGATGAACTTCTGGCCGCCGAAACCGGGGTTTACCGACATCAGAAGAACGAGATCGACGTCTGATATGGTCTCGAGAAGCGTCGAGCAGGGAGTTGCCGGATTGAGCGCCACGCCAGCCTGGGCGCCCAGTTCTTTGATCCGGGCGATCGTACGATTGAGGTGGATGCACGCCTCCTGGTGTACAATGATGTGGTCTGCGCCGGCATCTCGGAAGGCTTCCAGGTAGTCATCCGCTCGCTCGATCATCAGGTGCGTGTCAAGAGGTAGCTTCGTGGATTTTCTTGCAGCAGAGACGATCAGCGCGCCGATGGTTATGTTCGGGACAAAATGCCCGTCCATCACATCGAGATGGAACCAATCGGCTCCCCCGCCCTCGGCTTGAGCCATCTGATCCGCGAGTCGTGAGAAGTCCGAGGCAAGAAGCGAGGGGGCGATTCTGATCGTCATCGGCAGGCGTGGCTAGTTTTGAAGATCGGTCGACTTTTCTCCCTTTTGTGCGACAACGAGATCGACAGCTTGGCCCGCGGGCACCATTTCACCGGCCTTGGGATATTGACCAATGACGGTATTTGGGAGAAGGTCTGGGGTGACTTTATACGTAATGTTGCCGATTCTGAGGTTGGCTTGGATGAGTATTCGTTCGGTCTCCGCGAACGTCTTCTTGGTAACATCGGGGACCCGTATCTGGTCTCCCTTCTCGCCCTGGCTGACGATAACGCTGATGACCCTGCCTTGGGGCACCTTGGTTGACTCGACCAAATCTTGATCGATCACCGTGCCTTGGGGGTATTCGTCGGAGAATTCGTACTGCACGGTCCCCAGGACCAGACCGAAGCGTTCCAGAGCAAAATTCGCATCGCGGAGCGTCCGACCTCGAAGGCCCGGCACAGCCACCTTCGGCTCCCCCCCGCTGACCGTCAAGTAGACGCCCCGGCCAAATTTGACCTCGGCATCAGCTGGCGGATTCTGCAGCACCACCGTACCTTCGGGATACTGCTTGTCGGTGCGGACGTCTGCCTCGTTGCCGACAAGCCCGCGCTCCGCCAGAACCTGAACTGCTTCGTCCAGCTTCTTGCCAACAACATCGGGAACCTTTGTCGTCTTACCTTGTTGGACGTATTGAGGCATTATCACGTCGTCCAGCAAGAAAAAGAGGAGCACAGCGACCGCGACAACGATCGCCGAAATTTCCAGGCGCCTCAAGAATGTGCGCATCCGATTTGTCATGTTGCTCGGCGATCAATATAGAAACTAATGGTTTGAATTACAAGGCTGGTGCAAGCGATCCACACTGACCACACCAAATCTGTGGTTGGAGAGCCACACCTCCGACAGGCCGACTGCCAACGCCACAGCATAGTTGCGGATTCCTGCTCACTCCGAAGGTTTCTCGACCTGATTTGCTTGAACTTCTCTGGCGTTAGTTTTGTCGATTTTCGAGCGTATTCCATGTCGATGTGAGCCATCATTTTACTCAGAGCGGACTTCCAGATCAATTGCAGCCCATCGAGGAAACCACACAGAGAGCAGTCTTCCATGCTATGGAGGAGATCCGGCCACGGAGCAGCTCTCCCCCTACTCCAGCCTTTATTACGACTCGCCTGGAGCGGGATATCCTGAAGGTCTTGCTATACTTCGACATTTTCAACCACCCGTTGAAGGCGGAAGAACTCTATTCCTTCCTGCCGTCCAATTCGACAAGCCCGTCTGATATTCTCCGCGCTTGCCAATCGCACCCACTCAAGACAATCGTAAGCTGCAGAGAGAGCTACATCTTCATGAAATCTGCCGGCGAGAGCTGCATCGACGAGCGACTTAGGAAGGAACAGTTGGCAGCACGTCGGTGGAGAATTGCCGGGATCATGACGAAACTCATCGAACGCTTCCCGTTTGTCCGAGGTGTTTTTGTTTCTGGCGAATTGTCAAAGGGTCTCGCGAGCAAGCATGGCGACATCCATTTCGTTGTCGTCACGCGGGAGCACCGCCTGTGGATTTGCAGAACCTTGTTGATCTTGTTCAAGAAGACACTGCTTCTCAACAGCAAGAAGTACTTCTGCGTGAATCACTTCGTTGCTGAACGCCACCTCGGCGTCGCATCTCGCAACCTCTACTCGGCGACTGAGGTGGCAACATTGAAGGCGCTTGGGAACAGCGATTCGTTTCACAAATACACCGAAGCCAACGCCTGGGTCGCGGGCTATTTTCCAAACCTGAGGTGGGGCGCGGACACTACGCCGACTCCTGGGGCGCGTGCCAGCGTACTGCAAAAGCTCATAGAGCTGGCGATTCCAGACAAGATCGGTGATCGCCTTGATGCCTGGCTGATGAGCCGTTGGATGAAGCTCTGGAACTGGCGATATGCCCATTTGGACAAGGAGAAACGCAGCCGACTCTTTCGATGCAGCAGATTCCTCTCGACGGCGTACGGGGAGGATTTTCAATCGAAGATCTTGTCGGGGTACTTCCTACGGCTAAAGCAATTTGGGATTGAGGTCGATGACGCGGCCGCGACCAACTGATGCAACATCTGTTCCGGCGGGGACAGAGGTTCTTCTCTCGCATTCGTACTTCCTGCGTTTCGATCCGAAGGAACATCGGGCGATGATGCCGTACCCACCCCTCGGTACGCTGTACGCGGGGAGCTACCTGCGGAAGCGGCGCATCTCTGTTGAGCTTCACGACGTGATGCTGGCAGAGCAAGAGGAAGAGATCCTCCCCGTGCTTGACCGGCTCCATCCCAGGATCCTTGCCCTCTGTGATGATGGGTTCAACTTCCTGAGTAAAATGTGTCTCAGCCGCATGCGGGAAGCGGCGTTCAAACTGACGGCCCTCGCCAAGTCCAGAGGCTGCAAGGTTGTCATCGCCAGCTCGGATGCCGCTGATCATCTCGACAACTACTTTGCGCATGGAGCAGATTATGTCGTCTGCGGCGAGGCGGAGGTCACGCTTGCAGACCTGGCTGAAGCGCTCCTTGGGCGATCAAGCCGCCCCATCGACCAGATGCAGGGTCTCGCTTTTCTGCGCGGCGGAAAGATTGCTTGAACACCCGTCCGGCCGGTAGTGCAGGACCTGGACGAACTTCCCTTTCCGGCCTGGGATCTCGTAGACCTGGACACATACGGAAAAGTCTGGACGAGGCGACACGGATACTTTTCGCTGAACATGGTGACGACGCGCGGCTGCCCATTTCACTGTAACTGGTGCGCCAAGCCGATCTATGGTCAGGTGTACCATTGCCGCAGCCCTCGAAACGTTGTGCAGGAAATGAAGTATCTCAAGCAAATCGCCAGCCCGGACCACATCTGGTTTGCTGACGACATTTTCGGACTCAAGCCCGGCTGGATCGCAGAATTCGATGAACGAGTCAGGACCGAAGGAAGCACAATACCCTTCAAGTGTCTCTCTAGAGTGGATCTGCTGCTGAAGGATGACAACATAGAGCATCTGAGGAGCGCTGGATGCGAGACCGTGTGGGTCGGAGCGGAATCGGGCTCGCAAAAGGTGCTCGACGCCATGGAGAAGGGAACGACAGCGGAGCAAATACACGAATCGACCCGGTTACTCCATCGCGCCGGTATTCGCGTTGGCTTCTTCCTGCAATACGGGTACCCAGGCGAAACAAGGGAGGATATTGCGAAAACTCTACAGATGGTGAAAGAGTGCAGGCCCGACGACATCGGCATTTCTGTCTCCTACCCTCTCCCGGACACAAGGTTCTATGATCGGGTGAAGCAAGAGCTGGAGCGCAAACAGAACTGGATCGACAGCGGCGACCTCGATCTAATGTTCCGTGGGACATACTCAGCCGATTTCTACCGGGCATTTCACCGTTTCACACACAAGAAATTTCGTGTCTGGCAGGCGTCGGACCTCCTTAGGGATGTTCTCGTCCACCCGATGAGAGCGAACCGCTCGTCGATCCGCAAGCTCGCGGCTTCCGCTTATCATGCCATGACCTTGCCGCAACTCAAAGCAAGGCTCGACATTTTAGCGACACAGCGTGAATCAGGCGTTTATGATGAACGGACACACTGACCTCGACCTTTCGCTCCACGTAGCCGCGGCGTTTGACACCATCGCGGAGAGGTTCGATGAGGAATTGGAGAACAACATCACGCGCAGGATCAGGGGAAGGATCTACTCGACGATCGAGGACCTTGTGCGGCCCGGAGCCTCTGTTCTCGACATGAACTGCGGAACAGGCATCGACGCGATCGCTCTTTCGCTTCGCGGATACGACGTCACCGGAATCGATATTTCCTCTAAGATGGTACAGCAGGCACGACGGAAGGCTTCACGTGCAAGGCTTCACGGTATTCGGTTCCTGATCGGCTCCTTCGAAGGCATTTCCGAGCTTGTCGATCCACCGTTCGATCTTGTCCTCTCGAACTTCGGGGGATTGAATTGCACAGGAAATCTGTCGGCTGTGGCCTTGGAGGTTGCGCGCGTGATTGCGCCGTCAGGATTCTTGCTGGCTGTGGTGATGCCTCCATTCTCGCTCTGGGAGAGCCTCTCGTATGCCGTGCGCGGTCAATGGGGCAGTGTAATGCGGCGATTGCGTTCGCAGGCCACGGCGACAGGATTCGACGGCAAGACGTTCATCGTCCACTACTATGCTCCCACTTCATCTGTTCAGGCATTCCGGCCGTGGTTCGACGTCAAACGGATCACAGGCATCTGCGCTCTGGCACCCACTCCGCAGTCGAGTTCCTTCGCGCGCCGGCATCCCAAATTGACCCGCGGACTCGAGACACTCGACAGTCTCATCGGAGGCCTCCCTCTCGTCCGGTCGATAGGTGATCACTATATGATTGTCCTCGAACGAAGGCCGTCGCGACCGTTCAGACGATGAGAAATATCGACCGGTTTCTCGGCGTTCCCTTGTGCTGGGCATTGGCCGGAGTCCTGAAGATCCTTCCTAGAAAGAGACCGGGGTTACACCCAGAGGAAGTGAACAATATCCTCGTACTCAAATTCTTCGGGCTCGGGAGCATCATACTTTCCACCGTCGCCCTCTCGGCGATGCGATCGAGCTTTCCCAAAGCACGGATCACGTTTCTCTCCCTCTCGTCGAACGAGCAACTCCTCAGGCGAATTCCCATGGTCGATGAGGTCATAACGCTCGATTGCTCCGGCCCACCGGCATTCGCACGGGATCTCCTCTTCTGTCTGCGCAGACTTCTTCAGGTGAAGTACGAGATCGTCTTTGACTTCGAATTCTTTTCGAAATTCTCGACATTCCTCAGCGGATTCTCCCGGGCTCCGTATCGAGTTGGCTTTGCGCTCCCCACGCGATGGCGATCATTTCACGTCACGCATCCGGTCCCGCTGTCAAAGGCGCGCCACGTCAAAGATGCCTTTCGCTCGCAAGTGTGGGCCCTCTGCAAGGGAACCGGCGGTGACAATATTATCCCGCCACTGATACTCGACTATGATGCCGCTTCGCTCAGGCAGAAGGTTCGCTTGGCTGACGAGCCTCTCATCGTTGTGAACGTAAACGCGGGAGAGACTTCGCTGGATCGACGATGGCCGCCGGCTCGTTTCGCGGATGTGATTTCTGATCTCGCCTCGCGGAGTGATTGCTGCTTTGTGCTGACCGGAAGAGGATCCGAGCGAGCGTACGTCCAAGCGATTATCGATCGCGCGGCCTGCGCCGAACGTTGCTGCAACGCAGCAGGAATGTTGACCATTCCAGAGCTCGGTGCGTTGCTCCAGAAGTGCAGACTCTTGAGTTCAAATGATAGTGGTCCCCTGCATCTCGCCGCTGCCCTCGGTGTTCCGACGATTGCTCTGTTCGGCCCGGAATCTCCCGTGTTCTATGGCCCAGTCGGCAATAAGGCGATCAACCTCTATGCAGGATTGCCTTGCAGCCCGTGTCTGAACGTGTACAACGCCAAGGTCTTCCATTGTCCGATCTCTGTAAAGTGTCTTAGAGATATCTCCGTTGACCAAGTCCTGACCTCGGCCGAAGTCCTGTTGAACGAGCGACCCCAGGACGTACGGCTCGAAGAGGTCGCGTAGTGAAACCGCTCCTAATGCTCACGGTGGTTCTCCTCGCCGTCATTCTCGTTCTGAAGGGAATCTTTCCGGCGCTTACCAAAGTGAGAACAGATTTTGCGAATTACTACACGAGTTCCTACGTCCTCGTCCACGAGAATAGAAACATCGACAAGCTCTATGGTGCGGACTGGTTTGCGCGGAAAGCTGCCGCGCTTGGAAGCCCGGACGGGGGTATTTTCCAGCCGTTTCCTCCCCCTACAGCTCTCCTCATGGTTCCGTTGACGATCTTCGATTTGCAGACGGCAGAAAGGATTTGGACGGTGCTCAATGTCGGCATCCTGATTGTCTTTGTGTCCACAGTCTCAAGGCTCAGCGCATTCGATCACGTCTTGTCTTTCTTTCTAGTGCTTGTCAGCGGCTTTGCTCTCGTCAACAATTTCTATCTCGGCCAAATCTACCTGTTGATGGTTCTTTGCCTGGCGTTAAGCATACGGTACTATCTACGGGGGAAAGATCTTCTCAGTGGCCTCTACGCAGGGATCTTCATTCCGGTCAAGTACTTTCCAATTTGTCTCCTCATCTTTTTTGTCTTGCAGAGACGATGGTTTGCGGTGGCCGCCGGGGTGCTCGTCGCCCTCATCTTAGTCTGCATCAGTCTCGCCTCGATGGGGTGGGATATTCATTGGTCCTACGCACAGCGCACCTTGGTACAGCACCTCGATGGCCAAATGGCGAATCCTTTTTCCGCACGATATCAGTCATGGAACAGCCTCCTCCGGTCAATGTTTATTGGCGACGCCACTCTGAATCCGCGCCCTCTCGTTGATTGGCCCGCGGGATTCGCTCCCTTGAGAGCGTTTGTTTTGGTCGGACTCTCAGCGATTCTCTCATGGGTACTTTGGAAGGGCACCCACGCGAACGTCGACGCATCGTTCCAGATCGCCGCTCTGTTCACGTTTGCTCTTCTCGTCGCCCCCGCCACGGCCACGTATCACTTCCTCCTGCTTTCTCTTCCGGTGACGATGGTAGCTTCACAACTGTTAAACGCACATCGAGTCCTTCCGCTGTCGATCTTGCTTATCTTGTACGCCGGGATGGGGGCAATCCCTGCCGGCATGCTCGATCGTTTAGACCTGCAGGGAGCCTGGAGGCTTCTGGAATTTCCAAGGCTCTTCTTCCTACTCGCATTTTTCTTAACCATCACGTTGCTGACCGTGTCCGGTGGGCGACGGGAGCAAAGCCCACAGACTCTTTGATGATCGTATGATCGCTTTGGTCAATCCTCAAGCTACTCGATGGCGCTACCGGATTCCCCTTTCAGTTCTCTCCATAGGGGCATCGCTGGAAGGCCGGTACCCCTACCACATCCTCGACGGGAATCTCGACGGGGAGATTTTTGCATCGCTGCCCACCCTCGTGAGAGAGAAGCAGATAAAGTATGTCAGCTTCACTGTCATGCCGGGACCTCAATTGCAGCAGTCCATCTTGCTCTCGAAGATGATTCGGGCGACGTTTCCTACCGTTAGGATAATCTGGGGCGGCTATTTTCCAACTTTGCACACGAACGTGACCCTTCAAGCTCCGTATGTCGATTATGTCATCCGTGATCAGGGGGATCATTCGTTCCGGAAACTCATCGATGTTCTCGAATCCGGCGGAAGTCTTGACAGTATTCCCGGACTTTCCCACAAGAACGGAGCAGTCCGTCACAACCCTAAGGAAGTACTGCTTGACCCGAACGAACTGCCCCCGTTACCCTATCGAATGGTCGACATTCACCGCTATGTCGGGAGAACCTATCTGGGGACGCGAACGATCAACTACCACTCGAGTGTCGGGTGCCCATTTCTCTGTGGATTCTGCGCGGTGGCTGCCGTGTATAAAGCCCGATGGATGGGTCTGGAGCCGAGACGAATCGCGGACGAGTTGGCCTGGTTTAGGAAGAACTACAACGTGAATGCGGTCGAGTTTCACGACAACAATTTTTTCACGTCGGAGAAACGCACCGTTGAGTTTGCGGACCGGGTCACCGGTGAGGGTTTCGGCTGGTGGGGCGAGGCCCGGCCGGACACGATGCTGCAATACGACGACGCGACGTGGCGGGTCATACAACGATCCGGGTGCAAGATGATTTTCTTCGGAGCCGAATCCAGTTCACAGAAGGTGCTGAACCTGATGCACAAAGGAGGGACTCAAACGCCTGACACCGTCCTCGCCCTGGCTGACAAGATGAAGCGCTACGGCATCGTGCCCGAATTTTCCTTCGTGCTGGGGAGCCCGACAGACTCCGTCGACCAGGACTTGGAGCAGGATATCAGCTACATTCGCAAAATCAAGCAGATAAATCCAGCCAGCGAGATCGTCATCTACGTCTACTCTCCTGTGCATTTTCAGGAGGCCGACCTCTTTCACGCGTCGGAGAGCTTTGGGTTTCAATTCCCGATGATACTGGACGATTGGCTGTTGCCCGAGTGGCAACTTCATGATCTCAGAAAAAACCCGGTGACACCGTGGCTGACCCGGAGGCATGTCAGGAAGATCAAGAACTTCGAACGTGTTCTCAACTCGTACTCGCCCACGCTCTCAGATCTGAAGCTTACATCAGCTCAACGACGACTCCTCCGCCTACTTGGGTCCTGGCGCTATTCGATGAAAATCTACCAGGCCCCAATGGAAGTTGCCGTCATGCAGCGGCTGTTCAAATACCGCCAGCCGGAGATCGAAGGCTTCTAGCTGATCGGGACTGACTGATAGTTCGAATTTTCTCCTTTACGCGCCATGTCCTTACCGGTGTTCGTCAGACGACTATACTCAACGGCTTTCTACAACGGATGGGTGAAGCCTCGAATGTCGAGAGCGGTCACAACGAACCTCCTCGATTTCTCGCTCACGGTTCCGCCTTCGGTTTTTCACCCCAAGTTCTATTTTACCAGCAAGTTCCTAGGGGAGTTCATTCAGACCATCTCGCTCTCGGGCAAGAAAGTCCTCGACGTCGGTTGCGGATCCGGAATTCTGTCTCTCGCGGCCGCAGCCGGCGGCGCGACTGTCGTGAGCGTCGATATCAATCCGGCTGCTGTTGCCGCGACCAAAGAGAATGCGAGGCGCAACAACCTTCACGGTCGCATCGACGTCCTCCAGAGCGATCTGCTTGCTGAGCTGGACCGAGACGTGGCCCCGTTCGACTACATCATTGCCAATCCCCCCTTCTATCCGGGGGAGCCGCGCTCCATGACGAGCGAGCTTTCCGATCAGGGAATAACAACAGTTACATAACGAGGCTTGCGAGCGAAGCTCCCGCGTTCCTGGCTCTCCGCGGGACAATCGTGATGGTTTTTTCATCCGACATCGATTTGAAGCGAACACTACAGCCGTTCGAAGAAGGGGGGTTCGAGATTTGCCTCGCTGCTACCAAGCACCTATGGTTTGAAAGACTCTCGATCGTCAAACTCGAGCTCCCGGCTTGAGGTGTTTCAATCAGTTCGCCTCCCACACCCTGAATTGCATTTCTCTCCAAACTTGGCTATATTTTCAACGCATTCTTGACATCAAGGTCAGAAGAATTCGCTCACGCAACGCGGCAGCTGCTCATTAACCTACGTTCCAAATACAGGGACCTCGTGAAGGCCGCTCTGCTCGCAAAGCGCCGGGCGTATGCTCCCTACTCGGGATTCCGCGTCGGGGCGGCGCTCCTCGCGTCGGACGGACGTGTCTATTCGGGCTGCAACATCGAGATCAGTACCTTCGCCCTCACCCTCTGCGCAGAACGAACAGCGATCTTCAAGGCGGTCTCGGAGGGGGATCGGAACTTCAAAGCCATCGCAGTTGTCTCCGACGACCCGGAGTACACACCCCCGTGCGGTGCTTGCCGACAGGTTCTCATGGATCTTGCCGGAAACATTGATATCTTGATGGTCAACAAAGTTGGGAAGGTAAGAATCTTGAAGCTGAACAAGCTCCTTCCCCACGCCTTCGGCCAACGAAACCTCGAACGAACAAGAAGAACGAAAAAGTAGAGTATGGATACGTCGGAACTGCACAGTGTTCCCCGGAATACCGGCTGGATCGAGGTGATCTGTGGATGCATGTTTAGCGGGAAAACGGAGGAGCTGATACGGCGCGCACGCCGGGCGGAGATCGCCAAGCAGACAGTCGCCATTTTCAAGCCGCGCATCGATAACCGCTACAGCACGGAACAGATCGTTTCTCACAGCGAACAAGCCCTCACCTCTCAAGTGGTTGAGGACGCACACGAGATCCTCGGACTGAGCAAGGATGCTCAGGTCGTCGGCATCGACGAGGGCCAGTTCTTCAAGTCAAATCTGGTGGATGTCTGCGAGGAGCTTGCCAACCAGGGCAAGCGGGTCATTGTAGCAGGGCTCGACCAAGACTACCGCGGCAAGCCCTTCGAGCCGATGCCCCAGCTTCTGGCAGTGGCCGAGTATATCTCAAAGACTCTTGCCATTTGCGTCGTCTGCGGCAATCCGGCGGACCGAACCCAGCGGAAGACGCAGCAATCCGATCGCGTTCTGGTCGGTGCGAGAGACATCTACGAAGCTCGATGCAGACATTGCTTCGAACCCCCACCTGAAACTTGAGACGTTGTATATCCCAACCCTTAGTGCAAACCGGGGGAGATGACGGATAACTCCAAACTAGGCAAGGCATTATCTTTCCTGAATGAAACCGTCACAGAGAGGCCTTGCATCGCCGTCATTCTGGGATCGGGCTTGGGGGACTTTGCTGAAGAGCTCTATGACAAACACGAAATCCCGGCTTCATCGGTACCGTTCTTTCCCATTTCGACTGTTCAAGGACACGAGGGCAAGCTTGCATTCGGCCGCGTGTGCACCGGTGGGAAAACATCATTGCCCCTTCTTGTCTTTAAGGGGCGCGTCCACTTCTACGAAAGCGGTGACCTGGAAGCGGTGCTTTTTCCTGTCCGACTCGCTGCGGCGATGGGTTGCCGATTCCTCCTGGTTACCAACGCCTCAGGCGCGATTGCCCGACATCTCTCCGTTGGAGACTTGATGCTCATCAAGGATTTCGTGAATTGCGCCTTCCTCGATCCTCGTGTGATGGCTCAAGCAGATGAGGATAAGCTCCTCAGCCGAAAGCGACGAGTCGAATTTTTCGACAAATCGCTTCAGGATGAGCTCCGAGCCTGCGCTCGGGATCTTGAGATCACGCTTCAGGAAGGGACGTACTGTTGGTTAAGAGGGCCCTCCTATGAAACGAGGTCAGAGATTGAGATGCTTCGAAGGATCGGAGCGGATTCGGTAGGAATGTCGACGGTTCCCGAGATCGTGGCGGCTCGACGATTCGGGATGAAGATCGTGGGAATATCGCTGATCTCGAATCTTGCCACGGGCGTTGGGGGGGAAAGGCTCTCACACGAGGAGGTAGCAAAGACCGGAAAGAGAGTGAGGGAGAGCTTCTCGAGGCTCCTGCGGGAGCTACTGGTCAGGATTGGCCCCTAGAAGGCGGCCTCAAAGGAAGGGTCTAATCCTTGTTTGTACTGCCGTTTGCTTCTCGGATTGAAAGCGATAGATTGAGACTAGTTTGATAGCAAGGCCGTGCAGAACGAGGGTTGACTACTACAGGCTATGGATGAGCGGGACCTCAACTAATCGAACTTGCTCCCTTGTAACTGAATGAAGGTTTGATGACGCTATGAATTGGATCGACTTCCGGGAGCTGGCATCATTTGGTGATAGCTTCTCCACCCTGTTTACCGACTATGTGAGTGATTTCAAGAGGGTGAGCCAGTACTATGGGGGGGATTTTCGCGATGATGAGCATTGGAAATCACTCCTCAAGAGGGTGGGCGAGCGGACGATCGACAGATCCGCCCTCGTTCAAATCCTGGCCAACCAGAACAAGAATTTTCACTGCGGAGTACGGACTCTCGCGCACATCGACTCGTTGCTCAATGACAACGCGGTCGCGGTCGTGACCGGCCAACAAGTAGGCCTCTTCACAGGACCTCTCTACACCATCTACAAGACGCTGACAACCCTGAAGCTCGTCGACTACCTGAGCACGAGATTCCCCGAGTACCTTTTCGTGCCAGTTTTCTGGCTTGAAGGTGAAGATCACGATTACGAAGAGGTAAGCTCCATCAGTCTCGTGAATACATCGAACGAAGTTGCGACGTTCGAGTATCAGATGCGAGCTCCCTCGAATGAGACGAACCTTGGGGCGGTCGGAAAGATTGAATTTGACGACGGCATCGTCCAGCTTTTCGGGGCGATCGATCAGTCGCTCATTCAGACGGAATTCAAGCCGAAGGTTCTCGATCTCTTCCGGACTGCTTACCAAAAAGGGATGAGCTTTAACCGCGCGTTCGCGCACCTGATGAATGTTCTCCTCGAGAACTCAGGCCTCGTGTTCCTCGATCCCAACGACGTCGAAGCGAAACGGCTGCTCGCCCCTCTTTTCCAGAGGGAGCTTTCCGAGACCCCGAGGTTCTGCCAGCTGGTCATTGGCCAAAGCGCGGAGCTCGAGAAACAGTATCATGCCCAGGTTAAACCTAAGCCGCTGAACCTTTTCTTCTTCCATCACGGCGGCCGATACCTGCTCGAGCCGCGCCCCGACGGTTACAGCCTCAAAGGCACGAGACAACATCTGACCAAGGAATTTGTCCAACAGGCCGCCGTCCAATCGCCTGAACTGTTCAGCCCAAACGTGGTCCTCCGCCCGATTTGCCAGGACTGGCTCCTCCCGACGGCAGCCTACGTCGGCGGCCCGTCGGAAGTGGCCTACTTCGCCCAGCTCAAGACGCTTTATCAGGAAGTCCAGATACCGATGCCGACAATCTACCCGCGTGCGAGCATCACGATCGTCGAGGAAAAGGTGGAAAAAGTCTTGGAACGGTTCTCGCTCTCCCTCCTGGACCTCTTTCAGGACCTCGAGCTCGTCAAATCTCGCGTCGCGGGACAAATGGCGCAACTGAACGTTGACGAGATCTTCGGCAGCACGCTCCTCTCGCTCCAGGAGCTTCTTGAGCACCTGAAAGAGCCACTTGGAACCATCGACCCGACTCTCGTCGGAGCGCTTGAAAACTCATCAAAGAAGGTGGTGAGCCACATCGAGGGACTGAAGGAAAAGGCCATCGGTGCGCAGAAGCGCCAACACGAAGTCGTGCTCCGCCAGATCGACAAGGCGGCGAACCTCGTTTTCCCGCACTCACATTTCCAGGAGCGGGAACTGAACGTCCTATATTTCTTGAACAAATACGGGATGGAATTCCTCCGATGGCTCTACGACGAACTGAAGATTGATGCATTTAAACATCAGATTGTCAAGCTGTAGGCTCGAGCGGAGGCAGAAGATCGGGAGAGGCACCCGTGATCAGAGGGCCCTCTCAGTCTGGTTGTCAAAAAAATGAGCTTTCGAGAGATCGAGCACCAGCTCAAGTGGTTTTCCAACGGCTGGTTCCTTCCTCGCATCAATTCTTGCAACCCACTGGCTCCCGTTTCGGCGAGTAGAGAAATAGACGTAGATTTCATTCCCCATCGGCTCGACAACTTCCACGATCACCTTGGCTCTTGACCCCCTGGAGGATCCGGTGCTCGCAAGATGGATATCCTCAGGTCTCAAGCCGAGTGTAACATCCTTTCCTACGTAGGGCTGAAGTTTCTTTTCATCTTTTTTTTGGATCGAGGCTTGAAACCCGCCCCCTTCTTCCACAAAAACCAGCCCCTTCGATTTCTTGAGTTTTCCGCGGATGAAATTCATGGCGGGACTTCCGATGAAGCCGGCCACGAACTTGTTCACGGGCCGGCTGTACAGCTCCAGCGGCGTATCAATCTGCTGGACATACCCGTCTTTCATCAGCACGATCCTGTCCCCCATCGTCATCGCTTCGGTCTGGTCGTGCGTCACGTAAATGATCGTCGCACCCAGGCGCTGGTGAAGCTTCGAAATCTCCGTGCGCATCTGGACGCGGAGCTTGGCGTCGAGATTACTGAGAGGCTCATCGAAGAGAAAGACTTTCGGCTTCCTCACGATCGTCCGCCCGACCGCGACACGTTGACGCTGGCCCCCGGAGAGTGCCTTTGGTTTTCGGTCGAGGTACGGTTCAATCTCGAGGATCGCTGCTGCCTCCCTGACACGCTGGTCGATCTCAGCCTTGGGGAACTTCCGAAGTTTGAGCCCGAATGCCATGTTCTCGTAGACCGACATATGGGGGTAGAGAGCATAATTCTGAAAGACCATCGCAATGTCGCGATCCTTCGGCGGCACGTCATTCACGACCCGGTCGCCAATGTAAATCGTGCCGCTGGTGACCTCCTCCAGCCCCGCGATCATTCGAAGTGTCGTTGACTTGCCACACCCTGAAGGGCCGACTAAGACAACGAACTCCTTCTCGTTCACCTCGAGACTCATATCGTGGACGGCAACAACATCACCCTCATATACCTTCCGCACGTTCTCAAGTCGAACATTAGCCAAAGCGCAACCCTCCGGAGAGATTCAGGTTCTCTGAACAGAAAGAAGTTTTTCCCAAAACCCGGGGAATGAAATATCCACGCACTCGGAATCCCGAATGAGAGCTCCGTTCGGCACCGCTACTCCCGCAATTCCGAATGCCATGGCAATGCGGTGATCGCCGTAACTCTCAAATTCCGACCCAATTAAGGCCTTTTTGGCTTGAAATGCAAACCCGTCCTCATACTCCTCCACGTCGAGGCCGAGGTTTCTCAGGTTGGTCACCATTGCGCGAATGCGATCGGACTCCTTGAGGCGAAGCTCCAACGCGTCCCTCAGCACAAAAGAGCCATCACTGAACGCCGTCGTCACCGCGAGGATAGGAATTTCGTCGATCAGCTCCGGGACGAGGCTGCCCCGAACATCAACAGAGCCCCTCAGGGTCGAGCTGCGGACCACGAGGTCACCGATAGGCTCAGAGCCCGGCGATTCGCTCGTTGGAGATTTCAATCTCGCCGCCAAGCGAGCGAAAAATGTCAAGGGCGCGAGAGCGCGTCGGGTTGAGTCCGATGGTCGTCAGCCGAAGCTCGGAACCTGGCACAAGGAGGGCGGCGGCGACAAGAAAGACCGCGCTGGAAAGGCCCCCCGGGATCATGAAGCGGCCCAGTTGAATGGACGTTCCTCCGCGAACTTCAATGACTTCTCCTCGCGGCGACTCGAGCACGCTGAGTCCGAGGATTCGTTCCGTATGATCGCGCGTGCGGATCAGTTCGATGACCTTGGTGACGCCATCAGCGAATAGTCCAGCGAAAAGAATGGCCGATTTCACCTGAGCGCTGGCGACGGGCATCCGGTATTCGAGCGGTCGAAGCGGGGATGTGCCGTAGATTGTCAGCGGGGCGGCAGAATGCCCGGCTGCCTCAATTCGGGCGCCCATTTCTGTCAGCGGTTCGATGATCCGTTTCATCGGTCGGTGGTTCAACGATGCATCTCTGCCAAGAGCAGAAACGAAGGCTTGACCAGCGAGGATGCCCGTGATGAGCCGGATCGTCGTGCCGGAGTTGCCGGCGTCCAGCACCTGGGCTGGCTTCCGGAGTCCGTGTAGCCCACAGCCGTGGATAGTGAGTTTCGATGAGGTGGTAGTGAAGCGTATCCCGAGCGACTTCAAGGACCCGAGCGTACTCCGAGGGTCAGCCGCTTCAGCAGTGAACCCCTCAATCTCCGATTCGCCCTCGGCCAGTGCCCCGATCATCAACGCTCGATGAGCTACTGACTTGTCGGCAGGGACAGAGACGGTGCCGCGCAGCGGTCTTGCATGTGTGAGCTCTTGGTTCACTAGCGATGCAAAAATAGAAAATCCTCACACCCTGGCGACCATTGTTCGATCATTTCGAGAGTGTGAGGACACTCGCTTCGTGATGAAGCGCCAGTCATTAGTGACGTTTATGAGGCGTCCGATGCCCGTCGTGTGGAGATTTCTCCCGTCGGTCCCGCGGCCGGTGCATTTCTTCGTGTGCCTTTTCGCCGCCTGGCAGGAGCGCCTTGCGACTCAGGTTAAGCCGGCCCTCTTCGTCAATCCGCATCAATTTGACCTCGATAACATCCCCCAGCTTGACGATATCATCGACCTTAGCCACGCGATTGACGTCGAGCTGCGAGATGTGCACGAGCCCTTCTTTGCCCGGCAGGATTTCGACGAACGCCCCGAAGTCCATGATCTTCTTCACCGTTGCTTGATACACTTTGCCCACCTCGGGCACTTCGGTCATCTTCCGGATTGCAGCGATCGCCTTATCCGCCGATTCCTTGAGAACGGCCGCCACGGTGACGGTCCCGTCATCCTCGATGTTGATCTCAGCCCCGGAATCTTTTACCAGCTGACGGATATTCTTTCCGCCCGGCCCGATCAATGGCCCAATCATATCAACAGGAATTTTGATTGTCTCCAGACGAGGTGCGAACTGCGAAATCTCCGGCCGCGGGGCGTCAAGCGCCTTGGACATGACATCGAGGATGTACAGGCGACCCTCCTTCGCCTGTGCAAGAGCCTTCTCCATGACGTCGAGAGTAATCCCCTTGATCTTGATGTCCATTTGAAACGCCGTGATCCCGAGCTGGCTCCCTGCCACTTTGAAATCCATGTCCCCAAGATGATCCTCGTTGCCAAGGATGTCACTCAGAATGGCGACCTTCTCTCCGTCCTTGACGAGCCCCATGGCGATGCCAGCGATAGCACGTTTAAGCGGAACGCCCGCGTCGAAGAGCGCGAGGGTGCCCGCGCAGACCGTCGCCATCGAGGACGATCCGTTCGATTCCAATATATCCGAGACGACGCGGATCGTATAAGGAAACTCGGCCTCGGCGGGGATCAGGTTTTTGAGCGAGCGCTCGGCAAGGTTGCCGTGACCGATCTCCCGCCTCCCCGGCGAACCTATCCTTCCCACTTCTCCAACGCTGAAGGGTGGAAAATTGTAATGAAGCATGAACTGCTTGGTCGTTTCAGGCAACAAGCCTTCGACGATCTGTTCATCGAGTTTCGTTCCTAAGGTTACCGTCGTAAGGCTCTGCGTCTCGCCTCGGGTGAACAGTGCAGAACCATGCGTTCTCGGCAAGGGTCCGACTTCGCAAGTGATGGGACGAATGTCCGTATGGCCACGGCCATCGAGTCGTTTTCCATCGTCAAGGATGGTTGTTCGCATTGCCTCCCGCTCCAGATCGTGGAGGAGCTCGGAGATCGTCTCGCTCGCTTCGGGATACTTCTCGGCGAGCGCCAAAGTGACGTCCTCGTACACTTTGGCAGTCGATTGCGACCGCTCTTCCTTTGTCAGAACCGTTCGACTTAGGTCCTTCAATCGGCTTCCTGCGAGCGCGCGCACATAGTTGACCATCTCTGGAGCGATCTGCGGTGAAACAACGTGGCGCTTCGCCGCCTTGACGGCTTGCGCCAGCTCCAACTGGGTTCGGCAGAGCATCTTGATCCCCTCGTGACCGAACTTCAGCGCTTCCAGCATATCGGATTCGGAGATCTCGCGCGCTTCCCCTTCCACCATCACGATTGAATCTTCGGTGCCGGCAATCGTCACGTCCATGTCGCTTTTTTCAAGTTCGGCGTGGGTCGGATTGATGACGAGCTGGCCGCTAACTCTTCCGACTCGGACCTCCGCGATCGGCCCGTCGAACGGCACATTCGACACCATTAGAGCGGCCGATGCGGCACAGGCTCCGAGGATATCGCCGTCGTGCTGCTGATCGGAAGAATACACGGTGACCAGGATCTGGGTTTCATTGAAATAGTCTTTCGGGAACATCGGGCGGATCGGCCGATCGATGAGGCGAGAGGAGAGGACCTCTTTCTCGGTTGGGCGGCCTTCACGCTTGAAAAACCCCCCGGGGATCCTGCCTGCCGCAGCAATCTTCTCTCGGTACTCAACCTGGAGGGGAAAAAAATCCTGTTCTTCCTTTGGCTCGAGCGTGCTCACTACCGTTGCGAGCACCATGGTGTCGCCGTACCGAACCAGAACGGCTCCATCGGCCTGTCTGGCGAGCCGGCCGGTCTCGAAGGAAAGTGCTGTTCCATTAAGCTCAATCTGGGTAGTTGATATCATGACGATGTATCTCTTTCTCTAGAACTGAATGATGGGTGCACCCTCCGAGGGGCCGCACCCCCGCCTCCGCCCTATTTGCGGATGTCGAGCTCTTGAATGATCTTCCGATAGCGACCGATGTCTTTCCTCATCAGGTACTCGAGAAGCGTCCGGCGTTTTCCCACCAGCCTCAGGAGCCCGAGCCTGCTGTGGTGGTCTTTGACATGACCGTCGAGATGGGGCGAGAGGCTGTTGATGTGAGCCGTTAAGATCGCGATCTGCACTTCCGTTGTGCCCGAGTCACCCGCGCTCTTGCCGTGCTTCTTGACGATTTCGGCTTTCTGCTCCTTTGTAATCGGCATTTCAACTCCTTGCGTATAAATAGTTCGATCAATGAATAGTTTGAAACATTCTATCGCGCCGTTCTCTTTGCCTCGGCAGAGTATGTCTTCAGCAGTTCTAGACTCTCACCCCTGTCCCTATGCATCTGCTCGACGAGCAGCTCGACCGATTCGAACTTCTTTTCGTCTCGCAGGCGCTTGAAGAACTGAATCGCGATCGCTCGACCGTAGAGATCCCCGTCGAAGTCAAGTATGTTTACCTCAACAATTCGCTGGCCCCCCGTCGCAAACGTGGGGCGGGTGCCGATGCTTACCATGCCGAACTTCACGTCGCCCCCCAGATCGACACGCGCGAAGTAGATACCGTCGTGCGGCACCATCTTCCTCGCAGACGACAGCCGGAGATTTGCCGTGGGATAGCCGAGCGACCTTCCCCGCCCATCGCCCCGAACGACCGTTCCGCTGAGCGCGTACGGCCTTCCGAGAAGCCGTTCCGCCCGGTCCACTCTCCCCTCCAACAGGTGTTGTCGAATCCGGCTGCTGCTGACGACCTCCTCTTCCACGTAAACAGGCTTCATCGCAACAACTGAAAACTCGAACTCTTTTCCCAACCTGACAAGCTCCTCGATGCTTCCCTCGCGATCTCGTCCAAAATGGTGATCGTACCCCTCGATCACTTCGCTGACGCCCGTCCCCTGAATGATATATCGGACGAGGAACTCGCGCGAGGTCTGGCGCGAGAATTCGTACGTGAACTCAACCACGAAGAACAGCTCGACACCGAGCTCCTCACACAGCGCCTGGCGTTCTTCGAGCGTCGTCAACAGGTGAACAGGTGTTCCACCGAGCACTTCCTTCGGGTGAGGCTCGAAGGTAAGCACCACGCTTCGTCCCTTGCGGGCACGGGCACGCTGAACGACTTCTTCGACTACCTCACGGTGAGCAAGGTGGACACCATCGAACGATCCGACTGTTACCACGGAATTCTTCTGGTACTCAACATCACTAAGCCGAGATGCCCGTCTCATATCTCCTTTGCTCCGCAAGCACCTCAGCGCTCAACGTCGTCAGATCGTCAATGGAAAGCGCATCCTTAACGTGAAAGGGACCGATGCGTGTTCGGCGCAAACTCCTCAAGGTTGCCCCGCACCCAAGCGCGGCGCCGACGTCATCGACCAAGGTACGAACATAGGTGCCCTTCGAACACACAACTCGAAACTCGACGAAAGGGGGTGCAAAGGAAGAGATCTCAAACTCCTGAATCTCAATCTCTTTTGGCTCCCGTTCGACTGTTCGGCCCTTGCGGGCGTACGCGTATAAGGGCTTCCCATGATGTTTTGCGGCCGAATACATCGGGGGGCGCTGCAGCTGCCTGCCGACGAAGCCTTCCGCTACTGAACGAATTGAGTTGAGCGTTACGGCAGAAAAGTCACGCTGCTCCAGGATCGGCGTCTCTGAATCATGGCTTGCCGTCCGCACGCCCAGCTCGAACGTGCCGACATATTCTTTGTCGAGATCGACATACTGATTCATCTTCTTCGTCTGTTTCCCCGTGCAGACGATCATGAGCCCGGTTGCCCTAGGGTCAAGCGTGCCCGCGTGCCCCGCTTTCGCAGCGTTGAAGAGAGTGCGGACCCGACGAACGACGCGAAAGGATGTCCAGTCAAGAGGTTTGTCAATCAACAGCATTTCCCCCGCCCCGCTGAAGTCCCGTGTGCCCGCGCGATCCGCAACCATGGCAATTCTCTATTCATCTGATTTCGGTGAATCCTTGTGGATCTTATGCAAGAGGCTCTCGATTCGCATCGCGTTGTCGAGCGATTCATCCAGATAGAAGACCAGCGAGGGAGTAAACTTGAGCCGGAGATTGTGTCCGAGCTCCGACCTGACAAAGTTCTTCTCCACTTCCAGAAGCGCGAGCGTCTTCTTCTTTCGGTCTGCATCGCCAAAGACGCTGATATACACCTTGGCGATCTTCAGGTCGGGAGTCATGCGGACCTCCGTAACGGTCATGAGGCCGTACTCCTCCATGCGAAAATTCGCCTGCAAAATCTCACTGACCAGCTCTTTGACGAGCGAGGAGACTCTGTCTGCTCTGACCGACATAAGGCGCGTTGCCGTTATGATAATTTCCGTTTCGTTTCGACGAGTGTGTACGCTTCAACGGTGTCTCCCACCTTGATATCGTTGTACCCCTCCAGGCCTACGCCGCACTCGAAGCCCTGCTCGACCTCCCGGACGTCCTCTTTGAACCGTTTGAGCGATGCGATGGTTCCGTCGAACACGACCAGACCATCCCGAACCAGCCTCACCTTGTTGTTGCGAACGATCTTGCCTTCCTGAACATAGCAGCCGGCGATCGTCCCCACTTTGGAGACCTTGAAGATTTCCCTAACTTCGATGGTCGCAAGCACCTGCTCGCTGATCGAAGGTGCAAGCATCCCCTCGAGGGCGCTCTTGACCTCATTGATGGCGTCGTAGATGATGTTGTAGAGGCGTATATCGACCTCCTCCGCCTCCGCAAGGCGGCGAGCGTTCAAGTTCGGCCGCACGTGGAATCCGATAATGACCGCCTGGGACGCGGCTGCGAGCAAGACGTCTGATTCGGAGATCCCGCCGACGCCCTTGTGGATAACGACAACCTTGACCTCTTCCGTGGACAGTTTCATGAGGGAATCTGAAAGCGCCTCGACCGATCCATCCACGTCGCCTTTGACGATGATTCGGAGATCTTTGACCTGCCCCTCCTTGATCTGCTTCGAGATGTCGTCGAGGGTAATCATGCGGCGCTGCCGGAAATCCTGTTCCCGCTTGAGCTGTTGTCGCTTTGTGCTGATGTCACGCGCTTCCCGTTCGCTGGCCATGGCGACGAGCTCGTCTCCGGCCTGCGGGATGCCGTCGAAGCCGATGAGCTGAACCGGCTGAGACGGATGTGCGACTTCGACGCGGCGACCGCGTTCGTCGAACATTGCACGAACCCGTCCGCTCCAGATGCCGCAGATGAAGGAATCGCCGATTCGCAGTGAGCCTTTGTGAACGAGGACGGTCGACACAATGCCCTTTCCCTTGTCAAGTTCCGCCTCGACAACAACCGCCCGTGCCAGGCGGTCAGGATTTGCGGTCAGGTCGAGCACCTCAGCCTCGAGAAGTATCTTCTCCATGAGCTGGTCCACGTTCTTGCCCGTCTTCGCCGAGAGCTCGACCGACTGATACTTGCCACCCCACTCTTCCACCAACACCCCTTTTTCAGAGAGTTGCTGGCGGATTCGATCCGGATTGGCCTCGGGCTTGTCGATCTTGTTGATCGCAAGGACAATTGGCACGGCTGCGGCCTGAGCGTGACTGATCGCTTCGACGGTTTGTGGCATCACGTTGTCGTCGGCCGCGACGACCAGGACGACAATATCCGTCACTTGTGCACCGCGGGCACGCATTGCGGTAAACGCCTCGTGCCCCGGGGTATCGAGGAACGTAATCTGTTTTCCGTCGGGCAAGGTCACTTCGTACGCACCGATGTGTTGCGTAATTCCGCCGGCCTCACCGGCTACCACATTCGAGCTCCGGACGTAGTCCAGGAGCGATGTTTTCCCGTGGTCCACGTGGCCCATGATGGTGACGACGGGTGGTCTGTGCTTGAGCGTGGAGACATCGTCCTCAACGTCAACGAGGACATCGGCACTAAATTCCGATTCGAAATCGACCTGATAGCCGAACTCGTCTGCGACGACCGTAATCGTATCTTTGTCAAGTCTCTGGTTGATCGAGACCATAATGCCCAGGCTCATGCACTTTTGAATCACCTCGGCAACGGAGGCACTCATTAGGTTGGCGAGCTCGCCGACAGTCACGAATTCCGTCACCCGGATGTGCGTCTTCTCTTTTTCACGTTCCTCCTGGATCCGGTGCTCTTCTTCTTCACGCTCACGTTTTCGTTTCTTTCGAATTGCTGCCCTCGCGCCGAAGCTGTCCTCCGTCATCTCTGCAAGCGTCTCACGAATCGCCTTCTCGACCTCCTGCTCATCGACCTCCGCGTGCCGCACCTTCTTGCGTTTGCGAGCCTTCAGTTCAACCTCATCCTCCACGGCCGGCGCGCGCCCGGTCGTTTTCTTCCCCTCCTCGCGAACCTTTTTCTTCTTCTTTTTCTTCTTCTTCTCTTCCCGTTCCTCGGCCGCCGGGGTCGCTGTCGGCGGTTTGATTGCAATCTTGCCTTTGATCGTAAGCCCGATCCTGGGGCGGGCGATTGCCTCTTCGAGAGGTGAGAGAGGTTTCTTCCCTCGCGCCGGGGCTTGTTTCGCGACGACCGGCTCAGGTGCAAGGGGGGCGTTTACGGCAGGTTCGGGTACAGGCGCAGGCTGCTGAATTTCAACCTTCGGCGCGGTTTCCTCAGGAGCCACCGCACTTGGTAATTCAACTTCAACCGGCGCCTTCTCCACAAGTATTGCCTCAACTGCGGGGGTCGTGACGGGGGCAGCGACTTCTTCGACCAACTCTTTCTTCTCAGGTCTCTCGGGCGCCTCCTTCTTGCGTGCGGTGCGAAACTCCTGCAGCTTACGCTGGTGTCGCTCCGCGACATCTTTCTCCTTCTTGAAGTGTGCCAGCACCGCCGACAACATTTCGGCCGTCACCAACGACATATGGCTCTTCACCTCGAAGCCCTTCTTGTGGAGAAACTCGATGAGTGTCTCGCTCGAAAGGTTGAGCTCTGTCGCTAGCTTGTAGATCTTGACCCGTTTGGCTGCACTCTCTGGCATTCCGTCCCTAGCGAATTTTGATCAACGATGGTTCCTCAAAGCCTACTGCGTTTGGTCATCGTTGTTCTGCGGAATCTCGGTGGATTCGCTTGCGCCCGCTTCATCTTTCTGCGTCCCCGGTTCCCCCGCCGGTCCCTCGGGCGGCGCTTCCGTCACCTGCGGAACTGTTTCGGTCCGAACCGCCGGGGCAGCGGGCGCCTCCGTGCTCTCCTCTGCATCTTCGATCTCCGCTTCCTCCAGGCCTTTCCTCAAGAGCTGAATGATTTCCGCGATTTTCTCCCGCTCGATCCCCAGAGCAGCGATGAGCTCTTCCGGTGATGTATCGATAACGTCACGCACCGACTCGTATCCTTCGTCGAAGAACTTGTGGAACGTGACATCTCCGAGTTCCTCGCGGAATTCGGACAGGTCCATATCATACTCTTCTTCCTCCCCGCCTTCCTTGATCAGCTGAATATCGAATCCCGTCAGCTTCGAAGCGAGGCGGACATTCTGTCCGTTCTTGCCGATCGCAAGCGGCACCTGGTCCGCTGCGACGGTAACGGACGCCTTCTTTGCTTCCTTGTCGATCTGGATCTCCTTGAGCTTCGCAGGTGAGAGGGACCGGGTAATGAACGTCTGTGGATCGTCGCTCCAGTTAATCACGTCGATGTTCTCGTTGTTGAGCTCACGGACGATGGCGTGAATGCGCACGCCTTTCATTCCAACGCACGCACCAACCGCATCGATGCGGTCATCGTGTGAAAGCACAGAAACCTTCGCGCGATCCCCCGGCTCGCGGGCGATCGCCTTGATCTCGATGATCCCGTCGTAGATCTCCGGGATCTCAATTTCGAAGAGCCTCATCAGGAGTTGAGAATCCGTTCTCGAGATGATGACGACAGGGTTGCCCGCACCTTTCCGCACTTCCTTGACGACGGCGCGGATGGTGTCACCCTTCTTATACCGTTCTTTGTAGATTTGTTCGCTTCGAGGAAGGATAAGCTCGTTCTTGTTGTGAATCACGAGGATCTCCCCCTTCCCCTTTCGAATCTGGTAGATCTCGCCAACAACAATCTCTCCAAGGGAGTTGCTGTACTCGTTGTAGATCGCTTCGCGCTCGATCTCCTTGATCCGTTGATTGAGGTTCTGCTTTGCGCTGACCACGAGCCTGCGGCCGAAAGTCGTCAGCGGGACGATCTCGACATAATCCTCTCCGATCTCGATCTCTTCTCCCGAATGCCGACGCGCTTCCTTGTAGTCGATCTGTGTCACCGGATCCTCCACGGTCTCCACGACCTCCCGCTCAAGGTAGATCTCGATATCTCCTTTGTCCATGTTCACCACGACATCGAATTTCGCCGTTGGCCCGTACTTTTTCCGGACCATCATGCCGAAGATGTCTTCAACGATCCCGACGAGAATATCCTTGTCGATCCCTTTCTCTCGAACCATCTGTGCAAACGATTCGACAATCTCGTGATTCATTTCATCCTCCAAACAATAAGCAGTCCTGCCAGCGGCTCACCAGGGCAGCTCCTCTTTCGCTTCGATAATATCGGCAAACTCCAACGTGATCGGTTCACCTGAAGCCACGGAGAAGGTGAGCTTGCTCTCCTCCACCGACTCCAACGTCCCGAAGGTCGTGGTCGGGCCCTCGGGGCGCCTGAACGTCACCTTGAACTTCCGGCCAATGTTCTTACGAAATTGGCGAAGAAGCCGGAGTGGTCTGTCCATACCGGGCGAGGAGACTTCGAGATGGTAGGGGCCTTGCAGAGATCCGTCCTGAGCCAGCACCCGACCGAGCTCGCGACTGATTTCCGCACATTCGTCGACCGTGATCCCTCGGTCATTATCCAGATACGCCTGCAGGATCTTCGTGCCTCGTTCAGGCCGTACGCCCAAGTCAACCAGGAACGCGTTGTGACGTTCAAGAATGGGTGTCAGTAGTTCCTGCAGTTTTTGCTTGATTTCGAGTATCGTCATGCGTCAAAAAAAATAGCCCGAGTCAGGCGGGCTATCTCTACAACGTGGTGTTCCAATATACACAATCCCCCTGCAAGACGCAAGAGGGATTTCGCTAGAAATTTGTGACCATTTCGTGGACCTTGTAGAAATCGTCAATAATTTCGGCCGCTCTCTTCGGGTCGTCCGTTACCTGGAAAAGCCCGAGGTCCGAAGGTGAGATGTTTCCAGCTGGCAGAACGACGGTCCTCAGCCACGCGAGCAATCCATCCCAATACTCCGACCCGATCAGGATGACAGGGAATGCGTTCGTCTTCCGCGTTTGAATCAGTGTGACAGCCTCGAAGAACTCATCCAGCGTCCCGAGACCTCCCGGCAGGACGACGAAGCCGTGAGCATACTTCACGAACATGACCTTTCGGACGAAGAAATGGCGGAACGTCGTCAGGCGATGCTTGTCCACATAGGCATTGACTTCCTGCTCAAACGGAAGCTCCATGTTCACCCCAGCAGACGCGCCCCCGGCTTCCTGAGCTCCTCGATTTGCCGCTTCCATGATACCAGGACCTGCGCCCGTCAAGATGTTGAAGCCGCGGTTGACGAGCTCGGTCGCCACCTGACGTCCGAGTTCATAGTACTTGTCCCCCCGTTTTGAGCGGGCGGAACCGAAAATCGTGACGAGGTTGTCCTCTTTTGAAAGCATCGTAAATCCATCCACGAATTCCGCCATGACCCGGAACACGCGCCACACATCGTCCTGAGCACTTATGAGGTTGCGGAGTTCGATGTCCTGCCGCAGGTCGTGCACCGAAGGTTTTGCAAAGTCATCCATGTGTTCGCCCATAGTCTGGATATGAGACGGTTCGATGAAAAAAGCTGCTGAGTTGAAAGAAAGTTCATAAGGATTTGTTTCCCGTGTGGCGTTGCGATAGATTCCGGATGAAACTGGACGCCAAAGGTGGATACTCCTTGTGACGCAACCCCATGATGGTACCGTCGGATGTCCACGAGGTTATCTCAAAACATGGAGGAATCGTCTCCTTCTCGACAATCAGCGAGTGATAACGAGTCGCCAGGAAGGGAGACGGGACTTTCGAAGAGAGCCTGTCGCCGCCGTGAAAGATCTCAGAGGTTTTGCCATGACAGATCTCATTGGCCGCAGTGACCTTTCCCCCGAGCGCTTCACCGATCGCCTGGTGGCCGAGGCAGACCCCGAGGAGAGGAACGCGTTCGAAGAACTGGCGAACCACTTCGACGGAGATCCCCGCCTGTTTCGGGGTGCACGGGCCGGGCGAGATCACAATCCGCTCCGGCTTCATCTTACTTATCTCGTCAAGAGTGATCTGATCGTTCCGCTGCTGGGAGAGAACCACCTGAAAAACGTCGCCGTCGACGATGTACCGCCGAGTGCGCTGCACCGCTGCGCAGAAGCCCTGTTGAGAGGTAACATACTTCACCTCCCCATCTGTCTTTGCGCGGGTCAGAACCGTTTCTTCTTCCTTTCGAAGGATGATCTTCAGCCGCCGGATCTCGTCGACGGCCTTGTCGTACTCTCTGCGCAGAACGGCTTCGGTGACTCCATCCCGCCGAACCTAACCGTTCGAGACGAGGAACAACTGGTGCCGGACATTGTCGAACACGAGTACCACGTCGTAGAACAGCAAAAACGCGTCCGGGACGCGCAGGTCATCATGACCCACGACGGGCACTCGCTCGACCAGCCCGACGGCCTCGTAGCCGAAATAGCCTACAGCTCCACCTGAGAGTCGAAGTAGCTCCATGCCTTGCGCGGCCTTGATGTGACCGAAGATCTTCTTCAAGGCCCGCAGCGGATGGTCGGTTCGAGAGACAATCGTCGGCAGGAATTCCACATCATCATGAAAGGGCTTGATCTCGAATCGGTCACCGTTGACCGTGAAGCTCATGAAGGGATTGTAGCCGAGGAACGAATACCGCCCCAGCTTCTCCCCCCCTTCCACGCTCTCAAGGAGAAAAGAATAAGGGCTCTCATCCTTGATCTTCAAGTAGACGGAAACAGGCGTCTCCGCGTCCGCGAGGATTGTCTCACAGACGGGGACAACGTTCCCCTTGTTGCTCAGCTCCTTGAATCCTTCAAACGTGGTCATGACCTGGGAGAGGAGATTATTGGAGCGGCCGCGAGCCATGCGCGCCGGAACCGCAGGCCGCAGGCTCGGGCCCGGTTCGGGCTACGTTTTTATCGTGGGCCAGAGGATTTCGCAATCCGAGCCTTCGAAACGCTGCGCCAGCTTTCTGAACTCATCATCCACTGCCGCGGGCCGATTCATTGCTGGGTCGAGCCAGACGTGGTAGGCGACATTGAAGGCGACGAGCTGGCCGTTGTCGGCTTTTTCCATGAGGCCTTCCATCGCGAAGCTTGAATTTCTGATGTAGGAGATTCTCGTGTAGACGTTGAGCAGCTCGTCGAACGATGCCGGCGACTTGTAGTCGATTTCGTTCCGGACGAGCACAACCTTTGACCTGCCCTGGATAGAGTTGAGATCCACCTTCGCGCCGATGTGTTTCAAGTACTCCACTCTTCCCACCTCAAAATACAAAAGATAGTTGCCGTTATGGACGATCCCCTGCCAATCGACCTCATAGTTACGCACTCGCACCTGAATCACTTGCTTGAACTTCTCTCTCTCAGTCACCGGTCTCATTCCATGAATGCTCTGGCGAGGATGTTCGCTGCAGTTTTCACCTGGTTCATCGTAACGTCGAGATGGGTCACTGCCCGGATCGTCGTATATCCCGCATCCGTCAGAAGGACGTTCTTCGCTTGAAGGAGGGCAAGGGCATCGGCCGTCGATTTGCCGGTCTGGCCGATGTCGATGATGATGATGTTGGTCTGTACGGAGGCAAGGTCGATTGAGAGGCGGGGAATCTTCGCGACATCTTCAGCGAACTGGCGCGCCTTCTCGTGGTCTTTCCTCAGCCGATCGATGTTATGGTCCAGCGCGTAGAGCGCGCCCGCAGCGATAATGCCGGCCTGCCGCATTCCGCCGCCGAAGACTTTTCTGAACTTGCGCGCTCGCTGTATCATGTCTTCTGATCCCACGAGCGCAGAACCGACCGGAGCCCCCAGGCCTTTCGAGAAACAGACGGAAACTGAGTCGAAGTACTGCGCGTATTCCCGCGGATGGATTCCCGTTGCCACCCAGGCGTTCCAGATGCGTGCTCCGTCGAGATGCATCTTGACTCCGATTGCTTTCGTGAACTCCCGGATCTTTCTGATCTCTTCCAACGGGTAGATTGTGCCGCCAGCGCGGTTATGTGTATTTTCCAAACAGATCAGCGAGGTGCGCGGCATGTAGTAGGCAGCCGGCCGGATCGCGGGCGCAAGCTGTTCCGCGCGAATCACGCCCCGCTTTCCTTGGATCACCTGCAATTGAACGCTCGACAGAAGCGACGGCGCCGCCGTCTCATAGTTGAAGATGTGCGAGTCAGCTTCGACGATGATCTCATCCCCAGGCTGCGTCTGTGCCTTGATCGCAAGCTGGTTCGCCATCACACCTGACGGTACGAACAGGGCCGCGGGCTTTTCGAGCAGCTCTGCCACCTTCTCCTGAAGTCGGTTGACGGTAGGGTCCTCTCCGAACACATCGTCGCCCACTATTGCCTCCGCCATTGCTTTTCGCATGGCGGGCGTCGGCTTCGTGATCGTATCGCTTCGGAGGTCAATGACGTCGCTGTTCATGGTTTCTCAGGTGTTCGCTTCCTAGGAACAAGAGCCAAGATAGCGATTAGTCCACCACAAAACAAACAAGCCTGTGCAAAAATGTCTCCGTGGGACGCGTAGAATGTCACATGATCCGCTGCCTCGATTCCACCATCGATCGTCGTTGTGGTGTACAGTCGAGTTTGCTGATGCATATTTCCGAGCGGGTCGATGAAACCCGATATGCCGCCGTTCGTGGCGCGCACGATCCAACGACGGTTTTCAATCGCGCGGAACGAAGCAAAGCTCGCATGTTGATAGGCACCGGAGGTATTTCCCCACCAGCTGTCGTTCGTGATGATCATGAGGAACTCTGCGCCCCGTTTAACGAACTGCCGCACGAAATCCGGATAGATAGATTCGTAGCAGATGACGCTGGCGAACGGCACGGCACCGCCAGCTTGGAGCGGCAGAGAGAAGAGAACGGTATCCTGGCCTTTCCCCCACATTCCGATGCCGACGTTCCACTTCAGCGGCTCGATCAGGAACCGAAAAGTCTCTGCATACGGTATCCGCTCCGCGAGAGGAACGAGGACAATCTTCTTGTAGATCGGTCCGACAGGTTGGTGCGGCACCAGGAGCGCGGCTGAGTTGAAATCGTCATAGTAGGTCTGCGTGGAATCAAGCCGCGTGGCCGTTACCGGCGCTTGTCCGGCATCGTAGAAGCGCGTGTAGGGCAATCCCGTGAAAACCGGGATGTCAATCGAGTCGAGCTGCGCCCGCAAGCTGGACCATGAGGAAGCATGGTTCGAAAGAAGTATCCGATAGGGTATCGCGGTCTCCGGCCACACAACAAGGTCGGGACGCTGGGCAGCAAGTAGTCTTGTTTCTCTCACGAGTGTCGAAACCTGTTGCTCGTACGAATCGAACTTCGACGCGAAACCCTCCCCCCACTTCTCCCACGGATCGATATTCGGTTGAACGATTCCCACGTGAAGCCTGGTGACGGAGTCCGCTCGAGCCGCGCGCTGCATGAGCACACTCCCCCCGAGCCAGGGTCCAAAATAAATGATCACGAGAAGGGTGAGCGTGGTCAGCGCGGCGGGTGTCCGAAGCTTCCACTTTCGCGTCGCAAGGCTGACGGCCAGCAGGAAGGCGAACACGTTGAAGAGGACGATCAGGAACGAGAGTCCATACACCGAGGTGTACTCGGCGATCTGGATACGGTGCAGATCGTACGCCTGACTGTTGCCGATCGTGATCCATGGAAAGGAGAACTCGCTGAGCGAGTGTGAGTATTCGTACGCAACCCACAGGAAAGGAAATGAGAGCAATCCGGCGAGGAAGCCGAAGCGCCTGCGAATGAGAAGGAAGAGGAAAATGGGCAGCCAGTAGAACAAGGGATTGACCACGAGGAGAGCTCCTCCTGCTGCCATCATCCAGCCGTCGTGCCCGTGTGTGAATCCTCCGGTCCAGTAGAGCGTGATGATATGAAAGACCAGCAGCATCACATAGGAATATCGGAGGATCTTCCAAACGCCGTCAAGGGTCTCGACCAGAAGAAAGAACGGCACTAGCCCCACGTAGGCGAGTGAGTACAATGGTGACGGAGGGAAGGAAAACCCAAGCATCGCCCCCGAAAGGACGGCCAAGAGAAGCCGGTGCCAGACGCTGACGAGGGGAGGAGCGGACGGATGTGATCCCTCCTTCATGAGGAGCCTTTTTCCTCGGGTTTTCGGCCCACCCACCATTGTTCAATTATTCGGAAAAGAAGGATCACCAAAGCGCCGCAAGTCAGACCGATAATCGAGCCGCCGAGAACATCGGACGGATAATGGACGCCGACATAGACGCGTGAAAAGGCCACGATGACGGCGAAGGAGAAGAACGCCCAGGTCCCACGCGGGAGAAAATACGCCAGCACGAGCGCCGCTGCAAACGTGTTAACCGCGTGCGAGGAGGGGAACGAATAGCCGCTACCGCAGCCTACCAGCAAGTGAACATCGGGAAGTACGTGGCACGGGCGGGGGCGCACGATAAGATATTTCAAAAAGTAACTGTTCAGTTGATCGCTGAACGCGATCGTCGGGATCAGCAGAAGCGCGGCGAGCCGGCCGGGCGTCCCGGCTCTCAGGAGAAGCAAGAGCCAGAGAATGGCCGCGAGCCACAATCCGTACCAATGCTTGTTGAGATCGGTGACGACAGGGAGCACGGCATCGAACAACTTGTTCTCGAGGTCGTGGTTGCAGAAATGGAAGACAATGCGGTCGATATTCCAGAAGAATTCCATTGCAGGGTTCACGGCGCCGGTGGACAGCATCAAGCGTGGTTCTTGAGCCTCTTATTGGCTGCAGATCTGTTGTACAGGTAGCGGGCAACAAGGATCAGAATGGCGACGATAACGATCGCCGTGACCGCCTTGCTGTAGGTCTCGAGGTACAGGGCAATCGCCTGCCAGTTCTCGCCCAGTTTCCTGCCTGCGAGCAGAAGCAAGAAATCCCAAACAAGGGCACTGAAGAAGGACAGGACCGACGTTTTGAGAAAGGAGAGCTCGGACATCCCTGCAAAGAAGGAGATTACCGCCCGGGTCCCCGCCAGGAACCGGTTTGCGATCACCACGGAGTACCCGTACCGCCGAAACCATCCCTCCACCTTATGAACACTTTCCCGGGGGATGAACTTGAGCTTGCCTGCCTCAAGAATCCTGAGCCCGAACCAGTCACCGAGTTTGTACATCGTCATGAAACCAAGCGTGCTGGCGATCGTCGTGAGAAGCAGGATGGCCGTGAAGTCGATCGTGCCCAAGCTCGCCAGCGATCCGGCGAACACAATCATAACATCGCTTGGAAAAGGAGGGAAAACATTCTCGGCGTATGCGATGGAGGCAACCACTGCGTACACTAGCACCGGATTGAGGTCAGCCAGGCTCCTGATGAACTCTTCCACGGGGAATCCTAGTGCTTGTGGAAGGGAAGGACTGTCGCTACCGCCAGAGCCGCACCGCCTTCACCTCGTCCTGCGAACCCGAGGCCTTCGCTCGTCGTTGCTTTGATCGAGACCTGATCCGCTCTGATGCCCAGCACGCGCGCGACGTTTCGCTGCATTCTTGGAACGTATTGCTGGATCTTCGGTTGCTGAAGAATCAGGGTTGAATCAATGTGCACGATCTCGAAGTCTCTATCAGCGATGAGCTTACGCACGCGGCCAAGCAAGACCAGGCTGGAAATATTCTTGTACTTGCGACTGCTATCCGGGAAGTGCTTCCCGATATCGCCGAGGGATGCGGCGCCGAGGAGGGCATCACACACAGCGTGAATCAATACGTCCGCGTCCGAGTGACCCAGAAGGCCGAGCCGGTACGGAATGTGCACGCCGCCGAGCATCAGTCTTCTTCGCGGCGCGAGCCGATGAACATCATACCCAACTCCGACTCTGGGGGTGCCAGGATTCATCGAACCTCGAATCCTTTGTGTCTGTTCTGAAATTCCTTCCACTCGATCTTCAGGTCTTTCACGTACGCGGAGCTGGGCCCGACCTTCACTTCCTTGATGAATTCCTCAACCAGCGAACGGTCTCCTTCAGCCTCGATCTCAACATCTCCGTTGTACAGGTTGCGGGCAAAGCCGGAGAGGTTCAGCTTCATCGCTTGCCGCTGCACGTAGTAGCGAAAACCAACCCCCTGAACCATCCCCTGAACTATGATGTGGACACACACCTGCATTTCGACGTTCAAAATACAATTCCGATTGCTGAAAATCAAAGAGCCGTAGTCCTGCTTCAGCCGTTGCGCGTTCGCGGGCAATCGCCTGGCTGACATATTCGACTACGGTGTGAGCTCACGAAGCAGGTGCTTCGCGCACTCCAGATTCCTGCCCGTCAGCCGTTGCACCCTGAGGAGAACTGAGCCAATCGTTCTTGGGGAGACGCCGACCCGAATCGCTCCGCGGACGTGCGAATAGGGTTGTCGCTGAGAGCCTCCGAGCGCAAGAGCGACAGCATTCAGGACGTCGCGTTCCCGCAGACTCAGACCGTCCGGGAAACTCTCCGGCAATAAGCATCCTCTACAATCCTTGCCGACACGTCGGGGTGCATCTCATCGAAGCGACGAAGCAGGCGCTGAGTCTGAGTGCCGTACATTCGACCGAGAGGTGTCGAGCCCTCCGCGGCGAGCGGATTCACTGCGAAGTTGCGTCTTCATCCAGGGCTTCCACAACGGCTTTGCCGCGAGAAGCGTTTCGAAACCGTCAAGCATCGCGGGGAGACCGAGGAAGAGCGACAGGTGAAGGGAAGAGTTCGGAGAACATCGTTCGCGCAAGCGTGAGGCGTTCCACCCCCTTCCCTCACGATGCGGGACGCCTCGTCTCTCCTGCTGATCGCATACAGCGCCGTGATGGAAGAGCAGGCTCGGAGACGCTTTGAGAGCCTGGCATGCGGGATCGTCTGCCTTTTTTTGTGGTTCATAACGAGAAAGGGGGGAAGTGCATCTTCACCCCTTTCGCCGACCAACCGAATGAGCCCCCGTCAAGATGAGTGCCCGGAGCGAGACTTGAACTCGCATGCCCTTTCGGGCGCCGCCCCCTCAAGACGGTGTGTCTGCCAGTTCCACCATCCGGGCAAAGCCAAATCAAAAATCAGACTTGAAAAATCAAAATGCGACCCTGAACGAAGCACCACCCTGTTTTTGATTCTTGAATTCCGCTCTTTGATTTGTCGTTGTGAGCGTGGATGGAATCGAACCATCGACCCTCTGCTTAAAAGGCAGATGCTCTACCGCTGAGCTACACGCCCAACCAGCACAGTGGCGACCTCAGCTTGAAGTCAGCGTGCGATACAATGTAGCCAAAACGACCCGCACTTTCAAGGCGACGAGGCCAGTCGGTCACACGTGGGGCTCCGTGGGCGTCGTGGCCTCAAGCGGCTGTTTGGGCGCCTTCTCTCTGTACAGAATCCCCAAGGGGATGATGACACAATATCCCAGCACAAGCAAGATGGGGGCGACGACAAGCGGCATCGTACCATCCCAGGGCTGCTGACTCAGTGCAACATACCCAAGGATGATGAACAGCAGACCGATGCCGAGGATCTGATAGTTTCTCTTTGTGAACGGAAGGGCCGCCGCCTGCCCTTTGCGCCTTGCCAGAATTTTTGACGCGACACGTGCCATTCGATTCTCCTTTTCTCCCACGCCAACAAAAAGCCCAGCGTTGGGGGGTACGCCGGGCTCGACCGTTTGAATGACGACAGTCAGGGGAGTAACCGTCGCCCTGGTCAAGCACAAATTTACATCATTTCAGGATAATGTCAAGTCCAAAGCTCAAACCTCGTCAGGAAAGTGAACGGATTCCGGTAACGAGCCTTCCGTCAATCAGTTGTAATACGCGGTTCGCCCTTTTTGTCAGGTCGAGATTATGCGTAGCAATGACAAATGTGAGCTTGCGTCTTTCAGCCAGGCTCATCAAGAGCTCGTGCAGTCTAAGGCTGTTTTGCTCGTCGAGATTGCCTGAGGGCTCGTCCGCCAGAACCAGTTTTGGGTCGTTCATGAGTGCCCGGGCCACAGCCACACGCTGTTGCTCGCCTCCGGAAAGCTCGTTCGGTTTATGATCGCTTCTCTCCTCCAGACCTACTTCCTGCAGCAACTCAGCGGCTCTCTGGCTCGCCGCGCCAGGCTTTTCCCCCCTGATCAATGCAGGCATCGCGACGTTCTCCAGCGCCGTAAACTCCGGGAGGAGATGATGAAACTGAAAGACGAATCCCAGCTTCTCGTTTCGAAACGCCGCCAGCTCCTCTTCGGACAGCGAGCTCAAATCTGCATCGTGAACAAACACTTTTCCTGATGTCGGCCTGTCCAGGCCTCCGAGCAGGTGCAATAGGGTACTCTTTCCCGACCCTGAGGGTCCAATGATGACCACGATCTCGCCTTCGCGAACCTCCATATCGACACCCTTGAGCACCCGCAGTATCAGGTTTTTCCCCATAACATACTGTTTGTAGAGCAGCTCAACCCGGAGGACTATTTTCCTTTTGGCTATTCCCATCGTATCGCCTCGACAGGGATGAGGCTTGCCGCACGCTTCGCCGGGTACAGAGCTGCCAGTGAACAGAGTCCTATCGCCGTTGCGGTTACGACAACGACGTCGGCAAGATGGACTTCCACCGGGATCGCGGGGATGATGTAGACCGTGGGATCAAGCGGGAAGAGATGGAACCGAGCCTGAAGGTAGACGAGGAACAATCCGAGCACCAGCCCGAGGAGGCTTCCAACAACACCTACAAGAATTCCCTCGAACAGGAATATCCGCACGATGCTCTTGTTCGTCGCCCCCATCGATTTCAGAATGCCGATATCGCGGGTTTTTTCGACGACCGACATCGTGAGCGAGCCGAGCAGATTGAACGAGGCGACGCCGATGATGAGGCAGAGGATGATGTAAGCCATCCATCGCTCAACCTTCATGACCGAGTACAAGTCCCGATGAAGGTCATACCACGTCAGCACCCGGTACCGGGGCCCAAACTGCTTGATCAACAAATCCTTGAGCTGATCAGATTGATCGAGCGATTTAAGGCGCAATTCCACTCCACTGATGTTCTTCCCCATGCCGAAGAGCGCTTGCGCCGCTTCCAGCCCGACAAACGCATAGAACGAATCGTATTCCTTGTTGTAAGATTCGTAGATACCCATGACGTCGAACCGACGAATCATCGGCTGGCCCAATTGCAGCAGGGACAACTCGGAGCCAGCCAGGCTGACGACTGCCAGGGTGTCTCCAACAACAGCTCCAAGCCTGTCTGCCAGTGTCATGCCAAGAACGATGCCATCCCGGCGTCGCTCGCCGAGATCGAGGCTCCCCAGCACCATCTTCTCCTTCAGTCCCGATACCGACGCGATCTGGCTCGCGTCGATCCCCTTGATGTTAACGACCCGGTTGAGGTTGTGCGACACGACCACGGCTTTCCCTATGGCAAACGGCGCAAGGCCGGCAACCTCCCCCTGCCCCTCCGCGTATGTGACGATCGGTTCATAGCTGCGAAGATCAGTCTGTTTCGGGCTTTCAATTCGAAGATGTGGATCGAAATTCACCAGGATGGAAGTAACCAGCCCACCGAAACCGTTGAAGACAGAGAGCACGACGATGAGCGCGGCCACGCCGATCATCACCCCAATGACGGAGATAATGGAAATGACAGTAACGAGTCCGACCTGACGCTTCGAGACAAGATACCGCAGAGCTATGGAGCGCTCGACGCTCATGCCCCGAACCGGATCATGGTGATCGGGTCCCTTTTCGCCGCAAGCCTGGAGGGTATCAGCGAGGAGAGGAAGCACATCATAAGGGTCAGCGTGCTGACGATAAGAAAGCTCAAAACGTTCATGTCGATGGGGACGTGCGTCATAAAGTAGATGCCCGGCGGAAGAGAGATGAGGCTGTAGTTCAGCTCGATCCAGCAGAGAATGAAGGCGAGAATATTGCCGAGGATGGTGCCGACGAGCCCGATGAGCATCCCCTGGATGAGGAAAACCTGCATGAGCTTCTTTCGGTCTATCCCGATCGTGCGAAGGATCCCGATCTCCTTCGATTTCTCCATCACCATCATCAGCAGCGTGCCAATGATGTTCACCGTCGCGACAACGATGATGAGCCCGATGATGATGGGGATCGGCTTCTTCTGCAGCTCAATCCAGGTAAAAAGGTTCCGGTTCATCTGGAACGTCGTCCGGGCATAGTACGGATAGCCGAGGTCTTCCGGTATCTGGGTCGCGAGGTTGTTCAGCCTATCCAGATCAGAGACCAGGATATCGAAGCCGGACACAGCCGGTCCGACTCCAAACAGTCGTTGCGCGTCCCTGATGTTGACGTAGACATAGGACTCATCGTAGTCCGCCATGCCCGTTTCGTACAAACCCACGACCTCAAATTGCATCACACGCGTTTGCGACAGCGAGAGGGATGGCCCTCCGAGCGACAACAAGAGAACGCGGTCACCGAGATCGACTTCGAGCATCTGTGCGAGGCGCCACCCGATGATGATCCTCTCGACTCCCCTCTCGCGTGATTCCAGACCGTACGTGCCTTCCACCAACCTTCTCTTCGCGGCGGAAATGTCGTTCGTCGGATCGATCCCCTTGATCAAAACCCCGTCCGTTGCGGCAGCGGAACGAATCATCCCCTCCCTCGACACATAGGGAGCGATCTCAAGAACCTCGGGGTACTTCGACTTGACAAATTCAATTGTCTCGTTCGGGTTCGGAAGGACCTGGTTCTCGAAACCGATCAGCTGCATGTGTGCCGTGAAGCTTACTACGTTCTCCTTGATTGTGCGCTCGAAGCCGTTGAGTACCGAGAGGGTGATGATCAACGCAGCGACGCCCAATGCTACCCCAATGACTGCAATGAGCGTAATGAACGAGATGAAGCCTCGATGGCGGCGGGAGCGGAGATAACGGAGGGCGATGAACAGTGTGACGGGCATGCGTGTCGTATGGTGTGGCGAGGGGCTCACGCGACGGTCTACTTCTTCGTTCCCCATTCCAGGAGGTAGGACTTGATGAACTCGTCGATCTCTCCGTCCATCACGGCTTGCACGTCACCCGTTTCGACCCCGGTCCGATGGTCCTTCACCAACGTATAAGGTTGAAACACATAGGAGCGGATTTGACTTCCCCATTCGATCTTCTTCTTCGAGCTCTCGATCGCGCTCAGCCGTGCCTCCTCCTCCTCCCGTTTGAGCTGGTACAGCCGAGACTTCAGCATTTTCATGGCTCGATCGCGATTCTGGAACTGCGAGCGCTCCTGCTGACACGCTACGACTATGCCGGTAGGGACGTGCGTAATTCTTACAGCCGTCTCCACCTTGTTGACGTTCTGACCTCCCTTCCCTCCCGAGCGGTACGTGTCGATCTTGAGATCGGCCGGATTGATCTCTATTTCGATATCGTCTTCGATCTCAGGGTAGACGAAGACGGATGCGAACGACGTGTGGCGCCGAGCATTGGCATCGAACGGGGAGATCCGCACCAACCGGTGCACGCCGCTCTCGGCCTTGAGGTAGCCATACGCGTATCTGCCGATGACCTCGATCGTCGCACTCTTGATGCCGGCCCCTTCGCCTTCAAGCATATCCGCAAGGTTGACTTTGAACCCGTTCCGTTCGCACCAGCGGGTATACATTCGCATCAGCATCTGAGCCCAGTCCTGCGATTCCGTGCCGCCCGCTCCCGAGTGGATCGTCAACAGAGCATTCTTCTCGTCGTCGACCCCGCCGAGCATGTTCTTGAACTCCAGCGCTTCGATTTCCTGCTCCAGCTTTTTCAGATCGCCGATGATCTCCTGCACCACTCCCTGCTCGTTGGTCTCGGCAGCCAGCTCGATAAGGGTCTCGGTGTCCTCTGCGAGGGAATTCAGTTTCTTCCACGACTCGACCCATTCGTTCCGGACAGTTATGTCCTGCATAATCTTCTGCGCCGATGCGTTGTCATTCCAGAAGCCCGGCTCGTGCGTCTTTGTCTGGAGCTCTGCAATCTCTAATTCTTTCTTATCGAGGTCAAAGGTACCCCCTCAGAGAAACAAGTCTCTTCTTTTGCTCTTCCAGCTTTTGTTTGAGGTCATCGAACATAGCTACCCCTTTATCTCTTCTTCAACATCAATTTCCATTCGAAGCAGCGCGGCACTCAGAGTTTTCCCCTGAGCGTCGTTCTTCAACGATTTCGTGCCCCCGCCGCCCAGAGCGTTGTGAAGCAGGAAGTTGAGCGCCCAGAGGTTCGGAACCTCAAATCGCTCCACGGCACCCAGGGCGATACCATCGAAGTGTGCCTTCACTCGATCTGTCGTTACGTAGCGGCGAATTATCGGATAATATTCCGGCTTGAGTGCGATCAGCCCTATGTTGGCCGTATCCCCCTTGTCGCCCGAGCGAGCGTGACAGATCTGGCGAAGTTGGATCTTCATCGTCTACGCCTGTCTAATGATCACCGTTGGCGACACAGCACTCTTCGGAATCAACGCCGGCCAGTACGATACGACTTCGCTGGGCTTCGGTCTGCCTCCCGCAAAACCGGTGACGCCGGGCGGCCCTGTGAGGATGAGCGGCGCGATCTCCATCCCGAATCGCTCGACATCGCCGTGACTCCGACTTCGGACGCCCACGCGTAGGACTACTTCGTTGACCACATTGGGCAACTCGGCGATCGGACCGTGGCACGAGTTGAGCCCGAGAAACTCCGTATGGATTGCCTCGAAGCTCAGCCCTGCATCTCCCAGGCGTGTTCGCAACACCTCGTCTGCACGACGCGCCTTCTCCAGCGCATCGGGCCAGGCAAACGTCAGTGTCCCGACGGCCGTGTAGCCATCCTGGTACGCCATGGAAACCTTACAGGTATCGGTCGACGGTTTCCCCTTCACGCCGGACATCCTCACCCTGTCTCTTGCTTCTTGCTGAAGGGTGATGGTGGTGAAGTCGGCGATTACATCCGGTGTGACGTAGCGAGTCGGATCACCGATCTCATACAGCAGTTGCTCCTTCACCGTCTGAACCGTCACCATTCCACCGCTTTGATCGTGCTTGGTTATGATGATTTCGCCATTTGGATATGCTTCGGCAATCGGGAACCCGATGTGGGCGAGATCGGGAACCGAGCGCCAGTCGGCGCTGAAATTGCCTCCGCTTGCTTGTCCTCCACACTCAAGGATGTGGCCAGCGATCGTTCCGCTCGCGAGCTTATCCCATTCGTCCTCCCTCCAGCCGAACTCGTGGAGCATCGGGGCGAGTGTGAGCCCGGTGTCCGTGGTTCTTCCTGTGATGACAACATCGGCACCTTGCCGCAAGGCATCGACAATCGGTGCGGCGCCGAAGTAGACATTTGCGCTCGAAATGTTCTGCCGGACATCGTCGAACGGTTCACCGGTGTCGAGATTCTCGAAGCTGATTCCCCGGCCGCGGAACTCCCCTATTCTGTCCAGGATGTCATCACCGAGCACAACTCCGATCTTGAGCCCTTGAATTCCCTTCTTACGTGCGATCTTAAGAATTGCTTCACAGCACGCTTGCGGATTGACGCCTCCGCCATTTGTGACAATCTTGATCTTCTTTTCAGCACAGATTTGAAGAATCTGCTCCGTGATGGAGAGAAGATCTTTTGCGTAGCCGAGGTCGGCATTCCGCTTCTTCTGCTTCTGCAGAATGGACATCGTGACTTCCGCAAGGAAATCCATCACGATGTAGTCGACCGGCCCCTTCGAGACCTGATCGAGCGGAGCAGTCTGAAGGTCGCCCCAAAAACCCTGCCCGGAGGCAATTCTGATCCTTTCCTTCAATCTACCTACAGGCCTCCGAGGTCATGCAAGTACCGCCTTGTACCCATAGCAGAGTATTCCTGCCCTTCCGTCCTCCTGGATGCGCCGGAAGACGAGTTTCACCTTCTGGTCGATCTCAACCTTGTCGACGTCGACATCTGCGAGCTGAGTTGTCAGCCGCAGGCCGTCGTTCAGTTCAACAATTCCCACCACAAAAGGAGTCTGTTTTGAGAACTTGTCCGACGCCACGCGCACGACGGTGAAGGTCACAAGCCTTCCTTCTTCGCTCAAGTGGATTGTCTCAAAGGTTGTCCCTTTGCACTTCGAACAGACGCGTCGTGGAGGAAAATGCACCTGGCCGCACTTCTGACACTTTCCGGCTTCGAGCCGATATCTCTGCGGGATCTCGCGATGATATCTTGCCGTTATCATTGTCCCTCCAAGATATGAATCACGCAGCTTGCGCCTGATCCGCCCATATTCTGCGCCATGCCCCTGCGCGCGTTCTTGACTTGTCGTGACCCAGCCCTGCCCGTAAGCTGCTCGTAGAGCTCGATGATCTGAGCGACGCCCGTTGCCCCAACAGGGTGGCCTTTGGCCTTCAGTCCGCCGCTGGTGTTGATTGGGGTCTTGCCGCATTCGAGAGATGTCAGGCCCTTCGCTGCAGCCTCGCCTCCTTTTCCCTTCTCGAAAAGACCGAGGTCCTCCGAGACTACGATCTCCGCAATCGTAAAACAATCGTGGACTTCGATCAAGTTGAGGTCAGTCGGCTTGAGGCTGGCCATCTTGTAGGCCTTCTGAGCTGCGTGAACTACAGCATTTAGAGTTGTGAGGCTCTCGCGGCTGTGAAGTGCGATGGTGTCGGAAGCCTGCGCCGATGCAATGACCTTCGCATAACTTTTCTTCAGCTTCCTGGCGACATCGAGTGAAGTAACGATAACTGCGGCTGCACCATCGCTCACGGGCGAGCAATCGAGGAGGCGGAGGGGATCGGCGACCATGGTCGAGGCCATGACCTGTTCGGCCGTTACCTCAGAGCGGAACTGCGCGTTGGGATTCTTCGCGCCATTGCGATGATTCTTGACAGCAACAGCCGCCAGCTGCTCTCGGGTCGTTCCATACTGATGCATGTGAGCCTTCGCGATCATGGCATAGAGGCCGGGGAAGGTGATGCCCTGATACACCTCATATTCCTGGTCGGCAGCCGTGGCGAGCGTGTCAGTGACGTCCGCACCGTCGGTCATCTTCTCCACCCCTCCAGCCAACACGATGTCGCTTGCACCTGACGCTACTTCCAAGAACGCCTGCCGGAACGCGGCCCCGCCCGAAGCGCACGCGGATTCCACCCGAGTCGCGGGCACCGGCGTGACTCCGAGGTAGTCTGCCACGACCGCACTGAGATGCTCCTGACCGACGAACAAGCCGGGTGACATACACCCGACATAGAGGGAATCGATGTGGTCGACACCAGCGTCCTCAATCGCTTTGTGGGCTGCCTCGACGAAAATGTCTTTGATCGTTCGACCCCAGAGTTCACCAAACTTCGTCATCCCGGTCCCAACGACAGCAACGTCTCTCATCTCCGGGTCTCCTTATTCATTGAGTTTGATCTTGCGGCGGAATTTCGCGTACTCGCCATAGTTTAAATAGACCTTCTTCTCGTCCAGCATTTGACGCACCTTCGGCGCACGATCCCGAACTTTGTCGATCTCCTCCGTCACTCGGTAGATGAATCCATCGCTCCCGGCACCCGATCCGAATGAAACCATGAAGATCAGATCACCGGGCTGCGCCACGTCGAGGACCGCGGTCAACGCGGTCGGCGATGAGCCGGAATAGGTGTTCCCCATCCAAGGGACGAGCCACCCCGTCTCGATTTGCTCCTTCGTGAAGCCGAGGCGTTTGCCGACCTCGAGAGGGAACTTGCCGTTCGGCATGTGGAACACAGCGTACCGAAAATTCTTCGGCACCATCTTCGACTTCTCCAGCAAGGCCTTTCCAGCCTCGACGATGTGCTTGAAGTAGGCCGGGTCGCCCGTGAACCGACCGCCGTGGCGTGGATAATCCTCCCCCTCCCGGCGCCAGAAGTCGGGCGTGTCGGACGTGTACGAGTGGGTATGCAGAATCTCAGCGACCACCCGCTCATTACCCATGATAAACGCCGCGCCGCCAGCGGAAGCTGAGTATTCCAGCGCATCGCCGGGCGCTCCCTGCGACGTGTCCGCCCCGATGCCGAGGGCGTATTTCATTTCGCCCGATTTGACGTGGCTGAAGGCCACATACATCGCCTCGGTTCCCGCTTTGCATGCGAACTCATAGCTGGCCACGTGCACGTGAGGGCCGATGCCCAGCGCCTCGATGAGAATGGTCGCGCTCGGCTTCACGGCATACGGATGAGACTCAGAACCGATGTACACCGCTCCGATTTCCTTCGGATCGATTTGCGCCCGTCTCAGGGCGTTCTTGGCCGCCTCGACTGAGATCGTGATCGTATCCTCATCCTGGCCGGGAACCGTCTTCTCGAAGAGCTGTAGGCCTCGAGTGATAGCCTCTGGATCAGCTCCCCACTGTCTGGCGATCACCTCCGCCTTGATGCGATATCGGGGAACGTATGCACCGTACCCTACAACGCCGACCATCTGAACTCCTTTCGATGAAAACTGGGGCCGTCGCAATCCTTCGCTAGAGAATCCTGAGATGCAAGTCTTTGAGCTGACGAGCGTCCACCTCAGAAGGCGCATCATCCATCAGGGACATCGCGCTGCTCGTCTTCGGAAACGCGATCACGTCACGGATCGATTTCTGGCCCGTCATCAGCATGACGATGCGGTCGAACCCGTAGGCGATCCCGCCGTGGGGCGGGGCGCCGTACTTGAACGCGTCAAGCAAGAAGCCAAATTTCTGCCGCGCTTCATCGGGGCCAATCCCGAGCAGGCCAAACATTTTGCTCTGGAGACCTGCATCGTGGATCCTGATGCTCCCACCAGCGATTTCGGTACCATTCAGCACCAGATCGTACGCACGAGCTCTCGCTTTGCCTGGTTCGGTATCGAGCAGTGGGATATCCTCGGATTTCGGCGATGTGAAGGGGTGGTGGACGGCGACGAACCGTTTCTCTTCATCGCTGAACTCGAGCAGAGGAAAATCCGTCACCCAGAGGAAATTCCACTTCCCTTCCGGTATGAGCTTCAGCCGATTTGCCATTTCGAGCCTGAGCGTTCCAAGAATTGTGAGCGCCTTTTGCCACGGCCCGGAGATCAGGAGGCCGAGATCGCCTGCCTTCGCCCCTATCTTTTCAGCCAGAGCCCGTGATTCGTCGGGGGTGACAAACTTGTCGACGGATGATTCAAGTTTGTCCCCCTGGTTCTTCAAGTAGATCAAACCGCCGGCGCCCAACGATTTCACATAGTCCGTCAAGCCGTCCAGTTGGTTGCGGGTGTAATTCGACAAGCCCGGAACTGAGAACCCGCCAACCACACCCCCCTTCTTCACCGTCTCGCTGAAGACGCGGAAACCGCTGTCGGCGACGATGCTCGAGCAGTCGGCGATCTCCAGACCGAACCGGGTGTCGGGTTTATCGGTGCCGTACCGCTCCATTGCCTCCCGATAGGTCATTCTGAGGAAGGGCTTCCTCACTTCGATACCGACGACCCCGCGCCAGAGCTCAACGATCAAACCCTCGGTGGTGGAGAGGACGTCGTCCTCGTCCGCAAACGTCATCTCGACGTCAATCTGCGTGAATTCGGCCTGGCGGTCTGCTCGAAAATCTTCATCACGGAAACACTTCACGATTTGAAAGTACCGGTCAAATCCCGCCACCATGAGAATTTGTTTGTAGGTCTGCGGCGATTGCGGCAGGGCGTAGAATTTTCCCCGGTGAATCCGGCTGGGCACAAGATAATCTCTCGCACCTTCGGGGGTGCTTTTCATAAGGATCGGCGTCTCAATCTCGATGAAGCCGTTCCGGTCATAGTACGACCTCGCGATCTGGTATGCGCGGTGACGAGCGAGGAGATTCTTCTGCACGGAAGGGCGGCGCAGGTCGAGATAGCGATACTTCAGGCGGAGGTCCTCATTCACCTCGATTTGATCCTCAATCGGAAAAGGGGGTGTCTCAGCTTTGTTCAGGATAGTCAGCTCCGCCCCCGAGACATCGATCTGACCCGTCGGGAGTTCGGGGTTCGTCGTGCCTTCCGGCCGCGCCTCGACCTTGCCGGTCACGGAAATGACATACTCCGATCGTAGCGCTTGTGCGATCTCGTACGCTTGCTGACCGCGCTGGGGCGCAAAAACGATCTGCGTCTTGCCGTACCGGTCCCGCAGGTCGATGAAGACGACTCCGCCGAGATCGCGCCGCACGTCGACCCAGCCGGTGAGCGTGACCATCTTGCCTATGTCCTGCCTCCGCAGCTCGCCGCAGGTGTGTGTCCGCTTCTTGTACGTTACCAACGTTTCAATCCTTCTGATGGAATACTGTGTCGAGTCTTTCCTTGGGATCGTCCCGCTCCGCCGACCGTACGAGGATCAGACGATATTCCGCCCACCCGCCTTCGAAAACAAAAATGCGAGAAGCCGTGGCAAAGCAGGCGTTCTCGCATTTCATTATGAGCTTCGTCAGTTGAGATGCTTCAGAACCTTCTCCGCCAACATTCGTTTGGGGACTGCACCAACAATCTGATCGACGACTTTGCCGTTCTTAAATATCAAAAGCGTCGGAATGCTCCGGACACCGAATTGCATTGCGGTCTGTTGGTTTGAATCGACATCGACCTTCCCCACCCTGAGCTTTCCGTCATATTCCTTGGCGAGCTCCTCCACCACCGGGGCGATCATCTTGCAGGGTCCGCACCACTCAGCCCAGAAATCCACCAGCACCGGTGTCTTTGATTCCAGGACCTCCGTCTTGAAATTCGCATCCGTTACTTCCACAGGTCTCATTACCACGAGTTCCTTTCTCTGGTTATCCTTGTAGCCGGACCGACGAGGGTCCCAGCAGTTGCTTCACCAAACCTATGAATTGTGCACTTGGTTCCACTGCCAACATGCGCGTCAAATATAGGGAATTCTTGTCTAATCCGCCACCCATCACGTTGAAGTAGCAGACGCACTTACCGCGATGCTGCTCCATGATCTTGCGGAGCTCCAGGATGGTCTCTTCGTTTACGCGGTCGAGATTGACCGAGACCGCGATGCTCTTCGTAAACCGCTCCCTCACGTCTTCCAGGGGGATCACATCATTGACCAGGATCTTGAGCAAGTTGCCGTTCGTCTCGCCCCTGCCGATCACCATGACCATGGACTCGGGGGTCAGGAACTTCCCAACCTTCTGATACGCGTCAGAGAAAACGATGCAGTCACCTTTCCCTGTGAAGTCCTCCAGCCTCACGAATGCCATCAAGTTTCCTTTCTTGTCGACCTTCTTCCGCACCGCCGCGACGATACCGCAAGCCTTGACCGACGAATTGGGCTTGACATTCGACGCGTTGCCCAGCTGCACGCTTGCGAAAGCCTCGATCTCGTCTCGGAATTTCTCCAGAGGGTGTCCGGTGAGATAGAATCCAAGCACGGCTTTTTCTCGCGCGAGCACTTCACTCTCCTTCCAGGGTTCCTCCAAAGGGAGGCATGGTCGCATGTGGGCCTGTGCCCCACCTGCGTCGAAGAGACTCGATTGCCCCTTCCCGGAGTGTTCGTGGACGTGCTGACCGTGCGTGATCGCTTTTTCCACCGCGTCAAAGAGCCGGGCCCGGTTCTCGTGGAGAGAATCGAATGCGCCCGCCTGAATCAGCCCTTCCAGTGTCTTCTTGTTTACCAGCCGCAAGTCAGCCCGGGCGCAGAAATCGAAGATATCCGTGAACCGCCCTTTCTCAAGCCTGGTCTTGACGATCGTCTCAACCGCACTCACGCCCACATTCTTGATCGCGCTCAGGCCGAAACGGATCCCTTTCGGAGTGACGGTGAACGTTACGTCGCTCTCGTTGACATCGGGCGGCAGCACGTTGATCCCAAGCTTTCGGCAGTCTTCGATCAGGATGACGATCTTGTCCGTATCGGCCATTTCGCTCGACAGGGTGGCAGCCATGTACTCGGCGGGATAGTGTGCCTTGAGATACGCAGTCTGGTACGCGAGAACCGAGTAGGCAACGCTGTGCGACTTGTTGAAACCGTACGACGCGAACTTTTGGATCAAGTCGAAGATGTCGCCAGCCACCCTCCGGTCGATTCCCTTTTTGGACGCGCCCTCAACAAATTCTTTCTTCTGCCGCGCCATCAGCTCTTTGTCCTTCTTGCCCATGGCGCGACGCAGCAAATCAGCTTGCGCGAGGCTCAGGCCGCCGATCTCGCTTGCGATCTTGATCACCTGCTCCTGATAGACGATGACGCCGTAGGTCTCCTTCAGGATCGGCTCGAGCTTCGGATGAATGTACTCGATCTTCTGGCGCCCAAGCTTTCGGTCGAAGAAGTCCGGAATGTTCTCCATTGGCCCCGGCCGATAGAGAGCGTTCATGGCAACGAGGTCGTGGATCGAGGTGGGCTTGAGCTTCACCAGGTAGTCCGTCATCCCGGAGCTCTCGAACTGGAAAACGGCGACGGTCTGCCCTTTGCAGAAGAGATCGAGCGTCTTCGGATCATTCGACGGGAGGTGGTCGAGGTCGACATCGACGCCGTGATCCTTCTTAATCAGGGCGAGCGCGTTGTCGATAACGGTAAGCGTTCGGAGGCCCAGGAAGTCCATCTTCAGCAGCCCGGCCTGCTCAAGGTCCTTCATGTTGTACTGCGTCATCAGCTCCGTCTGAGGCGTCTTGTAGAGCGGGACGTAGTCGCTGATCTCGCCTGGAGCGATGACGATTCCGGCAGCGTGCGTTGAGACGTTCCGGTTCATGCCTTCCAACACGAGGCATGTGTCGATCATCAGCTTCGTCTTCTCGTCGCCGGTCTCCTGGATCGCTTTCAGCTCGGGGATCGTCTCCAGCGCTTCCGCCAACGGCGTCACCTTTCCGAGGACGACGGGGATCTGCTTCGTGAGGGGCTCGATAATCCCCAGCGGTATGCCGAGCACTCTGCCGACATCCTTCAGCACCGCTCGTGTTGAGAGCGTGCCGAACGTGACGATCTGGGCAACCGAGCTCTCCCCGTACTTCTGCTTGACGTACGCGATGACTTGGTCGCGTTTGTCATCCGCGAAATCGACGTCGATATCAGGCATACTGACGCGATCCGGATTGAGGAAACGCTCGAACAGCAGATCGTACTCCAGCGGATCCACATCGGTGATGCCGAGGGCATAGGAAACGATGCTTCCCGCAGCGCTCCCCCGGCCGGGACCAACCCGGATCCCGGCAGCCCGGGCTGCATTGATGAAATCTTGGACGATCAAGAAATAGCCAGCATACCCCATCCGCTTGATGACGCCAAGCTCGTGCTCGAGGCGCTGTTCAACCGACGGTGTGATTTCCCGGTAGCGACGCTGAAGCCCGGCATGGGCCAGCTTGTCGAGGTACTCTTCGAGAGAGCTGACGCCTTCTTCGGGAGGGATCGGAAACTTCGGCATATGATTCGTCTTGAGATCCAGATCGAGATTGCATTTCTCAGCGATCTCAAGAGTTGATGAGATGGCCTCCGGGAAATCCTTGAAAACCCGGGCCATTTCTGGGGCGGACTTGAAGTAGAGCTGATCTGTCCGGTAGCGAAGTGTGCGATAATCTGGAATGTATGTGCTGGTCGCGTCGGGGATGCAGAGCATGATGTTGTGCGGCATCGCGTGCTTCGCGGCGAGGTAGTGACAATCGTTCGTCCCGACGATCTTCAGCCCCAGCTCCTTCGCCAGCTTCGGCGCTCCCGTCAGAATGGACTTCTCCATCTCAACATCGTGATTCTGTATTTCGAGATAGAAATCCTCGCCGAAGATCTCTTTGTAGACGCCAGCAGCGGAGCGGGCTCCCTCTTCGTTGCCGTTGACAAGGTGAGTCGAGACCACGCCCCCCGGGCAGGCCGACGTTGCCACCAAGCCCTCCCTGTATTGTGCAAGCAACTCGGCGTCGATGCGAGGTTTGTAATAGTAGCCCTCCGTGTGAGCCAGGGTTACCAGCTTCATGAGGTTTCTGTAGCCGACCTGGTCCTTCGCAAGCAGCAGGATGTGATGATAGATTCCCCGACCCTGGCTCTGGCTCGACTTCTCCGATTGAAGGGTCTTGTCAAACCTGCTGCCGCGTGTGAGGATGTACGCCTCGCAGCCGATGATCGGCTTGATGCCTGCTTTCTTGGCCTTCTTGTAGAATTCGAGGGCTCCGAACAGGACGCCGTGGTCCGTCAGGGCGACGGCTGCCATTTTGTTCTGGGCCGCGGCTTCCACGAGACCCTGCACGCTGGCAGCTGCGTCAAGCAGGCTGTAGTGAGAGTGATTATGAAGATGAACGAACTCGGTCATTTCTGATTGCGGATAGTCCGCGGCCACTTTGTCGAGACGAGCTCTCCCCTCGCTTCTCGAGACGGGCGGAATGCAGATCGCTGGCAGCCGAAGGCTGAGAGCTGACTGCTGAATGCGGATTCAACTTCTGGAGAGTACGAATTACAAAAGTCGAAATCAACCCCGACGATGGCGTCAGATGCCGACGGCAAGCATCTTCGGTTCCGTCATTGCTTCGATCGCATAGCGCAGACCTTCACGGCCGAAGCCGGAGTCCTTGATCCCCCCGTAGGGCATGTTGTCAACGCGAAACGTCGGAGCGTCATTAACGATAACGGCGCCGACGTCCAGGTGATTGTAGGCGTGCAGGATGTTACGATAGTCGTTCGAGAAGATGCCGGCCTGGAGTCCGAACGGTGAATCGTTGACACCCGCCACCGCTTCCTCTATCGAACTGAACTTATGCAGCATCACCACCGGCCCAAAGACCTCGGTAAAGAAAATTCTCGATTCCCGCGCCACGTTCACAAGAACCGTGGGCTCTATCACCCGGCCGACGTGTCCGCCGCCTGCAAGCACCATCGCACCATGGTTACAAGCTTCTGCGATCCAGCTCAAGATTCGCTCCATCGCTTCATTGCTGATGACAGGCCCAACGAGCGTGTCAGAGTTCTTCGGATCGCCCGTCTTCAGGGCCTTCGTCCCCTGAAGGAATTTCTCCTTGAAGAGATCGAAGACCCGCTCTTCCACGTAGATTCGCTGGACCTTGATACACACCTGCCCGGAGTAAACGAACGACGCGGTCAGATTCTTTTTCACTGCGTCATCGACATCAGCAGTGGCGTCGATGATCACGCCTGCGTTCCCGCCGAGCTCGAGGAGGACTTTCTTCTTCCCCGCTTTTGATTTCAAATACCAACCAACCCCGGGGCTTCCCGTGAAGCTCAACATCTTGATCCGGGGATCGGTCACCAGCTTCTCTGCAACGTCATTGGTGCAAGGCAGGACGCTGAAAGCCTCAACGGGATAACCGGACGCCTCGACGATCTCAGCCAGCCTGAGGCTTGTCAGAGGCGCCTGCGGAGGAGGTTTGAGGATAATGGCATTGCCGCTCGCAATGGCCGGGGCAACTTTGTGCGCGACCAGATTGATGGGAAAGTTGAAGGGTGAAATCCCTAGCACAATCCCGAGTGGGAACCTCCTCACGACGCCGTACCGGTTTCGCCCGGCAGTCGAAAGGTCAAGTGGAATGACTTCTCCTCCGATGCGACGTGCCTCTTCGGCCGCCAGTTGGAAGGTGGTGACCGCACGGCTCACCTCACCCAGGGAGGTCTGCACGGGCTTCCCAACCTCAGCCGTGATCAGGTGGGCAAATTCTTCCTTCCGTGCGTTGATCTTGTTAGCAATGAATGAGAGGATGTCGAAGCGGTCGTAGCTCTGGAGCGTCCTCGTTTTCTCAAATCCGATGAGACCTTGCTGGATCGCCCTTTCCGCCTCGGCTTCGCTGGCGAGGTAGACCCTGCCGACCGTGGAACCGTCAAAAGGATTGCTGACTTCGGCGGTCGCTTGAGGACCGAGCGGTGCTGTCCATTCCCCGCCGACAAAGATACGATGGGCTGTGCTTGACATACTGTACTACTTCGCTAGCAGCTTTTGGACCTCTGCCACAATATCGGCCGTTCCGACCATCATCCGCTGACCGGTCTTTCGGAGCTTTATCTCAACCTGACCGTTCTTCAGGCCCTTCTCGCCGACGATCACCTGCAGAGGCATGCCGAGGAGATCCGCGTCATTGAACTTAAATCCGGCCGTCAAATTGGGCCGATCGTCGAAGAGCGTGGGGATGCCCGCTTCGTCGAGCGTACGGTACACCTGGTTCGACACAAGGACGATCTCCTTGTTGTTCATGTTGATGGCGATGACATGCGCGAGATACGGGGCGAGTGCCTTGTCCCAGACGATGCCGGCGGCATCGTGGTTTTGCTCGATCGCGCACGCCAGGATCCGCTCGATACCGATGCCATAGCTTCCCATGATCACCGGTTTCGCCTTGCCGTTCTCGTCGAGGAACGTGACGTTGAGGGCCTCGGAATACTTGGTTCCCAGCTTGAAAATATGCCCCAGCTCGATCGCATTTGAGATTTTGAGTGCGGATGAGCAACTCGGACACTGCTCACCATCTTCGACGGTGCGGAGGTCGTAGTACCCGTCAAGCTTCACGTCCCTCTGCATATCGATGTTGCCGAGATGATAGTCGTTCCGGTTGGCGCCGCTAATGAGGTTGTTTGTGCCTTCGAGACGCTTGTCGGCGATGATTCGGAACCGTTTGAGCCCGACGGGGCCGATCGAGCCCGCATCGGCGCCGGTAAGCGCTTTCAGATCCTCAGAATCCATCGGTTTCAACTCTCCCCCGCCGAGTGCCGCACTCAGCTTCGATTCGTTTAGCTGGTCGTTGCCGACCATCAGGATCAAGAGCGGCTGGCTGTTGTGACGGTAGACCAGTGATTTCGCCAGCCGGGCACGGTCGATCTTGAGGAACTCGGCAAGTTCGTCAATCGTGTGGACATTCGGCGTATGGATCTCCTCGACCGGCTTTGAAGTCTCAACGCGACCTGCGCCCGCCAGCTTCGATGTCGCAATCTCGAGGTTGGCCGCATACCCGCACTTGGCGCAGAGGACAACCGTATCCTCGCCCGATTCGGACTCTACCATGAACTCCTGCGAGCCGGTCCCTCCCATCGCGCCGCTGGCAGCCTTCACCTCGAAGAATTTCAATCCGCACCGCGTGAAGATGTTTCTGTACGCCTGTGCGTGTGCTTCGTACGCGGTGTCCAAGCCCTCCCAGGTCGTATCGAGCGTGTAGGAGTCCTTCATGATGAACTGTCTTCCTCGCAGCACGCCCGACCTCGGACGTGGCTCGTTGCGGAACTTGGTTTGAATTTGGTACCAGATTTGCGGCAGGTCCTTGTACGATTGGATGTGCGTTGCCGCGAGCCACGCCACCACCTCCTCGTGAGTCGGAGCCAGCACAAGCTCTCGCTCCTTGATGCTGAGAATGAAGTTGGGAATGTCCCGGCGGCCCGTCTGGATCCAGAGTGCTTCGGGATTAAGCGCTGGAAAATGGAACTCCTGCCCCCCGATAGCGTCCATCTCTTCACGGACGATTTGCATCGCCTTGAGCATCGCGCGGTAGCCGAGGGGAAGGAACATGTAGACCCCGCCGGTCAGTTGCCTCATCAGACCGGCTCGGAGCATTAATTGGTGGCTGGGAATAACGGCGTCTGCCGGTATCTCTTTCTGAGTGGGGATAAAGGCTTTCGAGAGGCGCATGAGGAAACGGCGATCGTCAGTTAGTGAATAGTGAGTAGCAGGAAAGAATGGGGAAGAGAGCGAATGCGCCGTCCCAGAGGAAGTTGATGTGTAAGTCTAACCATCAAGAGGATCCGGCCGCCAATTTTCCATTCTACATTTTGAATCTTGCATTGATCTGTGCCCCCGAGACGATTTCCCGACGAACAACGTCGGGATAAACTTCCGTCCGACCAACGGTTTAGTCCCAAATTGACACGAGTTAGCGAGCAGCGCGAAGTTCCGCTTCTTGGAATCCCCCCCTATCCTCAGCACACGTTTCGCGGGACTAACTCGTCTGTCAATTTGCGGATCCCGTCATGCCTTGTGACGGAAGAAACCGCGCGAGACCTAAGTGACCCCGAGAGGACTCGAACCTCCAACCCAAGGTTTAGGAAACCTTTGCTCTATCCATATTGAGCTACGGGGCCTCATTGTCTGAGTCCCGCCTGACGGCGGGATTCTCCCCGAAGGGGCTACCGGCCAAGCAGTACCTTCGGGGCTGGCAAAATCACAGCCACTCACTGAAAAGCGTTCGTGTGTGATTTTGGAAGAAACCGCTGCTCCCCGCCCCCGCCCGGACGATCCTGCCCGACTGCGTCGTTCAGGCGGGCGTCCGTTCGGACGGGCGAACGACCGCGTAGCTCAAAAATCGTCCGGTCGGGTGGGTATCCATACTGAGCTACGGGGGCGAAAGAGGAGTTTGACTTGCAGCACCCGTTCAAGATACAAAACAAACCGGGTTTAGGCAAGATACGCATTCACGTGCGAAGAATTCGAAAGATTCTGGACCGAGAAACCATTCGGTCCAAGAACGGAGGACCCCAACCATCGCCGGCCAGGGTCTTCTGAGTCTCTTGAATCTGAAACCTGAATGCCCGCTGCTGTGTTCTTCACAAACTCAACAGTGTATCTATCATCCAGCGGTGTGTTGTAGACTCGTCGAGATCGTGAGAGACTAGGAAATGACGGTAGGGTCTACTGCAGAGCCTTTCGCTTCTTGTTCCAGCGCTCCCGCAGCCTCACGGAATCGAGGCCAACGCACTTTCCTTTTGAAAGAGGATTGCGTCCGACACATTCGAGACGCAGCGTATGCTTCCCCGTCGGTAGCTTGAAGCTGCCGAGGTAGATGTCCTTCAGGGCGAGATGCCTCGAGCAGAAATCAAAGTCCTGCAGCTTCTGCCGCGCCACGGAGTTTGGAGGCTGCCGAACATTCTTTCCGTCAAGGAAAATCCGGTAGACGCCGCAATCATCCGCGTAGGTGCACCGCAAGATCAGGCCCCGATAGGCTTCTTTATCGACCTGAGAATCCACCTCCAGGACCGGCTCATCGCTGGCCGGCATGAAAACGATCTGGCCGTCCCCCGTCCAATCGTACCCTTTCTGGAGCTCCAGGACGCCGGGAGAATGCCGCGCCGCCGGCAGCATCGCCTTTCCTTCGATGATGATGTCCAGGTTCGGAAGGGTGCGCCCCGAGAGCGATGGCAATGCCGTATACCGCTTCGGCTGGCCGACCTGATACCAGAAGGCTGCGGTCGCCATATCGTCTTCGCGCTCGACGTGCCCTTCAACCTTGCCGCTCTCTGTCTCGTCCTCGCTGAGGGTGAGCCAGATGTGACGAATGACCCCCGGGCCATTGATGTCCGCCAGTGTCTTCGTCTTCCCGGGAGCGACGTATTTAATCCGATCCGCGTTGCTATTCGGGCTTGGATCAGCAGAAGTCACTGCTCGTGATCAACCGGGTTTGATCTGAGCGAGCCCTGAAAGATCTTGGGACACTCCGCTATGCAGGAAGACCGGCAAAAGCAGAATGAACGCGGAACAACAATTCGAATTCCTCCGCATGCTTCGGTTCTTCTTCGTCGGTCATAAGGATTGAGCTCTTGTGAAACTACAGTCGTGACCGCCGGGACAACGAGCCATACTCGGCAGGGCGACTAAAGGCATGTTGAATCCGACAGGAGGGCCACCTCTTGGTGCGAGGGGTTGAACATAGATTCAAACTGTGTTCATGGGGCTCCCCCCCCAATTCACGCGCTGATCGTGGCATCGCGAACCAGCGAATTTGCCTCGCACTCTCTTTGCCGGAAGGACTGGGAGGTATTGAGTGAAATGGAAATCGGACAGTGAGACAATCTTGATCCTCGACTTTGATTGGTGTATGGGCTGCGACAATCCTCAATTCAAAACCAGGTACTCTTCCTGTATTCTGCATAGGCCGCACCGAATCTCTCCTCCAGCACCTGCTCTTCTCTCCTGGCTCTCACCATCTGAATGATCAGCAAGATAGTCCAGAGACCCAACCATGAGAGACTCCTGAATGCGATGACTACACCGAGGAGAAACAGTTGTGCAAAGAAATAGACCGGATGGCGGATCTTCGAGTAGAGCCCACGGGTCACGAGTTCTTTCGCCTGGGGCGAAACGGCAAACGACCTGCCGAGCTGCACCCGCGCCATGATGAGAAAGATGTACGAAGGTAGCATCACTGCGGTCCCAGCTATTGTGTAGGAATCAAGCGGAAACAATTGCAGGACTACAAACACGACGCACGGAAGCGCGAGGATGCTGATCCCCAGGACGATGTATCGCAGGATTTCTTCTTTCATTCTAATCCATACCACCTAAATAGTTGAGCAGAGTCGAAGGAGTGACGCCCCAGATACGAAGGCGGCACGCCGGTAGCCGGAGACCTCACTTATGGATCGAGCAGTCAATTAGCGCTCGCTCTGAGCGAGATGCATTCCCGAAGATGCGCTACTCCTCGAGAAGCGCTTGAGTAGATTTGCCCGACGAGGACATCTGTATAGTCATGCTCTGCTGTCCCGTCATTGCCATAGTTCTTTCATCGCTGGTCGTCGATTCCACCAGCACAATCAGGCCTTGCTCGTGATCGAAGAAGACCGTCCCGCTGACTTTCCCGTCTCCCTCCGAGTACATCTCCATCCCCATGTAGTTCATCTTGCCGGTCGTCGTTGTTTTGCCGGTAAAGGTGATCTTCAGACAATCGCGGCCGGCCTTTGACTCCGCTCCGACAAGCGTATAGTCGATATCAGAGACGTTGACCGTGGTTCCCCCCATCATCTCCACGGTATCTGTCTTCGAGATGGTCCACTTCTCACCCATCTTTGCCGGCTTCTCCGGGAGAGTGATGAAACTCATCGCCTCGCGCTGCGGCGCACGCACAGCCACTCCTGCCGATTCGTAATGAACCGAATCGATTACCTCGCGGGCCCGGACTGTGCCAGTCTTTGTGAGCGTAATCCTCATCCTTTTGCCCATCATATTGGTCATCACCATCGTAGTGTCCATCATCGGACCCTTGGACCTTATGACGGCCGAGTCGGTGGAGACGACCAGAACCATACTACCGTCATTTCGAACATCCTCAACAACCAAACGCACGGTCATTTCGTTTCCAGTCGTCATCCTCATTTCCCGACCCATTGCCTCCTGCGTCGTCTCACCCTCAGAGGTGCTCTTGTACCGATATGTCTTCCCTTTCTGGAACTTGTGTTCCAGCTGATAGCTCTCTTGTGCAATCGCAGTTCCCTGGAACAAGAGCACAAGGAGAATCGGCAGTCCAATAATTGCCCTGTTGTGTTTCATAGTCTTCTTTCTCCAAATTAGAGAAGTTTATGGATTCTTGATGACGCGATATCTATGATCGTCGTTTGCGATTCGCCACGCCGTCCGGAACGCGAGCCGGGCCACCTTGGAAAGCTTCACTGCGTTGCTCGCGTCCGGATTGTCGGACACCTGATGATAGTCCGGATGGAAGCCCGAGAAATAGAAGAGAAATGGAATATCCTTTCTGTAGAAGGTCATATGGTCGCTGCCACCAATAACCTTGTCGTCAGAGACGAGAACGAATCCGATCTCCTTGTTCTCCTCCCTGTTGATCTGAGCCAAGTCGGGACTGCGTGACGCTCCGACCATGATCAGCGTGTCCACAGAGTTTCGACTGACCATATCGAGATTCAGCATCGCCACGGTCTGAACAAGCGGGAACAGCGGCTTGTCCACGTACGTGCGGGATCCTAAGAGCCCCTTCTCCTCTCCGCCGAAAGTCATGAACAGTACGCTCCTCTTTGGCTTTTGGGACAGCTTGCCGAACGCCTGCGCAATGGCAATGACGGCAGTCGTCCCCGAGGCGTTATCGTCGGCGCCGTTGTAAATGTAATCCTTCTCGGGTTGGCGCTCCTTCTGATAGCCGACATGATCGTAGTGAGCACCGATGACAAGGAGCTCGTTCTTGAGGTTTGGATCGCTCCCCTCAAGGTAACCGACCACGTTTTGGGTCGGCAGATCCGTAATCGTCGTTGTCGTTCTCATCGAGGCTGAAGTTGCCGGGATCTTGAACGAATGTGGTTTCATCGTACTGTCGATCTCAATCTGAAGTGCCTTCAAAGCATCGACGCTTCCAAAGAGCTGCGCGATCACCTCGGGACCGACATGGAGAACCGGGACCTTCTCCTTCTCATCCCCGAGCAGTGTGAGAGGCAGGGCGTCTCTGGGGATCGTTCGGGTGAGGGAAGGCCATGGGAATCCACGCGGCGTTAGTGAGGTATGGTTGAGAGGGTCCGTCGCCACCAGAACGCCAACAACTCCGTGCTCGACTGCGATCCGCACTTTGTCCGCCACATTCGAATACGAGGTGGCCTGCTTGCCGTCGAAAACTGAGGTCGAGTCATTCTCCCCGGGCTCGTGTCGAAGAACGAAGACCACTTTTCCCTTGGCGTCGATGCCGTCGTAGTCGTCGTACTTGTGCTCCGGGGCCGTAATCCCGTACCCGGCAAACACGACCGGCGCGTTGACCTCCTTGTTGGCCGTCATCTCGAACGGCGTGAACTCCGTTTTGATGGAGTAAGCTCGTTCGACGTTTTCCCTGGTGATCTTGAGATGGTTCTCTTCTCCCAGACCTACCTTGCCAAGTGCGATCCTCTCGTAGTAACTCCCATTGACTGGCTTCAGACCGCTGGATTGAAAAACACCGGCGATGTAGTGCGCCGCGCTGTCAAGGCCCGGGCTTGGGGTGTTCCGTCCCATCAGAGAATCCGACGCCAGGTAGAAGATGTGCTGTCTGACCAGCTCGGGCGTGATCGTCCTGTCTGCGACGAGGCTGGGTTTCTCCAGACCCGTGAAAGCACAGCCGTCAGAGCCGAAGATGAGAGCGACAGCGAGAATTCCAATCTGAACATATTTCCTTGTCACTTGTACCTCCTATTGAACGACGGCAGTTGTCACCAAATTGAAGGTGCGGCTTTGAAGTTGCGTCTGATGCGTATTCCACGAACGATGAGCCCGGTCACTATGCCAATTCCAAGAGCCTGGAGCGCCAAGTTCAATTGAATGTGAAAGTCGTCGATTGCGCGGGTCTCCGTCTGGCCAATTTCCCCTCGGCCGTGCGCCCGGCACGTGCAGGCGCTTCTCACCGCACGGTAAACCTCTGCTTGGCCTCATCAAAAACCAACTGCTTGTTCCTTTTCTCGGATGCATCAAGATAAGTAATGCTCAAGCTCAAGGTGCTCAGAGACTTACGATCGACGTTCGTCAGTCGCATTGAGCCCATCTGCCTCCGTGCAAGCTGCGTATTTGGCTGGAAGAAGGCTGAAACCCCCTCCGGTGCGGCAAGCAAGATATCGCGGACCGGGTCGCCGTCATTGGCAAAAAAGATCACCAGGTCGCTTCCCTTCTGAACGATGTTGGTGACTCGCAGGACAGGGAAGGCTTCCGGCTTGACGACGCCTGGAGGCGTTTGAGGCTGAGCCGGTTTCACACCTGGTCTGTGAAGAGGTGAGTGCGCTATTGACTTCTGCGGTGTGGCCTCCTCCACTGATGGCGAAACGGGCATCGATGCGAGCTCATTCAAGTCGTATTGAGTGCGCTCGAGGGGCCTCCCGGTGAAAACGTCAAGGAGGGTAGGATCCATCGTATCGATGACCTTGAAAAGTATGAGGGCCCACGCGATCACTAGGCCGATGACGAAACCGCCAATATGCGCCCAGTGAGCCGTGGTGCCGCCACCGAAAATAATGCCGAGAACGTCGAAGACGACCCATGCGGAAACCATCCAGTATGTTTTGGCGATGAAGGTTCCCGATTTCCACGCGATGCCGGCGAACGGCATGAAGAAGGCGTACCAGCATTTTAGCCTGTTCACCGGGAAGAGCACGAGAGCCATCCCGACGATCCCATTTATGGCGCCGCTGGCACCCAACGCGGGACGACCGTCGAAGATCAAGTGCGTAGCGGAGGCGCAGAGGCCGAGAAACAGATAGAGAAATGGATAGATGCCGTTCCCCACCGTCGCGCAGACAGCATTCCCGAAAATCCAGAGAAAGATCATGTTGCCGACGAGATGGAACAGGCCGCCGTGGAGGAACATACTCCCGATCATCTGTCCAAGGTCCCAATCTTGAAGCACCATGGAGGTCGCGGCATCTTCCGAAATGAGCCCGAAGGCGATGAAGAAGAAAACCAATGAGATGATCGCAACCAACACGGCATTTGAATACGGCACTCTCGTAAATGTCGTTTCCATCCGATACGGCATCAGCATCATGGTAGGTTCCTCCCGTTCGATGAATGGAAGATGACGATGTGGACTCCGGTGATAGTGCCGCGCCTGAGGTGCACAGACGCACGGAGTACCTTCTACCGGCTCAAATTTGCTCCTTCCTCTCTTCTTGATTCTTCCCTTTTCGCTTTGCAAGGCCAATCCCAATGACAATAAGCATGAGGCCAATGATCATGAGACTGTTGTTGAGCATGTTCCAGTTCAGCAGATAGTCACACGCAACGAGGACAAGTACGATGAAACCAAAGAGCGCCATACCGATGCCCAGCGATTGCCGTGATTGATTCTTCATTCTGGGTCCCTCCTTTCAGGGATCATTGGAGATCGACGATAACAAGACGCCGACTGAGCTGAAATGTGAGCTGCCGGAGTACACGTTTCGTCCCTTGTGTGCGCTTGCACATCACGTGAGGAAAAAAGCGCACGCTTCTTGATGCAGTCAGACCTATGATCTGCGCAGAATGAATGACGGTGTCTGGAGTTTTTACCGATAGTCTACCCCATCTTCGCTTGCATTGTCAATGGGTCAAGTACTGCATTTTGCCTGTAGATTTTTCCCCTGAACGTGTAGGGTTTTCCCCTACAATGAAGATGAACCTGAATTCTGCCCCGATCAGGGCGCCATAAGACCGGGATAATGCCCTGGCCGAGATGCATAACGCTCCTAGGCAAACATCGGCGCGAGAACATAGTCCAGAAGCAGTAAAGAGAGAAGCTCCGCTACAAACGGAATGAAGATCGTATCAGGAAAAAGCTCGGCCTCCGTGTATCTGGTTATCAGGAAGGCCGCCAGACCAACTACCAGGAGGAAGCTGAGTGGCCTCGGCAGCGAAAGTGGAATGATAAGCAAGAAGTACGGCGCTCCGGCGATGATGGCGCAACTCACCAGGTTGATGCGGATTGATCTGATACGAAATGCAATCCAGTACAAGAAGAATCGAACGAGGAGGGGGAGAAACCCAAGAACTACGATGCGAAGATAGTCCGTCTTCATGAGGTTGTTTTCAGAATGCAGGTCGGACAGGCCGGCCAACCAAACGAGCGGAGCAACCAGCCAGACAGCTCAGACCGTGGTTCGATTTGGCCGGACCGCGCGATGCACATGCCGCTATCACCACACAAGTCCCCGGTCGCGCAGAAAAGACTGTGAAGGACGATCGCCCAGAACTGCGGCGTGTCGAAGGTAGTTCATCGCTTCCTCTTCCTTCCCCTCATGCAGGCACAAATGCCCCAGATGTCGAAGTGGCAAGGCATACACAGTGTCGAGTCCGATGGCATTCTTGAAGGCCTGTTCAGCCTCAGCGTTCATTCCCTTTCCGACATACGCTTGTCCCATCCCATCATAGGCTTCCGGGGATTCCGGCGCCAGACGGATCGCCTCCTCGAAAAGCGAGAGCGCGCGGTCATATACGCCGATCTTCAGGAGGAGACGCCCTGCACGCATGTAGGCCACGGTGTCGTCAGGAGCGTTCTGAATTGCCCCGCTGTACGCCTCCATGGTCCGTCTGTAGTTTTCCCTGGCCTTGTAGAGATCTGCCAGCATGAGGTAGCTCTCGGGGTCTGTCGAATCGGCACGGATCGCCTCCCGCAACTTCTCAATCGCGTCGTCCTCCTTTCCGAGCTCGAGATAGACCCGCGAGAGCCCTCGGTAGCCCTCGGCGTCCCTTGGGTCAATATCGATCGCACGTTGGTACGCGATCTCCGCGGCTTGATATCGTCTGAGCGAATCGTACTCTCCCGCCTTCTTCAACCATGGGATCGGCCAGTCATGCACCAACCTGATCGCATTGTCGAGAGCCTGCAGCGCATCTTCGTGCCGCCCGAGTGATGAGTAAACGTCCCCAAGCGCGTTGTAGGCGTCGGCCTGATCAAGATCGAGACCCCCGTAGTCGATAGTCTGCAAGAGGTTCTGGAGGCGAAATCGCGCCTGAAGCGTCTTCGCGAGAGCGATCGCGTGACGCAGCGTCCGTTCGGCGCTGCTAACCTGCCCTCTCCGGAGCATTGCCACCCCCATCGTCGTGTAGGCCATCACGTACTCGCTGTCGATCTGGATCGCCTTTTGGCAGAGAAGGATCGCGGTGTCAGGCCTCCCCAGCTCGATGAAGATCGAAGCGAGAACTTCGTAGGCGCTCGTGTAGAGCGAATCCTTCTCGAGCGTCTTCTCGAAGGCGAGGATTGCGTCCTCCATGCCGCCAAGCTGATAGTACGACATCGCCAGGGCATGATATGCTTCCGGGTGTTTCTCACTTACGCTGACGGCCTTCAGATAGTACTCAATGGCCTTCTCGTAGTTTCCAGCAGCGTAGAAGCGCTCGGCAGTCTCGTAGAAAAGCGTGTAGTTCGTCGCAGCACATGCGGCGAGGAAGAACGTTGCTGCGACAAAGGATTTCGCGCTCGCTTTCATGGGCTCATGCAACCCCTACGCACTTTGGTAGTGCGTGGAGCTTCACGTGCTACTTGAACTTGTCCGTGTAGTGCCAGTTGCTCGGCCGCCCGTCCTTATCGACATGAACCGTAATCACACCGTAGCCATACCTCGAGATGGCCATGAACTTGATTGTATCCGCGGATACACCGCCGATCGAGTAGGTCGCGTTTTCATTCGACCTCTGATTCTGCGGCAAGTCAATGCCCACATAGGAACCCTCCCCTCCTCCCATGCTCTTCGGGCCTATCCGGTACTGGTATGAATACGCAGCTAAGTTGTTCAGATCGTTGATGATGGCATCTCTGTTTGCCTGCACGGTTGCGGCCCCCCCCTTCTCCGGCTGCTTGAACTTGCCCGTGTACCCCCAATCTACCAATACTCCAAACTCGTTGACCGTTACGGCAACTGTCCCATACCCCTTGGCGGATAGCGCGGTGAATCGCACGTGGTTCGAGTCGACGACCGCTGCTTTGAAAGACGCATCCTCGCCCGTCGCCAGCTTCGCCGGTATGCTGAAGCGCTCGTACGAGCCTTCGCCGCCCCCCATTGCCTTGGGCCTCACCCGATACATATATACTTGCGCCGATAGATTATTGAGCTGGTCGATGATGGCATCCTTGTTTGCTGTGACACTGGTACTGTCGACCTTTTCCTGCTGTTGCGGGCTCGTGAAAGATGGTCGTTCCCCCGGCAAGTCAATCCCCCTCTCCATAATCGATCCCCCTGCGATCGGAAGCAGAACGATTGCATAGGCGGAAAGAACCTGCGCCCCACGGCGATAAGTCTGGTTCATGGATGATCCTCCTTCCCTAGAGATGGTAGGTACAGTAGGCGGTGCCGGTGAATCGATCGTAATCAGCGCACGTATACTAAGAAACTTGTCATGCAAAAACAACTACAAAAGCCGCAGAATCGCTTGATTTTCCCTGTCTGTTTGAGTACTATCGGTTCACACATCATACTCCCCAATCTGGCATGCGAGCACTGTGAACTCCCTATCCCCTCAGCTCATACCTGGCGAACGCCTGCAGCAGATCCGCCTCATGTTTCCACACACTGCAAAGGGCATTGTCTATTTGAACCATGCTGCTGTCAGCCCGCTTTCCTCGCGGGTACTGGAGACGACAGTCGCGCACCTCCAGGACCGATCATCGGGTAGAATCGAGACCTGGCCTGATGACTTGAATCAGATCGATGAGACGAAGCGGTGCGTGCAGCGGCTCATCAACGCCGAATCCCACGACCGCATCGCCCTCGTGGGCAATACCTCCGACGCCCTCAACATCATAGCCGCCGGGCTCGACTGGAAGCCGGGCGACCGAATTCTCTTGAATGATCTCGAGTTTCCCGCGAACGTCTACCCGTATTATCATCTCAAGAACCTGGGCGTGGAGATCGACATCATCCACTGCCCTGACGGCAGAATTACCTCGGAATCGATCTACGCTGCGCTCAGACCTCGGACGAGGCTTCTTGCCCTGAGCGCCGTGCAATTCCTCTCCGGGTACAGAGCCGACCTCGAGGTTCTGGGTGAAATCTGCCGGTCGCGCGGAATTCTCTTCGTCGTCGACGGCATCCAGGCTGCCGGCGCGATGAGGCTCGACGTTCAGGAGATGCGGATCGACGCTCTGGCAGCAGGAGCTCCCAAGTGGCAGATGGGTCCGCAAGGGATCGGGTTCCTCTATCTCACGGACGAACTGCAGGCTCGCATTCATCAGAAGTACCTCGGGTGGCTCGCCGTCGAGACTCCGTGGAACTTCTTCGACTACGACCAGCCCCTCGCTGCCTCGGCAAGACGGTTCGAAGGTGGAACTATCAACATTCCCGGCATGTGGGGGTACTACGCGGCTCTGACCATGCTGCTTGAATTTGGGATTGAGCTGATCGAGGGTCACATCTTGGCGTTGACCCAAACCCTCATCGATGAATTTCAGAACATCGAGGGCGTCAGGATCGTCAGCCCGACCTCGCTTCAAGAGCGGGCGGGAATCGTAACGATACAGCCTCCTGAAGGAATCGACCCCTCGGCGGCGTTCGAATCCCTCTCGAGCCGGAGGATTACGGTCTCCCTCCGGGGGGGGCAACTCCGCTATTCGCCTCATTTCTGCAACTCGGTCGAGGAGATGAAGACGGCCGCTGAGGCAACAAGAGAGGTTTTTCAGCGAACCCCATTGAGCATTGAGGGAACGAGCACGGCCGACAAACCGTGACCTCTGATCGGAAGAATCGACATGCCTTGGGCTGAGCCGCCGTCCTGTCGCGTCAACCGTCATTCCGTCAATTTCTAGTGCTGACAAAGATCGCAGTGGTCCGTTCCTCTCAACCCCTTCCACCCTCTCTCCTCTGTCCGATCTTCATTCTGCTCCTTGCGATTCCTGCAATCTCGACATCGCCCTGTTTTGCCCAGACGGGTCAGAAGACAACGCTGCGCCTCACCGATTGGGCGGATCTCGATGAAATGCCGCTCGACGAGCAGGCGATTGCCGAGTTCAAGCGAATCTACCCGAGCATCGACATCCTGTACGAGCCGAATCCGGGTCGCCAGTACGAGGAGAAGATCCTGACCGCGATGGCTGTGGACGACCCGCCGGACGTCTTCCTTCTGGATTCGAAGCTCATCCCCACCTTCACGAACAAGAAAGTGCTGCTCGATCTCTCTCCGTACGTCCGAGAGCTCGGGCTCGACACGGCGCAGTGGTTCCCCAACGTTCTGAACATCGCGAAAAAAGGATCCGCGCTGTACGCGTTCCCGAAGGGCTTCACGCCGTTGATGGTCTACTATGACAAAGGCCTCTTCGATGCGGCACGCCTCCCGTACCCTAGGAATGACTGGACGTGGGATGATTATCTCCTGCTCGCGAAACTCCTGACCAGGGACCTCGACGGAGATGGCATTCCGGATCAGTTCGGGACTGTCTTCTCAAACTACTTTTACTACTGGATCGAATGGGTCTGGAGCTCCGGCGGGGACGTGGTAGATCCGACCGGAACACACGCCACAGGTTTCCTGAACTCCCCCAAGACGGAATCGGCCCTCCAGTTCCTCGTCGATCTTCGCATTCGGTTCAATGTTGCACCGAACACCGGAAGCTGGGTCCAGTCGGAGAAGACGGGGGTCAATGCCGAGCTCTTCGCGAGCGGCAAGATCGGCATGATGGTGGATGGCCACTGGCGTATGCCCCGGTTCCTCCGCCAGATGGATCAGGACAAGCTGAGGATCGGTGTGGCGCCTCCGCCCCAGCTCCCGGGGAGCCGCAAAGTCAACGTGATGTATGAATCGGGTTGGTGCGTCCCGATCAACACAAGGCATCCCAAAGAAGCCGCTCTTCTCGCCTCGTTCCTCGCGGGCGAGGTCCCCAGCCGATTCCGCGCCGCCCGTCGGCTCGAAATACCCTCGACGGTTAGAGTCGCGCGGGAAATGGTGGCCGAGGACGCTCTTGGTCTGGAGAAGGCATTCGTGGATGAAGTCCCGTACTGCCGGCAGCCGTGGGGGTCGATCGTTGAGCGGTTTAGCGAGGTGGAGTGGACGTTGCAGGACGCGGTCGACGAGGTCATGATCAACCGCAAGCCGATCCACGAGACGATGACAAGGTACGCTGCAAAGGTCGACAAGGAGCTCGAGGACATTCGGGAGCACCAGCAAGCGGTTTTTGCCCCGATCAAGACGGAGCGTGAGATTCTCTGGTTCCTCATGGCAGTCGCCGGCGTCGCTGTCGTCGCCAGCTCCACGCTGTATTTCAGGGCGAAGGGTAAAGCGCGCAAAGCCACCGGAACTGCTATCAGTTTCCTCACCCCCTCCCTGCTTCACCTGGTGGTCTTTATCGTTACTCCAATCGTCTTCGCCGCCTACTTGAGCGTTCATCGGTGGGACATCGTGGTGCCCGACAAACCTTTCGTCGGACTGGAGAATTTCGCTGAGATGTTCGGAGATTCGAGCTTCTGGAACGCGTTGAAGAACACTCTGGTCTACTCGCTGAACGTGCCGATTGGAATGGCAATCTCGCTCGCGGTCGCCGTGATGATGAACCGGCGCTTCAAGGGCATTGCGCTGTTGAGGACCCTCTACTTCCTGCCGAGCGTAACGTCCTTCGTGGCCATCGCGCTCGTCTGGATGTGGATCTATCACCCGACGTTCGGCGCGGCAAACTACTTCCTCGGCCTCCTGCACCTGGGATCTCTGCAATGGCTCAATTCCACCGACACCGCAATGATATCCATCATCATCTTCTCGGTCTGGCTCAGCCTCGGCTATCAGATGGTCATCTACCTCGCAGGGCTTCAGGGGATCCCCGAAGATCTCCACGACGCCGCCCGCATCGACGGGGCAAGCAGCTGGCACCGGTTCTGGCACGTGACGTTCCCTCTGCTGAAACCAACGACCTTCTTCATCCTCGTCACGTCCTTCATCAGCTCCTTTCAGGTCTTCACGTCGATCTACGTGATGACGGCGGGCGGTCCGGTCCGCAGCACAGACGTCATTGTGTACCATATCTATCAGGCTGCCTGGGAGCAGCTGCGGATGGGCTACGCCTCCGCAATGTCATGGGTACTCTTTGTGATCATCATGATTGCCACATGGATTCAGTTTCGAATTGTCGGGAGGAACGTGGAATACGGTTGATGAAGAGAAGAATTGAGAGGGAAGAAGCAAGAACGCCTCAGACAATTTCAAAGCCTATCAGGAGGATCTGAAATGCCCAAAACACGAATCAGACGCATCGCAATCAACACGGGCGGTGGCGACGCGCCTGGATTGAACGCCGTCATCCGTGCCGCCACCGTCGCCGCGATCAACCGCGGATGGGAATGCGTCGGGATCCGCGACGGATACAACGGTTTATTTCTGCCCGATGAGTATCCTCAAGGTGGTCTCATCACGTTGACGCGGGAGAGAGTACGGGGCATTACGCCCATCGGTGGGACGATCCTCGGCACGACAAACAAGGGAAACCCGCTCAAGTACCCGACAATGGGGGCGGATGGGAAGATGTATGAGAAGGATCGTTCCGATGAGTTGATGCAAGCCTTCGAGGCCGAACATATCGACGCCCTCATCGCGGTTGGCGGCGACGGTTCGCTCACCATCGCCAACGGGCTCGCAAAAAAAGGGTTGCGTGTGATCGGCGTTCCAAAGACCATCGACAACGACCTGGAAAAGACGGTCATTACGTTCGGGTTCGACACCGCCGTCTATTTCGCAACCTCATGCCTGGATAGGCTCTACAGCACCGCGGAAGCTCATCAGCGTGTCATGGTCGTTGAGGTGATGGGGCGCTACGCGGGATGGATTGCCGTCGAATGCGGAATCTCCGGCGGCGCCCATGTGATTCTGATCCCGGAAATTCCTTACGACATTGAAAAGATTGCTGCAAAGATCCGTGAGCGTGATCGCAGCGGGAATCACTTCGTGATCATCGTCGTGGCCGAAGGGGCAAAGCCCGTCGGCGGAGAGACCTCGGTAGTGTCGAGGGAGCTCGGGCGTGCGGACCGCCTCGGTGGTGCAGGCGAACGGGTTGCCAGGGAGATCGAAGAGGCGACAGGGAAAGAGACTCGCTGTGTCGTGCTCGGGCACCTCCTGCGCGGCGGCAGCCCCACATCGTTTGATCGCCTCCTTTCCCTTCGGTTCGGTGCCGCCGCGGTCCGGGCGCTCGAAGCGGGCAAGTCCAACGTCATGGTGGCGCTCGATCCGCCGACAGTCCGGTATGTTCCACTCGACGAGGCAATCCGGCGGATGAAAACGGTCCCACTTGACTGTGACATCATGCTCACCGCGCGCGATCTCGGAATCGGCTTCGGGGACTAGAACTCGACCCACGGCCGGAAGATCCCGCCGTTCACGAACCGACCAAGAGGTCCCGGCTGCGGGGAATCTCGGTCTGCCGGCTCGTGAGCGAGGATCCCGGCGCGTGGAGTCTGGTGGAAAAGTACCAACGATAGGAGAGAGCCAGAAACAAGCAGATGAAGCGCATTGGCCGATATCTTGTTTATGTCGCATTGCTGGTGATTGCCCTTTCAATGCTCGTCCCATTCCTCTGGATGCTGAGCACATCGTTGATGGGCCATCTGGAGGTCTACCAATTCCCGCCCCGATTCATACCGTCGGTGTTGAGGTGGTCGAACTTTGCCGAAGCGATGACGCTCCAGCCCTTCGGCCGCTTCTTTCTCAACACGATGATCGTCGCCGCTGCATCGGTCATCGGCCAGCTCGCGTTCTGCTCGATGGCCGCATACGCATTTGCTCGCCTCCAGTTCCGATGGAGGGACAAAATCTTTGCGCTCTATCTGTCGACGATGATGATCCCGGCGATCGTTACGATCATCCCCGCCTTCCTCATCATCAATACCTTCGGTTGGATCAACACCTACTGGGCCCTCTTCACACCGACGCTCTCGAGCGTCTGGGGGATCTTCCTCCTCCGCCAGTTCTTTCTCACCATCCCGAGGGACCTCGAGGACGCGGCTCGCGTCGACGGCGCCAGTGAGTTCACGATCTTCTGGAGGGTCATTCTCCCACTTTCCAAACCGGCCCTTGCCACGCTGGCCATCTTTGCATTCATGGGGAGCTGGAAAGATTTCCTCTGGCCTCTGATCGTCACCAACCGTCTGGATATGCGAACCGTGGAGGTGGGCATCGCCAACTTCAGCAATCTCTACACCGCCGACTGGCCGCATCAAATGGCGGCCGCCGTGATCGTGATGCTGCCGATCGTGATCGTGTTCATTCTGGCCCAGAAGTATTTTGTCAAAGGTCTCACAATGACAGGACTCAAAGGATAAATCAAGATTCAAAAGGCAAAAATCGAAGATGAAATGGGGCTGGGCTGATACCCGCAGTCATGGTTCTCGCAAATTCTATTTGATTTTCGATCTTACCTGGAACAACAGAATCTTATTGACATGAAGAAGCTCGACGTCCTTCACCATCTCTCTCGTACCGACAAGTGGTATTTGGGTGGAGGGAATCGCCTGCTGTGGGCCCCTCCCTTTCCAACCTACCTGGACTTTCCCGGCTTTTGGGACGAAGCGCACTACTACAACTATGAGCTGAAACCTCTTTTCACGTGGACGCTGCTCGATGAAGATGGAGTGGAGATCCCCGTCCAGTTCGAGAGACGCTCATGGAAGCCCTCAGTTCTGACACAGCAATACCGAGCCCAAATTCGAAATTCCAGTTCCGCAATTCGAGTGTTGGAGTCGAAGGCTGTGCTGCCGAATGACGTCGCGACAAGCGTCGTTCGATTCCTGAACGAATCGGGAAAGAGCATCAAGTTACATCTTCTTGCCTGGACGGTCCAGGAACATTTTCCGGCCAAGCAGTCCAGCTGGCTGGCTGACATCGCATCCCACAACGGCGTTCTTTCGTTCAGGAAGCTGCTCCGCCCGTCCGTCGATCCGCACCTTGAGCTCGCCTGCGCGTTCGCGCTGAACAGGAAGGCAACTTCCCAGAGCATCAACCTGAGCGAGCGAACGGCGATTCAACCGCACTGGCACCTCACCCCGTGGTATGAGAAATTCTCGAGCGGCAGCTTCCCCAATGACATGGAAGTTACAGGTGTGACAGACGAAGGCTTGATCTACCTCGGGCTTCATGCCGCGCTTCTCCTCAAGCCACGCTCCGAAACGTTGATCGGTGCTGCGTTCGGCGTTGCTCCCTCGCTCGACGAGACGATGGGCAACCTCCACCCCGTGCTCAAGCAGGCCGACCCCATCCAGCTCAGCAATCTTAGCTGGAAGGATCATTTCAGCTCCGTCCCCTTCTTCCAGGCATCGGATGATTTTTTCACACGCGCCTACTGGTATCGGTGGTACGGCTTGCGCCTCAACACGATGTACGGAAACGAAGGAAACTACACGCGGCCGTTCGTCTGCGAGGGGATTGGATACTTCCGGGCACCGATCACCTACAGCGCCCAGTGCCACATGCTGGAGAACCGATGGATGCACGAGCCCGAGCTCGCTCAAGGCAGCCTCCTGGTATTCCTCGACAACCAGCGCGAGGATGGCGGGTTCCGAGGATACGTCGACGTCAATCACTACCGGCAGGAGATGTTCTATCACGCGAACTGGGGGAACGCACTCCTTCAGCTCTATTACATTCACCCGTCCGTTGAATACCTTCAGACCGTCTATGACGGATTGAAGAAATACGTCGGCTATTTCGATCGGGAGCGGGATGAGGAGATCAGCGGCCTCTACGATATCGACAATCACTATGAGACGGGGCAGGAGTACATGCACCGCTACACCGCCGTCAACCCCCAGGCGGACCAGGACAATTGGGGGCAGGTGTTCAGGCTGAAAGGCGTTGACGTGACCGTTTATGTCTACGAGCTGAAGCGAGCGCTGGCGTTCGCCGCAGAGCACCTCGGGAGATCGGATGAGGCGGAACTCTGGAAGCTGGAAGGGGAGAAGATCAAGACGGCGGTGCTGTTGACAATGTGGGACTCGGATGAGGAGATGTTCTTCGACGTCGACCCGGCCACGGGGAAGCGGACGATGGTGAAAGCGGCGACATGTTTCTACCCGTACTTTACCGATCTCGTCGATGAATCGCATCTTCCCGGCCTGAAGCGCCACCTCTTCAATCCAAAGGAATTCTGGACGCCCTTCCCTGTCCCCTCTTCGAGCGCAGACGACGAGCTCTTCTCGCCTGAGCCGGAGTGGAAGGGGAAGCGGATGAACTGCCCTTGGAACGGCAGGGTCTGGCCGATGACCAACAGCCACATTGCCGACGCGCTCGGACACTCGGCAGCTCGTTTCGGTGACCAACTGCTCCGAAAGAAGACCGTTGAGTTCATTGAGAAATTCATCCGCATGATGTTCTTCGACAACGACCCTCAGCGGCCGAATTGCTATGAGCACTACAATCCCCTCACCGGAAAACCAAGCCTCTACCGGGGCATCGATGATTATCAGCACTCCTGGGTTAACGATTTGATCATTAAGTACATCTGCGGGATTCGGCCGGACGAATTTTCTGTCACGATCGACCCGTTCCCGTTCGGCTTGAAGAGCGCGGTGATCGACAACGTCCTCGTGCGAGGGAGAAGGTTGAAGGTAGAGATCGTGGGCAAGAAGTTCAGCATCTGGCTCGACGGGAAGCAGCAAGCAGAAAGCACAATCGGGAAGCCAATGCAGATTCAGGTCTAGACAGATCAAATATCAACCAGCAAGATGGAAATAGACAAAGCGAAGACAAGGACTGAGTTCAAGAAACGGTTGTACACCTTCACGCTCCGTTTGATCGAATTCATCGACAAGCTGCCTCATGGCAACGTTTCGAGACGCATTGGAGATCAGATGCTTAGAAGTGGAACGAGTATCATTGGTAACTTTGTTGAAGGACAATCAGCAAGCAGCAAGAGAGACTCTGCCAACTATCTGAACACTTCATTGAAATCCTCGAACGAGAGCAAGTTGTGGCTTGCCCTTTTGAGAGATAGCGGAAGGGCTCAACGAGACGACATCTCATGGTTTTTGGATGAGCTGGATGAATTATCCAAGATATTTGCCTCGAGCGTCCTCCTTTTTCGGAGACGTCTCCCCCACGCCGAACGCCCGTATAGAACGCCTGGCTACCCCGCTACACCGATGTTCTTCACGGCCGTCGCAAGCCTGTTCGTGCTGTACACCTTCCTTGAAAAACCTACCGAGGCATGGGCGGGCCTGCTGTTCCTTGCACTCGGTGTGCCGGTGTATTATTTTTGGAGGAAGAAGAACCAAGCGGAACACCCTGAAAGCGCGCGTAGCAGGCGGAGGTTACTATGCGCCCGTCCGGCGCGCGTTCGCTTTCAGGTGAGAGCGCTCGGCGGGTTGAATGGACAAGAATGCGTATGAACTCTCTCAAAGCAGAAAAATGAACCGACTCATTCCCGTCAGCCTCATGATGTGCCTCTCTGCTAACGCGCTGGCACAAACCACCTGGTTTCACGACGACTTTCGACGCGCCGATCTGGGGCCCGAATGGAAAACCACCATGGGGAACTGGCAAATCGCGGACTCAATGTTGAGGATTCAAACAACGGGCTACGACCAGCTCCTTGCCTCGACTTGCTACACTTACGATGCGCAACCGTTTTCGCTTGAGGTGGTCTTGCGAGGGATCAGGGCAGGCGTCTATTTCAGCCTCGATGATATGTCGTCGAAGGCCCTCTCCCAGATGGTTCGGTTCGATGGACAAAGCATTCTTACAGGATATCTTGACGGCTCGGGAGAATTCACGGCCACCAATACGTTCGATTCCCCGAAACTACCGACCGATTGGACCACGCTCCGGATTGACGTCGACCCGCCCAAGAAACAGTATGCGATCTTCGTCGATGGAACCTCGGTTGGCGTAGACACGAATCTCGTCTTCCCCTCCGGCTACGTCGGCCTTCAGGCTTCCGATGGCCTATCGGAATTCAAATCGGCGAGAGTCTTCGCAAACGCTCCGGCTGTGCCGACCAGCGTACCGGCTATCGGGTCCGAAGTCACGTTTCAACACGTACGATACGTGAAAGCTTCTGGCCACGATCTCACCATTTACAGTCCGGAGCTGCACCGGCTGCTGACGATTCGGCCCGATGGAATGCTCGTGGCGCGAGACTCTCAAAGAGACCAGCCCGCGCTGACGACAATGACCAGAGTCAAAGACCGTACCTATTCCATCGAACGCCGCCGGATTATCATCTCCAATGCCGTCGGAACCGTCATCGACTCGATCAGTGATAGACTGGTGGCGCCCACGTCCTTGGTCTCGTCATCCGCCAGCCTCTTCGTGGCCGACCCCGGAGCCAGGGCGGTCTTCCAGTTCGACTCCAATGGCAAGCTCCTGAACGTTGTTGACGCCTCTGTCATCGGAGGATTCAAGGCACCCCAAGGGATCGACATTTATGACCAAGACAAGATCGTCGTTGCGGACTATGACAAACTGGTGATATGGGACCCTCAAATCGACACATTTCAGGTGAGCACGCATCCGATGACGCCGACGACGATGCAGATCTCGTGGCATAGCAGCTCGACAGCTCGACCGACGCTTGAGTATTCCGGCGATGGAGTAACTTGGCTGCGAGCCATGTCGATCGAGGCCGGAAGAAACGGCAGTCACACAGCGATGGTGAAGAACCTTCGACCCTTGACTCGCTATATGTACCGGTTCACGCCAGGCCTCGAGACGATCCCGGTCTCATTCTCGCGCTCCAGGATCTTGCGTTTCACGACGCCGCCAGCCGATCCCAAGATGATGCCCTTGAGCCGCCTTCCGGTAATGTACACGGTTTACCGAACCATCTCCTACCGCGACAGATACCCACGCGACCGATATCCTGAAATCCCCGACGGCCGCACGATGACTGAAGAGGAATTAGCGTACCTCAGGCAGGCGACCGACTTCAATCGTTCATTCTACTTTGGCAACTCAGCCTGCCGGTTCGTTCCGGATTTCGATTTCTACGTGGTTGAGGATACCCTCTGGCTGCACGAGGTCGGCGACAGCGATCCGTACTGGCTCTTGCCCAACGAGCGCGTCACGAGGGACTTCGAGCAGGCGGCAAGATTCTTCGGAAAGAAGCCGCAGGATTACGCCGGGCTCATCTGCCCGTACGCTTGGGTCAATTATCCGCCCCGAAGAGTGAGCACTCTGAGGGATCCGTCGAGGAAAGACTCCATTAACATCTATCAAGCTGTCGGGGGAGGGACGTACGGTGTCCCCGCGCCGTGGAAATACGGCAAGACAATAGGATATACGGGAATTCCATTCGAAAATAGGTTTAGTCGGCAGGATTGGCTGATCACCCACGAATTGAACCACCAGGTAGACGCGTTGATGGACGCCAGCGGTTACCCCCAGTATTATCACGCTGACCTGCCGTGGAAGATGCCGGGGCGGTTTGGCGAGGATTTCGACTTCAACGCTCACATTTTGCGGAGCGCCGGCAGAGATTGGTGGCTGAATATGAAGTCTGCACAACTTACGGCGACTGCTGACGCTGACCGCGACGGGGTCCCCGACGACGACCCCTCCCTCCCATTCGATGAGAAGCGCCTGGGAGGGAATCCGCAATTGAAGGATACGGATGCCGATGGGCTTAATGATCTTGCTGAAGTGATGGCCGGGACGTCGCAAGGTGCCGACTTGAAGAATCCGGACACGGATGGGGACGGGATTCCGGACGGTGTTGATTCCGAGCCCTTATACCCCGTCAACCCGAGCGTCCCGAGAGTCGCAAATGCGACCGAGCTGTCTCTGCATCGGTTCGGCACGATCACGGCTTCAGACCTCTCTGCGACGCTCTATATTGCCTGGAGCGAATGGTCCCTTCTTCTCTCTTACAAAGTCGACAAGCCGGCGAACCTGCTCTTTCAGATCGATGCGGACAACGATGGCTGGTTCCACGGATTGGACAATTTCCAGATTAGACTCCTCCACTCGGGCGACTCGGTGAAGGTCGCGGACTATTACCTGCGCGACTGTTCCAGTTGGACCGATCCTCCGAGAGACCGTCGAGACATCCTGAAAGCCACGGAGCTGGCTGTTGCCTGGTCCATTCCTTCCCCCGGCAATGATCAATATGAAGTGACGTTGACGATCCCTCGAAACGACAAATATGGTCTCACGTTTGTGCGAGGAAAGAAGTTCAGCATCAGGCTCGGCCTGCAGACTTCGACCGACCTCTGGGTATGGGATGAGCTTTTCGAGCGCAACTATATGATGCAGGTAGAGCTCCGGTGATGAAAGTCGGCTACCTGGTCAGCACTTCATCATCCCCCACCGCTGAGGAGCGCGGCGCCTGGAGGTTTCTTCGAAAGCAAAATGACATCCAGGCCCAACGCCTCAGCTTTCAAGCCATCAAGGATATCCCCTCCTCCCTTTGGTCAATCGATCTCCTGTGGTGGCACTTCGACTCCACAGTTGATCTTCCCTCTGAAGCTTTGGACTCGCGGGTACTTGCTTCCATTTCGGACTATCTGCGGCGGGGTGGAAGCTTGCTCCTCTCGCTGCTCGCGTCTCAATATACCGTTCCGCTTCGACTCGAGACCGTCGCGCCGAACGTCAAAGTGAAGGGTCCCTGGAGTGAAGAGTCATGGGCTCAGGGCTATCCGGACATCCGAGGTTTCGGGACACGGGGGGGACACCCGATCTTTGAAGGATTCCTCGGAGGACTCTACACGTGGTCGCCCAAGATTGGACAGGGACACTCTGCCTGCTACTACGAGAACCACCTGCCCGCGCGAGGTCGCGTGGTCGCAGTCGAGAAACTCTACATCAGGCTGAATGAGAAGCGGCGGAATATCTTCGAGTATGCCGTCGGCAAAGGGAGAGTCCTCGCCATCGGTTCTCATTTTCACTTTGAGGAGACGGAGCATCGCTTTCGGATGCACCTGGAACGGTTCGCGACAAACTGCCTCCGCTATCTCGCCCAGAAGGAACTTGGACGCAGCGACTCCAAGAGCCGGGCCCGGCGCAGGATCGCGAAGACGTACTGGTCATTCGAAAAACGCACAGTTGAGGAATCCGAGCATTCCAGCAAACCAATTGTCTCGATTTCCTCAAGGCTCCTCCCGACTTCGAATCGCTTGGCCGTCCGCCGCGACCTCACTGCTGCGGTCGATCGGGCGGACGAATTTTTTGACCTCGGTGGGAAAAGGATCCTGCTTATGGGGAAAGAGCGGAGCGGCCTTCTCGAAGCGTGGTGCCACCCCGTTCGAATCTTGAGAGACCTCAAGTTGGGAATGAAGGTTGCCGGTCACGATCTGATATGGGCCGGTAGCCTGAGCCCCCTTGTCACGATAAAGCCAGATTCTCTTGCGCGCGAGTATCAGGTCCACGGCGCTTCCGTCGAGGAGATCACATTTGCCGATCACAATCGACCCTGCGGTGCAATCCATTATAGGAGCACAACTCAATGCCCTGTGGAGATAGTCGTCGCTGCGAGAATCGACCTCAGGCTGATGTGGCCTCTGAGCGAAGAAACCACAGGCTCGTTGAGATACGCTTGGGATGATGGGCTCCGTGCCGCATATGTCTCGGACGCCGGGAACCATCTGGTCTCCCTCCTGGGCTGTTCTGTCGAGCCAAACTCGCACCTGCTGGGTCAACTGGAGGAGATCTCAGAGGAGCAGGGCGAATTGGCAGGGATACCAACAGAGAAAGTTCAGGTCGCGGTTGGCTTTCGTTTCACACTGTCTCCTAACCAGCCTGAATGCATCATTGCATTTGCAGGTTCCAGCAGGGGCGAACGGGAGGCCATGAGTGCCTATCGGTCGATCGTCGCGGAGCCGCAGGGGGGGATCAAGGGGCAGGCAGTGCATTTCAATGTGCTCGAGGAACGCTCCGCCCAGGTCATTATGCCAGATCAGGAGTTCAACGAGTCATATCGTTGGGCGCTGGCGGCGACGGATCGATTCTTCGTTGAAACGCCCGGTCTCGGAAGTTCATTGATGGCCGGGTACGGGTTGAGCAGCTCCGGTTGGAACGGCGGCCAGGAAACGAGCGGCCGGCCCGGCTACGCGTGGTATTTCGGACGAGACAGTGTTTGGACAAGTTTGGGGGTGCTTGCTCACGGAGACTTCGAAAGAGTGCGCCATGTGCTCGAGTTTCTCGGTCGACATCAAGATGTCGATGGCAAGATCCTTCACGAGCTGACGACGAGCGGACACGCTCATTATGATGCAGCAGATTCGACCCCGCTCTATCTGATCTTGATGGGGCATTACCTGAGGGCGAGCGGAGACGTCGGGTTCGTGCAGAAGGAGTTTCCACTGATGCTGAAAGCTCTCGATTTCTGCTTCCGGACCGATACTGATGGGGATCATCTGATCGAGAACACAAACGTCGGTCACGGCTGGGTAGAGGGTGGAGAGCTTTTCCCAGTTCACACCGAGCAGTACCTCGCGTCCTGTTGGGCCCAAGCGCTCGAGCAGGCGGCGTTTGTGGCCAAATCGATTCGCAAGTACAAGCTTGCACGGGATTGGGGAAGCGAAGCCTTGGTCGTGAAGAGAATCATCCGCAGGGACTTCTGGAATCCCCAAACCCGGTGCTTCAACTTCGGCAAGCTGTCGGACGGGAACTACCGAATCGAGAAGACGACGTTGCCAACTCCTGGAATCTACTTCGGCGCGGCGGGAGAAGAACAAGCAGATCAATGCCTTAGCTCCTACGCCTCTACCGATTTCTCGACTGATTGGGGAGTCCGAACCATAGCCAGCAGCGATCCAATGTACAGCCCCACTGGATACCACTATGGAAGTGTCTGGCCACTTTTCACAGGATGGGCGTGTTTGGCAGAATTTATGGCAGGAAGGCCTGTTCAAGCTTTCCAACACCTTTGCAGCAACCTGGGGCTATTTAGGCACTTTGGGGCGGGTTATGCGGAGGAGGTGCTGCACGGCGAGCAATTTCAACCCGCAGGCGTATGTCCGCATCAGGCCTGGTCGGAGACGATGGTTCTACAGCCGATCCTAGAAGGGATGCTCGGCCTAAAACCTGACGGTCTGAGCAAAATGCTCACATTGCAGCCCTATTTCCCACCACAATGGTCAGCGGCAGAAGTCAGGAATATCCGAGTTGGCAAACAGAAGGTCCACCTGAGGATGAGCCGAGGGAACGGGGAAACACGATTTCAGTTCCGATCCTTCGGCGACTGCCCAATTAACGTGCGGCTCAAGCCCTATCTTCCGCTCGGCATGACCCTCCACGAGATTTCGCTAGGCTCGAGAAGGTCGAAGAGGACAAAGCTCATCAAGAAGCACTCGGATGCACCGGTGGTCGATTTCAAGCTCATAGATCTCATTGAGGTCTCTTTCCGACATTCAGGCGGCGTTGCGGTCCTTCCACCCACTCCCACCCTCAAGAGGGGACAGGAATCCTCTGGCCTTCGCATTATTGAGGAGCGGTGGGACGAACGGGGATACATTCTGGAAGTGGAAGGCAAGGTCGGATCCAGCTATTCGCTCTGTGTCTTCGACCCTGACATTTCAATTCAATCGGCGCTTGGTGCCGAGATGGGCTCAAGGTCCGGGGAGAAGCTGGAGCTCAGCGTAACAATCGATCAAGAGGTGGGGAGACGGAGCTATGGCCGGAAAAAAGTGAGGTTGCTCATCTCCTGAGAAGGTATGGAACTCGCATGAGGAGCATACCGCAGGAGTGCAGCGCCGCCACCGGTCGCCTATGAGTCAGATCGACATTTGAGGTAGACGACGGCGAGGGGAGGCAACGTGAGGTTCAGCGAGTACGGACGACGATGAAAAGGAACTTCCTCTGCCTGGATCACCCCGGTATTTCCTAAGTTACTTCCCCCATAGAACGAGGAATCTGTGTTGACCAACTCTTCGTATGTTCCTGCCTGAGAGACGCCAACGCGATAGCCATATCTGGGCACCGGCGTAAAATTACACGCTACGACCACCCGTTCACGTGGATCACGCCCCTTCCGCTCGAACGAGATGATGCTGCCCGCACTGTCCTGAAAATCTATCCATTCGAACCCGCGATACTCAAGATCGACCTCGAATAGAGCCGGCTCCGTCGCGTACAGCCTCTGGAGGTCGTCAATCAGTCGCAAGACGCCTTGATGCGTGTCATGGTTGAGCAAGTGCCAATCGAGCGACGCCTCGTGATTCCATTCCACCCATTGTCCAAACTCGCCGCCCATGAAAAGGAGCTTCTTTCCCGGAAAAGCGTACATCAAAGCAAAGAGCGCTCGGAGGTTGGCAAATTTTTGCCAGAGATCGCCCGGCATCTTATCGAGGAGCGCTCGCTTCCCGTGGACCACCTCATCGTGTGAGAGCGGCAGAAGAAATCGCTCGCTGAAAGCATAGAGAAGAACGAACGTGAGGTTCCTCTGATGGTAGGAGCGGTGGATGGGATCGAGCGAGAAGTATTCGAGTATGTCGTGCATCCAGCCCATGTTCCACTTGAGGTCGAAGCCCAAGCCGCCGTGCTCGATGCTGTTCGTTACCCCCGGCCACGCGGTTGATTCCTCAGCAACCATCAAGACCCCGGGGTAGTAGTGATGCACGATGCGGTTGACATGTTTCAAGAACTCGATCGCGTCGATGTTCCCGCGTCCCCCGTACTGATTCGGAATCCACTCACCCTCCCGCCGAGAATAGTCGAGATAAAGCATGGACGCCACAGCATCGATCCGCAACCCGTCGACGTGGTATTTGTCGAACCAGTATAGCGCGTTGCTGATGAGGAAATTCCGGACCTCGTGCCGTCCGTAGTTGAAAATGTAGGTCCCCCAATCCTGGTGTTCCCCTTTCCGGGGATCGGAGTGTTCGTAAAGATGTGTACCGTCAAACTGGCCGAGTGCGTTAGAATCTTTTGGGAAATGGGCAGGTACCCAGTCAAGGATGACACCAATACCATTCCGGTGGCAGTAGTCGACGAAGAACATGAAGTCCTGGGGCCGGCCGTAGCGGCTCGTCGGCGCGAAATACCCCGTGACCTGGTATCCCCACGAGGCATCCAACGGGTGCTCCATCACTGGCATGAGCTCGATATGTGTGAAACCGCGCTTCTTGACGTGCTCGACCAGACGCGGGGCTATCTCCCGGTAAGAAAGCCATCGATTGTCCTCCTCGGGCAGACGAGCCCAGGAACCCAGGTGCACTTCGTAGACCGACAGCGGCCTGGAAAACTGGTCCGTCTCTGATCGCCGCTTCAACCAACTCTCGTCTCCCCACTCGAACCCGTAGAGCAGGTTGACGCGCGATGCTGTGCTCGGCCGCAGCTCCATTTCAAATCCGTACGGATCGGCTTTGTCCAGCACCGTGCCGTCCTGCGTCTTGATCTGGAACTTGTACAACTCCCCGTCGGGCAACCCCGGGATGAAAATCTCCCAGACCCCCGACGATCCGAGGACTCTCATAGCGTGTTTCCGGCGGTCCCATCCGTTGAACACGCCGATAATGCTCGCGCTGCGAGCAGCCGGCGCCCAAACAGCGAACTGAACCCCACCCACTCCGTTGACTTCAGCATAGTGCGCGCCGAGCTTCTCGTAGATCCGGTGATGGTCTCCGGCGTTGAACAGATACAGATCAAAATCGGTCAACGTCGGCAAGAAGGAATATGAGTCAAAGAACGTGGCGGTTTCGCCGGATGTCGTCTTCTTTGTGAGCTTGTACCGAAAAACGTCCGTCCGATCTGCAACAACTACCTCGAAGAATCCCTCGTCGAGAATTTTGCTCATCCGATGGGTCCGCGAGATATCCTCCCCATCCAGTTCGAGAACCTCGGCAGAGTCGGCGTCGGGCAAAAAGGCTCGGATCGCCACAGCCTTCTTCCCTTTTAGCTCGATCAGATGAGCTCCAAGGACCTGGAAGGGATCGTAGTGATCGGTGTTCACGATCTTTCGGATCTCATCGATGGAAGCGGTCGTCTTCATATTTTTGGATAGTCAAGATTCCTAGCGATAAAGTCTGTGCCGCGTAATATAGAATCGCACAGGTTCCGTCACCAAATACCGAACGGATTTCCTTGCAGCGATACGCTTTCTTATCTCGGTGGAAGAAATCTGAAGAAGAGGTCCGCGAACGCGATGAATCCGGGCATTGGGGTGACCTCCTCGCTTGATTTTGCTGCCAGGCCGTGCGTACACGGCGAGCGAAGCCTCCGCCAGGATTTCGTCCGGAGCCTTCCAGGACCAGAACTGCGCTAGGCTGTCGCCGCCGATGATCAGATAGAGCTTCGCCGACCGATGACGACGTTTGAACGTCGTGACAGTATCAACCGTATACGAGACCCCCTTCCTTCGAATCTCGATGTCGGAAACTCGAAATGAGGGGTTCCCGCGCACGGCAAGCCTGGTCATCCTGAGACGATCGAGCGCCGTTGAGGCATGGTCTTTCATCTTGTGAGGGGGCACAAACGCCGGGACGAAAATGACTTCATCGAGGAGCAGTTGCCCCCGGGCAAGCTCAGCGATAATCAGATGGCCAATGTGAGGAGGATCGAATGAGCCACCAAAGATACCGATTCGCTTCACGAGCGTGGGAATTCGTTTAGGACTGATTCATAGACTCTGATAGTCTCTCTGGCCGCCGCGTCCCACGAGAATCGCCCGATATTTCTTCGACCTTTGTTGACCAGTGATTGCCTCAGACTGCTGTCGCTCAACACTGCCTCGAGGGCAGAGTCGAGTGCTCCGGGCTCGGACGGATCGAAGACGAGAGCCGCATCTCCAACGACTTCGGGCAGCGAACCGCCGTTTGAAACAACGGTCGGCGTCCCGCACGCCATCGCCTCAACGGCTGTGAAGCCGAACCCTTCGTACAACGAGGGGAGAACCACGGCCTCGGCAGCGTTGTAGGCGCAGACGAGATCATCCGACGACAACTTCCCCAGGTCTCGCACCAGCGGTCGTATGCCAAGCTCCTCAACCAGCGCTGACAATTCCATGTTTCCGTAGAGCGACTCACCGACGAATATCAGATCGAGGTCCCGGTGTGCCGCCGACAACTCCTTGAATGCCTTCAGAAGTGCCGGTATGTTCTTGTGCGGCTTGATGCTGCCGACATAAAGGATAAAGGGCCTGGGGAGATGGAACCGATCACGAAATCCCTGCAGCTTTCCAGGGTCTTCGAGTTTCTTGAAATGAGATTGCATGCCATGGTAGATCACGTGAACCCGCCGCTCGTCAATGCGGAACAGGTTGACGATGTCCGTCTTGGCCTGATGCGACCCTGTGATGACGGCCCCCGCATCCCGCACGGCATGTCGCAACACAGCTCGTGCGTAGGTGCGTTGCGTAAGCGTGAAATACTGGGGAAATGCCACGTGAACCAGATCGTGGATCGTGACGACAGACCTCCTCCTCAGGCCAAGCGGCAATGTGTAGTGCGGTACGTGCAAGAGATCGGCTCCGGCTTTTCTTGCCTCGTGCCCGAGAAGAGTCATCTCCCCCAGAGAGTATTTTCTGAGTCTCGTCGCATGTTTCTGCCAGCCCAGAGGAGATTCGATCCGAGCCAGATCCCCGGTAGAGACAATGAGTGAATAGCCGTGCGATGAGTTCGATCTCGAAATCCCCGCCACGAGATTCTGGACATACGTCCCGATGCCGAAATCGAAATATTTACGTCCGTCGATCGCGATGTGAGCCATGCGTTGCGGAGCTTACCTCCGGCTGCTTGCGAAAGATTCGCGCGCCGAATCAATATAACCAGTCAAACCTCTAAACTCAAGAGACAACCTTGACTAAGCGCCGCTTTTTCGGTATTATGGAGCGCAAACATCCAATGCACTGATGGCCCCCGCACCGACTGAAGCGAATTCACCGGACGATCCCTCGCCAGCAATTGCATCACCCTCAATCCCGGATCGCATCGGCAGCCGCTCCGTCCTTCGGAACTCGCTGCTCCTTTTCGGATTCCACGTCCTGACGAAGCTTCTCGCGTTCGTCTCCTTTATTCTTCTCGCAAACTGCCTTGGCACGCAGCTCTTTGGCACCTATAATTATGCGTTTGCCTTGACGGCTTTGTTCATCCCTCTGTGCGATCTCGGGATGGACACCTACCTGATGCGGGAAGTCCCGAGGCTGTCGAGAGATCGTCTACCCAAACAGGTCGGCGCCGTGCTCGCGCTCAAGGGAGCTCTCACATTCCTGGTCTTCGTCGCGATCTCCATCACCGGCGGGATGCTGGACTCCTTTGGAAGCGAGCGATTCTACATCGTCGCTCTGGCGGGGCTGGTCACGCTGCTGCGGACCTACTGGACGACCTTCGGCTCCCTCCTCCGGGCACTGAACAAAGTCAGTTACGAGACGGGACTGCTCTCCCTGGCCCGGACGGCGGAGTTCGTTGTCATCATCGGGTCGATCTGGTACGATGCTGGCCTCCTTTCGCTGCTCTCAATACTTGGCCTGGTCAATTTGATCTCAGTCGCTGCCACATACCTCATTGTTCGCTCGCGATTCACTGCGCCGTCACTCGACATGGATTTTGAGCATATGCTGACGATGCTCAAAGGCGGCCTTCCGTTTGCGCTTACAACGATCTTCACCTCCATCTATTTCAATTTTGACACCGTGCTCGTCGCCAAATTCATCAGCGACGACGCCGCGGGCGTCTATCGGGCCGCGTACAACCTCATCCTCCCTCTCATCATGATCACTGCAGCCGTCAGCGGAGCGGTGTTCCCTTTCGTCAGCCAAAGCTATCGCACGCATAAAGAGGAAGTGGCCAATGTGCTCCAACGGAGCTCAACGCACCTCGTCATGATTGCCCTGCCTATCGCGGTCGCGACGACCTTGCTTTCGAACGAAATCATTCATCTGCTCTTCGAGCCGTCGTACGCTCCCGCGGCACTCTGCTTGTCGATCCTCGTCTGGTTCATACCCATCGTCTATCTGACGAATCTCTTCGGTAATGCCCTCGGTGCGATGGATCAGCAGCACTTCGTTCTCCGCGTGACGACTCTCAACGTCATTTTCAATGTCGGGGCAAATCTCATTGTCATACCCGTCTATGCGCAGATCGGAGCGTCGGTCACGACGGTCGCGACTGAGCTGCTGGGATTCAGTTTTCTTGTCGTCAGGATGCGGCGTGAAATCGGCCCGCCCGTAAAGCTTCGACAACTGGTGCGGATCGTTCTTGCTGCGCTCGTCATGACCGCCTTCCTGTTCTTCAAACCGGATCTGCATGTTCTGCTCCTGCTCGCACTGAGTGTTCTCCTCTATTTTGCGGCGCTGTTGTTGCTCAAGGTTTTAAGCATCGACGAGATCAAACAGCTCGTCTCGGTGCTGCGTTCGAAACCATCCGGCACTTAGAGTGAGGCTTTATGCGCATTGCAGTCGATGGCAGAACAATTGTGGGGAACAAGACGGGGGTTGGCGTCTATGCTGAACGAATCGTCCGCTCCCTCCTCCAAATAGACCAAAGGAATCAATATCATCTCTTCCTCGTGGAACCGATCGACGATCTGCAGGCTCCCAATCTCACGACTCTCTTGATCAAGGGATACAATCAAGCGGGACTGAACCGCCTATGGGAGAACGTCGTGATGCCGCGGTTCGCCGCGAGAAACAACATCGACCTCTTTTTTTCCCCGGCGTACGCACTCCCGCTTCTCCCTTTTTCCCGTCTCCGGTACGTTACGGCGATCCATGATCTGATCGGGCTTCTGTATCCCAAGACGTTCACACCGAAGATGCGGCTCTGGCAAAAGGTTTTTGTGGCGAACGCGGCAAGAGTCGCGGATAGAATCATTACAGGATCCGAGGCGACAAAAACCGACTTTCTCCGCCTCTATCCGTCGGCTGCATCAAAGACGACCGTTATCTATCACTCGATTGACGAAGACTTTCGGCCGGCGAGCAACAAAAAGGGATTGGAGAGGGTGCGCAGAGCATATGGCCTTCCTGAGAAGATCGTCCTCTATGTCGGGACAGTGGAACCAAGAAAGAACGTCGCGAACCTGGCGAGAGCATTCGCGCGTCTGCCAGATTCACTCAGAAAGGAGTACACCCTCGTTATCGCGGGGAAGCCGGGTTGGTTCATCGAGTCAATTCACCGGGAGATCGCGCAGCTACAGCTCGGCGACAGGATCAGGTTCATCGGATACGTTGACCGTCGTGACTTGCCATCCCTTTACCAACTGGCGACAGTCTTTGCCTATCCCTCGATCTACGAGGGGTTCGGCTTCCCACCCCTGGAAGCAATGTCCTGCGGCGTGCCCGTCCTTTGCTCGAACACTTCCTCGTTTCCCGAAGTGGTCGGCGACGCCGCGGTCATGGTGAACCCGTTCGATGCCAACCAGATGGAGAAGGAGCTTGGGAGACTCTTGAGCAATTCGGCACTAAGGAATGGGATGAGGAGGAAAGGCCTGGCTCAGGCCGAACGATTCAGCGCAAGGAAGACGGCCCGAGAAACATTGAACGTGCTGGAAGAAGCGGCAGGGGGCCCATAGAATCTACATCCGGAGGGCTCTCATCGCAGTCGCAAGGTCCTTGTCCCCTCGCCCGGAGAGGTTGACGACTACGACATCCCCCGTAGACGTTTCTCGTGCCCCCTTCACGACGTAAGCAATCGCGTAAGCGCTCTCGAGCGCGGGGATGATTCCCTCCAGTCGCGTCAGCATCTGGAATCCCTCTAGTGCCTCATCATCCGTAACCGAAGTGTAGCGCACTAGTCCCTTGTCCTTCAGGTACGAATGTTCCGGACCCACTCCGGGATAGTCCAGCCCGGCAGAGACGGAGTGTGCAATCTGCACCTGGCCGTTTTCATCCTGCAGGAGATATTGCATCGCGCCGTGCAGAACGCTGGGAGTCCCCGCCGCGAGCGGCGCTGCGTGCCTTCCGGTGGAGATCCCAAGTCCTGCCGCCTCGACGCCGATCAACTTCACCTTGTCCGTGTCGTCCAGAAACGGATAGAAAATGCCGAGCGCGTTGCTTCCCCCGCCAACGCAGGCAACGGTGGCATCCGGCCTTCGAGCTTGAGGATCTGTTCCCGCGTTTCCATCCCGATGACGCTCTGAAAGTCGCGCGCCATCATCAGAGACGGATGCATTCCGACCACGGAGCCGATGACGTAGAAGGTGGATTCGACGTTTGTGACCCAACCGCGAATCGCCTCGCTCGTCACGTCCTTCAGCGTTCTGCTCCCGCTCCTCACTACTCGAACATCCGCACCAAGAAGCTTCATCCGCGCGACGTTCGGGGCCTGCCGCTCGATATCCTCTTCACCCACATAAACGACGCATTCAAGGCCGAACCTCGTACAGACAGTCGCGCCGGCCACGCCGTGTTGCCCTGCACCGGTTTCGGCAATGATCCGCTTCTTCCCCATCCGGCGAGCGATCAGGATCTGTCCAATAGTGTTATTGATCTTGTGCGCTCCGGTGTGACACAGATCTTCACGCTTCAGGTAGATCTTCGGTCGCCCGAGCGCTTCTGTCAATCGTTCCGCGTAGAGCAACGGCGTCGGCCGACCCGCGAACGATTTCAGATAATAGGTCAACTCCTGCCGAAAATCCGGGTCCTCCTTCAGAGGAAGAACCGTCGGGTAAGCTCCTCAGCCGCTGGCATCAATGTCTCTGGTATGAAGCGACCGCCGTAGATTCCAAAGTGGCCGCGCTCGTCGGTCATCGTGCCGATGTACTTGTTATTCCTCTTCATTTTCGTGATAAGAGAGAGGGATGCTCTTCGCCCGGATAATGAATTCACGAACCTTACCAGGCTCCTTCTTCCCTGGTTGCCGCTCGACACCACTGCTTACATCGACGCCGTACGGCCGGACAAATCGCACAGCCTCCTCGACGTTCTCGGGAGTGAGGCCGCCGGAGAGGATAATCCGGCCGTACTCCTTCGCCTTTAGCGCGAGGTTCCAGTCGAACGTCTTTCCGGTCCCACCGAAGACTCCTCCCGTATATGTATCCAACAGAAATGCATCGACAATGTAGTTGCGCATCACCTCGACGTCAAAATCGGGCGCCACGCGGAACGACTTGATCACGCTGATTTCGTAGTTCACCAAGTCGTCCGGCCCCTCGTTGCCGTACAGCTGGACGGCACTCAAGCTCACATGACTAATGATGTCGTGAATGAACTTGCGGTCCGCATTCACGAAGACCCCGATTTTCGAGACGTGGTCCGGCAACCGTTCGACGATCTTGGCGGCCTTCGGATGCGAGATGAAGCGCGGGCTTCCTTCGTGGAAGATGAATCCCACCGCATCGGCGCCGCATCGGACAGCATGCTGCGCATCCTCAAGGTTGGTGATCCCGCATATCTTGACAAATAAATCCTGCTGCATCTCAGCTCCCAGCGAGCCTTCGAATGGCCTCAGAAGGATTCACGTCCGCGACAATGCTTTCACCGACGAGCACGGCATGAAATCCCGCGTCATGAAGCGCTCGGACATCGGCTGACGTTTGAATACCGCTCTCGCTGACAGCGAGCGCTCCCGGGCGAACCAAGGGAACAAGCTCGAGGGATCTCCTCAGCGAAACCTCAAACGTCGCCAAGTCCCGATTGTTGATCCCGATGAGATCGGCGCCGATGGAGTTCGCGAGAGCGATCTCTTCCGCTGTGTGTGTCTCGACAAGGACATCCATGCCGAGAGATCGAGCAGACTGGAAGAGCAATTTCAACCGGTCAGGGGTCAGCGCCTCTACGATCAAGAGGATCGCGTCCGCTCCGATCTCCCTCGACCCAAAACCTGATACTCGTCTATGACAAAGTCCTTTCTCAGCACCGGTAGCGCAACCGATTGCTTGATCTCCCGGATGAACCGGCTCTCTCCCTGGAAGAAACGGTGATCGGTGAGGACAGAGAGAGCACGGGCGCCGCCTCGTACACACGCCTTCACCAGCCGGACGTGGCCAAAATCGTCAACAAGAACTCCACGCGACGGAGATGCCTTCTTCACCTCTGCGATAATGGAAATTCTGTCGGACTTCAACGCGCGAAGGAATGGACGGACACTCTCGGCTCCGCGAATCCGATCCTTGAGCTGCTCCAAGGGAACAGCCCTTCGTGCCTCTTGGACCTCCCTCCGCTTCTGGCCAAGTATGGTCTCCAGAATGCTCACGCGGCGGCAGGATCAGTATCTGCGGGAAGAGGCTTCCGGGTCACCCTGACCTGGCGGATCCGCCGGGCGGTTTTAGACAAGATCGTAAAGACAAAAGCGTTGAATGAGATCATCTCGTTCACATCCGGAAGCCTGCCCGTGGCTTTCTGAAGAAATCCTGCGAGCGTCTCATAGTCTGGCGACTCGGGGATCGCTGTGCCGAACTGTTTATTGAAGTCCGCCACGCTCGTCCGGCCATCGACGACGATTGATCCATCCTTGGACGGTTCGATCGATTTGCTCACCTCGTCGTACTCGTCGTGGATCTCTCCCACGATCTCTTCTACAATATCCTCCATGGTGATGATTCCCTCGGTGCCCCCAAACTCATCGATGACGATCGCGAGGTGCGCCTTCTTCTGCTGAAACTCACGGAGCAGCTGGCTAATCTGATTGGACTCCGGGACAAAGAGGGCAGGCCGAATAATGTCTTGCAGGACGATCAGGTCGCGATGCTCCAGCAGGCCGAGCAGATCCTTGCTGTAGACAATACCGATAATGTTGTCGATGCTCCCTTTATAGACGGGCAGGCGGGAATAACCCTCCTCAATGACTTTGCGGACCAGCACATCACGGGGCATCGAGATATCGAGAGCAACGACGTCCGGTCTCGGGACCATGATCTCTTTGACCGTCGTGTCGGTGAACTCGAAAATGCTCTTGATAAGCTCGTGTTCAGTTTTGTTGATCGTGCCGCTGATGGAGCTCGCTTCGAGGACCTGCCTGAGCTCTTCCTCCGAGAGCTCTGCCTTCAGCATCCCCCACTTGACCAACGAATCCTTGAGGATCTTTCGGATCGATCTCAATGATGGCTCCACCTGTTTGTTGCTTCAATCCAGTGGTTCAACTTCTGAAGCGCCGCTCTCAACCACACGGCGCCCAATGTCCATACCTTGCTCCAGCGTCTCAGCCTGCCCGCCGACGATCAGGGCAGCGCCGGCGTTGAGGAGCGCGATGTCCGTCGTCGGGTCTTTCTTGCCCTCGAGAATGGACCAGATGAGCTGCACGTTCAACTCGACATCCCCCCCGCAGATCCTCAAGCGTTGCTCGTTTGGCGCCGAGACGCTGAGCGTCGATCTGATACGTCTTGATGCTAGCGTTTTTCAATTCCGTCACTCTCGACCGGCCCAATATCGAGAGCTCATCGAAACCACCCTCGCCGTGCACGACGATGGCGTGCTCCGAGCCCAGCTCACGCAACACCCCGGCCCTAAGCTCAGTGAGCGACTCGTCGAACACACCCAGCAGCTGTCGTCTCGCGCCAGCCGGATTCGTCAGGGGGCCGAGTATGTTGAAGACGGTGCGAATTCCCAAGTCCCGCCGAACGGGAGCCGCAAATTTCATGGCACCATGCATCAACCGCGCAAACAGAAACGTTATGCCCACTTCCTCGAGAACCTGCGCCACTCTCTCAGGAGAGATCTCGATATCAACACCAAGCCCCTTCAACACCTCAGCGCTCCCACACCTGCCGGAGACCGTACGGTTTCCATGCTTTGCCACCGCCGCACCCGCGGCGCTCGCGATGATCGCCGCAGTCGTCGAGAGGTTGAACGTTCCCGCAGCATCGCCCCCGGTTCCGCAGGTGTCGATGATCCGATTCTTCTGCGACTGAATCCGCAGAGCTTTGTCACGCATCGACTGCGCACATCCTGCGATCTCTTCAACGGTCTCCCCTTTGAGTCGAAGGCCCATCAGAAACGCGGCAATCTGGCTCTCCGCCGCATTCCCCGACATGATTTCGTTCATCGTCTCGTAGGCTTCAGCCTCGGAGAGATTCTGTTTCCCGGAAAGTTTCTGGATTGACTCCCCGATCATACTTGCGACTCAATGTAAAGCAAACCGAAGCCAGACGCAAACAACCGCTACAAGGCGAGTTTTTTCTTCGTGGCGAGAGACCGATTCGAAAAAAAGATCCCCCCCGCTTGGTTTTGGATCGCCCATTTGCGCAATGATCTTTTTCGCATTCTCAACCCGATCCTGAGGCAGTGGATGAGTGGAGAGCAATCGTTCAAACGCCCATCCTCTCTCTGAGCTCAAGCTCAAGACCTTGTCGAAAAAGTATCAAATGGATCCGGGGTCGTACTCTGTCGACTGCAAGTACTTGATCGAATAAACATCCGCTTCTTTTTCCTCGTTCCGACCATACGCGAGTAGCGACAAACAGGATGTGAGGTTCGCCGCAATCTGTGCCGCCTCAGAAGGCTTCTCGCCTAGGGCTACGGCGACAAGCATCTCGAGACCCAGCGGAGCTGCCATGTTCTGCGTTGCGTGGCGCAATTCGGCACGCGGAATTTCGTGTCCAATCACTCCAGCAACGGTTCCCTCGTTGTCGAGGAATTTGACTACACCTGTGTGGACTTACACATAGCCGCTGGGCGTGCAAAAGGCGTTGACGGTACTGTCGTCGTTGATCACCTCATACTGATACGGATGGATCTCCCTATTCCTAATCTCCGGAGACGCCAGGATCTTCTTCCCAATTTGCCCGACATACGCCTTGATCTCTGGCCGCCCCTGCAGGATGGAATACTTCTTTGGATTCTTCCTGATTTCCCCGTCAATCTGTTTTCCCAATTGAACGTCCTCGGTCTTGGGGAAGAGGTTGGCCCCAAGGATTCCAAACAGCTGAAGGAAAGAGCGCTTGCCAGTAAGGTGATGAGCCAATTGGTGCAGGTGGAGGGCAAGCCCTACCCCTAGTAAATGATCTGTTCCAGGAACAATCCTCTCGCGGGAGCAGACATGCCCGCGGCACGTCGGTCGCGTGCCTCTAGTATAGCCTTGAAATCTTCAAGCGACCGATAGCCGCGTCCGACCTCCACGATGGTGCCAACCAAGGCCCGTACCATGCCATGGAGAAACCTGTCGGCACAAATTTCGAACACCAGCTTAGTTCCTTGCTGATTCCAAACCGCTCTCTCGACCTTGCAGAGGAAACTATCGGCCCCCGAGTCTGCTTTGCAGAAGGAAGCAAAGTCGTGTTCGCCGACGATAGAATCGGCGCAGGTGCGCATGAGATTCGCGTCGAGCACATACCCCCCCACATACCAGACGAACTCACGCTCGATAGCGGCCGGCTGAAGTGAAAGATAGTAGCGGTACAAGCGCTTCTTTGCGCTGTACCGAGCGTGAAACGAAGCCTCGGCCTCCTCTGCGGACAGGATCACGATCTGGCGCGGCAAGATGGCATTCAACCCCCTTGAGATCGCTCGAGGATCCATTTCCCGATCGGTCATGAAATTCACGACCTGTCCCCGCGCGTGAACGCCCGCGTCTGTCCTGCCCGCAGCGATCGTCGTCACCTCCTGCTGCAGGATTTGGGCCAGCGCCTTTTCGAGCTCCGCCTGGACTGACGGACCGTTCGGTTGTATCTGCCAGCCAACATAGTCCGTCCCGTCATATTCAAGAACCAACTTGATGTTGTGCACACGCCGGAAGAACAAAAATCCCGCTTGATCGGCGGGATTGTGTTCGTTGAATCAATTACCTGCTAGAACGTCTTGCGCAACGTCACCTCAATCCCCGGGGAACCTGTCAGCCCGCCGGTGACGTGCACCCCCATCTGCAGGTTGTCACCGCCCCCCAGCCGCTCGTTGAAGAGCGTGGTCGCTCTCCACGCCGACAGTGCCGCGATGATCCGATTCAGTACCAAGCCGCCAAGGACGAACTCCGAATTCCTCACGACCTCATCGCTCCTCGTTCTTCGGGTCTTATACGTCAGCCTGTCGGCATCGCTGTCCCAGCTCCACGCAAAGGCTGAATGCGGATCGTAGAGCTGATCGTATTGCCCGTTTCTCAGTTTGGCCTGGTTGTAAGCATCCACGCTGCTGTAGTTTCCCAGATTGACTGCAAATTGAGCATCTTTCCCCGCGAACGATGCAGAGGAGTGTTGCGAGGCAAAGGTTTGGGCGTCCTGTTTGAGCCAGCTCGCCTGCACGCGAAATCCGCCATAGGTGAGCCACAAGCCGGCATCTGCCATCACAAAGTACTTGCCGGTCGAGAAATTGTCGGCGTAAAGATCGCCCATCCCGGGGAGGAGCGAAGAAAAAACAACAGCCAGAACGACGGATTTCGATGATCCCGCCGGAGGTTGGAATCGGAGGTCAACGCGAGCATCCTCCCCTGCATCGAACTTCTGGTTGAGGAGCGTTTGTCTGATATTCACCTGGCCGAGGAGAATGCTCGGACAAAGAAGGATCGCAAGAGCCAACGCGGTATTCAGATGCATTCGGCGCATAGGGTCATCTCACTCGATTGTGGTGTGGAGATTGAACTGTGAGAAAACGAGGTATCAACAAGTTCGCCGATGCATCCTTTCTCGATCACGCTGGTGATTCTTACATCTCTGGCCTGATTCACGAGATTCTCGCTGGTCGACACGTGGACCCGGACGTATTCTTCCGAAAGCCCGGTCATCCACCCATCTTCCTTCCCACTCTCGAAGAGAACCTTCACGTTGGACCCGACGAACGACTCGTAGAAAGCGCGACGCTTCATAGCGCCGAGGATTCTCAAACGCTCGCTCCGTTCGAATCGAACTCTTGGTTCGACCTGCCCGGGAAACGACGCCGCAGGGGTGTTCGGACGTTCAGAGTACGTGAACACGTGCAGATAGGAAATCGGAAGGTCGACGATGAATGCGTACGTCTCCTCGAAAAGCTTGTCTGTCTCGCCGGGAAAGCCCACAATGACATCCGCTCCAACGGCAGCACAAGGCCGCGCGGCCTTGATAGCAGAGACGCGGTCGGCGTACAGGCCCGTCAAATATCGACGCCGCATGCCTCTCAGCAAGTCATCGCTTCCACCTTGAAGCGGAATGTGAAAGTGCTTGCAGATCTTGTCGCTCCCCAACCAGAATTCCAGCAACTCCCGGTGGAGGAGATTCGGTTCAATCGAGCTGATCCGGATTCTCGCGAGATCCTCAACCCTCACCAGCCCAGCGAGCAGCCCGAGCAACCTATTATCCATCTTCTTCCCGTAGTCACCGACATTGACACCGGTGAGCACGATCTCCCTGTAGCCCGCGAGGACGATCTCCTTCGCTTCCGCGACGATCGCTTGCGGCGAGAGGCTGCGACTTGCACCGCGCGCCATCGGGATGGTGCAGAATGAGCAAGAGTAATCACACCCGTCCTGAATTTTCAGAAAAGCCCGGGTACGGTCGGAAGAATCGATTGACGATGCGGAATCGAGGCTCTCCAGTGTGGCAATCGGGGAAACGAACGCCGCGGGCTTGCCCGACTTTCGAAATCCATCCGTGTACTGAAAGAGGTGGAACTTCTCCTTCGTGCCCAAGACCAAGTCGACACCCGGAATGGCGAGAATCTCCGCCGGACGCAGCTGGGCGTAGCAGCCGATGACGATCACGTACGACGCCGGCGAGCGCCGCAGTGCACGACGAACGATCTGCCGACACTCTCTGTCAGCTCTCTCTGTCACGCTGCACGTATTGATGACGCAGACATCGGCCGGTTCATCCGCACTGACGATGCGATACCCACGCTCTGTGAATTGCCGCCCGATCGTAGAGGACTCGGCAAAATTGAGCTTGCACCCAAGCGTATGGAGCGCTACCCGATTCATAGATATGAAGAAGAGTTGTCCGCGTGAATCCGAACAACTCTTTCTGTGCTACCGCATCGTATTGAGCGTTGGAGCATTAACCAAGTCCCGAGTCGCTGAGCATGGAGCTCGTCACCATGTCCTTCAGCGTCATGGGCGAGAGCCGGTGAGATGCCACGTAATCATCGACGATCTTTTGCTCCTTGCCGCGCAGGAACTCCAGGGCCGAGAGAACGATCTTCTTGTTGTCCTTGTCGAACTCGATCACCTGCAGTGGCAACGCGTCACCGATGTGGAACGATTCTGCAATATTCTTTACCGGTGTTTGCGAGAGCTGTGACATCGGGACAAATCCGTCCACACCCAGCGGGAGCTCGACGATAACACCCTTTTCGATCAATCGCACGATCTTCCCATCGACGCCAGTCCCGACTTTGTATGTTGTCTCAAACACGTCCCACGGGTTGTCCTGGACCTGCTTATGACCGAGGGAGATCCTTCGCTGTTCGATATCGATCCCGAGGATCACCACGTCGATCTTGTCACCTTTCTTCACGACTTCTCCCGGGTGGCGAATCTTTTTCGTCCAGGAGAGGTCAGAAATATGCACCAGTCCGTCGACGCCCTCCTCGAGCTCTACGAACACGCCGAAGTTGGTCAGATTGCGGACGATGCCCGTATGCTTCGAGCCGACAGGGTATTTCTGCATGAGGTTCAACCACGGGTCGGGCTCGAGCTGCTTCATGCCGAGTGAGATCTTCTTGCCTTCCTTGTCAAGGGAGAGGATCACTGCGTTCACCATCTGTCCCATCGAGACCATTTGGGAAGGATGTTTGACGTGCTGCGTCCAGCTCATTTCGGAGATATGGATCAGGCCCTCGATTCCCTTTTCGATTTCGACGAATGCCCCGTAGTCGGTAAGGGAGACCACTTTGCCTTGGACTTTTGTGCCGACGGGATACTTGAGTTCGATGTTTTCCCATGGGTGCGGCATGAGCTGCTTCATCCCCAACGAAATTCGTTTCTTCTCCTGGTCGAAGTCCAGCACCACAACGTTCACCGTCTGATCGAGCTTCACAACTTCCGACGGATGGCTGATGCGACCCCAAGAGAGATCGGTAATGTGAACCAACCCGTCGACGCCCCCCAAATCGACGAAGACTCCAAAATCGGTGATCGCCTTCGCGTGTCCCTCGAGGACTTGACCTTTCTCAAGACCTTCGAGAATCGATTTCCGTTGACCGGCGAGCTCTTCTTCGACAAGCACCTTGTGACTCACAACCACATTTTCGGAGGGATGGTTGACCTTGACAACGCGGAACTCCATCTCTCTCCCGATAAAAGCATCGAAATCACGAACGGGTCGGACATCGATCTGAGAGCCAGGCAGAAATGCGTCAATGCCCAGGAGATCGACGACGATCCCTCCCTTCGTTCGCCGGACGCAGCGCCCTCTCAGCACCTCGCCCGTATCGAATGCCTTCACGACGCGTTCCCAGACTCGCATGAAGTCGGCGCGCTTCCGGGAGAGAATAAGCTGGCCGTCCTTGTTTTCGACGCTCTCAAGGAACACTTCCACCTCATCGCCAACTCTCAGTTCTTTGATGTTGGGGAACTCCGTGACGGGGATCGCCCCTTCCGACTTGAATCCGATGTCAACTGCAACGGACGACTCCCCGATGTGGACAATTCGCCCTTTGACGATCTCGCCTTGATTGATCGAGCTCAGGGTCTTCTCGTACAGTTTCGAGAGCTCTTGATACTCGGCCTCGGAATACCCCCGCTCTTCGAGACCGTTTGTGCCTTCTAACACTTCAACCATTAAACCTCCTGAAAATGTCTACCGCTACCACAGGTAAGGGACAGTTCCATCTTCCTTCGATGCCAGTCATCAACACATCATTGGAACACGGAACAGTCACGCGTTATGTTTGTCAGCTTTTGTGACTTATGGATGACTGTTAAGAAACTCTTCTCCGCTACGCTGTCGTGACCGCGGGTACGAACTTCTCTTCAATTGCAGCCTTGATCTGCTCCATCAACCATTGCGGCGTCGATGTCGCTCCCGTGATCCCGACGTTCTCGATATCCTGAAACCACTCGGATCGAAGCTCTTCACGGTCTTCGATAAAATATGATCGTGGATTCGCCTCCTTCGCGATCGCGAACAGGACCTTGCCGTTCGAGCTGTGCCGACCCGCCACAAAAATCACAATATCGTTCGCCTTGGCGAACTCCCTGATCTTCGCGTCGCGGCCAGATACTTGTCCGCAGATGGTGTCTTTCGCATGAAATTCGATCGCCTCGTCTTCGAATGACCCGATGACGAGGTCTTTGATCCGTTTCTGAAGCTCCTCCTTGATCTTGTAGAACGTCGGCTTGTCCATCGTCGTCTGGGAAAACAGGACGGTCTTGCGATCCAGATTTACGTTCTCGACATCCTCGACCGATTTGACGACGACGGCCACCCCATCCGTCAGTCCTACCAGCCCGATGACCTCAGCGTGCTCCTTCTTGCCAAATATGACAACCTGATAACCGTCAAGAAAGAATCTGCGAATGCGCTCCTGTACCTTTGTCACCACCGGGCAGGTTGCATCGATGAGCGTGATCCCAAGCTCCTCTGCCCTTTTGTACGTCGACGGCGGTTCCCCGTGCGCGCGAATCAGAACTCGCCCCCCGTTCGCTTTCTCCATCTCAGCCACGCTGATGGTCTTCAGCCCCTTGTCGCCGAGGCGACGAATCTCCATAGGGTTGTGGATGATCTCACCGAGCGAAAATAGATTGTCCGCCTCACCGAGCTCTTGCTCGGCGATTTCGATTGTCCGAACCACCCCCCAGCAAAACCCTGAAGACTTGTCAATGGAAATGTTCATCCTGTTTTACGTCCTATCGCCTTTCTCGCTTCGTCAATCACGAATTGAACCTGCTGCTCGATCGTCAGATCGGAAGTGTCAAGCTCGATTGCGTCCCGCGCCTTGGAGAGCGGGCTTGCTTTCCGCGAAGAATCGAATCGGTCCCGTTCCACAATCTCCTGCTCGAGCTCCGCCAGCTCAACAACTGCTCCCGCTGACTCCATCTCGATCTTTCTGCGCTTCACCCGCTCCGAAACCCGCGCGACCATGTAGATCTTGAGATCGGCTTCCGGCAGGACAACCGTTCCGATATCTCTTCCCTCCAGAACGACCCCTCCACGCTTTGCCATCCGACGCTGCTCTCGCACCAAGACGTCGCGAACAGTTTGATAGCTGCTCACCACACTGACACTCCGGGTCACCTCGGCCGATCGAATATCTCCTGTGACGTCCCGGCCGTCAACAAACACCTTGTTTCCCCCGTCCGTCCGCTCCAGGTGAATTCGGGTCTTCTCGGCCAGCCTGCCGATGCGATCGATCTCAGCGAGCGGTATGTTTTCTTCGAGCACTCGGAACGTGATTGCCCGATACATCGCACCGGTGTCGATGTGCAAGTAACCCAGGCGTTGAGCGGCGAGCCTCGCCGTCGTGCTCTTTCCCGACGCGGCAGGGCCATCGATCGCTATCACAATCTTCGGAGGCTGCAAGAAATCTCGTGCTTAAATATAACCAATTTCTGCATCCGGGGCAACCCGCGTCGTGCCAGCTCCACAACCTAGATCCGCGACCTGCCCTCGACTTCACAAGAGATAGAGGCGTTTTGATTCCTGCAAATTTGGCGTATCTTGGGCCTGTATGAGGAAGCTGACTCATCCAGAGATCGCGTCACGTCGTTCACAACTCGATTCCATTCAACCGGATCAGCGCCTGCCTGTCACCGTTATCGTCGACAATGTCCGGAGCCTTTACAACGTCGGTTCGATCTTCCGGACGTCCGATGGCGTCCTGCTCCAGAAGCTGATCCTGACAGGCTTCACACCGAGGCCACCGAGGAAGGAAATCGAGAAGACAGCACTCGGAGCCACCCAAAGCGTACCGTGGGAATATCTCAAGGAGCCTGGCGAAGCTCTCCGCCGACTGAAACATACGGGCTTCAAAGCTTGCTGCCTGGAACTCACCGATTCCACCATCGCCTACTACGACGTCAATCCTGCGGATTTTCCGCTCTGCCTCGTGGTCGGCAATGAGATCACGGGTGTCTCGAAGGACGTCATCGCCGAATGCGACGTGGCTCTCGAGATCCCTCAGTGGGGCATCAAACAATCCCTTAATGTCGCTGTCGCGTACGGGGTTGCCATCTTTGAACTCAGCCGAATCTGGCGCACAAACCGCCCTCCACGCTAGTACGCCATCGTGTAGAAGTCTTCTTTCTCGTGCGTGTGGATCCGCAGCACGCCAGCCCTGACAAGCTGAATAAGAATCCTCGACGCTCGTCGGTCCGAGATGTTCACGAGCTTTCCTAATTGTTTGACCGTAATCCTCTCGTTCTGGTCCAGATAATCAAAGAGGCGCCGCTCGGTGTCACCGATGCTGATTGTAAGCGGCGGCGAGTCGGGACTCTCGGACCGAAGAATCTTCACGACCTCCTTGCTAGCGACGACCGTCTTGTCTTTGACCCGAATCAGTACTTTGGTCTGTTGATCCCCATCTTCATCGCCGTCAGCGAGAAGGGAATGTGGTTTTTCCCGACTTTCTTCGATCGTCACGGCAAGGATATCCTTTCCACGATACGAGAGGATTTCGATGATCGGCTCGATCGGCGGGTCACAGAAAGATCGCGCGGCCGTTTGCACCATCTCTACCTCCATCTTTTCGCTTTCCACGCCGACGATCGTCTTGTCGTCGTCGACCCCGAAGAGGATCGTGCCCCCCTTGGTGTTCGCAAAGCCGATCAGCGCGCGTGCAATCTTTTCCGGACTGGATACCTTGCGTTTGAATTCCAGTTGTGCTCCTTCTCCTTCTTCCAGAAGGAGTTGAAGTTCCTTGTTGTTCATGGCTCGTACTTCCTTCTCATCTAATACCCACGAGCGGCCATCCGTTCCAGAATGAGATTCGATCTTCGCGTCACAAAACGAGTGTCCTCATCGGCACGAAATCGGCGCGGACTGGGAATGATTGCAGCCAGCCGGGCCGCCTCCTCGCGCGAGAGCTCAGACGCCGGCTCGCCGAAGTAGTACACTGATGCCGCTTCGGCGCCGTAGATACCATTGCCCCACTCGATCACGTTCAGGTACAACTCCAGAATCCGTGACTTGCTCAGCACCCGTTCCATATACCAGGTGAGGATCCACTCCTTGAGTTTCCGAAGCGGGTTCTTCGAGGAGGAAAGAAACACATTCTTCACCAGCTGCTGCGTGATCGTGCTTGCGCCCCGCGCGGCCCGCCCCTCCTTGATGTCCCGCTCGACGGATTCGCGGAACTCATACCAATCGAAACCTTCGTGAGACCAGAAGGTCCCATCCTCAGCAACGATCACCGCTTTGACGAGATCCTTTGAGATACTCCCGAGCGAAACCCAGCGTTGACGGATCTTGAAAGCCTTGCCCTGTCCCCTCTCTTGATCACCGCGCTCCTTCATGAGCGCTGTCTCTGAAGGGTTGGACTTTTTCAGCCGGCCGACCGCTCCGTACGGCAACGTAGCGATTTCCGTTAGGATCCAGAGCAAGATCAATAGCCCAACGCTTAGAATCTTGTGCGCTTTGATCCAACGGAGGGGCGCCCGGCCAAAATCCTTCAGCTGATCTGGAAGAGCCATCCTAGCCCCCCAATGATCGCTTCTGGCTGTCGAGAAACCCCTGCAACATGATCGCCGCGGCCATTGCGTCAATCCGGCCCCTGTCTTCCCGTCGCTCCTTCCGCTTTGTTCCCATCCTGATCATCGTATCGTGCGCCAGCGAGCTTGTGAACCGTTCGTCCCACCGGACGACGGTTACCGGAATTGCCTCCTCGAGCTGACGGATGAATTTGTCGACCTCCCGAGCTTTCGAACCCTTGTTCCCTTTCAGATTGAAGGGCATTCCGACGACAATCAGCCCTACAGCTTCACGCTCCACGATTTCTCGAATCGCCTGCAGGATGGTCGCATTGTTCTCCAAGGTCAACAACGACTGGGCAATGATCTGTAGCGGATCGCTGACGGATATTCCCATGCGACGCGTGCCGAAATCGATGCCCAGGATGCGTCCTTGAACCTTCACTCCGGACTCCGTCGAAACGCCATTTTGACCGGCATCAGGCGAAGAACCTCTCGGCCTCCAAGATCCCTTCCACCTTTCGGATCTTGTCGATCACCCGGTCCAAATGCTCGGTGTTCTTCACGAACAGGATGATTTGCCCTTCAAAGAGGGAACCGCGCGAATCGATGTTGACGCTTCGAATGTTGGTGTTTTGGTACGTCGAGATCGCATGGGTAACATCGCTGAGGAGCCCCGGCCGGTCCTTCCCGCGCAACCTGAGAGCCGCAATGAAGTCGGCTCCGTTCGCCGGGGGCCAACTCACCTCGACGATGCGTTCGCTCTCAGCCATCCGCATCGCGACCACGTTCCTGCAGTCCCTACGGTGGATCTTGATCCCTTCCCCGATCGTCACGAAACCAACGATCTCGTCCCCCGGGATGGGATTGCAGCATTTCGCATACTGGTGCATGAAATTGTCGCTCGTGCCCAGGATCGAGATCCCGCTCGTGATCTCACGCGCCGTCGTGATAAACTTCTTGAAGAGTGATTGAGCCTCCTCGGCACTCCGAGAGCCTTCCTCCCCGCCGGGATGCTTGGCACGAATGGCAATCTGCTCAATCACCGCGTCCGGATCGATCCTGCGCTCCGCGACGTCGACGAAGAACGACTGCAGGTTCTCGATGTGCGCGGCGTGAACGAGCTTGACAAGCTCATCATCGTTAATGTGCACCTTCTGGCGCCTGACCTTCTTCTCCCACAGTTCTCTTCCCTCCTCAACCTTCTTCCGCAGTTCTTCTCTCATCCATCGGTGGATGTGCGACTTCGCCTTATGCGTGACGACGAACTTATCCCAGTCAGGGTTCGGTTTCTGGTTCTTGGAGGCAATGATTTCAACTTGATCCCCGCTCCGGAGCAACGTATTCAGCGGCACGATGCGGCCGTTGACCTTGGCACCGATGCAGTGGAAGCCGACGTTGGAATGGATCTCGAACGCGAAATCGAGCGGCGTCGAATTCCGAGGCAAGATCTTAAGATCACCCTTCGGCGTGAAGACGTATATCTCGTCTTGGTACAGATTGAGTTTAAAACTCTCCAACAGTTCTTTCGGCGTCTCCTCGTTCTTCTGCTCAAAGATCTCTCGCACCCAGTTGACCCAGTGCTCGAGCTCTTTGTCGATAGAGCTCTTGTTCTCCTTGTACATCCAATGTGCTGCGACGCCTTTCTCCGCCACCTCGTGCATCGCGCGTGTCCTGATCTGGATTTCTACCAGCTTTCCGCCCGGCCCAACCACCGTCGTGTGGATCGACTGGTAACCATTCTTCTTGGGGATTGAGATATAGTCTTTGAAACGCTCCGGGATCGGCTTGTAGAGCTCCGACACGATGCCGTACACGATAAAGCAATCGTTGTTGTCGTCCGTATCAAGGATGAACCGCACCGCGAACAGGTCGTAGATTTCGTCCAACGGCTTGCTGCGCTTCAGCATCTTGCTGTAGATGCTGTAGAGATGCTTCGGGCGGCTCTCAACCTCGTACACCAGCGCCTCCTCCTTCAGCCTCGCCTCGATGGGAGTTGCAAATTTCTTGATGTAATGCTCTCGCTCCCGGCGGCGCGATTTCAACTGGCGCGCAATCTGGTCGTACTCCGGCCGATGGAGGAACTTGAAGGAGAGGTCCTCAAGCTCCCATTTCATTTGCGCCAGACCGAAACGATGGGCAAATGGAGCGTAGATCTCGAGCGTCTCCTTGGCTAGCCGCTCTTGTTTCTCTCCGGGCAGGTATTCCAGCGTTCGCATATTATGGAGACGATCTGCGAACTTAATAAGCATCACGCGGATGTCGTTGACCATCGACAGGAGCAGCTTGCGGTAGCTCTCCGCCTGCGTCACCTCGTGGCTGCGAAAGATATCGGTGATCTTCGTCGACCCGTCGACAATTTCTGCGACCGTGTCTCCGAACTCCGCCCGTATGTCATCCAGGTCGAACTTGGTGTCCTCAACGACATCGTGCAGGAGGGCGCTCGCCACGGAAACGTCGTCCAGCGGAATCTCCTTCGCCACGATCATCGCAACTTCATACGGGTGATGGAAGTACGGCTCGCCCGATGCGCGCAGGTCGTGCTTGTGCGCCTCCAGGCTGATCGTGAAGGCCCGCGTGATCAGATCTTCATCCACGCTGCGCAGATTCTTCCTGCACGCGATGATCAGATCCTCGAGCTTTTTCTTGTACTGTTCTTCGACCATGAATTACAGGCAACTCTCTCCCGCCCTTGAATATACGTATCCGCTGAATAATCTGAAACTCGCGCCTCTAATCCTACGGCAGTCGCCCCTCTTCCCTCGCCAGATCCCGCTGCAAATCGTGTGCCTGGAGGAATTTGTCTTCCGCCCGGTCCCGCAAGTGCTCCGGGAACTTCCGGCTTTCAAATGCCAGAATTGACTGCAACTGCGCTTGAACGCCTGTTGAATCGCCGCTTGCGAGCTGCACTTTGACCAGGTTCAGCCGACAGACGATCTCGTTGTAATGGTTGTTCTCCTTTTCGTCGAGGATGCTTTTCAAGAGACGTCGATACGCCCGTGTCGCTTCGGCATATCTCTCGGCCTTGTGGAGAGCGGTAGCCTCTCCCCAAAGGAACATCCGGTTCTCTGGATATCGCTCCAAACCGAGATTCGCGTAGTAAGCAGCGCTGTCATACCTCTCAGCATCAATGTAGATCGTCACCAGCATGCTGATTGCAGTGTACCGATTGTACGTCCCTTGGCGAACTGTCTTCCGGATCAATGTGTACGCCTCCTTCCGGTCGTCACCCACGAAGGGGAGCCAGTTGAAGTACGCTGTCCGGCGACTCCGCCAGTAATAGAAGGTACCGATCCCCGCGCAGGCATCGTACATTGCTGAGTCACGCGCGATCGCCTTCTTGAACTCGGAGACGGAGGCAAATCCCTGCAGGGCGCCGCCGAACCAGTCCCCGCGATAGACTCGCGCGTAGGAATCGTAACCGTACGCCGTCCCGAGAAAATAGTGGCCCCACGGCGACGAAGGTTCTACGTCAATCAGATGCTGCGCTTTTTGCTTTCCGAGCTTGATCAGTGAATCGAACCTCTCGGCATCGATCTGCATTTCATGATCCATTGCCCACGACTGCATGGCCGCCGCCTGATATAAATAACCGGCAGGGTGCTCAGGGAATTCCCGCGCCACACAGCTGAAAAGAGAATCAGCTTGTCGATAGTCCTGCTGAAGAGTGAGGTCGATCCCCTGTTGCACAACCGTGTGCAACCGTTCGCTCGTCAGCTCCTGCCCGGCCGCAGCGGGTCGACTGCAGAAGGACACAAGGAGGAGGAAAACTGCGATCGTTCGCACGCCGGTTCAATCACTCCGTTCCAAAGATGCGATCGCCCGCGTCACCGAGACCGGGCAGAATATACCCTTTTGCATCGAGCTCTCGATCGAGCGCGCACGCGTAGATAACCACATCTGGGTGAGCCTTCAGGATCCTGCGGACCCCTTCGGGAGCTGCTACGACACTGACAAAAACAATCGACTTCGCCCCCTTGTTTTTCAGGTAAGAGATCGCCGCCACCCCGCTCCCGCCGGTGGCCAGCATCGGATCAAGCACCAGGACAAGCGCCTTGTGGAGATTTCTCGGAACTTTGAAATAGTAGTCCACCGGCTTCAGGGACTGCTCATCGCGATAGAGACCGATGTGACCCACGCGCGCATCAGGGATCACTTCCACGAATCCTCCGACGAGGCCCAGGCCCGCGCGCAGGATCGGCACCAAAACCACAGGTCGGGCAACCTTGGCGCCTATCGTCCTCTCAAGTGGAGTCGCCACCATCACTCGCTTGAGAGGAAGCCGCTTCGTCACCTCATATGCCATCAGCACCGACGTGCGACGGAGGATGGAGCGGAACTGATTGCTCGGTGTCGTCCGGTCGCGCAGAAGCGTCAGGTCGCGACGAACCAGGGGGTGCTCAATGATGATGAGGTTCTTCATAGGGACTCGGAGACGCGTGACTATTTTCGCTTGAAGATAAGTGTCAGCGGAACACCCTCAAAGCCGAAGTGCTCCCTGAGTTTGTTCGCGAGGAACCGCTTGTACGATTCCTGGACAAGCTGGGGTTCGTTGCAGAAGAAGGTGAACATCGGCGGTCGGGTCCTCACCTGCGTGATGAATTTGATCTTGATCTCTTTAGGACTTGACGACTTCGGGGGATTTCGCTCCATATCGCGCAACATCTTGTTATTGAGAACGCTCGTGGCAATCCTGCGACACTGCTCCTCGTGCACCTTCTTGGCCAGGTCAACCAGTTTGAAAATCCGCTGTTTGGTGAGCGCAGAGACAAACATAACAGGCAGGTACTCATACAAGCCCAGTTTGTCCTTGATGAATTCTTCAAACTGGCGGGCCGTCTTCGTTTCCTTTTCCACGCTGTCCCACTTGTTGACGGCGATGATCGAAGCACGTCGCCTCTCAATGGCTGTTTCGACGATATGAAGGTCCTGGACATCCACACCCCGCGCGGCGTCGAAGAGAATCACTGCGACATCGCTGCGTTCGATGCTCTTGAGCGTCCGTAGTGCGCTGAAGAATTCCAGACTTTCGGCTGTCCTCCGTTTCTTCCTTAAGCCCGCAGTGTCGATGAGCACGATCTCTTCGCCGGCATACTTGAATATCGAATCGACCGGATCTCGTGTCGTGCCTGGAACATCCGTCACAACCTGCCTCTTCTTTCCCAAGAGCGCATTGATCAGGGACGATTTGCCGACATTCGGTTTGCCGATGACCGCGAGACGGAGGGAACCTTCCGTCTTCTCTTCTTTGCCATTTCTCTCGAAAGAGGAGGTAATGACATCCAAGAAATCACCGATCTGCCGGCCTGCAAGAGCAGAGATCGTCACAGGGTCACCGAGGCCGAGCTCGTGAAACTCATGCGCCTGGACCTCTCGCTTTGCAGAGTCGATCTTGTTCACGACAAGATAGATCGGTTTCTGCGATTTCCTCAGGATGTTGGCAATTTCCTTGTCCAGCATCATCACGCCGGTGGCAGCGTCGACCAGGAAGACAACGACATCGGCCTCCTCGATAGCGATCTCCGCTTGCTCTCGTATCGCTCGCTCGAAGACGTCCTTCGAATCGGGGACGAATCCGCCCGTATCGACCACCGTAAAGTGCTTGCCGGCCCATTCAGCCTCCGCATATTTTCTGTCGCGGGTGACACCGGGGAGATCGTGAACGATGGCCTCGCGGACTCCCAGGATACGGTTGAAGAGAGTTGACTTACCGACGTTGGGCCGGCCGACTATGGCAACAATATTCGAAGGCATTCTGTTGTCCGCACGTTCTTGCCGCAAATTACCCAAAAATGAGACGAGATTCAATAAAAGGATTTGATGATGGGGGGAAAAGAAGGGAGCCTAGGATCGAGAATCGAAAACGCGGCAATTGTCGGGGCGGTGGGATTCGAACCCACGACCTCTTGGTCCCGAACCAAGCGCGCTAGCCAGGCTGCGCCACGCCCCGGATGATAATCAATGAAGCCTACGCTCTCAACGGGCCAGGTCCCGCTCGATACGACCGAGCGGGATCCTCATTCCGACAACGACTCACTTCGTTC
>Ga0315277_10000056_pt1 | contig 168860 bp, 149 predicted proteins | sample YL17G05_15_MG_FD_203695 | JGI IMG/M metagenome (GOLD analysis project Ga0315277, IMG submission 203695) | Sediment microbial communities from Yellowstone Lake, YNP, Wyoming, USA - YL17G05_15 | ecosystem: Environmental > Aquatic > Freshwater > Lake > Sediment | place: USA: Wyoming | collected...
TGCCGGCGGCGGCCAGGGCGAAGTCCCGATAGTACTTCAAAGGCGACTCCGCGTAGATCATCATGCGCTGCGCCTCCATGGAGCCCTCGCCGTGGACGGTGACCACCTCCATGTGGGCGCTCTCGGCCGAGGCTACCATGCGGTGCGTCATGGCGATCATCCGCAGGCGTTCCTCCGTGGTGTATCTGGGGGAGCCGCCCAGGTAGTGTTCCAGATGCTTGTGGAGCTCCTCGTTGTGCCAGTCCAGGTAGGTAGGCATGGTGGCGACAAGGCCGCCGGAGATGTCCTGAATCAGCTTAATGATCTCGTGGTAGTGGCTGGCGAAGTGGAGTTTCGCCATGTTGGTGATAAGGGGGTTGGGCACCGCCACGTCGCCGTACATGACGGGCGACTTGATGGCGGCGGTGGCCAGCGCCTTCAGCGTCTCCACGTAAGCGGCGATCTCCACCAGCTTGGCTCTGATATGCCCCGCCCGCTCGACGCCGTTCATCTCGGCCATGGCGACGGCGCAGCCGGCTAGCACCTCCACGGCGGGGATCTTGTAGCTCACGGCTGTGAAGCGGTGGTAGGTGGCGAAGGTGTAGGCCAGGAGCATGGAGTACTGCCATTCCCCGCACATGAAGACGCGTTCCCAGGGCACGAAGACGTCGTCAAAGATGATCATCGCCTCCACCAGGCCCCGCACCGGGCGGGCGGAGGGAAACTCTGAAGGGCCGCGCTCGCCGCCGCTGGGTCGACAGACCATGGTGATGCCCTTGGCGTTGGCCGGGATGGCGAAGGCCACCGAGTACTCGGCCTCGTTCTCCCGCATCTGGCGGGTGGGCACTACCAGGATGTCGTTGGCCACCGGGGCGCCGGTGATGTGAATCTTGGCGCCCCTGACGACAATGCCGTCCTTGTTCTGGTCGACCACGTGCACGTAGTAGTCTGGGTGCACCTGCTGGGACGGCGTCTTGCCTCGGTCGCCCTTGACGTCGGTGATGGCGCCGCACAGGTTGAGGTCGTTCTTGCGCATGTGCTCCAGGTAATTGCGCGCCCTCTCCACGTATTCCGGCTTCCCCATCTGCTGCGCCGTCGTCATGATGGCGTACATGGCATCGGTGCCTATGTCCTTGCCGAAGGGGAGCCCGCCGGTCAGCCGGATGGACTGGCCGATCATCTGGAGCCGCTTGTCCAGGTCCTCCGGAGTGTGCGGGGGTATGAAGTAGCGGCTTATGGGCTCGCCGGTCTCGGGGTGAGGCGCCACGAAGAGGTCGCGCACCGCCGGGTCGTCCGAGTGTGTGAGGACAAAGTCCCCGGCTGCCGTCTCGGTGCTGATCTTGAGAATGGGATGGGTGGTCACATCCTCGACCAGGTCGCCGTATATGAAGACGCGACGGCCGTCCCTCAGACTCTCTCTAAACTCCTCAGGTGATCGAACCGCCATGTTGCACCTCGGTTCCTCTAGGCCTGGCCGCCGTCAGCGTCTTGCCAGCCAGCGATTAATGCTCACTGGCGGCCGTCACTGCGGGCGGAGTACCGCTCGCAGGCCCGCAAGCACGAGTGTAGTCCGTGGCATGTCTTGTGTAAATGTGGCCCCCAGGGCCTTGCGCCGCCGCTGCTTCAGCGGGTTGGGCCGCATAAGGAGAGACGCTTCCCACAGACCGAGCGCATTGTAGCTCTTGCTGGGCCAAGGGCCTAGCCACCAGCCGTCGGAAGGGTATTATGATGTCTGTACGCTATGGCTGAGACGGGGCCTCCCCTGGTAGTCCACGCCGACGCCCGACCGGGCCAGGACCTCAGCGGCGAGGAGGCGCCCCTGGTCGAGGTGGGCGCCGTCCTCCGGCCCACCTGGGCTCAGGATGAGGACGCACTCATCGCCAACCTGCGCGAGGCTGATGTCGTCCTTGTTAGCGGCGCGCCAATCACCCGCCGGGTGATGGAGAACCTGCCGCGCTGTCGAGGCGTCGTGCGCTACGGCGTGGGCGTCGACAACGTGGACGTGGCGGCGGCTACTGACCTGGGCATCGTGGTTGCCCACGTCCTGAATTTCTGCACGGAGGAGGTGGCCAACCACTCCCTGCTCTTCCTGCTGGCCTGGGCTAAGAAGCTACTGCCCCTGGACCAGCGCCTGCGGGACGGCCGCTGGGGCGGCTTTCCGACGGCCGAGTTCCCAGCCGTCTACGGCCAGACCCTGGGCATCGTTGGCCTGGGGGAGATCGGGCGGTCGCTGGCTGGGAAAGCGCGGGCCCTGGGGATGGACGTCATCGCCTACGACCCCTACGTGAAGGAGGGCGGCGAGCCGCTTCCGGCGCGCCTGGTCGCCCTCGACGACCTGCTCCGCCAGTCTGACTACGTCTCCCTCAACCTGCCCCTGACCGAGGACACCTTCCACCTCATCGGGGAGCGGGAGCTGGCGCTGATGAAGCCCACCTCGGTCCTCATCAACACCGCCCGAGGGGCCGTGGTGGACGAGGCGGCCCTGGTGGCAGCCCTCCGCCAGAGGCGGATCGCCGGCGCTGGCCTCGATGTCTTCGAGGTGGAACCGCTGCCCGCTTCGAGCCCTCTGCTGGAGCTCGATAACGTCATCCTGACGCCCCACACGGCCGGCATCTCCGAGAAGTCGGCGCGGAAAGTGAGGACGGAGGTAGGGAAGGCGGCGGCAGACCTTCTGGCCGGCCGCTGGCCCCGCTACGTAGCCAACCGAGGCGTAAAACCGCGGGTGTCCCTCGGGTAGGGCCCGGGCTGGCCGTCTTTTTCGCTCCATCGCTGGTTGTGAAGTGGGGAAGGAGGGAGCCATGTCTTCTCAGGACCGCCGGCAAGGCCTGGCGGAGCACCGCCTGTCCCGACGCGACCTCTTGAGGGCCGGCACCGCTGTCGGGTTGGGGGCCGCGAGCCTGGCCCTGTCGTCCTGCGCTGGTGGAGAGGAGGAGGGCGCCACGGCGACGGTCGCGCCCACCCGCGAGCCGCCCCGGCCCACCCCACCGCCGGGTCCATACGTGGAGACAGCCACCGGTCCCGTCTCCACCTCCGACCTGGGCTTCACCCTCATGCACGAGCACATCTTCGTGCTCTCCGAAGGGGTGGCCGCCAACTTTCCTTCCGTCTGGGACGAGGAGGCGAAGAAGAAGGAGGCCGTCGAGGTGCTCCGCCGCCTGAAGGATAGGGGTGTCTCGACTCTGGTGGACGCCACCGTTCTCGGCAGCGGCCGCAACGTGCCGCTTGTCCAGCAGGTAGCGCGCGAATCCGGTATGCAGGTCGTCGTCGCCACCGGCCTCTACACGTATGACGAGCTTCCGCACTACTTCCAGGCCCGCAGCGTCGATCACATGGCCGACCTGTTCGTTCAGGACATCACGGAGGGGGTCCAGGGCACGAGCGCCAGGGCCGGCGTCCTCAAGTGCGCCACCGACCACGCTGGCGTGACGGCGGGCGTGGAGAAGGTCCTCCGCGCCGCGGCCAGGGCCCACCGGAGCACCGGCGTGCCCATCACGACCCACACCGAGGCCAAGAGCCAGCAGGGTCTGGCCCAGCAGGATGTCTTCGAGAGCGAGGGCGTGGACCTCTCCCGTGTCATCATCGGGCACAGCGGCGACACCGAAGACATCGAGTACCTGACGAAGCTCCTGGAGCGGGGCTCCTACATCGGCATGGACCGCTTCGGGCTGGACGTCTACCTGCCGACCGACAAGCGGGTGGCGGTGGTGGCCCGCCTCTGCGAGATGGGATACGCCGAGCGCATGGTTCTCTCCCATGACGCCGCCGTCTACATGGACTGGTTCACGCCCGAAGTCCAGCAGGCATTGGGCGCGAACTGGAACTACTTCCACATCCTGGACGATGTCCTCCCGGCCCTCAGGCAGGCCGGCGTCAGCGAGGAGCAGATCCGGGTCATGACGGTGGAGAACCCGCGCCGTATCTTCGAGAACGTGGGCAGCTATTAGGCATGGCGCCGCCCGGCGCATCGTATGCTTGGGCCGCCAAGCGAAGCTGCGTCCGACTTGTCGCCAGGCTGCCATACGTGGCCTACACTCATTCCCTGGCCGGCCTGGTCGAACGGTGCCCTGAGGTGGCAGCAGGCGGGTAAATGTGCTATACTGCCGGCGTAAGAAGTCTTCCTCGTCCTCGAACTGCAGCGAATATTCCCCGTTTCGTCTCGCACTCGACGACTAGGAACAGCAGACACCTAAGGAGGTCGTCGAGTGTCCTACACAGACAAGACCCTGACCTGCGTGGAGTGCGGAGCCGAGTTCACATTCTCGGCTGAGGATCAGGAGTACCACGCCAGCCGCGGCTTCACCAATGAGCCCAAGCGCTGTCCCACCTGCCGGGAGGCGCGCCGGGGCGGAGGCGGCGGTCGTGGTGGTGGTGGCGGTGGTGGCGGTGGTGGTGGTGGCTATGGCTCCCGCCAGATGTACCCGGCGGTCTGCGCCGACTGCGGCCAGCAGACTGAGATTCCCTTTCAGCCCCGAGGTGACCGCCCGGTTTACTGCCGGGACTGCTTCGCCAAGCATTCGCCGGAGCGAAGCCGCTAGTAGGGACCTGACGTAGCCCTCATGTCCGCGCAGCACAGACTGGCGGCTTGAAAGCGCAAGTACGCACCAGGAGAGGATGTCTTTGTGTTTGTTGAGCTTCGGGACGGCGAGTCGCAGGAGCACCTGCTAACACGGTTCCGGCAGGCTGTTCAGAAAGATGGCATACTTCGCGAGGCGAAGAGGAAGCGCCACTTCGTATCGAAGTCCGAGGCGCGGCGGCTGGCGCTCGCCAAGTCGCTGCGACGGGCGCGAAAACGGGCCGAAAATAGAGCGCGCCCGAGCAATGGTCGCCGTCCCACTTAGATAGAGGGCATTGAATTGACCACTCTGTTCGTGGGCAACCTGTCCCCGGAGGTCACCGATAGTGATCTGCAGAAGGTCTTCTCGGTCTATGGGGAGATCGGCTCCATCCGCGTCGGCCGCAGCCGCGGGGGCCGCCCCCGGGGCTTTGCTCTTGTCGAACTTGAGGACGAGGCCGCCGCTGCCGCCGTCGAGGCTCTGAAGGGCGCTGAGCTTAAGGGCTCCGTGATGGACGTGGTCGTGGACCGCCCATCGTCGGCCGGGCGGCGTCGCGACCGGCGCGCGCGGGGCGGCTTTCACCGGAGGCGCTGAGGGTCGCGCGTTCCCAAAGCCGCCGCTTTCAGCGACATCGTTAGCCGCACGCCGGGGTTGATTATCGTCGGCGTGCCCCCGTCGGTCTCTCGCTTTGAAGACGGCAGCCCCCTCCAGACACACCCTGGAGAGACGGGTGCAGCGGAAAGTGCGGGAGGGCCTTACGAGAATAGGACATCGACGGCCAGGCACATCGATCGCCTTCGTTGACGCACCCACCGGCGAAGTGCTCTTGCGCGTCGGTTTGGACGAAGACGGCTGCCCCTTCATTCACTTCCGTCTCTACGATTCCAGCGGCTGCCTGGTGGCCGAATCAGGAAGCGTCAAGTCCTTCCCTAGCGGGCTCACGATCCACTCCGGGAATGGTGAGTTGCTCCTGGACGTTCCCGCCCAGCCCGATTCTCACATTCAGTACTGTCTCTACAACCGGAACGGCCAACTTCTCACCTGCTCCGACGGTGCCTCAACCAAGATCCAGGCGCTCCTACGCATGGAGGCCGGGGGCTCTAAGGTCCCTGGTGCCGGCACAAGGCGGGTCGCAGGCGTGGCGTGCCCCACCGCCAAGACTGAGGGACGGCCAATAACTTCCGCTTCCTAGCCCGCGAGGGGTTCTGCAGCGGCCTCACCTTCCACCGCGTCATAGCAGGTTTCGTGGCCCTGGGGCAGGCCAGCCCCCTCGAAACCGCACCCTCTTGACCCACCGGTGTAGACTGATCCGGCGTCGTGATCGAGGATGGTGACGGCCGGGCGCGGGTCGTCTCTGCCGAGGAGGCGCGGCGCTACCAGGCCGAGTACGTGTAGAACGCTACTTCACTGAGAGAGAGATTTCACTCAACCTATGTACTTCCGCCGCGAACCGCGAGCGGGAAGCCTGAGCCTTGCCGGACCGGGGCCAGGAAGGGGGATAGCAGAAGATGGCGTTTCTCGCAGGCTTTCTCAAGGCGATCTTCGGCATCTGTGAGACCCGTATCTCAATGCAGAGCTATGGAGCGTGGAGGGGAAGCGGGTCACAATCAGGCTGGCTGAGGCGACAGCACTCGCGACGGTTGGCGGGGCGGTACGCCTGGAGGGCAAGGGACTTGCATCGTCTGTCCTCATCGTCCACGCAGATACCGATGAGTACCTGGCGTTTGAGAATCGCTGCACGCATGGCGGGCGTAAGCTTGATCCCGTTGAGGGGTGATCGGAGCTCCGCTGCTGCAGCGTAGGCCACTCCAGATTCGACTACCAGGGAGACAAGCTCAGCGGCCCGGCCAAGGGCCCGCTCACTTTGTACCGCGTAGAGACGCAAGGTGAAGAGCTGATCGTTACCTTGGAGACCGCTTCGGCCTAGGATTTGGGTCCGGACCGGGCTATCGCCGGAGGAAGTCGCGGATGGCTTTCGTGACCTGTTCCGGCTGCTCCAGCTCCGTGAAGTGGCCCGCGTCCCTTATCCATTGCAGTTCCGCGTCCGGAAACTGGTCGGCGGCGCCTTCGAAGTACCACTGAGGTTGGGCCGGGTCCTTCTCTCCCTGGAGCAGGAGAACGGGGAAGCTCATCTGAGAGTACAACTGCTGTCGGGCCAGCAGCACCTCCGTGCTGGTGTCACGGAAATAGCGGGGCACGGCCTCGGCAACGCCGGGGCGGCCGAACTCCTCCATGATGCGCTGCATGTCCTGTTCGGGGATGGGCTGAACAGTGCGCTCGCCGTAGACCTGGCGCACGAACGCCTCTGTGTTGGAAAAGAGCCTGGTAGCGAACTCCTGGTCGCGCAGGATCACGAACTGGGGATGGTTCCGTGGGTCGGACTTGTGCACCGGCGCCTGCATGCGGACGTATCTGATCACCCGCTCCGGGTGACCTCCCGCGATGAAGTCGCCCAAGAGGGTGCCCCAGTCATGGGTGACAAGGTTGAAGCGCTCCAGGCCGATGGCGTCCAGCAGGGCCAGCACTTCCTCGGCAACCCCGTCTGCCGAGTAGTTGCCGTCTGACTTATCGGACTGGCCGTACCCCTTCAGGTCGATGGCGATGACATGGTATTCGCCGGACAGGGCCTCGAGCTGATAATGCCAGGAGTACCAGGACTCCGGCAGGCCGTGGAGGAACACCAGCGGCTCCCCCTGGCCTGCCTCCACGTAGTGCCAGGTAAGGTCCGCCGCCTCCGCAAAGTGATGGCTGAGCGGCCGTTCGACCTCACCTCTCTCCGTGGCGACGGTTCCCTCTCCGGCCGGTGTCTCCTCGCCGCTGCAGGCGGCTGCCAGGACTCCGAGAACCATCAGGGCCGCCAGGTACGCGAGCCTTCGCTTGCCCAACATCTTGCGCGTCGTGTCGTTCCCTGCCAATAGCTGATCCCCTGTTCCCGGCCGGCCCGGTGTACCGGCCCGCGGGTTGATCGTCCAGGCGCATCCGCGCCGTCATGACAGAAGGGCCGCCGTTGCCAAGCTGCGGGAGGCTTGAAAGCGGCCTCAGCCGTCGGCAGGACTGCGATTAGCGAAGACTGCCGTGCCGGGGGCAGGCCCCTCTGTCACGCCGCCTGTGGGTTTACCTCCCAGATGGCGAGGGCGTTGCCTTCCGTGTCCAGGAAGACGGCGAAGTAACCCATCGTGGGCACGGCCGTCTTCGGCATGACGACCGTACCGCCCAGCGACTGGATCCTCTTCGAGTAGTCGTCCACGGACTCCACGTTGATGTAGACGGTGATGCCCTGGCCGGGGGCCATGCGCTTCATCATGCCGCCATTGGGGCCCGGTTCGCCGACGGTGATAAGGTTGTAGCCTCCCTGGGCGGGCTCGATCTTCCAGCCGAAGAGCTCCTGGTAGAACCTCGTGGCTCGCTCAACGTCGTCCGCCGGGACCTCGAAGTGAATGATGTTGTGGGCCATGTCTTCCCTCCAATCGCGTTCAGGGTCTCCCTAGGTTGATCTATCAGGTTAGCATTGCCCTGGTCGGCCGACAAGACCTGCGGGTGACCTGCCTGCGGCGTGGTTCCCGCCTGGCAGTGGAGAAGGGCGGAAGGGCGGAACCGGCGGAGTATAATAGGCGCGGAGGGATGGGCCTTGGCGCAGGGAGAGACCGGCGTGAGGACCAGCGAAGTGGCTCCCGGCACCTTTGCCCTTTACAGCCGCTACCCCGAGCTGCGGGAGACGCTGCCCCGCCTGGCTCTGGGGAAGGGCCCCAGCCCGGTGCTGCCCCTGACCCGTTTGTCGAGCCGGCTCGGGGGGCCGCCGCTGTGGGTGAAGAATGACGGCCTCTACGGCGGCGTCTACGGCGGCAACAAGGCCCGCAAGCTGGAGTTCATCCTCGCCGACGCCCTCCGACGCGGCAGCCGCACCATCATCACCTTCGGCGCCATCGGCACCAACCACGGGCTGGCCACCGCTCTCTACGCGCGAGAGCAGGGGCTGCGCACGGTGCTTCTCCTTGTGGACCAGCCGGTCACCGACCGCGTGCGTGCGCAAATATGGCGGCTCCAGCAGGCCGGGGCCGTGCTGCACCGCACGAGGACGGTGCCCCGGACGGTGGCGCTGGCGCTGCTGGCGATGCTCCGCTATGCCGACTGGCGGCGGGCGCGCCTGCCCTATCTACTGCCGACGGGTGGCTCGTCGCCGCTGGGCGCTGTGGGCTTTGTTAACGCTGCTGTGGAGCTGGCCGACCAGATAGCGGCCGGCGAGCTGCCGGAGCCGGCTCACATCTTCGTGGCCCTGGGGTCGGGCGGTACGGCGGCGGGCCTCCTGGTTGGCCTGCGACTGGCCGGCCTGCGCAGCCGGCTGGTGCCCGTCGTGGTGAGCGATGTGGTGCCCATGAAGTCGGAGACGGTGACCCGGCTGGCCAGCCGCACGGCGAAGCTACTGCGCCGGCGCGGAGCGGCGCTGCCGCTGGGCGACGTCGGGCCGGAGGAGGTGACCGTCCTCTCGGACTGGCTCGGCGGCGGCTACGGCCACCCGACGCCGGCGGCCGCGCGGGCAGAGGAACTGGTGCGAGAGACGGAAGGCCTGGAGCTGGAAGGCGTATACACGGCGAAGACGGTGGCGGCGCTCGTGGACCTGGTGGAGGCTGGCCAGTTGCGAGAGGGGCCCGTGCTATACTGGCATACATTCAACGCGCTGCCCCTGCCCTTCGGCCCGCCGACGGCCGAGGATATCCAACGGCTGCCGCGGGCCTTTCGAGGTCTGACGTCCGTCTAGCCCTGCTGACCGTGATCGGTTTGGGTAGGGCAGAGTCGCTATCTAGACAGGAGGCGCGCCATGGCGCAGGACATGACGATTCACGAAACCGACGTGGCGGTGGTGGGCTCCGGCCCGGGCGGCGCCACGGTGGCCCGCCAGTTGGCCCGCGCCGGACAGCGGGTGATGCTGCTGGAGATGGGCCGGGACTACCGTCGCGACATCTACTATGGCAGCCACCTGGGCGCCCTGATCTACGGCGATCAGCATGGCCTCCTGTTCTCGGAAGAGGGACTTAACATAATCCGACCCATCATGACGGGCGGCGCCACCAACATGTTCTGCGGCTGCTCCGCCGTACCGCCGGAGTGGCTGAAGGAGCGCTACGGCGTCGATCTTGGTGACTATGCGCAGGAGACGATCCGCGAGCTGAGCATCGCGCCCCTTGCGGAAGATTTGCAGGGGTCGGCCTCCCGCAGGGTGATGGAGGCTGCCCAAGACTTGGGCTATGACTGGCAGCCAGTGGACAAGTTCATGGCCCCCTCGCGTGCCTGTCACTTCGACTGCGGCGCCAAGTGCATGCTGGGCTGTCGCTGCGGCGCGAAGTGGACCGCCAACGAGTACATGGACGAGGCCGTAGCGGCGGGCTGCACCCTGCTTACCCGCGCCCGCGTCGACGAGATCATCATCGAGGGTGGGCAGGTGGGCGGCGTGCGCGGCAAGCTCCGCGGCCATCAGCCCTTCGAGGTGCGGGCCAGGGTGGTGGTGATCTCGGCCGGGGGCATCGGCACGCCTCTCATCCTCCAGAAGTCCGGGATCGCCGAGGCCGGACGCGGGATGGCCATGGACCCCACGGTGATGGTCTACGGCGTCTCGAAGGAGCCGGGGACGGCCTTTGAGCCGCCCATGACCGTCGGCTACAGCGACCACGAGCACGGGTACATGCTCAGCACCCTCATCGATCCCTGGGTCCTCTACCCCATCATGGCGACCCTCAAGGGCCCCCGTTACCTCCTGGGCTGGCGCAACTACCGCCGCACGGTGGGGGTCATGATCAAGGTGACGGATGAGGTGTCCGGTCTCGTCTCCATCGAGCGTCGCATCAGCAAGCCCATGACGGAACGGGACCGGGGGCGCCTGCATCACGCCACCGTCGTCTCCCGTCGGATCCTGGTGAAGGCCGGCTGCGACGCTGACTCTATCTACGTATCGCGCCTGCGTGGTACCCACCCCAGCGCCACCGTGCGCTTGGGCGAGATGGTGGACACGAACCTCCAGACCGCCGTCAAGGACCTCTACGTTTGTGATGCCAGCGTATTCCCAGAGGCCCTGGGCCTGCCCACCGTCCTCACCATCATCTCCTTCGCCAAGCGCCTCAGCGAGCACCTGCTCAGGGGCGTCCTGCGGCGGGAGGCAGCACCGGCGACGGCCTTGGCCTCGGCGGCTCCGGACTAGAGCGAGGGCGCCGGCTTGAGCAGACCTTCCCTGGTTGACCTGTGTGTCGTCGGCGCGTTGAACATGGACCTGGTGGTCCGTGCTCCCCGCCTGCCCCGGCCGGGCGAGACGGCGCTAGGGCAGAGCTTCGCGCGCTTCCCGGGAGGGAAGGGGGCGAACCAGGCGGTAGCGGCGGCCCGGCTTGGCGCTTCGGTGCGCATGGTAGGCCAGGTGGGCCAGGACCCCTTTGGCGATGAGCTGGTGGCGGGCCTCGAGCGTGAGGGCGTCGACACGACGGGCGTGCGGCGCGTTTCGACGCCGACCGGAGTGGCCCTCATCGTCGTCGACGAGAACGGCCAGAACTTCATAGTCTGGGTGCCCGGCGCCAACGCCGCCTGGGAGAAGGGGGCCGTGGCGGACGTGGAGTTCTGGGCGGCCTGCTGCCGCTTTCTTGTCCTGTCCCTGGAGGCCCCCCCGGCCGTCGTGCAGGGGGCCATTCGAGCGGCGAAGAAGGCTGGTGCCCGCGTCATTCTCAACCCGGCGCCCCATCGTCCGGGTGACGAGTCCCGCTTCGGCGAAGTGGACGTGCTGGTGCCGAACGAGGTGGAGGCGGCCCTCTTCGCCGGGGTCGGGCCTGAGGAGAGGCAGGACTGGGCGGTCGTGGCTCAGCGGCTGCGATCGCTGGGGCCGCGGGCTGTCGTCATCACCCTGGGCTCTGAGGGGGCGCTGGTGGCCACTGAGGAGGGAACGGAGCGCGTGCCGGCCTTCCGCGTTGAGGTTGCCGACACGACAGCCGCCGGCGACGCTTTTGTGGCCGGTCTAGCGGTCGCTGTGTTGAGGGGCTCGCCTCTGCTGGAGGCTGTTCGCTTCGCGAACGCCGCTGGCGCCGTCGCTGTGACGCGGGCGGGCGCCCAGCCGTCGTTGCCGCGTACCCCAGAGGTACAGGAGTTGCTGGCCGCTGGCCGCCCGCGCGGCCAGGGCTGAGCGTGGCAGACGCAGGCCCGTAAGCATGGCTTTGCCTCGGCGTCCGTCAGAGCGTATCTTTGAAGCGCTAAAGTCACCTGACTAGGGGTTCTTAGGGGCCAAGAAGGAGAACGACCGTGAGGGACGTCGCCGTCGTCGGAGCGGCCATGACTCGATTCGGCAAGTACCTGGACCGCAGCCTGAAAGACCTCACCCGTGAGGCCGTACAGGGCGCGTTAGACTCGGCGGGCATGGACAAGTCGCTGCCGCAGGTGGCCGTGGTGGGCAACGCCGCCGCCGGCCTGTCCACAGGACAGGAGTGCATCCGGGCCCAGGTCGTCCTGCGGGACATGGGGATCGAGGAGATCCCCATGATCAATACGGAGAACGCCTGCGCCAGCTCATCTACCGCCTTCCATCTGGCGTGGCTCTACGTCGCCTCAGGCATGTACGACGTCGCCCTGGCCGTGGGTATGGAGAAGATCTACCAGCAGGATAAGTCCCGCATGTTCGCTGCGTTCAGCGCTGGGGTGGACGTGGAGCTGGTACAGGAGATCATAGAGCGCCTCCAGGCAGACCTGGCAAAGAAGGAGAGGGAGGGCGCGCCCGGCGGCGAGGGCGGCGGCGCCGGCAAGTCACGGAGCATGTTCATGGACATCTACGCTGCTGGAGCCCGCGCCCACATGAGGAAGTACGGGACGACGAAGGAGCAGTTCGCCAAGGTAGCGGTGAAAAACCACTTCTTCGGCAGCCTCAACCCGCACGCCCAGTACCGCGAGCGCTACACGGTGGAGGAGATCCTGAACTCGCCGCTGGTGGCGGAGCCCCTCACTCGCCTCATGTGCGCGCCCACCGGCGACGGGGCGTCGGCCGCCATCCTGGTCAGCGCGGAGAAGGCCCGCCAGTACACCACCAAGCCCGTCTGGGTGCGGGGCTCAGCCCTCGGTTCGGGCAAGGACATGAAGCGGGGCATGCCGAACATCACCACCCGTGTGGCCAGCAAGGCCTTTGAGATGGCCGGCATGGGACCCAAGGACATGGACGTCATAGAGGTCCACGACGCCACCGCCCCGGCTGAGATCTTCATCTACGAGGAGCTGGGCCTCTGCCCCGAGGGCGAGGGCGGCCGCCTCATCGACGAGGGGGTGACGGAGCTGGGCGGCAGGGTGCCGGTGAACACCAGCGGCGGGCTGCTGTCCAAGGGGCACCCGGTGGGCGCCACAGGCGTGGCCCAGATCTACGAGATCTTCCTCCAGCTCCGCGGCGAGGCCGGCGAGCGGCAGGTCAAGGGTGCCAAGGTTGGCCTCTGCGAGAACGGCGGCGGCATGGTGCGCGGCGAGGCCGCTGCTACCTGCGTGCACATCCTGAGCCTCTAACGTCAGCGCAAGAGTAGCTCGGGCGGACGGCGAGGGGAAATGAGTCGTGCCTTTGGGGGTGAGCGGCCTTGCTCCCCCCTGGCAGATGGTTCCCGCTGGCGAGAGTATGCGGCGTAGTCAGGAGGACGTCCATGAAATCGAAGCTCTTTCTCATGATGGTTGTGGCCATGGGGGCAGTGCTGCTGTGGCTGAACGCTGCCGCTCAGCCCGCGATCGTCGCTACGATACCCGTGGGCAACAACCCTTCCGGCGTGGCTGTTGACCCTTCCGCGAACCGTGTCTACGTCGCCAACGGCGGGAGCAACAACGTATCGGTGATTGACGGGGCTACGAACTCGGTGATAGCCACCGTGCCCGTGGGGACGGGGCCCGACGGCCTTGATGCCGCGGCCACAGCCGGCCGTGTCTACGTGGCCAACCTTGGCACCAACGACGTCTCTGCTATCGACACGACCACTAATACGGTGATGGCCACGGTGCCTGTAGGAGCGCAACCCAGGGGTGTGGCCATCAACTCCGGCGCCGCTCGCATCTACGTGACCAACTCAGGAAGCGATGACGTCTCCGCCATCGACGGGAACATCAACGCGGTGGTGGCCACGATACCCGTAGGGGACGCCCCGGTTGGCGTGGCTGTCAACCCCGCCACCAACCGCGTCTACGTGGCGAACGCAGTGGACGGCACCGTGTCGGTCATCGACGGGGCGACGGACGACGTGGTGGAGACCGTTCCCGTGGGTGAGCAGCCCGAGGGCGTAGCGGTGAACCGCGCCCTTAACCGGGTATACGTGGCCAACAACTTGGACGACACCCTGTCGGTCATCGATGGGGCGACGAACGGTGTGGTGGAGACGGTTTCCGTTGGTCTTGGACCCCAGGGTGTGGCCGCCAGCCCCGCCAACAACCGCGTGTACGTAGCGAACGAGTATAGCGACACCGTGTCGGTCATCGACGGGGTCACCAACACTGTCGTCGACATCGTAGACGTTGGGCTTGGGCCCCGGGGTGTGGACGTGGAGCATGTCACCTACCGGGTCTATGTCACGAATGGTGGCGACGGCACGGTCTCGGTGATGGAGGACTTGCCCGAAGCGCCGGAGCCGGAGCCGGAGCCTGCGCCGGGGGACACGGAGAACGTTCCCCTCCAGGGAGGCGTCTGCAACCCGGTCGCCACGACGTACCCCGACAACACGCCCATCGGCACGATTGCAGACGCCGTGGCCCCGCCGGGGATGCTGGAGTCGCTCTGGGAGTTTGAGGGTGGCATCTGGCAGGGGTGGTCGGCGGCATTTCCGGAGGCGAGCGACCTGACGGAGAAGGACTTTCTGGACGTGGTGTTCGTCTGCGTGGGCGGCTCAGGGCCGGGCGCGGCCACGTTCACGCGGCCGGTGCCCTAGCGGGAAGCGAGAATAGCGGCGCCGCTGGCGGAGATCACGCTGGCCGTGCCGCCGACGCTGAGCTGCTGGAAGTGGTACTGGAAGCGAGCCGCCAGCTCGTCGCGGATGGGGCGGCGGGCCTCCTCGGGCAGGTCCCATAGCTGGCGCTTGAAGGGCCCCAGCGCCTTCTTGCGCGTCTTGTAGATGAACTGCGCCTCGGTCTGGCCGTCCTTCCACTCGTCGCGGCAGGTCTCCTTCAGATAAGAGTAGATCTCCTGACGGAGCCCGTCGGGCAGGTGGGGGCTATCGTAGATCAGGTTCTGAAAGGCCGTGGCCAGGTGGATCTCGGCCGTGCTGGTCTCCGGAAAGCGGTGGAACATCTCCTCCGGCAGAGTGGAAGCGCCGTGCTGGACGGCCCCCGCCATGCCGTAGCCCCGCGCCAGCCGCGACAGCTTCTCCAACGTCTCGAGGTCGATAGCCACCTGAGCGACAGAGCCGTCGGGCAGCACCACGCCGCCGTGGCTGGATCCGGTCTGGACGCTGATCTTGCTGGGGCCCTTGACGCCGGCGCCCCGTAGCTCCTCGGCCAGCCCGGCCACGAAGGCGCGCAGCTCATCGGCCGTCGTGTTCCGGCCCCCCACCTCCCCGATCTCGACGCCGACCGAGATGGTGACCCCGGGAGGCTCCAGGGAGCGGATGAGCCGCAAGAATGCGGACGAGAGCTGGTAGTTGAGACGCTGCTGCTCCCGCAGGCTTGGCTGGCTCAGGTCCACCACCGTGGAGCTGTCGATATCGATGTTCAGGAAGTCGGCGCCGATGGCCTCCGCCACCAGCTCGCGCAGCGCCTCCAGCTCCTTATCCGCGTTTTCGTGGAAGCGGGCGCTATCTACCTGGAAGTGGTCGCCCTGAAGAAACAGGGGTCCCTGGAAGCCTTCCTTGATCGCCGCCGCCCGGATACAGGTGGCGTACTCGGCTGGGCGGATGCCTGTGTAGCCGATCTCAGAGCGGGCGATCTCGAATATGATGGCTCGCACGCCGAGCTGCGCCGCCGCCTGGAAGGCCGCTCGCGCCGAGTCGTAGGTCATGGCCCGCAGGTTGAGGGCGGGGACGGTGAAGCCGGAGACCCGGCCCGCCGCCATCGCCTCGTACAGGGCCTGGGTGGATGCCGGCACGATGCCGAGGGCCAGCGCCGCCTTCTCGATGGCCTGTCGGGCGGCCGAGCGCACCGCTTCCTCTTCGGCGAACACGGCAGCATGGGCCAGGTTGTCGATGGTGCCCTGGCGCAAGCGCTGGGCGTCGAGTACCCTGGCGCCGTTCCGGCTGTCCAGGTCCAGGATGCCACTGAGGCCCTGATGTAGTTCCTGCATGGATGCGTATTGGCTCATGGCCCAGCCCTCAGTGTGTCAGGCGGTGCGCCAGCTCCAGGAGAGAGCGGTCCACCTGCCTGTGCTCGTTCCAGGTTCGTTCCAGGGGCGTGAAACAGACGCGGCCGCCCATCTCACCCACCATGCAATTGCCATGGCCCTCCAGCAGGGCATCCACGGCGCCGGAGCCGAGCTTGCTGCCCAGTACCCTGTCGCGGGCGGTGGGAGAGCCGCCCCGCTGAATGTGGCCGAGGACGCACACCCGGTACTCGGCGCGCAGGCGCATCCAAACTTGCTGGGCTACGCCGAAGGCGCCGCCGGGGAAGCCGCCCTCAGCAACGACGACGATGCTGCTGCGCCGCCCGTGCTCGATGCCCAATTGGAGACGTTCGCAGAGGACTTCGATGTCCGTGGGGTCTTCCGGCAGCAGGACGTCGTCGGCGCCACCGGCGACCCCGACCTCGAGGGCGATGGCACCGCAGGTGTGACCCATGACCTCGACGAAGAAGAGCCGCTCGAAGGACTCTGCCGTGTCGCGCACGCGGTCTATGGCGTCCAGGGCGATGTTGACGGCGGTGTCGAAGCCGAGGGTGTAGTCGGTGCCCACCAAGTCGTTGTCGATGGTGCAGGGGATGCCGATGACGCGGACACCGCACTCGCTGGCCAGGGCGCAAGCGCCCTGGAAGGAGCCGTCGCCGCCCAGCACCACGAGGGCGTCGATTTGTCGTTCGCGCAGGCTCTCCGCCGCTCGGGCGCGTCCCTCCGGCGTCAGGAACTCCTCGCAGCGGGAAGTGCCCAGGATGGTACCGCCGCGCTGGATGATGTTCCCCACCGCTCTCCGCCCCAGCGGCTCTTCCAGCCCCTGGAGAAGCCCCTGATAGCCCTGCCGGAAACCTATCACCTCGATGTCCCGGCCCGAGGCGGTGCGGACAATGGCGCGGATACAGGCGTTCATGCCCGGGGCATCGCCGCCGCTGCTTAGCACGCCGATCTTCTTGAGCCCGTTGTTCATTGCTTCCATTGCCTAGTTCCTGTCCCTACACCAGGCCTGGCGACTCGACGAGCCGTCTTCGTGCGAGTAGCGCCCAGTGTCCGGTGGGCGCAGAACGCCCACCGGACTGATTTACCGCTTCACAGGGATTCTCGGCCTGCTCTTTCAGGTCGGGCATTAGGGGAAACTCCAATAGTCGTTCCTCAGGAGTACGGCGACAATCGTCTCTAACGGCACGTACCTCTTCTGAACGGCGGCTGTCCGGCCGATATACCTATGAACTCACCGAGGCCGCGAGCGTCGCGACGCTTCTCCTACAGGTCCAGAGACATGCGACCTAGCCGTGTGTTTGTCATCGTACCCTCGGTGCCGGCTGAGCTGGCCCCTCTCAAGGAGCTAGCCTTCAACCTCCGCTGGTGCTGGGACAACGCCACCATCGATCTCTTCCGGCGTCTGGATTCAGACCTTTGGGAGCAGACAAAGCACAACCCGGTGGCCATGCTTGGCCGGCTCTCGCAGGAGGTGCTGGACGCTGCCGCCAGCGACGAGAGCTTCCTGGCCCACCTCGACCACGTCTATCGCCGCCACTGCGAGTACATGGAGCGTAACCAGCGCTCCAACGGCCTCTGCGTAGCCTACTTCTCGGCCGAGTACGGGCTCACCGACTGCCTGCGTATCTATGCGGGTGGTCTCGGGATGCTCGCCGGCGACATCCTCAAGTCCGCCAGCGACCTTAACGTCGGCCTGGTGGGAGTGGGCATGCTCTACCAGGAAGGGTACGTGAGGCAGTACCTCAACCCGGAGGGATGGCAGCAGGAGCTATACGAGGAGAACGATTTCCACAGCCTGCCCATTCAGTTGGAGCGGGGTCCAGACGGCTCGCCTCTGCTGGTGAGCCTACCGCTGGCCGGCAATGAGGTGCTGACGCAGGTCTGGCGAGTGCAGGTAGGGCGCACACCCCTTTACCTGCTGGACGCCAACATATCTCAGAACTCGCCTGCCCAGCGGATCATCTCCGGCCGGCTCTACGCAGCGGAGCCACGCGTGCGCCTTCAGCAGGAGGCGCTCCTGGCCATCGGCGGCATGCGGGCCCTGGAGGCGCTCGACGTCGCGCCGACCGTCTTCCACATGAACGAGGGCCACTCCGCCCTCCTGGTGCTGGAACGCATCCGCCGGCTCATGCGCGAGGCTGAGGTGGACTTCGAGACGGCAAAGGAGGCGGTGCTGGCTAGCACGGTCTTCACCACCCACACCTGCGTCTCCGCCGCCATCGAGGAGTATCCGCCGGCCCTGGTGGAGGAGGTGCTGGGAGACTGGTATCGAGGGCTGGGCCTCACGGCGGATCAGATGATGGCGCTGGGGCGCTGCTCCTCGTCAAACGGAGAGGAGCCCTTCTCCCCGGCCCTCCTCGCTCTGAGGTTCTCGGCGAATCGCAACGGCGTCTCCCGACTGCATGGCGAAGTCTCGCGCCGCCTCTGGCAGAGGGTCTGGCCATCCGTTCCGCCGGAGCTGGTCCCCATTATCGCCATCACCAACGGCGTGCATCTGCGGTCCTGGGCTTCTCACGACATGGTGGAGCTCTTCGATCGCTACCTGGGGCCGGCCTGGGCGGAGCACGACTCAGACGCCGGCGTTTGGCACGGGGTTCAGCGCATCCCCGCCGAGGAGCTGTGGCGGACCCACGAGCGTCGACGGGAACGGCTGGTGGCCTTCGCCCGGTGCCGGCTGCGAGCCCAACTGGAGGCGCGGGGCGCTTCCCCCTCTGACGCCGCCCTGGCCGACGAGGTTCTGGACCCGCGGGCCCTGACCATCGGCTTTGCGCGCCGGTTCGCCGCCTACAAGCGGGGCGCGCTCATCTTCCATGACCCGGATCGCCTGGAGGCCATCCTTGGCGACCGGGATCGCCCTGTCCAGCTCATCATGGCCGGCAAGGCCCATCCCCAGGATGGAGAGGGGAAGGCCGTCATCCGGGCTGTCGTCCATCATGGGCGTAGCGAGAGGTTCCGCCGGCGTGTGGTCTTCTTGGAGGACTACGACATGGAGGTGGCTCGCTACCTTGTTCAGGGGGCGGATGTCTGGCTCAACACCCCTCGGCGACCGCTGGAGGCCAGCGGCACCAGCGGCATGAAGGCCTCTGCCAACGGCGCCCTCAACCTGAGCGTCATCGACGGCTGGTGGGCTGAGGCCTACGATCCCAACGTGGGGTGGGCCATCGGCAGAGGCGAAGAATACGACGATCCCGGGCTCCAGGACCGGCTGGAGGCCAGCACCCTCTACGATGTCCTGGAACACGAAATCGTACCCCTCTTCTACGATCGCGGGCCCGATGGACTTCCGCGGCGGTGGATCTCCCGCATGAAGAACGCCATGGAAGCTATCTGCCCCCGCTTCAATACGACACGTCTGGTGCAGGATTACGTACGGGAGCTGTACGTCCCGGCCGCCGGACACTGGTCGGAGCTGACCAGCCGGGGCCTGGCTGGCGCTGCTGAGCTCGTCGAGTGGAAGCGGAAGGTAGCCCGTGCCTGGAGCGGCGTGCAGGTGCATGGCCACCAGATTCTGGACGAGGCTCTCTCGGGAAGGCCTGCCAAGGTAGAGATCCGGGTGCGCCTGGGCAGCCTGAGGCCGGAAGACGTAGAGATGATGCTCCTCTTCGGCCGGGTGAACTCAGTCGGGGACATCGTGACCCCGAAAGCTATCCCCGCCGCCTGGTGCGCGCGCAACGGCTCCAATGAGCATCGCTACGAGGCCACGATACCGTCCGGCGACAGCGGTAGCTATGGCTTCATCGTGCGCGTGATGCCCTGTCACCCGCTCCTGGCCGACCCCTATGACCTCGGGCTCGTCGCCTGGGGCTAACCAGGGTCGCGGCCTCCCTCAACCTCGTCGGGCTTTCAAAAAGACGAAGGCCGGGCTTCTCCGCCGAAGGCGGATGCGCAAGCCCGGCACCATCGCTCCGCCAGCCTGAAGGCTGGCCTTCTTGATCATGGAAGGCGCTGAACCTCCTCTCCGATTGACGTTCTGACAGCGCTGGACTACCGTACCGCTGAACATCAAGAGCAGTGCCCCCTGGCGGTCTCGGTTTCGACCTGCGCCGGGGGCGTGACCGACGGGAGGGGGAAATGAGCGACGCCAAGGCCATGCGCACGGAGCGAGACTCCATGGGCCCCGTGCAGGTGCCCCGCGATGCCTACTACGGGGCATCGACGATGCGGGCGGTCCGCAACTTCCCCATCAGCGGGCTGAGGTTTCACCGGCGGTTCATCGCCGCCCTGGGGCTCATCAAACGCTGCGCCGCCGAGGTCAACGCCGAGCTGGGCCTTCTGGAGCCCCGCCTGGCCGAGGCCATCGCCCGCGCGGCGACCGAGGTGGCGGAAGGCCGGCTGGACGACCAGTTCGTGGTCGATGTCTTCCAGACCGGCTCGGGGACGTCGACCAACATGAACGCCAACGAGGTCATCGCCAATCGAGCGGCAGAGCTGCTGGGAGGCCGCCGCGGCTCGAAGCTCGTGCACCCCAACGATCACGTCAACCTCTGCCAGTCCTCCAACGATGTCATCCCCACGGCCACGCACCTGGCGGCGATGCTGGCCATACGGGACGAGCTGGTGCCGGCCCTGAAGACGTTATGCGCCTCGCTGGCGGCCAAGGCCGAGGAGTTCATGTCCGTGATCAAGACGGGCCGCACCCACCTCCAGGATGCGACGCCCATCCGCTTGGGCCAGGAGTTCCAGGGCTACGCCGGCCAGGTCGAGCGGGCCCTGCGCCGCATTGAGAGGGCGGCGGCGGATTTGCAGGAGGTGGCGCTGGGCGGCACGGCGGTTGGCACCGGCGTGAACGCCCACCCTCAGTTCGCGGCGCGGGTCTGCGAACGCCTCTCGGCGGCGACGGGGCTGTCCGTCCGCGAGACCGGCAACCACTTCCAGGCCCAGAGCAACCTGGATGCCGTGGTGGCCTGTAGCGGCGCGCTGCGGGCGGCCGCCGTCGCGCTGTTCAAGGTCGCCAACGACATTAGCTGGCTGGGCTCCGGCCCTCGCGCCGGGCTCGGCGAGCTCGCCCTCCCCGAGGTGCAGCCGGGCAGCTCCATCATGCCGGGCAAGGTGAACCCTGTCATCCCGGAGGCCCTCATCCAGGTCTGCGCCCAGGTCATCGGCAATGACGCCACCATCGCCCTGGCCGGCCACCGGAGCTTCTTCGAGCTGAACACGATGATGCCGGTCGCCGCCTACAACCTGCTCCAGGCTATCGAGCTGCTGGCGGCGGCGTCGCGCAACTTCGCAGAGCGTTGCGTGGATGGCCTGAAGGCCACCGAACGGGGGCCGGAGCTGGTCGAGAGGGGACTCGCCATGGCCACCGGGCTGGCGAGCCTCATCGGCTACGACGCTGCCGCCGAGGTGGCGAAGGAGGCGGCGCGCAGCGGCCGCACCATCCGTGAGGTGGCCCGTGAGCGCACGAAGCTGTCGGAGGACGACCTGCGGCGCGCCCTGGATCCCGCCTCGATGACCGAGCCCGGGCTGCCGGAGCGCGAGGGATAGCGAAGAGGAGGTCTGCTAGGCGCCGTCGCTCAGGACTTGCGCAGCCCTTCCTGGCGCATCCACTCGGCGGTCAGGCGCACGCCCTCTTCCATCGAGACCTGGGACTGCCAGCCCAGGTCGCGACGGGCCTTGCTGACATCGAAGCGCTGGTCCTGGCTCATCAGGAAGACGGACGTGCGGCTCAGCGACGGCGCTTCCCTGGCTCGAATGAGGCGGGCCCAGCCCTCTGAGAGGTTTCCCAGGGCCGAGGCGAGGGTGTAGGGCACCGTGAAGCGCGGCCGGCGAATGTCCAGCTCGTGGCAGATGGCCCCCAGGAACTCCCGGAGGCGGAACTCAGGGTCGGGCCCCAGGGTGTAGATCTGGCCCACGGCCTTCTCGCTGGTGCCGGCGAGCATCGCTCCCTCGGCCGCGTCCGTGACGTAGAGGAATGGCACGAAGGGGTCATGGCTGCCCACCCAGGCGGCCGTGGGGCCGCGCAGGTAGTGGATGATGCGGGGGAAGAAGGTGTGGTCGCCGGGCCCGTAGATGGAGACGGGCCGGATGATCGTCACGCCCAGCCGGCCCTCGCGCTGGTAGCGGAGGGCCTCCGCCTCGGCTAGGATCTTGGCGCGTCCGTAGAAGCCCCAGGGGTTGTCCGGCCCGGCGTAGGGGGAGGTTTCGTCCATAGGCGGCGCGCCGCGCGCCATGCGGGGGTAGACGGCGGTGCTGCTGAAGAGGAGGAAGCGCCCGACACCGGCCTCGGCGGCGGCCTGGAGCATGTTTTGGGTGCCCCGCACGGTGACGGCCTCGAACTGGGGCCACGTGCCCCAGTCGCTGACCCTGGCCGCGGCGTGGATGACGGCTTCGGCGCCCTGGGCAGCGGCGCGCAGGGGCTTGACGTCCGTGATGTCGCCAAAGGTGACATCAACGTCCCCGGCGCGGCGGATGCGGGCGGCGTCGGCCTCATCCAGGGCGAGGCCGCGTACCTTGTGCCCTGCGGCCAGGAGCTTCTTCAGAAGATAACCGCCGATGAAGCCGCCAGCGCCCGTGACCAGTACCTTCATGATAGGATCACCTGCCTTTGCACCGAGGGGCTCATTCGAGCCACGCTGTGCGCTATTAGACCACAAGGTGCGAAGGCCCGGCAACCGGGGGGCCGCGGGCACCGACAGGTGCGGGTGTGACCGGCGCTATGCACGAACTCCGTGAGCAGGGCTCGCGGCGTGCCAGAGGAGCCGGCTATCACCCCTCAGAGGACAGGAAGTCAGATACGACCTCGATGAACTGGTCGAGCTGGTCGTGGTGGACCCAGTGGCCTGCGCCCTCGATGAGGACCGAACGGTAGTTGTGGAAGGCGCTGGCGCGGTCGTCTGCCTCCGGGTCGCCGGTCCAGCTCTCGGCGCCGCGGATGAGGAGGACCGGACAGCGGATCTGGTTCCAGATGACGCGGGCGTCCTCGATGTTGAACTCGTAGGGAGAGCGGGTGCGGACGTAGTTGTCGAACTTCCAGGAGTACGTCCCGTCCTCGTTCCGTCGCGTGCCGTGGAGCGCCAGGTGGCGGGCCAGTTCCGGTGTCAGGCGCGGGTTCGCCTCCTGCATCCGCCGTACGGCATCTTCCAGAGTGGCGTACTGCCTGGGCTGGCGCTGCTCGATCTCGTGCATGTGCGAAACCCACTCGCGCATGCGGCGGTGCGCGGGCCGTCGCTCCAGCACCCGAGGCCCCAGACCTTCGACAGAGACGACCTTCTGAACGCGCTCCGGGCAGACCCCGGTGAACTGGAGGGCCACGGCGCCTCCCAGTGAATGACCGACCAGCGTCAGCTTCTCATAGGCGAGGGCCCCAATGAGGGCGCACGTGTCCAGCACGAACTCCGGGAGGCTGTACTGGCCGCCGATGGCCCACTCGCTGTCGCCGTGGCCGCGCAGGTCTGGGGCGTAGATCGTGTAGCGGTCGGCAAGGCGGCGGGCGACGTCGTCCCAGTTGCGGGCGTGGTCGCGGTTGCCGTGGATGAGAAGCAGGGGCGGTTTCGAATCGTTCTTGCCCCAGACCACATAGTGCAGCTTGAGTCGCTGCGAGTTGTAGTAGCGGGACTCAGGTTCCATGCCGCCGAGTATAGGGGATGGGACGTGCGCCCACAAGCGCCGCCCGTCGTGGCGGCGAGTGGCTGCTGTCAGGAGTTCATGCCCAACCCACAAGTCCCCAATCGCTATGCCTACGCCGCGACACCCCGTTGCGTTAGACTGGCGGGCGCCGGAGCGAAGGCTGTTGCCGTCGCCGTCGCGTCGGCGGCACTTGAGACAGCACGGGCCGGAAAGGTCTCGGCGCAGGAGGCGGGGGCACGCGTGGGTGGGGCAGGCCAGCCACGCGTGGTATAGTCACGGGCTGGAGCCGATGGGGTGCAGGGGTTGGGGCGTACGCACTTGAGTGGTGGGGGCGGATTCTGGGCCGGGAAAGGTCTGTTGGAGGCTGAGGCTGGAGGTTGCGATGAATGAGGCCGAGGTTAGGAAGAAGGTGAACGCGTGGCTGGTCGATCAGGACTATAAGTTCCTCGCTCGAGAGTTCGGGATCGAGGGTGGCAGGCTTGACTTTCTTGCCGCTCGCTGGTTGGAGCGGGAGTATGAGATTGAGGTCGTGGGAGTGGAGTGCAAGGGGGAGACACATGCGGGCGAGGTGTGGAGAATAGCGAACGAGCAACTTGGGCGATACGCTCGGTGTGTTCCGAAGCTCTACTTCGCGTGTTCCGTGGCAAACGCTCATCAGCGCGAGGAGTTTGCCGTCCTTTGCCGCGCCGCAGGAGTCGGGTTCATTGGCGTTGGGTCGGCCGGAGCTGACGTGAAGGACCCTCCCCGGGATATCGGTTCTCGGCTCGATTGGGTGAGATACATGGAGGAGGTGCGCTCTCGGGTGGCGCTATTTCTGACGTTCGAAGACGTGTTCGGGGCTGACCAAAGGCGAGGCCAGGATTGGTGCTGGACGAACGAGCCGACCGATAGAGCTCAGTGGAGCGCGTTTGTCGACCGAGCCGAAGGGCGCTGCTATTTCGGGGTCAACGTGGAGAATTCGAAGCGGATGCTTCGTGAGTTGGACCTTTCTGAGATCGCGAAGGTGCTGGGTGCGTTGCCGCGGGAGACGAAATGCCAAGTGTGGCGACACGTGTACTTCGGCCTAGGGAGGCGCGTGAGCATGCCGCTCCTGATGGGTACCGCGAGCATGTTGGCAGTCGGTGAGTTAGAGCACCTGAGGAGGGTGTCTAGCAAGCAGACGGTGGGTTTGTGGGTCGGATTGCCCCTGTGGCATTGTGGTGATGCCTGGGCGCGGGCGTTGCACGGTGGGCGGATTTGCGAGGCTAGAGATGCGCTGAAGCCGCTATACCTGTGCATGACCGGGTGAGTAGGCGAGCACCCGAGTGGTGAGCTTACGGATGGCGGATGGCACGGTAGCCGGTCTAGAGGCTTTCGGGCCGGGTGGCTTGTGCGGGCTAGGGTGCTGGACCGCACGAGAGGAGGGACGGTGATGGCCCAAGAGGTGAGGGAATACAAGGACTCTAAGGAGTTTGAGAAGGACCGGGGCGATTGGTTGAGGAAAGGGTGGCGAATCGTAGGCGTGACGGACGTTCCTCAGCGTGCTGGGGTGGCGAGATTCGCAGCTCTTGGCCTGGGAGCATTGGTGATCAAGCCGAAGTCGCGTGTCTGGGTCGTGTACGAGCTAACGACGCCTCCCGATTTCGGTCGAATTCACTGGTCGTGTGGTCACGAGTCTCCGGCGAGGGACTGGCCGGGGCTCGGAGAGCCTTGGCCCATCGTTGGGGGCTATGCGGCCAGGAAAGTGGACGTGCCCGATAGAGTGTGCCCGGACTGCGCGGGGAAATAGTAGGTTGGCTCGGGGATGGCGAGTCACTGGATCAGCGCTGAGGCCGGGATGTTTGGAAGGCAGGAGCTCCACAGCCTGTGGGCTGGACTGAGCCTCCGGTGAGCCGCAAGCGCTCGCTCAGTTGCGGTGGAAGCGGCGTAGCGCTCGAGCATACGGCGGGTACGCCAGCCCGTAGTGCGCATGAGGTCTGTCTCATTCCCACCTTGGGCTAGCCAGACATGCGCGAGGGTGTGGCGCAGCACGCTCACCGGCCGCTTCCGCTCCCCCGGCTTTTCACGGCGGCGCTGAGCTATTGCCTTTCAAGGGATGTAGAGTATACTACTAGGTAGTAGATACTAAGGCTGGTGAGTAGCTATGTGGTTCATGCACGACGAGTTTGGCTGGGGCTGGATGGCCTTCGGCATGGTGTGGATGGTCATCTTCTGGGGCGGCATCATCGCTCTGGCGGTGTGGGCGGTGTCGCGCCTGACCGGCGATCGCGAGAAGGGCGGGGACCAGCGGCGGCTGGAAGGGCCGTCCCCGCTGGACATCGCCAAGGAGCGCTACGCCCGCGGTGAGATCACCCGGGAGCAGTTCGAGCAGCTCCGGCACGACCTGGGTTAGGCCATGTCGGAGAACGACAGCCTGGCGGCGACCCGGCGCGAGCAGAAGACCTATGACCGCCACTCCCGCTGGTACGACCTCACTCAGTGGCCCATGGAGGCTCTTGGCCTCGGCCGGCTGCGCCAGCGGCTGTGGGACCAGGTGCAGGGCGGGCGCGTCCTCGAGGTCGGCGTCGGCACGGGCCGCAACCTGCCGTACTACCCGGCCCAGTCGAGGGTGGTTGCCATCGACCTCAGTCCCGGCATGTTGCGCCGGGCTGTCAAACGGGCCGAGCGCCTGGGTCGCCAGGTCGACTTCATCCTCGCTGACGCCCAGCGCCTTCCCTTCCGCGAGGGCTCCTTCGACACCATCACCGCCACCTGCGTCTTCTGCTCCGTGCCCGACCCTGTGCAGGGCCTGAGGGAGCTGCGCCGCGTGTCCCGGCGCGAGGGCTCGACGCTTCTCCTGGAGCACGTCCGCGCCAGGAACCCGTTCCTGGGCAAGGTGATGGACTGGATGAACCCCGTTGCCGTGCGCATGAGTGGGGCGAACATCAACCGGCGGACGGTGGAGAACGTCAAGCTCGCTGGACTCGCCGTCGAGCGCGAGGACTCCTTCATGATGAGCATCGTGAAGATGCTGCGCGCCAGGCCGGTCGAAGGGTAGGACGCCTGCGCCTAGCGGTGCACGCAGCGGCGGACCACCTCTATCAGCTCGCGGATCATCTGCTCGCCTTGCTGCTCCCGGATGGCATCCGCCACGCAGCCTTCGACGTGGTCCTGGAGGAGGAGGAGAGAGACCTCGTCGGCGGCGTGGGAGAGGGCCGTGAGCTGCTGGATAATGTCGGGGCAGTAGCGGTCCGCCTCGATCATCCTCTGGATACCCCGGGCCTGGCCCTCTATCTTCCGCATTCTCTGAAGAAGGACGTCTTTGTCTTTGCTGTAGCGGTACTGGTGTGACGTGGCATGCGCGTGCCCCGTGGCCCTTGCCATCGCTATACCTCCCGATTTTGCTCGATGGGCTTGCGCCCTCATACTACTGCCCAGTACACCATTACCACAAGTCATCTGGTCCTGCGGGGAGGGGCCTTGTTGTCACATGCCATCGCAGCTTGTACAGTCTCCGCGTGACGACCCGTTGAGGGACCCCCTCGACCGGTACCGGCACGTGTCTAGCGTTAACGGGGCCCTCGACGTGAAGGGGCGAGGTGAGAGGATGTCAGAGCGCGTTCAAGCCGCCGTGATGACCGCGCCGGGGGTCATCGAGGTGCAGGAGTTCCCCTACCCGAAGGTGCAGCCCGGCGCCATGCTGATGAAGATAGAGATGTCCGGCGTCTGCGGTACCGACAAGCACACCTATCGTGGTGAGAACAGGCAGTACGCGGGCACTGAGGCCGAGCGTCAGACGCCCTTCCCCATCATCCCGGGACACGAGAACGTGGGCGTCGTCGCCGAGTTGAGCAGGGAAGCCCGGAGGGGCCTGGAGTTCTATGGCCGGGAGCTCAAAGAGGGCGACCGCGTCGTCATGTGCCCGGACATTGTGTGCGGCCGTTGCTGGTACTGCCGCCACGCTCACGGCTACCCCTGGTGCGACAATGTCCGGGGCTACGGCAACGCCTTCTCCACAAGCGAGCCGCCCTCCCTCTTCGGCGGCTGGGCGGAGTACATGTATATCCTGCCTGAGGTTTTCGTCTACAAGGTGCCCGAGGGCGTCCCGCCGGAGGTGGCCGTCCTGACGGAGCCCTTCGCCGTCACCTTCGCCCTGGACGAGGCCGCCCAGGCCGGTGGCCTGCCTGGAGGTGGCGTCGGCGCTGGCGATACGGTGGTCATCCAGGGTGTTGGGCCTCTGGGCCTCTGCTGCCTGATCAAGGCCCGCATCCTGGCTGTGGGCGAGATCGTGGCCGTTGACCTCTCAGAGTTCAGGCTGGACATGGCCCGCGAGTTCTCGGCGGACCACACCCTCGACGTCCTCCGCACGACGCGGGAAGAGCGCATCGCCCGCGTCCGCGACCTGACCGAGGGGCGGGGGGCCGACATGGTGGTGGGCTGCACCGGCGTCCCTGAGAGCCTGACCGAGGGGCTGGAGATGCTGCGCAAGGGCGGCACCTACCTGGAGCTGGGCAACTTCGTCGACACCGGCGCCATCGAGGTGAACGTCCATCGCCACATCGTCGCCCGGAACGCGCGCATCATCGGCCTCACCAACCACCCCTACACCAAGTATGAGGCCACGCTTCGCCTCTTCCAGCAGTACGGCCGCCAGTTCCCTTTTGAGAGGATCATTACCCACTGCTATCCGCTGGCGCAGGCTGAGGCCGCCCTCCTCAAGTCCATGGAGCCCGACAGCATGAAGGTCGTCATCCAGCCGTAGCGGCCGGGCTCGTGGGGGTGGCGGCAGGGCTACTGTCAGGGGCCGGAGCGGGTCGTCCACGAGAATCCGCGCTCGAGCGCCCTTAGGCGGGCTGTTACGATGGCGAAGTCGGAGGAGGTGAGGTATGCAGCACCTCAGCTATGATCCGGGCGATGCCTGGTTCGAGATCGATGGCTGGCGGGTGGGCCTCCAGGTCATCACGTTCGAGAACGTCTACGGTCTGGACCCGGAGGCCGTGACGGTCGCTCGCCAGGGGGGACGGACCACCGTCACCTGCGGTCAACTGACCTGGGCGGGTGGGCGTGAGCGGTGCAAGGGCTCGGCCAGCATCGAGGCCGTGTCGACGAATGACGGACTTGAGGTCGTCGCCTCGGCGCGTCACCAGAAGAAGATCCGCTGCCTGAAGCTCATGGTGGCAGGCCTGCCGCCCGGAGAGGTGACGGGCGCCTACTGGCAGAGGTCGCCCCTACCGAGGGATGGCCTTATCCTGGGCTATCCCTGGCCGTTGCACACTCCGCTTGTCTTTCTCACGCCACCCTCCGGCTCGCATCTCTACTTTGAGTCGCTGGATCATCGCGTTCGGGCGAAACGCTTCGCGATGTATGAGCGCGACGGCACTGTGACTGTGGAACTCATCTTCGAGGACGCGGCGCACGAGATGACCGGCGCGCTGACGACGCCTCCCTGGCGCGTCGGCCGCTGCGATGATCCGGCGGCGGTGGCTGCCCGCCATCTGGAGCACGTAGAGCAGGCCTACGGGCTGGAGCCCTGGGAGTCGCGCCGTGACGTGCCGGCGTGGGCGCGGGATATCGCCCTCGTTGCGGCGCTGCACGGCATGCACTGGAGTGGCTACGTCTTCAACACCTACGACCAGATGCTGGCGGCGCTGCGGTGGATCGCTGATCGCCTTGAGGGTCCGCGGGTGCTGGCGTACCTGCCGGGGTGGGAGGGGCGCTACTACTGGCAGTACGGCGACTACCGGCCCGAGCCGCTGCTGGGGGGCGAAGAGGGCTTCCGGCGTCTGGCGGACGGCGCTCGCGAGCTTGGTGTGAAGCTGATGCCCATGTTCGGCGCGAATTGCGCCAATAGCGGCCTGGAGAACTTCGAGCAGTGGGGGGCGTCATCGCTGCTCCGGTCGGCGGGCGGGCTCGTGTTCCAGGGGAACAAGCCGGACTGGGATGTCTCCCGCGCCCACGACCCGGGATGGCAGGCCTGGCTGAATCCGGGAGCGCCCGCCTGGCGCCACCGCCTCGTCGAACAGGTGTCACGGCTGGTTGAGCGCTACGACCTGCCGTCGGTCTTCTTTGATACGGACCACGTGTGGGTAAACGACCCCAATTACGCCGTCTACAAAGGTCTTCTGGCCGTGCGGGATAGCCTCAAGGCGCGGTTCCCGGAGCTTCTTGTCGCGGGGGAGGGCTGGTACGACGCGCTGGGCGCGGTGACGCCGGTATCGCAGCTCGGCGCGCCGGCCCAGTGGCCGGAACTCTTCTCCAAGTACTGCCGGACGTTCATGCACCTCTCGGCGGGTGACCCGAGCCGCGGGAGCTCAGGCGTGCACGAGATCGGCTTCCTCGACTTCCGTCTGGCGCCTGATGCGGAGTACTGGTGGCCGACGGTGACTGTGGTCGACGGCACGATCGCGCGGGCGCCGCATCGCGTCGAGGAGGTCATCGCCCAGGCGAGGCGCTACGCGGAGACGTACTTGCGCTGAGCCCCCGTCGGGTGGGCGCCGAGCCTGCCGACCGCGAGTGTGACGGGGCCCTATCCCTTGTCGATCCAGTAGTCGTACTTGAACTCGCCAAAGCCGTAGGCGGTCGGCGTGTAGCCCTTGATGTAGTCGTAGGCGCACCAGTAGCCGTAGGGCTCGTACAGAACCAGAGTGGGCCCGTGCCGCTTTAGAACCAGCCTCTGCGCGTCTTGTTCCAGCTTGATCCTCGCCTGAAGGTCGATAGTCCCATTGACCTGGTCAAGCATCGAGTCCACCTGGTCGTCATCGACGCCAAGGTAGTACTCGTTTGTTCGCGCCCAGCCGTGGCTGTGGTGCCAATTGATCTGGATGAAGTCTGACAGATAGCGCAGGTGTATGAATGCGGTCGACTCGAAGTTCCCGCCCATAAGGTCGGCGAGCCAGGTGCCCACCTCTCCCGGCTTGAGGTTGGCCGTGATGCCGGCATCGGCCAGGTTCGCCTTGATTATGGACGCAAGATCCGCGCAGTTGCTGTAGTTGCCGAAGCTGAGCACAAAGCTGAGATTCTCCTGACCGGCGGCGGACAGAAGCTGCTTCGCCTTCCCCACGTCCCGCTGGTAGGCCTGCGCCACTTCCTCCTTGGGCAACGCCGCGGCCCAGAGCGGCGGGACGGGACCAGCGAGCTCGGCATCGCCAAAGTAGAGCCTGTCGATCATGGCTTGGCGATCGAGCGCCAGGTCAATCGCTTCTCGGACGCGTTGATCCTTGAACGCCTCGACTTTTGTCGCGTTCAATTCGAACACGGTATAGATGCGGTCGAGGAAGGTCTGGGTGCTTGTGCCGCCGACGTTTGCTACGGTATCCGCCTTGAGCTTGTCGGTAGCCAGGTACACGTCAAGGTTGCCAGCGCGGAAGGCCGCCTGGATGGAGGCCTCATCGGGCAGCACCTTGATGTCAAACTCATCAATGTACGGGAAGTCGTGGTAGTAGGTGGGGTTGCGCACAAGTTCGAGCCCCTGGTTGCGCTCGTACGTCTTGACCATGTAGGGCCCGCTGCCGACGGCGTGAGTCTTAAGGTCGCCGAACTCGTCGACGGCTTCTATGGGTATGATCGCTGTCAGCGGGCTGCCGAGGTCCATCAACAGATAGCCATACGGCTTCTTGGTGAGAATGGTGAATGTGCGCGGGTCGGGCGCTTCGTATCTCTCCGTCCACTGGTCCCATGCGGTGTTGGCGCCCGGCATGCCCCTGTACCGGTCGATGCTCTTGACGATGTCCTCGGCGACGACCGGCCGTCCGTTGGCCGGAGGCAGATTCTGAAAGAGGGCATCGCCGCGGAGCTTGAAAATCCAATCCACTTCGGTGGGGGTCTCCCATGACTCCGCCAGGTCGCCGATGGTCTCGTCGGGTTTGTGCCAGTCGGTGGCGTGGACGACGTAGCTGTAGAGATATGGTGCGACAGAGACACCCTCCGTCGTGTTGGGATCGAGACTGAGAACGGGCGTCGTGACAGGGAGACGGATGGTACCGCCGCGCTTCGGCTCTCCCGTTACAGTCTTGGCAGCTTGGGGCGTTCCTTCCTTCTCTTTCTCCCCGCCGCCACAACCCGCCAGGACCAGCCCTGCGGCCCCCGTGGCCGCTAGAGCCCCTCCCAGAAAACTGCGCCGAGATAGCCTTGCTCTGCTCAACATCTGTCAAGCCCCTTTCCTGGCTGCCATTCGCGCGTTAGTGGACAGCCTTCCCGACCGCGCCGCCCACCAGCTAAAACATAGGCCATGGGCTTCCCTCTGGCAACATCATCCACTCGTGCGGTACATTGGTGGCACTGCGCCATCGCCTGGAGGTACCGACTTGCGCTACAGCGACCTAGCCGTTTCCAGCCCCGACGACCTCGTCTTCGGACGCGCCCCTAAACCCGTGTCCTGTGGCTTCGGCCTTACCATTGGCCAGGGGGCCGTCTTCCCCGAGGTCAACTTTACTTTGCCACCGCTCGCCCTGACCAGCGACGCCTGGCCTGAGGCGGTTCGCCACTATGAGGAGATGGTAGAGGCGATAGTGCGCCGTGCCCTCGCCCTCCGTCTGCCGGGTCTTGTCCTCGAACTGGAGCTCCTTCCCCCGATGACCGAGCGCCCGGAATGGGGAGCCCAGATCACCGCGCTGCTCTGCGAGGCTCTTCGGAAGGCCCACGACTCTGCCGGTCTGCCCTCCGCCCTGCGCGTCACCATCATTGACCTGCGCTATACCACCCGGCCGCCCCGCCTCCGCAAGGGCGAGCACTGGGAGGGCACCCGCGCCTCGTTCGAGCAGTGCGCTGACGCCGGCGCCCATATACTGTCGATTGAGTCAGAAGGGGGGAAAGAAGTTTCCGACGAGGCCCTTCTCAACGGTGACATACAAGGGATGATGTTCGCTTTGGGGGTGCTGGCATGCCGGGACATGGCCTGGCTCTGGGATCAGATCAGCGCTGTCTGTCGCGGTCGTGGTGGCGTGCTCCCCGGTGGCGACAGCGCCTGCGCCTTCGGCAATACGGCCATGCAGCTCGCCCACCAGCGCCTGCTACCGGAGACCTTCGCGGCGACGGTGCGTGCCATGACCGCCCCACGCAGCCTGGTGGCCTTCGAACACGGCGCCGTTGGCCCCTCCAAGGACTGCGCCTATGAGGGGCCCGTGCTCAAGGCCATCAGCGGCTGCCCCATCTCCATGGAGGGCAAGAGCGCTGCCTGTGCCCATTTCAGCCCCGTCGGCAACATCGCCGCCGCCTGCTGTGACCTCTGGAGCAACGAGTCTGTCCAGAACGTGCGTCTCTTGTCCGGCTTCGCCCCTGAGGTCTTCACCGAGATACTGGCCTACGACTGCCGCCTTATGAACGAGGCCCTGCGCCGGGGCGAGGAGCGCCGCCTGCAAGACCTCATGGTGGAATCTGACCGCTACACCAGTCCTCAGGCGCTCGTGCTCTCCCCCGAGGCCTCGCTGGCCATCGCCCGAGCCATCGTCGGCGAAGACAGTGACTGTGGGCGGACAGCGGCCGCTGCTCGCACCGCCGTCGAACTCATTCGCACTGCTGTGGATGAGGGCAAGCTGGCCCTGCCGGATGTGGAGATGCGCTGGCTGGGCCGGATCGAGCAGGGCCTGGCCCAGCTCCCCGGCAGCGAGGGCGCCCTGATCGAGCGTATGATGCCCACTTACGGCCACCTGTTTGACCCCGCTAGCTACGGCCTCTAGACTGGCTCCTGCGAGAGGAGGCGATCATGAGCTACCCCGACATCTTCATAGCGGATCAGGACCGGCTGATCTTGGGCGTCATCCGCAGCTTTGTGGAACAACAGATCATGCCAGTACGCCGGGAGATCGATGACGACAAGGATCACGTGATAGTGCGCCGAATACTGCAGGGCCTCTTCGGCCTCGGTCTGATGCGGGCGGGCCTGCCCCAAGAATACGGAGGATTGGGCACCGCTGGTACCGGCGCCAGCAGTGTCACTACTTGCCTGGTGCTGGAAGAGATATCGCGGGGCGACAGCGGCATCGCAGTGGCCGCCGGCGTGACTGCCTGGGCCCTCGGACCAGCCATTGTCGGCGGCAACGAGGCGGTCCTGAAGCTGGTGGGCGAGATGTTCAGCGGCAGTGAGCTCCGGCTTGGCTGCTTTGCCATGACCGAGCCTGCCAGCGGCTGCGACATCGAGAACCTGCCCGCCATGCAGGGCCGCACCATCCAGACCAGGGCCGTTCTCGACGGCGACGAGTGGGTGATCAACGGCACCAAGCGCTTCCCTAGCAACGCCGGCGTCGCCGATATCTACTGCGTCGTCTGCCAGACGGACCCCGACCTCGGTGAGGAGGGGATCGCCCTCATCTACGTGCCCTCGCCTTGGGAAGGGCTATCGTTCGGCAAGTTCGAGAATAAGGCCGGCATGCAGGCCGACCGCAACTGCGACATGTACTTCGACAACGTGCGCGTGCCGCGGCGGTACCGCGCTGCCGGCCCCGGCATTGATGCCCGACTCATGAAACGGAACCTGACAGGTGGCCGCGTGGCCAGCGCCGCAATGGCGGTGGGGAACTCTCAGGGTGCCTTCGAGTGCGTCCTCGAATACACCGGCTCCCGCGTCGTTGAAGGGCGTCCCATCCGTCAGCACTCGATGTGCGCGGGCATGCTAGCGGACATGGCTGTTGGGATTGAGACGGCGCGCGCGTACTACTTGCAGACCGCCTACATGCTGGACCGCCCCGAGGTCTACGGTGAACCCGCTTCCGACGCCATGCTTTCCCGGGCCAGCCTGGCCAAGGTCTATGCTTCTGACGTGGCCATCATGGTCACCAACAGAGCGATGGAACTGATGGGCTCCTACGGCTACGTGCGCGAGTTCGACGTTGAGAAGTACTGGCGCGACTGCAAGGAGATCCAGTTGTGGTTGGGCGGCGCCCAACTCGCTCGCCTCGACGTGGCTCGCGGCTACTACGAGCTGTAGCCCCCCGCGCGGTTCCCGTCAGGCCACTCGTCGCGGCTGCGGGAAGGGGATGTGTTCGGCGAAGGCCTGCCGGAAGTCCTCGCGCAGAACGAGGTCGACGTGCCTCATGCTGCGTGCCAGCCGTCGTGCCGCCTTCAGGCGGTCGGGGTATGTGAGCGCCAGCTTCGCCCCCAGGCCGGCGGTGTTCCCCACGGCATGAATGCGCCCTCGTAAGCTCTCCGGGACCACCCCCAGGGCCAACAGACTCTCGGCGCGGATGGAGCTGCCGAAGGCCCCGGCCACAAACACGCCCTCGATGGCTCCCGCCTGGAGCCCTGCTTCCTTCAGCAGTATCTCGATGCCAGCACGCATGGGCGCCTTGGCTAGCTGCACCTCTCGGATGTCGTGCTGTGTCAGCACGATGTCGCCACGCGGCCCGTTCTCGTACAGGAGGAAGCGCCGCCCGCCCTCGTCCTCCTTCAGCCGCTCCCGCAGACCGGAAGGAACGTCCGGCGGCACCTGCTCCGGCGCCACCAGGCGTCCTGAGGGCAAGAGCAGGCCCCAGCGCAGGAGCAGGGTCACCGCGTCCGCCAGCCCGGACCCGCACAGCCCCACGGGGTCCTCTCCCCCGATGGTATCGAGCTGCAACTGCCCGTCCTCCTCGTCCACCCGTTCCACTGCTCCTGGGAAGGCAGCCATCCCCGAGTGAATGTGTACTCCCTCGAATGCGGGCCCTGCCGCGCACGAGGCGCCGACCGCGGTGCTGTCTGAGCAAAGGACTATCTCGCCGTTGGTGCCCAAGTCCATGAACAGGGAGAGGCCTCGCCTGCGAGGCAGTTCGAGTGCCGCCACGCCCGCCACGATGTCCGAGCCCAGGTGCCCGCCAACGCCCGGCAGGAGCTGCACTTGACAGCCGCCGAACCTCCGAAAACCGAGCTCCCGGCCCAGGATGGGCGGCGACTCAGTGAACACGGGCTCATAGGGTGCTACACCGAGGGGCCAGGGGTCCACGCCCCGGAAAAGGTGCATCATCGTCATGTTGCCGACGGCGGTCATGGTGGAGACTGAGTCGGTGGGTATGTCGTGCTGGGAGCACAGAGCCAGCAGGTGCTTCTCGATGGCAGAGACAAGGCGCCTCTGCAGATGCCCAAGCTCCCGCTTGCCGCGTCGAGCGTACATGATGCGGGAGATGACGTCGGGGCCGAACGCCTGCTGAGGGTTGGCGAAGGAGGCGACCCCTACTTGCAGGGCCTGTCCCAGGTCCATCAGGTAGCACACGACCGTAGTCGTGCCGATATCGATGGCCGCGCCATAGCCCACCAGCCCAGGCCGTCGGACGGCAGGTATCTGCGCCTCCTCTGGTGCCACTGCCTCCGTCAGTATGCGGATCTTCTTGCGGCGAGCTCTGGGTGTCGTCTCGGGAATGAGTACGCGGCAGTCGCTGGCCGGATAGGCCTGGCAGGCCAGCCGCCACCCATCCTTCAACTCTCGTCGGGTGAGGAGGAACTGATCCTCCGCTGTGGGAGGAGGAGCGCCCTCCAGGAAACGGACACGGCACTCGCCGCACGTCCCTCGGCCACCGCACTCGGAGTCGATCGCCAGGCCCGCCTCCCGCACCGCGTCGAGAAAGGAATGGCCAGGCGTGGCCTCCATCTCCAGGCGGAGGCCCTGAAGGGCGATGCGTGCGGGCTTCAGCGCTCGAGGGTCAGGCATGCCCGAGAAACTGCCGGGCGAGGAGAGCGGCGGCCGCGGACGGATCCACGCTACTTATCCAGCCACATGTCATAGGTGAAGTTGACCATGGTTGGCTCAACCTCGGCGTACCCCTTCACGTAGTTCCAGCGAGCCGTGTAGGCGTAAGGCGCGAAGCAACTGACGAACGGCCCGTGGCGGTCGAGCACCATGCGCGTCACCTCCAGCACCAGCTTCTGCCGCTCGTCGATGTCTGGGGTCGCCAGGATCTTGTCGAGCAGGGCATCGAGCTCAGGCTCGGGCAGGTGTTGGGGCGCCGAGTCTCTGGTCCAGTTCCTGGTGTGGAAGAACTGGAGAACGTATTGCTCACTGGGGTAGGGTATTTGTTCGCGGCACATCAACTCGTAGTTCAGCGAACCGCGATCCGCATACCAGGTACCGGTTTCCACAGGGACCAGATTGATGGTGATACCAGCCTCGGCCATCTGATCCTTGATCATGGCGGCGAGATCGGCTGGCGAGCCAGAATAGAACTTCAGGCTCAGGGTGAGGTCAGTGGCGCCAGCAGCCTCCAGCAACTGGCGGGCCTTGGCGACATCGCGCTTGTAGCGCTCCCGCAGCTCTTCCTGGGGAAGCGACCAGAACTCTAGACCCCAGGAGACGGGGCCGCACACCTTGCCCTCACCGAAGGCCAGCTTGTCGATCATGGCGTCGCGGTCGATGGAGATGTCCAGGGCCTCGCGCACGCGTACGTCCTGGAGGGCGGGCTGGCTGAGCTCATTCATGAAATACTGGAAGATCGTCAGGCTGGGGTTGGTGGCGAGGACGATGTCCTTGCTCACACTGGCGACATCGTCGGCCTGAAGCTTGGTGGGCGCGGTGTAGACGTCCAACTGCTGCGCCCTGAAGGCAGCCCTCAGGCTGGAGTCGTCGGGGATTATGCGCCAGCTCATGCCGTCCAGGTAGGGGATCCCCTCCCTGTAATAGTTGGGGTTGCGCACCATATCCATGGTCTCGCCGCGGGACACACTCTCTACCTGGAAGGGGCCGGAGCCAAGGCCATGGGACTTGAGGTCGCCGAACTGGTCCACCGCTTCTTTGGGCACGATGGCGGTGCGCTGGCCGCCGAACTCGGCCATGGTGTAGGCATACGGGCCGTTGAGGCGCACCTCGACGGTGTAGGGGTCGGGCGCAGACTTGCTCGCTATGCCCGTCTTCCAGAAGGGAGTCGCCCCCGCCGTCATGGAAGCGATTCGATCGAAGCTGTAGAGTACGTCCTCGGCGGTGAGCTCGCGGCCGTTGACGGGCGGCAGGTCCTGGAAGCGGATGCCTGGGTGGAGCTTGAAGACGTAGGTGAGGTCGTCCGGGTGCTCCATGGACTCGGCATGATCGAAGATAATTGTTGGCGGCCCTTTGAGGTGATAGATCTCGTGGAGCAGGTAGCCATAGATATAGGGGGCGAAGGCGAGACCCAGAGTGACATCGCTGTGAGGGTCAATACTGAGAGCAGGGAAGGTGCTGCCCAGGTGCAGCACTCCGCCTCTCTTTGGCGCGGCTATGGTAGGGGTAGTGTTGGTCGAGGCCGTTTCCTTCTCGCCACCACAACGGAGGGCGGCAAGCCCCGCGGCACCAGCCGCTCCCGCCAGAAAGGTACGCCGTGATATGCGCCTCATGACATGAACCTCCCTCGGAAACGTACCTCGCGCGGGTCGGGGCCCGGCCGAGGGTGACCAGTACGCGCTTCTCGTCCTTGGGTTCAGCAATTACTAGATCAGAGCCTTTCCCATCTCACATGCCGCTTGGCTTGGGTTGGGTTTTGCGGCGCTATTTGAGGAAGCATTCTCAAGGGATTGCCCTCGTGTGGCAAGTCCAGCCTAGTCTACGGACAGCATTGGGTCAACGCCGCCTGCCCCATCGATGGCAGTCGGCGGGAGTATCGCATAGAATGAGAAGGGGGAAGGTTATCGGTGCTTGCATGCTGGGAGAGCGGTCATAGTGACAGCCGGCAAAGCGTCAAGCATGACTCCTCGAGACCGGCTGCTGGCTGCGTTCCGGCGGGAGCCGTGCGATAGCGTTCCCTTCGCGCCTCTTGTGGAGGGGTACTTCCAGGCCTCACTTCCCGATGGCCACCAGCGCCACGCAGCAGACATTCAGTTCGAGCTGGCCGGTCACATCCTTGTTCGCGCCCACGTGCTCCGGCTCAATACTCCTCTCTGGTTGGGCGCCTACGCCGTGAACCTTCCATCCGGCATTGAGCAGAAGCTGTACGGGGACAGCGGCGATATCATCCACCGCGTGGAGACCCCTGTGGGCAGCCTGACCTGGCGCCTGCGTTTCGCGCCGGAGAGCCCGTACATTCCCTGGGTTATTGAGAACCGTATTTGCACCGTGGAGGACGTCAAGACCTTCCAGTACCTGGTGGAGCACACCGAGTTTGAGCTGTGGACGGACTACTTCGAGGAGCAGGAGGAGTACGTGGGTGAACGGGGGCTGGTCACTGTCCTCGGGCCCTGCTCGCCGCTGCAACAGATGATCAATTTCGACATGGGGTTGGAGCGGGTCATCTACATGCTGGCCGATCACCCGGACGAGATGAATGAGATGCTGGACACTTTTTACGCCAAGCAGTTGGAGATGTGGAAGGCCATGGCGGAAGTGCCGGCGGACATCTGCTTCATCCACGATAACCTCTCCTCCACGACGACGTCGCGGGCCATGTACCGTCGCTACGACCGCGCGTACGTCAACGCCTATGCAGACGTACTGCACGCGGCAGGCAAGAAGCTCATTACTCACTGGTGCGGCAAGCTGACGGGGTTCGCGGAAGAGTTTGGCGAGGCGCGACACGACGGGATATCGGACGTCGCACCGCCACCGACAGGAGATACGGACATCGTGGAGGCGCGGAAGACGTGGGCGGCGCCTTTCATCATGATAGGGGGCATTGACCCGAACCTTTTCGCCAGCGGTACGACGGCGGAGATGGAGGGGTACGTAGAGGACCTGCTGAGCCGGATGGGGCCGGACCGGCGAGGGTTCATCCTGGGGAGCGGCGACGCCGTGCCCTACGGCACGCCGCCGGAGAATGTACGCGCGGCGGCAGCGGCGGCCGCCCGCTTCCCCGTGGAATAGGCAACGCTCGCCCAGGGCCCGGCCTTCCCTGATCACGCATCCGGCTAAGGACGCAAAGGAAGATGACGGGGTACGTTATCCGCCGTTTGGCTGCCCTGGTGCCGATCCTGATCGGTGTGTCCGTCGCCGTGTTCCTGCTTGTGCGAATAATGCCAGGGAATTTCGCCCAGTTGATGCTGGGCCCCAATGCCACGCCGGAACAGATACAGTCGCTGGAGCACGAGTATGGACTGGACAAGCCGGTTTTCGAGCAGTACGTGGATTGGATAAGCGGGGTTTCCCGCGGCGACCTGGGACGTTCATACCTTCAAGGCCGGGGGGTCGCCGAGGAGATCGTATCGCGCCTGCCGATAACCGGCCAATTGCTGATCATGACCATGGGGACGACGGCGATACTGGGCCTGGCAATCGGCGTGGTCTCGGCGATGAACCACCGCCGGCCGGCAGACAATCTCCTGCGAATGGTGAGCATCATCGGCATGTCTGTGCCCACATTCTGGGTCGCCACCCTGGTCATCCTGCTGCCGTCGCTTTTCTTCTCCTATGCGCCCCCCTTCAAGCACGTCGGCTTCTTCCAGAATCCGTGGGACAACCTGCGTCAGTACGGGCCGCCGGCGCTGGTCCTGGGGTTCGCGTCCGCTTGCGGGTTCGCCCGCATCGTTCGCGGCTCCGTCCTGGGGGTGCTGGGACAGGACTTCATGCGAACGGCGCGAGCGAAGGGCTTGAGCGAGCCGGTGGTGGTACGCAGGCATGCGCTGGGGAATGTCATGCTGCCGATAGTGACAATTCTTGGCCTAGAGGCGGCGACCCTTATGGGCGGGACCGTGATCATCGAGCAGGTGTTCGCGCTCAACGGCCTGGGGCGCCTCTTCTACGAATCTGTGACGATGCGGGACTATCCGGTGATCCAGGTGATGGCGCTGTATACGGCCGTCGTCTTTGTAGTGCTGTTCCTTATCATCGATCTAATGTATGCCTGGCTCGACCCGCGGGTTCGCTTGACGGGAGGCAGGAGTGCGTGAGGCGGAGCTGACGCTGGAGGGAGTGCCGGAAGCGCACCCCCACGGAGTGGGCTGGCGGACGCTCGCCCGACGGCGCATGATGGGTGTGGTGGGCGCAGCGATTCTGCTCTTCCTGGGGCTGGTGGCGGTGGTAGGCCCCTACCTGGTGCCCCATGACCCCTACTCGCAGGACGCTGACTCATTTGTGAGGCCCAACCTGGAGCACCCCTTCGGGACGGACAAGCTAGGGCGCGACGTTCTGGCGCGGGTTGTGTACGGCGCTCGGATATCGCTTGGGATCGGTTTTGCGGCGGTGTCGATCGGGGTGCTGGGCGGCAGTCTGCTCGGCGTCATCTCTGCTTACTTCGGCGGCGCAATAGACTATGTCTCGCAGCGCATCGTGGAGGTGATCCTGGCCTTCCCATTGCTCGTCCTGCTGCTGGTCATAGTCGCTGCTGTGGGGCCCTCGATACAGAACGTCATCTTCATCATGGGCATCGTGATGATACCCATCATGTCGCGAGTGGTGAGGTCGATTGTCTATTCTGAGAAGGAGCAGCCCTACATAGAGGCGGCCCGCGCCCTCGGCGCGAGCAACGCACGCATTCTCTTTATTCACCTGTTCCCCTCCGTCTTTCCCCTGGCGGCCATTCTCGCCAGCCTGACACTGGGCGGGATGATCCTGGCGGAGGCGTCTCTCAGCTTCCTGGGGCTGGGCGTGCCACCGCCTAACCCGTCGTGGGGCGCGGACATGAGCGGCAACGCCCGCGACTACTTCCAGCACGCGCCCTGGCTCGCCATCTTCCCGGGACTAGCCCTCAGCCTCACTATCCTGGGCGCGAACCTGCTGGCAGAGTCGGTCCGTGACATCGTGGACCCGTTTGCCAAGCAGTCGGGTCCGGGGAGATAATGCCCCAACACCGAGAGCGCGACTCGGCGGCGAAGGGGACTCGACATGACGTTCGACAGGATGACGGCGGACAGGTTGCTGTCACTTGCTGAGGCCTGTTTCTACGCCCCAGGGGTTCACGAGCCGGGAGATCGTGCGGCGAGCGATCGAGTTCGACGACCCGCCCCGGCTGCCCTACAGCTTCATCGAGCCTCTGGAGTCCGACTTCGTGGAGCTGGCGGTGTTCACGTCTGGAAACGCAAGCCTGTCCTACATCCCCGAGGGAGAGCTGGCATTCGACGAGTGGGGGGTAGGTTGGCGTGGCTCAGGCAGGTATTGGGGGCACGCTGAGGTCTGCCCGCTTGCTGACCTGTCGGCGCTGAAGGGCTATCGCTTCCCGGAGGTGATGCCGCCGGAGCGGCCGGCGCTGCTGAAGGCGGTCACGGAGGCGGGCAACAAGGCTGGCAAGTACGTGGTCGGCGCCGACGCCATCGGCAACTATGAGAGGCTGAGAGGGCTGATGGGCTTCGACAACCTTATGGTGGCGCTGTACACGGAGCGCCAGCGGTTTGAGGATCTGCTGGACAAGCTCACCGACATGACCATCGACGTCCTGCACACCTACGCGGAGATGGGCGGCGTGCACGCCTTCATGACCTGGGAGGACTGGGGGCTCCAGACCACCCTCCAGATCAGGCCGGCGCAGTGGCGGGAGATCTTCAAGCCGCGCTACGCGCGCATCGTCGACGAGACCCACAGGGCCGGGATGCACTACATGTGGCACTGCTGCGGCTACATCATGGACATCATCCCTGACATGATCGAGATCGGGGTGGACGTGGTCCAGCTCGACCAGCCGCGGCTCCTGGTGGTGGACCGCCTGGCCAGCGAGTTCGGGGGCAAGATCTGCTTCTGGAACCCCGTCGACATACAGTGGTCGCCCGTGGCGGAGGTCAGCGTCGAGGAGGTGCGGGCGGAGGTGAAGCACATGGTGGAGCAGTTCGGCCGCTTCAGGGGCGGCTTTATCGCCCGGCAATACCCTCAACCGCGGGACATCGGCATGACGCCGGAGAGGCACCACGCCATCTACGAGGCCTTCATGGAGTTCGGCTGCCGCTAGGGCGCTGACTGCCCTCAGATCCTGGGGCCGGCCGGACTGTCCTGCTGAAAGAGCCAGGTGGTGAGATAGCGTTCGCCGGTATCGGGCAGGACCGTCACAATCAGGGCCCCTTTGTTCTCCGGCCTCCTGGCCACCTCCAGGGCTGCCCAGGTCGCCGCCCCCGAGGATATGCCGGCCAGTATCCCCTCTTGCCTGGCAAGTCGCCTGGCCGTTTCTCCTGCATCCTCGTTGCTGACCTTGATGACCTCATCGACCAGGTCCAGCCTTAGCACCTCAGGGATGAAGCCAGCCCCGATGCCCTGGATCTTGTGGGGGCCTGGCCTGCCGCCGGAAAGGATCGGAGAGTCCGCCGGCTCAACGGCTATCGCCCTGAACTCTGGCTTCCTCTTCTTGATCACCTCGGCCACGCCGGTGATCGTCCCTCCTGTCCCTACCCCAGACACCAGGATGTCCACCTGACCATCGGTGTCGCGCCATATCTCCTCGGCGGTAGTCTGGCGGTGGATCAAGGCGTTGGCAGGGTTCTTGAACTGCTGGGGCATGAAGGCGTGGGGGTTGCTGGCGACGATCTCCTCGGCTTTCCTGACGGCGCCCGGCATTCCCTCCGACCCGGGGGTGAGGACAAGCTCCGCCCCGAAAACGGCGAGAAGCTGCCTTCGCTCGACGGACATGGTCTCTGGCATGGTGAGGATGAGCCTGTATCCCCTGGCCGCGCAGACGAAAGCGAGAGCTATGCCGGTGTTGCCGCTGGTGGGCTCGACGATCAGCGTGTCTTTGCTGATGCGGCCCTCCTTCTCAGCCGCCTCGATCATGGAGACGCCGATCCGGTCCTTCACGCTGCCACAGGGGTTGAACGATTCCAGCTTGGCGACAACGGTAGCTCCCAGCCCCTCGGTAAGGCGATTCAGCTTTACCAGGGGCGTGTTACCGATCAATTCCGTTATGTTGTCCGCGATCTTTGGCATGGTGTTGGTACCCCGTTCTTTCCTACTGCTGCTCCCCCGAGTCGCCATTCGCTTCTGTCGCCGCCTTGGGGAGCGATCTTGCCGGTTGAGCCGCCGTTATCCTGCCGACAGCATCGAGAAGCGCATCGGTGTGATCGGTCGTGTTGAAGTATCCGATGCTGGCGCGAACGGCGCCTTCTGGATAAGTGCCGAAGACCTTGTGGGCCGCTGGAGCGCAATGAAGCCCCGTCCGCACTTTGATGTCAAAGGCCTGATCGAGCACGGCCCCCACTTCGCCCGGGCTCCAGCCCTCCACCAGGAATGAGACGACGCCAACTCTTTCACTCTCTGGCGGCGATCCGCAGATCTGTACCTTCGCGTTCGCGGCCAGGCCCGCCACCAGCCGGTCGAGCAAAGTCAGCTCGTGCCGACGGATCGTCTCCACGCCGGTCTCCAGCACGTAGCCAACGCCAGCTCCCAGGCCGGCGATACCGACCGTGTTGGGCGTGCCGCTCTCGTATCTGGACGGCCTAACCAGTGGCTGTTCTTCTGACTCGGAAACGGTCCCGGTGCCACCTTCTTTCAGAGGGTCAAGCTCCACACGCTTGCTAATGTAGAGCACACCCGTCCCGGTCGGTCCAAGCGGGCCCTTGTGCCCTGATAGCGCAAGCAAGTCGACGCTGCACGCCTCGACATCTAGCGGCAAGACGCCCGCCGATTGAGCAGCATCGATGAGAAAGGGGATGCCGTGCCGCCGCGCCACCTCGCCGATCTGCTCTATAGGCTGGACCATGCCGCTCACGTTCGAAGCATGAGTGATGGCGATTAGCCGAGTCTGGGGAAGAATCGCGCTCTCCACGTCCTGGGGTGTCACGAGGCCGCAGCCGTCGGAACCGAGTACCCTGGTCACCAGTACTCCCTGCTGCTCAAGCCTATGGAGAGGCCGGACCAGGGAATTGTGGCCTATTGCATCGGTCACTACGTGGTCCCCAGGCCTGAGAAGCCCCTTGAGCGCCAGGTTCAGCGACTCGGTGCAGTTGAGCGTGAAGATGATGTCTTTCTCGTCCGGGGCGTTAAGGAGCCTGGCGAGCGATGTCCTCGTTTGTTCGACGACCTTCTCCGCCGCCACGGCCATGTCATGGCCCGATCGCCCCGGGTTGGCCCCCTTTTCCCGCAGGAACCTATCCATGGTCTGGTAGACGATCTCAGGCTTGGGCCACGATGTTGCCGCGTTATCCAGGTAGATCACTCTGCCGCCCTTTCACATCCCGACGTACTTGGCGTAGAGGCTGCGCGCGATCGACTCGTCACCGGTCCCCTTGACGATGGCGCGAGCGTCAGGGAAGATGACCATTTCGTATCCGTCCACGACGAAGCGCAGCATGAACTCGTTGTAACTGACATCCCCGAGCGGGGCAAAGCGGCGCGCCAGCTCGTCGAACGAGAGGCTGGCTCCCCTGGAGCCCATCACCTGGACGGCGTTCCGGCCGCAGAGCGACGTCGTCTTCACTCCAAAGCGGGCGCTGAGGAATTCGTACTCTCCCCGGCAGGCTGGGCAGTCAGAAGAAGGGCCAGGGGCAACCGCCAGTCGACTAAACGCGCCTGTCCACACGTCCACGGCGACCAGACCCAGCGTCTCTTTCCCCAAGAGGATCTTCATCGTCTCCGCCGCCTGCAGGGCACCGACAACCATGGGCGCGGCATTCACTACACCGGCCGTGTCGCATGTAGCGCTTTCGCCGGCAGGGGGCAGCGACGGAAACAGGCAGCGGATACAGGGGGTGCGAGCGGGGATGACTGCCATCATCATGCCGCAGGAGGAGACGGCCGCGCCGTACACCCAGGGTATCCGATGCTTCAAAGAGGCATCGTTGAGGAGATAGCGGGTCTCCAGGTTGTCCAGTCCGTCAACGACGACATCCGCGCCGTCGATCAGCCGCTCCACGTTGCGGTAGTTGACATCGGTCACAATGCCCTCGACCTCTACGGTCGAGTTGACGGCCGCCAGATGTTGCTGTGCGGCTATCGCCTTGGGCAACTGCCGGCGCACATCATCCTCATCAAAGAGGATCTGGCGCTGAAGGTTGTGGTACTCGATAAAGTCGCGATCGACAAGCCGAATCCTCCCGACGCCGGCTCGAGTTAGGGCGGTCGCGGCCACCGTGCCCAGCGCCCCGCAGCCGACGATGATAACGCTGCTATTCTCGAGCCTTTCCTGGCCGGTTCTTCCGATTTCCGGGAGGATAACCTGCCGGGAGTACCTGTCGAAGCGACCAGCCGAGAAACTCCCTCTTGCTTCGCTCCCGCCTGCTACAAGGGGCAGGATGGTCAGTTCATCGCCGTCGCTGACTCCAGTCTCCAGACCCTGACCCAGACGGATGTCGTGGCTGTTAACGAAGACGGTGAGGAAGCGGTTCAGCTCATTGTCCTCTGAGAGCACCCTCTCACGGATCCCGGGGAGGGCCGAAGTCAAGTTGTCTATCACTTCCCTGACGGTCGTGCCCGTCACCTCCACTTGCTCCAGCCCTCCGGTCAGGTTTCTTAGCGGGACCGGTATGCGGACCTTCACGCTCATTTCCCGTTCTCCTTCTCTGTCCGGTGACCGGCAGGTCATCGCCGTCTAGATGTGGTACGGTGGCTCCATCAGTTCGCTTTTCCTTGTCTGTCGCTCGCACTTTTCGCGGATAGCCTCATGCCGGCCCCCGATGCGGCCAGAAGGGGGAAGGTGATAATCTTCATCGCGTTACTCAACATTACCCCGCCAGGCGTCTGATGTCAATAGCCAGTGCCGCCGGACTCCGTGAGGGTGTGGTGCCTCAACGCTGGTCCAGGCAGATAAGCGCGTCAACGGCCGGGGTGCTGCCGATATTTCGTACGCTAGAGGACCAACTCATCGACCGCGGCCTGTCGAGAGCCTAGCTGTAGATTGGGGTCAGCAGTGTGCTAACATCCAACGCAGGCAGGACGCGGTTCGTCCTTCGGCTGGAGGCGGCGATCGTGGAAGGTGCGACGCATGACTGCGGATACTCAGCAGATCATTGATGAAATTGAAGAGCAGGGCGGCCTCTACGTTGGGCAGTGGCGCCGTCCGGCGAATCCGGATCTGTATGCGAGGGGCAGTATCCACGAGGACATGTCCGCACAGCGGCTCGGGTTCCGTGGCGGGCTTGTGGCGGGCTCCATTCACTCGGAGCTGTTTCCTCCGCTCCTCCTGAAGGCCTTCGGCCAGCGCTGGTTCGAGCGGGGCAACCTCTCTCTTTACTTCCTGGAGCCGACCCTGGACCGAGAAGAGGTGCGGGCCATCGTGTCTGTGCCCCCCGCGGGTGCGTCCGACGTTCAGGTGCAGGCGTGGGCCGAGCGACCCAATGGCAACCGCATCTGCGAGGGGACGGCGGCCGTGGGCGAACCCCGCGAGCCGTCCGCGTTGCTTGCCAGGGACCTGAGCCACTTCCCACCGGGCGAGTTGCGCATCCTCGCGGACGCCTCCGTCGGTGACCAGTTCCCGACGGTCGAGGTGAGGGTCAGTCAAGAGGAGATAGACCGGCGGCTGGAGCTGACCACCGACCCGCTGCCCTGGTACCGGGGCCCTTCACCGTGGGGCGGCGCGGTGGCGACAACCGCCAACCTGGTCACGGCGATGATGCAGCCGTGCAACGTTTACCTCGAGGTGCACAGGAAGACTCAGGCTATCGGGCTCTTCGGCGCCATCGAGATTCGCAACGTCAGCGGGCCTGTACTGGTGGGCGAGCCCTACCGTGCGGCCGGCCACCTGATCAGCCTCGGGCAGAGCCCCAAGACCGAGTACCTGTGGTTCGAGGCGTACATGGACGACCAGCAAGACCGGCGCACGGCGGAGATGCGCATGATGCTCCGGTTCATGAAGGCTTCGTCTCCGGCCTACGAGCAGAGCCAAGCGGAATAGGCCCCCAGCGGCCGTTTGAGGTCTGACATGCATATTCCGACCCTTGAGGACGTATTTCGGGCGCAGCGGGTCATCGCGCCGTACCTGCGACCGACGCCGCTGGTGCATTCGGACTCCCTGTCCGAGCTGCTGGGCTGCAAGGCCTACCTCAAGTGCGAGAACGTGCAGCCCATAGGTGTGTTCAAGGTGCGTGGGGGTATCAATCTCATCTCCTCCCTGAGCGAGGAGGAGCGGCGCGCGGGTGTCATCACTGCCTCCACGGGGAATCACGGGCAGTCGATCGCGTACGCCGCTCGCCTCTTCGGGGTGCCCGCCGTAATCGCTGCCCCCGAGAACTGCAACCCGTACAAACGGCGGGCCATGGAGCGCCTGGGAGCGCGGGTCACCCTGGTCGGCAAGGACTTTGACGAGTCCCGCGTGTGGGCGGAGGAGGAGGCGGAGCGGCAGGGCTACCGTTACGTCCACGTTGCCAACGAGCCCCTGATCATCGCCGGGGTCGGCACCATGAGCCTGGAGATCATAGAGGAGTTGCCAGACGTAGATGTCATCATCAACCCCATCGGTGGCGGAAGCGGCTGCTCCAGCCACTGCATCGTGGCGAAGGGGATCAGGCCCGACGTGGAGGTCATCGGAGTGCAGGCGGAGCGGGCGCCTGCCGTCTATCTTTCGTGGAAGGCCGGCGAGCTGCGGGAGACGGAGTCCTCAGATACCTTCGCTGAGGGGCTGGCCACGCGGATAGCCTTCGAGCTGCCCTTCTTGATCATGAAGGACCGCATCGATGACATCGTGCTGGTGAGTGAGCAGGAGATGCGGCGCGCCATCGTCACCCTGCTGGACAGCGCGCACATGCTGGCGGAGCCCGCGGGCGCGGCACCTCTGGCCGCGGCCCTGAAGATGGGAGCGCGGCTGCGCGGCAAGAAAGTGGTGCTCGTTCTCACCGGCGCCAACATCACACTGGAGCAGCTACGGGCGGTGCTGGCTGAGGAAGGTGCTGGCTAGGGAGCGGCAGCCTTACATAGCAGGTGTTGGTGCTCTCTCGCCTACTCCAAGCCCGCGTTCATTCTGGTAACCTCGGTTATCGCGCTCCAGTCTTTGCCCCCCATCCCATGGGCGATGGCGGCGAGGAACTTCTCCCTTATGATGCTGGCGTTGCTCAGCGCGACCTGAGTGTCGGTTGAGGCCTGGAGTATCAGTTGCACGTCCTTGAACCCAGAGAGGAGGTCGAAGCCTACCTGGTCGAAGTTCCGGGTGCGGATTCTATCCGCGTACTCCTTGAAGGCCGGAGGGGCCACGATGGCCGTCATCATTTGATACAGCAACTGAGCATCGAGGCCGCTTTTCTCCCCGAAAGCGTAGATCTGCCCCATGAGGTCGATCAGCGAGATCCCCATGTAGTTGACCGCCAGCTTCATGCTGTTGGCCAGCCTGGGCTCCTTCCCGACGTTGAGGGTCCCCGCGGTGTAGGCGTCGAACAGGGGAGCGCACCTCGCGATCACCTCCGGGTCACCGGCAACGAAGGTCAGCAGTTCCTTGCGCTCGGCCGCATCCGGCCGGCCCACGACCGGGCCCGCCACGTAGTGGCTGCTGTGGGCCGCGTGTAGCTCGGCCAATTGCGTGGCACAGCGAGGGGAGACGGTCGTCGTGCCGACATGAACGGCGTCTGGCCTGAGCCCCGCCAACAAGCCGCTCTCGCCGGTAACGTTGTCGAGCACCGACGCGTCGTCCATGAGGGACGTCAGGACGGCGTCGGCGCCGGTGGCCGCCTCTCTGGGCGAACGCGCGCCTGTGGCGCCCTCGTCGACCAGGGGCTTCATCTTCTCCGCCGTCCGGTTGTACACAGTCAATGTGAACCCGGCCTTCAGGACGTTGCGGGCCATTGCAGACCCCATCCGTCCCAGCCCAATGAACCCCACTTTTCGGATTGCCTCTGCCATGGCGAATACCCCTTTCTCCGGACCACGAATCCGGGACTGCCGCCGTCCGGCGTCTAGCGCTGAGGAAGTAGAAGGAGCGCCCGCCTGGTCTACCTCACGTCCACCCGCGTGGGGACCACCTCGGAGCGGTGGAGCGGGCGCCGCTTGCCGGTGATCTCGAAGCTTCCCGTGAGGCGGATGTCCTCCGAGGAGCTCCCGACTAGAACCTCGACGCGTCCGCGCTCTACCACGAACCGCATGTCCCGGTCGTAGAAGGCAAGCTGGCTTACGTCGAGGTGGAAGATCACCCGGCGCGTCTCGCCGGGCTCGAGGGCGATACGCCGGAAGCCCTTCAACTGCTTCACGGGCCGCGTGACGCCGGCGACGGCCTGGTGCAGGTAGAGCTGCACGACCTCCTCGCCGGGGCGCGAGCCCGCGTTCGTCACGTCGGCACGCACGTCCACCGCTCCGGTCGCGGGCACCTGGGCGGCGCTCAGCTCGAGGTTGGCATATTCGAAGCGCGTGTAGCTGAGCCCGTGCCCGAAGGGGAACAGAGGCTTGGTGGTGAGGTCGGCGTAGTCGCCCTTCCACTGGCTGCGCCCGCCCGACGGCTTGTGCCCGTAGTAGACGGGAACCTGGCCGACGAAGCGGGGGAGTGAGATTGGCAGCTTGCCACCGGGTGGGACGTCGCCGAAAAGCACGTCCGCGACGGCGTTTCCGCCCTCTTCTCCGGGGAGCCACGCTTCCAGGACCGCCGGCACGTGCTCGGCGATCCAGGGGAGGGCGAGGGGACGGCCGTTGATGAGGACGACGACGGTGGGCGTGCCGGTGGCGACGACCGCCTCGACCAAGTCCTGCTGAACGCCGGGGAGCCCGAGGTCGGCGCAGTCCACGGACTCGCCGCTCGTGCAGCCCTCCACGAGCCCCGACTTCCCGCCGACCACTACCACGGCGACATCCGCCCGGCGCGCGGCCTCGGCCGCCTCGCCGAACCCCTCCGTCGAATCGCTGAGAAGGTCGCATCCCCGGGCGGTCAGGATCTCGGTCTGCGGGCCGACCTTGTTCCGTATCCCCTCAAGCACGCTCACCATGGGGACGAAGTGCAGCGCCAGGTCGACGGCGCCGGCCTCGGGCCGCGGCGCCAGGTTCCCCTCGCTGACCGGGCCGAACCTTATCTCGACGTGGGCGGGATAGTGGTAGTCCCCCTGGAGCAGCCGGATACTATCGGCGCTGGGGCCGATCACGGCGAGCCTTCGCAGAGAGCGGTCGAGGGGAAGGAGGTCACCCTCGTTCTTCAGGAGAATGATCGACTTCTGGGCGATGCGGCGCGCCAGGTCGCGCTGCTCGGGCGTATCGAAGACAGCCGGCGCCGCCTCCGCGTCAACGCACGGATTCTCGAAGAGGCCGAGCCCGAACTTCATGCGAAGGACGCGCGCGACAGACCGGTCGACCTGCGCTATCTCTACGTGGCCGCTGGCAAGCGCCTCACGGAGCGGCTCCCCGTAGCAGTCGAGGGCTGGAAGCTCAACGTCGATCCCCGCCTCGAGAGCCAGCCGCGCCGCCTCCTCCTTGCTCGCCGCCACCTGGTGGTAGGTCATGAGCGTTGGAATCGTGAAGTAGTCCGACACCACGACGCCGTCGAAGCCGAGCTGCGCCCGCAGGAGCACTTCGAAGAGTTCGGGCGACGCCCCGCACGGGACGCCGTCGAGCTCGTGGTAGGCGTTCATGATCGAGGCGAGCTTCGCTTCGCGGATGGCCGCCTCGAAGGGCGTCACGAAGACCTCAAGGAGCTCGCGCTTCGGGATGTGGGCCGGCGCCCAGTTGAGGCCCCCCTCTGAGGCACCGTAGCCGACGAAGTGCTTCCCCGTGGCGACGATCCCCCGCCGCAGGTCGTCTCCCTGGAGGCCCTTCACATAGGCGACGCCGATGCGGGAGATGAGGTAGGGGTCCTCGCCGAAAGTCTCCTCCGTGCGACCCCAGCGCGGGTCGCGGGCTACGTCGAGGACCGGCGCCAGGCCTTGATGCGCGCCCACCGCGCGCATCTGGATGCGGATCATGTCCGTCATCGCCTCGATGAGCTCTGGTTCCCAGGTGCTGGCGAGGCCGATCGCCTGGGGGAAGCAGGTAGCATCGCGCGCCATGTAGCCACCGCAGCTCTCCTCGTGGATGATGGCGGGGATGCCGAGCCGCGTGTTCTCCACCAGGAACCTCTGGATTGCGTTCGCGAGCCGGGCGCTCTCCTGCGGCCCGAGCACCGTGCCGCCGCCGATCCGGGTCAGGTGCCCGGTGCCGTGGCGAAGCGCCTCCCTGGCCTTCGCCTCAGAGAAGCGCTCGTCTTCGAAGAGATGCGTTGACCAGACGCCTCCAAGCTGCGCGACCTTCTCCCCGAGGGTCATGCGGGCGAGGAGATCACGGACTCTGTCCTCGATAGGCAGATGGGGGTCGCGGTACGGGGCGCGTTCGTGCTCTCGTTCCATGCAGGAAGTCCCAGATGGGCCTAATATAGTGTTGGTTCGGGGGATCTCGCAAGTCGAAGCGATTACTTAGGCGACGTGCCTGCCGAACGAGCATAATGCCTTTCGCCAGCCACTTCGGCTTGCTAGACTGGGTTCAAGCTCAGTGGAAGGGGTACCTGCCATGCCGCCGATCGTGACCATCGCCGACACAACCAGCGGTCTCGCCGCCGCATTCGACGCCGTCTTTGCGCCGTACGGCGGCGTCGCCAGCGTCATCCCTGCTGGCAGCAAAGTCCACATCAAGCCCAACGCCATCCACTTTTCGCCGGGAATGCACACGGACCCGGCCGTCATTGACGCTCTGCTGGCTTACCTCGGCGACCACGGCTATCGCCGCCTGGCCCTGATGGAGAACTCCAGTCACGGTCTTTCCACACGGCTGGTGTTCACGGTGAACGGCTACGCCGGCATCGCTCGCCGGCACGGCGCCGAGCTAATGTACCTGGACGAGGGACCCACTGTGCCCTTCACCTTGGAGGGCGAAGAGGCGCCAATCCGCATTCCCCGCCGGCTCTATGAGACCTTCATCGACCCCTCGCGGCGCCCGGGAAACTTCTACCTTGGCCTGCCCAAGCTGAAGACGCACTCGATGACGACGATGACCCTGGGAGTGAAGAACCAGCAGGCGTTCCCCATTGACGCGGACCGCATGCACTTTCACAACCATGAGACGTTGCACGTCCGTCTCGCCCGTCTCTATCGGATGGTGCAACCCGATTTCTGCATCATCGAGGGGGTGACGGCGATCTTCAACGGGCACGTACCGCCCAAGGCCCTGCTGAAGGAGAGCAGCGTACAGCTCAACGTGCTCATCGGCGGCCAGGACACGGTGGCGGTGGACACCGTGGGTGCCAAGGTGATGGGCTACGCCACAGAAGAGGTGGAGCACCTGCGCCTGGTGGCGGAGTGGGGCCTGGGTGAGGGGCAGCTCGAGCGCATCGAGGTTGTCGGCGACCTCAGCCGTTTCCAGCAGCGCTATCCATACGCCCTGCTACGCCGCTTCCCCTCCGACGTGCGCATCGTCGAGGGTAGAGAGCGGGCGTGCGTTGAGGGCTGCAAGGGGAACACTGAATGCGCCCTGGAGATAATGAGCAACGACTACCCCGGCCAGGGCGGCTTCACTATCGTCTTCGGCAAGGGTTTCGAGGACGCCGATCTGGAGAACCTGCCTGGCGACATCATGGTGGTAGGGCCGTGTGCCATCAATGATCGAGGGGCGGACTTGCGTCGGCGCTACCCCAGCCGCCGGATCATCGAAGTGGACGCGCACAACGATCTGCGCGGCATAACCGCCGGGGTGGCTACTCTCCTGAAGATCAGGCCGGTGGATCTGGTGCCCCTGAACCCCGTCCGTTCGCTGTGGATCCTACTGCAGGCCAGGCTGCACGGCCTCAACTCCCGCATGCCGCCGATCATGGGGGGACCAGCGCCGACAGGCCTGAGCGAGGCCGAACGGCGCCGGTACCACGGAGGATGACCGAGGCCGGAGCCCTGCCTGCGCGGAGTTCCCAGCGCGCCAAGCCATCAGAGGATGGCCCCGGTGCCAACCGCCCCTATCCTCTTCGACCACCCGCTGGAGAGCGCATGATGGTGGCGCATGTCTTCGATTGAGGCCATCGATCTCGTAAAGAGCTTTGGGCGCCTTACTGCGGTCGACCATGTCAGCTTCCAGGTGGAGGACGGCGAGGTGTTCGGCTTTCTGGGGCCCAATGGCGCCGGCAAGACCACCACCATCAACGTCCTCTGCACGCTGATGCGGCCGACGGCAGGCAGGGCCAGGGTCGCCGGCTACGATGTGGCATCCCAGAGAAATGCCGTCCGCCAGTCCATAGGCCTGGTGTTCCAAGATCCCAGCCTCGACGATCAGCTCACCGCCTACGAGAACCTCCAGTTTCACGCCCACGTGTACAACGTGCCGGGCCGTCAGCGTGCCCAGCGCATCGAAGAGGTGCTGCACGTCGTCGGGTTGTGGGATCGCCGCGGCGCCGTTGTCCGGACGTTTTCCGGAGGCATGAAGCGGCGTCTGGAGATTGCCCGCGGGATCCTGCATCATCCCCGCGTCCTCTTCCTGGATGAGCCGACCCTTGGGCTGGACCCTCAGACGCGCGAGCACGTCTGGGAGTACATACTTGAAGTGCAGCGGGCGCACCACATTACTATCTTCATGACTACCCACTACATGGACGAGGCGGAGCACTGCGATCGTATCGCTATCATCGACCAGGGGAAGATCGTGGCGCTGGATACGCCCGACGCCCTCAAACGCATGGTGGGCGTAGACATCGTGACCGTTCAGACCGAGGACAGCGAGCAGGCAGCCCGAGAGATCCAGGAGCGATACGGCCTGGAACCACAGAGAGATGACACACGCCTCCGTCTGGAGGTCGAGGCTGGTGCCGAATTCATTCCCAGGCTCGTCCGCGAGTTGGGAGTCGCCATCAGATCGGTGGACTTGCACCGACCGACACTGGACGACGTTTTCTTGAAGCTTACGGGACGCGCAATCCGGGAGGGGGAGGCAGACCCGTTGGCTCTGATGCGGCTTCATGGACGGTTGTGGAGAGGAGGGCGGCGCTAGATGACTACTGCCTACGCGCCAACTGCCGGCCTGCCCATGCGTAGCTGGCAGGCAGCCGCCAGGGCCAACGCCGGCGGCGTCTATATCATCTGGTATCGCGATGTGCTGCGCTATTGGCGGGACCGCGTGCGGCTAATCTCCTCTCTCGGCCAGCCGCTGCTGTTCCTCGTCGTCTTTGGGAGCGGCCTCACGGCGTCGCTGGGCGCCGGACTGACCAAAGAGCTGGGCGACGTCTCCTACGTCCGCTTTCTTTTCCCAGGCATTGTTGCCATGGCGGTGCTCTTCACAGCGATCTTCAGCGCCATCTCCATTGTCTGGGATAGGGAGTTCGGCTTCCTGCGTGAAGTGCTGGTGGCCCCCATAAGCCGAGCAGCAGTGGTACTGGGAAAAGCCCTCGGCGGCAGCACCGTGGCCATGTTCCAGGGTGCGATCCTACTGATCCTGGCACCCATCCTCGGCGTATCGCTAAACCCCTTGCTTGTCCTCGAGCTGCTGGGGCTCATGTTCCTGACAGCGTTCGCTCTCACCTCCATGGGCATCCTCATAGCGGCACGCCTTCAATCCATGGAAGCGTTCCAGATGATCATGAACTTCCTCATCATGCCCATGTTCTTCCTGAGCGGCGCCTTCTTTCCCCTGAGAGGGCTGCCGGCGTGGATGAGCGTTGTCACCCGCCTCGACCCTGTGGCCTACGGTGTGGACCCGATGCGCCGCCTCCTCCTTGGCGCAGACCTGGCTCCCGGCATCAAGATTGCCAGTCACCATCTGGGGACGGTTGAGGACGGCCTCATCCTGGCTGCCTTCGCCGCCGTCATGATGGTACTGGCGGTCTGGGCGTTCGAGGCTCAGGAGTAGGAGCGAGGGCCGCCTGCCGACAGGCAAGTAGACTCACCTCCGGCGCATGCTGCAGCGAAGATCGGCTGTAACACTTCTGTAACGACTTCCCAATATCCCCCTGCTAACTTGTCTACTTGAAAGCGCGCTTTCGCTGCCAAAAGACCGAGTGCGACGCGCGTACGGGTGGTTGGGAGGTCCCAAAGCAAGCAGACACCGGCCCTTCACCACCAGGAGAGAGCCAGGAGAACCGGGACCAGAAGGAGGAGACGAACTATGAAGAAGATCAGTATGGTGGCCGCCTTCGTGCTGATTCTCGTCGGCACGCTTGGGGGCCTCTACGCCGCCGGGGTCTTCACCGGAGGAGGTTCTAGCAGCACTGCTGCGGCCGCATCGCAGGTATCCAGCGACCAGAGCGCGTGGCTGGGCGTGCAGATTGCCCAGAGCACAGATGGCCCCACCATAGCCAGCGTCATTGCCGACAGCCCGGCGGAGAAGGCCGGCCTGAAGCGAGGGGACGTCATCAAGGCTATCGATGGCACGTCTGTCAGTGACGTGCAGGCAGTCCGTGATGCCATTAAGGACAAGAAGGCCGGCGATACCATCACTGTCTCCATCACCAGCGACGGCAATGCCCAGGCCGTGACTGTGACTCTGGAGACCCAACCGGAGCCGCTTCCGCAAGCGAACCCCGTCTTGCCGGAGCTCAGCGGGATATCCAGAGATCAACTATTCAGCCACTTGCTGGGCGGCTCTTTCCAGTTCAAGGACAACGATGGCAAGACTCAGACGGTCAGCGTCGATCTGGGCACTGTCGCTAGCGTCGACGCCAATGCCAAGACTATCAGTGTGGACCTCAACTCCGGGGGCTCGAAGCAGTACACCATCTCCGATGATGTGACCGCCGTGCCCAGTGACCTGTCCCAGTTCGAGAATGGCGATCAGGTGACCATCATCTCGGTAGACGGCAACCTGCGGGCGCTCATGAAGGGCCCAGGTCTCGGGGGTCCGTTCTTCGGTGGAATCGGGGGCCCCTTCTTTGGCGGAATGCATGGACTCGGCCGCGGGGGCTGGGACGGATTCCGCGGTGAGGGTGACTTCGAGATGCCACGAGGGAAAGCCGGAGGGGGCCTTTAGGCCCGACGGCGGTTAGGGTGAGGCTAACGCTCGAGGAAACTAGGTGGAGGAGGACATGGAGGGGGTACGAAGCATGGAGGTTCAGTACTCGAGCGTTATGCTGGCTGGCAAAGGCCAGTAGCACAAGGGCTGCTGGCCTTTGCTGAGCCCTGAACGACCAGGAGGAGAACGATGAAGCGACGGACTCGCATCACCCTGGCCGCGGCAGCGCTGACCCTGGCTGGGGAGTTCCGAGCCGTCCTGCAAGGACTCGGCAAGAAGTATGAGGGCGAGATACAGAAGAAAGGGAGAGAGGTGAGACATGCTGAAGAAAGTCGGGATCATAGTGTTGGTCGGCCTTATCGCCAGTGCCGCTACAGCCGCGGCGGTGATGCAGTTCTCGGGGGGCGGCGGCGCGACGCCGCAATCCACGCCGGCGGCCGTGGCTGCCCCTTCGACGGCCTCCTCGGGGAACGCCGCTCTCAACTCGGCGTGCCTCTCCGCCGCCGACATCTACCAGGAGCTGCGACCGGCGGTGGTGGAGATCACGAGCACCCAGCAGGGCCGCAGCCCCTTTGCGCCGTCTGGCACTGCCTCCGGCAGCGGCATCGTCGTCGATGACCAGGGTACGATCCTCACCAACTACCATGTCGTCGCCGACGCCAGCGACCTGACGGTCACGTTCAGCGACAACACGACCGCTTCCGCCAGTGTCGTGGGGACTGACCCCGAGAACGACCTGGCCATCATCCGCGCCGATGTGTCGGGCCAGAGCCTCACTTCCGCTCCCCTCGGCGATTCGGACTCGGTGCGCGTTGGCGACCCGGTCCTGGCCATCGGCAGCCCCTTCGAGCTGGAGGGTACGCTCACCGAAGGCATCGTCAGCGCCACGGGCCGCACCTTCGCCCCCGGCGAAAGCACGCGCCCGATCCGCAACATGATTCAGACCGATGCTGCGGTGAACCCCGGCAACTCCGGTGGTCCCCTCATCGACTGCCACGGAGAGGTCATAGGGATCAATACCGCTCTGGAGAACCCCACGGGGCAGGACGTCAACGTGGGCATCGCGTTTGCCGTTCCCATCAACACCGCCAAGCGATTCCTGCCGGACATGCTTGCCGGCGAAACGGTGAGCCACCCCTGGCTGGGAATAGCGGGTCAAGATGTCACGGCGGCTCTGGCCGAAGATCTTGGCTTGTCCGTGGATTCGGGCGTGTACGTCATCGTAGTGTCAGATGGCAGTCCTGCGCAGCGGGCGGGCCTACACGCGGCGTCACGGTCGGAGTTGGAGGCGACAGCAACCGGGACCCCGCCTAGGGGCGGAGATGTGATCGTGGCAGTCGATGGCCGCGATATTTCCAGCATCGATGAGTTGAGCAGCTACCTGGACACCGAGAAGAAGGTAGGGGACGTTGTCTCCCTCACGGTGATCCGGGAGGGGCAGAAGTCGTCCGTGGAGGCGACCCTTGCCGAGTGGCCGAGCTAGATTCGGAGGGTGAGGCGGCATACCGCATGCAAGCCTCGCAGCGGAAGACCACAGGACGGTCACTGGAAGGGAGCCGGTGGAAGAGGGCAGGCTGCAGACCGGTCGGCACGGGCTGACCCGCCTTCCGGGCCCTTAGGTTTGCCGTAAAGGCGTGCATCCTTGACTGGGCCAGCTCCAGCCAGGGATGCGCGCCAAGCAGGGGCCGACTATCCGGACGATCCCGAGAGAGGTGAAGCCATGAGTGAAGCGCTGAACGACTATGGCGATCTGCTGGACGGTGCCGAACACCGCTGGCGCAATCGTCTGATCTGGCTGGCGGCGCTCGCAGTCCTGGTCGGGGCGGGTGCCTACGTGCTCTGGGCCAAGGTGCTGAGCGGCGGAGGTTCGGCGACGGCGGCAGTCCAGACGGCGAAGGTGGAGACGGGCTCAATAGCGAAGACCGTCAGCACCACCGGCACCGTCGCTGCCCAGTCGACGACGAGTCTCTCGTTTGACCAGTCGGGACGCGTCACGGCCGTCAACGTCAAGCTTGGGCAAGAGGTCAAGCAGGGAGACGTGCTCGCCGAGCTCGATTCAACCTCACTCCAGCGCAGCCTGACGACCACACAGGTGGGCCTCTCCTCCGCTCAGACCAGGCTGAACCAGCTCCTAGAAGGCAGCACCGCATCTGAGCTCGCATCTGCTGACCAGACCCTCACGCAGGCGCAGGCGAACTACGATGAGGCTGTCCGCGCCCTTCAGGACCTCCAGGCCGGTCCTACCGCCAGCGAACGGCTTTCTGCCGAACAAGGTGTGACTTCGGCGCAGGCGCAGCTCGATCAGGCTAGGCTCGCCCTGAGCGATCTGACGGCCGCTCCCACCAGCAGCGAAGAGCTTTCTGCTGAACAGGGGGTGACTTCAGCGCAGGCGCAGCTCGATCAGGCTAACCGCGCCCTGAGCGATCTCCAGGCCCCTCCTACCACCAGCGAACAGCTCTCTGCTCAGCAGGCCGTGACCTCGGCGCAGGCCCAGCTCGACCAGGCGGAGGCTTCGCGGGCGCAGCTAGATTCGTCCAGCTCGGATGCCATCGCCGCCGCCCAACAGGCCGTGAACAGGGCTCAGGATGCGCTGGACAACGCCGAGCGCACGCGCGACAACGCCGCCGACAGCCTCAACTCGGCCGGGCTGTCACTGCAGAGTGTGGAAGCAGCCTACTGCGCTGCTGCCACAACGCCACCAGATAAACCAACGTTCTGCCCATCCGGGCAGCAGGCGCAGATCTCCTCGGCGGATGAATCTGCCCTGCTGAAGGCAAGAGACCAGGGCCAACCAGCTGGCGTAGCAGCCCAGGCTGCATCGGTGCTGGCTGCCAACTCGTCCTACAGGAGCGCCCTGGCGGCGAACGAGAGCGCCGACGCTGCCGTTGACTCAGCTCAAGAGGACCTTGACTCGGCCAAGAGCGATCTCGCCAAAGCGGAACAAGGCCCCAGCAGTGAGGACATAGCCAAGGCGGACGCCGCCGTCACGGCGGCGCAACAGGCGCTCGACACGGCGAACGCCAAGCTCACGGAGCTCAACCAGGGGGCGACGCAGAGCGAGCTGGCCACAGCACGGGAAAACGTCAAGACGGCCCAGGCGGGGCTCGACGCGGCGAAGGCGAAGCTCACGGAGCTCAACGCGGGGGCGACGCAGAGCGATCGAGAGAAGGCGCAGGAAGACGTCGTCACAGCCGCCGCGGGGCTCGCCACCGCACAGGCGAAGCTCACCGAGCTCAACCAGGGGGCGACGGAGAGCGAGCTGGCGAAGGCCCAGGACGCTGTTAATACAGCCGCCGCCGCGCTCACCGCCACACAGGCGAAGCACGACGAGACTTACGCCGGCGCGACGCCGGAGGACGTCGCGCTTCAGCGCGACCAGGTACAGCTTGCTCAACTCTCCGTGGCGCAGGCGCAAAAAAGCCTCGACGGGACAAAGCTCATAGCGCCCTACGACGGCACAGTGGCGGCGCTCAACATCGCGGTAGGTGACATGGCTGGCGCCAGTAGTACAACTGCGCCAGTCGTTCTCAACACGCCGAACGCGGTCCGCCTGAATCTGACGATTACCGAATCCGACCTGCCGAGCGTGAAGGCCGGCCAGTTGGGCATTGCCACCTTCGATGCGTTATCGGGCAGCGTGTTCCCCATCGTTATCGACTCCGTCGGAGTGAGTCCGACCACGACTCAGGGTGTCGTCACTTATCAGGTGCGGGCCCGCTTCGTGACTGGGGCAACGGCCGCTATTTCAGGGGCGTCGCCCCGGGGCGCGTCGGGCGGCATTGTGTCGCCGCCAGCCGGCGCGCCTGTGCCGGGAGCCACGCCTCCTGCTGGGGCCACCGCGCCGGGTGCCAGCGCGACACCGCCGGCCGGCATACCTGCGGCGGGAGCCACTCCCCCGGCTGGCGCCAGCACGGCGCAAGCCGGCGCGACTAGCGAGGCGAAACCACTGCCCGGCATGAACGCCACGGTGATCATCACAGTGCAGCAGGCCCAGAACGTGCTCGTGGTTCCCGACCGCGCCATCCAGACCCAGGGAACGAGTAGCGTGGTCGAGGTCCAGAAGGATGATGGTTCGACCGAGACGGTCGTCGTTCAGACGGGGCTGAGCAATGGCACGAACACCGAGATCACGGCAGGCCTGGAGGAGGGGCAGACGGTTATCCTCCCCGGCCGCGCCACGACCACGACATCGGCACAGGCCACCTCAGTCACCGGAACCCAAGGGGGCGGCTTCTTCCAGTTCGGCGGCCCCGAGGGCGGCGGCCCGCCGGGCGGGGGGGCAGACTAGCCGTGATTCGCCTGCGCGGCATCGTCAAGATCTATCGCGCCGGTGACGTCCTCGTCCCCGCGCTACAGGGCATCGATCTGGACATCGAGCGCGGTGAGTTCCTGGCCATCGTGGGGCCATCCGGGTCGGGCAAGTCTACGCTCATGCACATCCTGGGCTGCCTCGACAGGCCGACGCGCGGCACGTACGAACTGGAGGGCCACGACGTGCACCGGATGAGCGATGCGCAGCTCGCCAGGGTGCGCAGCCGGCGCATCGGCTTCGTGTTCCAGTCGTTCAACCTGCTCCCGCGTTTGCCGGCGCTCGCGCAGGTCGAGTTGCCCCTCACCTACCGGGGCGCGCGCAACCGGCGGCAGTTGGCGATTCGTGCGCTGGCGCAAGTCGGCGTGGCGGACCGGGCGCGCCACCGGCCGACGCAGATGTCGGGCGGTCAGCAACAACGCGTTGCCATCGCCCGGGCGTTGGTGACGAATCCTGCCCTGATCCTCGCCGATGAGCCGACGGGTGCCCTTGACACGAAGAGCACGGCGGACCTGATGGAGACGTTCGTACAGCTCAACAACGAGCGCGGTATGACAATCGTTTTGGTGACCCACGAGCTGGAGGTGGCGTCCTATACGCGCCGCGTGGTCCAGATGCGCGACGGGCGCATCGTCTCGGATGCGCCTCCGGAGCGCACCCATGTGCCCACGCTGGCGCGGCCCGAGCATGAAGAGGGGGTGCCCGCATGATCGCCTTTGACCTGGTCCAGACGGCGTTCGTGGCACTTAGCACAAACAAGCTTCGCACCAGCCTCACCGTGCTGGGCATCGTCATCGGTGTCGGCGCCGTGATCGCCCTCATGGCGGCCGGCCAGGGTGCACAAGAGGGCGTGACCAAAGAGGTGCGAGGGCTCGGTAGCAACCTCCTCATTATCGAACCCACACAGACCGAGCAGGGCGGCGGCCCCATCCGCATGACTGCGTCTACGCTCACTGCCCAGGACGCCGACGCGATCAGAGATACCAAAAGCTTCCCGTACGTCGGGGGGGTGGTCGGCCAATACTCGCTAAGCTTGGACACGCAGATCCTCGGCAACGGGCGGAACACCACCGCTACCGCCATGACGGCGACCCAGCCGGACTTCGAATACGTTCGAAGTTACAATGTCGCGTCCGGCAGATTCATCACGCAGGACGACATGAACCGGAAGACGAACAACGTGGTCCTGGGCGCGCAGGTGGCCAAAGATCTCTTTGATACGCCAGAGGACGCGGTCGGCAAGAATGTGCGTCTCAGCTTTGGGCCGTTTTCCCTGAGTCTCAGCGTGATCGGCGTCATGGAGGAGCGGGGTGCGTCCGGAGGCGGCAGCGACGACACTCAGATCTACGTGCCGCTCACCACGTTTCTGGCCCGGGTACCCTTCGCCCGCAACGCCCGCGGGACGCAGAGTGTCCAGCAGATCGTCGTCAAGGTCACGGAGAGCAGCAAGCTCAATCAGACGCAGCAAGATATCCAGCAGCTCTTGGTCGAGCGCCACAGCGGCACGGCGGACTTCACCGTCAAGACCCAGAACGATCTCCTCAGCACAGCGAACAAGGTGAGCCGCACGATGACGATCCTCCTGGGCGCCATCGCTGGCATCTCGCTGGTGGTCGGCGGCATCGGCATTATGAACATTATGCTGGTGTCTGTAACGGAGCGGACGCGCGAGATCGGTATCCGGAAGGCGGTTGGCGCGAGTGCGGGCGACATCCTCATGCAGTTCATCATCGAGGCGGTCATCGTGACACTGGCGGGTGGAATAATCGGCGTGATTGCTGGAGTCGTCGCCGCGCGCATCGCGAACGGCCAGGATTTCGGCACTGGCTCGCCGGTGGCGACGGTGGTGACTCCGCTGAGCATCTTCGCCGCGTTCGGCGTGTCGGTCCTGATCGGTCTCTTCTTTGGTATCTATCCCGCGTTCCGGGCGTCCCGCCTGGACCCGATCGAGGCGCTTCGGGCAGAGTGATTCGATGACCTGATGAGGTGGAGACGGACGCTAACCGTTTTGCAGTGAATTCTGGAATCGAAGGCGAATCGGCCACGGGAAGCTGCCATCGGGCGAAGCCGCGCCCCCGCCGATCGGGCGGCGCCGCCGAGGGTGAGATGAGCAGGGAGGTATAATTGAGACAGGCGAGCCGTGCAAGTGAGCCTGGCGACTCCCTTGTGGGGCCTTGTCCGGGCGAGGCCGGTTGCATGAACGATAGCGTGGTCCTTGTTGCCGATGACGATGAACACACCGTCGAGCTTGTGTCGTTGTACCTGCGGCGGGCCGGCCATCGTGTGGAGGCCGCGTTTGATGGTGAGGAGGCGTTGCGTAAGGTATGGGAATCGCGACCGGCACTCGTGGTCCTGGATGTCATGATGCCCGGGCCAGACGGCCTCCAGATCTGCCGCAAGATACGAGGCCGCGTACCGATTCTGTTGTTGACGGCCCGCTCCTCCGACATCGACAAGATAGCGGGATTGCGCCTGGGCGCCGATGACTACGTCACGAAGCCCTTCAACCCCGACGAGCTTGTGGCGCGCGTTGAGGCCATTCTGCGGCGGGTCAGGAGCGGCCCGGAGGTCCAACTGGGGCGCATCTCATTGGGACGCCTGGTGATGGACCTAGATTGCCGCGAAGCCAGTGTTGGCGGCCAGGTCGTGCCTTTTACGCCGAAGGAGTTCGATCTGTTAGCCACGTTTGCCCGCTTTCCCAGCGTCGTACTCGACAGGGATCGGCTGCTTGACCTGGCATGGGGCACGTCGTTCTATGCGCTTCGCACCGTTGACGTGCACGTCGCCCGCCTCCGGGAGAAGCTGAAGGGCAGCGGCCTGCGCATCGAAACGGTCTGGGGCACCGGCTATCGGCTGGTGACGGAGGTGTAGCGTGCCTCGACGGCGTTGGAACATCCTCGACACGCTACAAGGGAAGCTCGTGGTGGCTTCCGCCCTGCTGGTCGTGGGGGCGCTGTTCCTCGCTGGCACCGTGTTCGTCGTCCTGACCCACGGCGAAGAGAAGCAGCGGGCCCTCGACCACACGATTGCGGCAGCTCCGAGCATTCATGGGGAGTTCCTGCAGTACCTCCTAGCTGGCGGCTCAGTGGAGGAGCTAACCAGTTACGTGCAGGACGCGGCGAAGCGTTACGATGTGCGCATCCTCATGTTCGATTACTCGGGGCTGGTGGTGGAAGACAGCGGCGGCAAACTGGCTGGCGCGCAGTTGGAATTCCCTCAGAGCGGCGGCTCTCCTGGGGATCAGGCTCCTACTTCTGACCGGCCTCAGACGTGGCGCGTGGAGTACGGAGACGGACATAGCGTCACCCTGGCCGCACTGTCCCCCGTGCTGATCGTTGGCGGGCGGCGTATATCGATATCAGCAGGTCCAGATGAGCCGCCTTGGCGCGGCCCCGTCCCTGCGGGTGAAACGCTCGTCCTACCCTACCAGCTAGCGATCGTGCTTCCGGAGAGCACGATAGCGCGGGCATGGTTGCGCCTTCTCCCCTGGCTGGCGCTGGCGGCCGGCATCGCCCTACCCGTCGCAACCGGATTCGCCCTGATCATCGCGCGCGGTATCACCCGCCCGCTGAACCAACTGACGGCGGCCGCCGAGCTCATGGCCCAGGGCACGTTCGACATCGATGTCTCCGTTAGACGACGCGATGAAGTGGGGCAACTGGCGCGGGCGTTTTCATCCATGGCAACACGGGTGGGAGAAACGTATCAGGAGATGCGCACGCTGGTGGCGAACGTCTCGCATGACGTCAAGACGCCGCTGACCTCAATTCTCGGCTTCGCGCAGGCGCTGCAAGCCGGCGTAGTGGAGGGTGAGGCGGAATCGAGGCGCGTCGGCGGCGTCATTCACGAGGAGGCCGAGAGACTGGCGCGCCGGCTGAATGACCTGGTCTATCTGTCCGAACTCGAGTCCGGACAGGCCGTGCTCCAACGCGATGAGGTAGATCTTGAGACGCTCGTCGATAGTATGCTGACGCGCATGACATCCGTGGCAGAGCGGAAGGGTGTAGGAGTTACCACGGCTCTAGCCAAAGGCATCAGCTTGTCCGTAGACCGGGCGAAGCTGGAGCGTGCCCTTGAGAATCTGTTTGACAACGCCTGCAAGTTCACGCCGCCGGGCGGCGAGATCCATGTTCGCACCCTTCTCGCCCCGGGCGAGCCAGAAGCCGCCTGCATCGAGATAGGGAATACTGCGCCAGACGTTGAGCCGGAGGAGATTCCTCGGCTCTTCGAGCGATTCTACCGGCGAGATCGGGCCGGTGCGGCGCGATCGGCGGGTACGGGCCTTGGCCTCACTATCGCCCGTGACCTGATAGAGATGCACGGGGGAACGCTGGAGGCCTCGCTCCGTGACGGAGAGATCTTCCTGATAGCGAGAATGCCGCGGGCGTAGCCGCGGCAACACCTCTGACGCTACCATCCAAGCCCTGGTGGCTGCACCGCCGATAGGACTCCGAGCCCGTGGAACTCCATCCACTACGCGGGCGAAATGGGTTCGATACCTGAGACAGCACATTCGGCCGAGCGGTTGGCAAGGTACCCGTGCCGTTATCCGCTTCCAGGCTATCGGTGACGCCCTGGCTTGGCTACTGGCTCGCCGGCTGCGGTGCGGCGGAGCGGGGCCGTGAGCGCTCAGTCTTCACGAGCTTGCCGGCCTTGGCCGTGCCGCCCCCTTCCTCGACACGGCGCAGCAAGGCCGCGGGCACGTCGCCGGCGGGTGCCGCGTAGTGTCCGACCTGGTGACGCACATGCTCGCCGGGCTCCAGGCCCAGCACCGCACGAGCGTGCTCCCACACGTGCTGCACGACCTGTTCCGGGTCCGTGATGCGCTGGAAGCCGTGCTCTGGGTCGACGTAAGCCTCGATCCCTTGTCCCGGTAGCGGGCCCCGACGCCGGAAGAACTCACGGTCCAGCGCCAGGGTCTCCTCGCTTGCCTCGGTGTAGAACTGGATGACCGCTCGGGCCATCCTGGCGCCCGCCACTCGTATGCAAGCGAGGCGCGGTGGCGAACACTGAGCACGGTCGGCCGCGTAGGGGCATTCGACGGCGGCCTGCCGCATCGCGTCTTCGAAGCTCCTTACCTCCGGGTCGGAGAGGCAGCTAACACACGGGTTGCCGTAGTAGACGAAGCACTTGTCTTTCATCGCTTCCTTCCTCCTGTCAAGTCAGTTCTCTGCCACTGCTCTCGACCCAGGCAGGGTCTGGGCCTCCGGCCCTCTAGCCACCGCCCACGACACTCAGAGGGCGGTCGCTGGTGACGGCGCTAACCTCCAGCGTCAAGGTGGAAGCGGGCTCAGGCACAACCGCCGGCGGCGCCACTGCCCTCTCTAGCAGCTCCACCAGGTCAAGAACCTCCAGAGGCTTCTCCGATTCCAACCCAGTTCTGGCGTCCTCAAACATCTGCATGCAGAAGGGACAGGCGGTAACGACTATGTCAGCCTTGGTGGCGACCGCATCTTTGATGCGCAGTCGGTTCACCCTCTGGCTGGGTTCTTCCTCCATCCACATGCGTCCCCCGCCGGCACCGCAGCACAGGCTTTCGGAGCGGCAGCGGGGCATTTCCACCACCTTGACACCCGGGATGGCGGCAAGGATCTTCCTGGGGGCCTCATAGATGCCGTGGTATCGGCCGAGGTAGCAGGGGTCCTGATAGGCTACCACCTTGTTGATTTCCCCGCTGAACTTCAGCCTACCTTCCGCGATTAGCTGAAGGATCAGCTCCGTGTGATGGACCACCTCAAACTCTCCCCCGAATTGGGGATATTCGTCCTTCAGGGTGTGGTAGCAGTGTGGGCAGATGGTGACGATCTTCTTTACGTTGTAGCGCTGCAGAGTCTCGATGTTCTGCTTGGCCTGGCACTGGAACAGGTACTCGTCACCGAGACGGCGCGCGAAGTGGCCGCAACACGATTCCTCGTGGCCTAGCAAGCCAACGTCCACCCCTGCCGCGCTCAGGATCTTCACCAGGGAGGCGGGTACGTTCATGCCCCGCTCCTGGACGGCTGCTGTGCAGCCCACCCAGAAGAGGAGACCGGCAGCACCATTGCTGGAAAGCGGCTTCACCTCCAGGCCGGAAGTCCAATCCATCCTTGAGGCCAGCGCCCCCTTCCAGGGGTGCCCCCTGTCCTGGATTGATCTCAGGCTGGACATGGCGCTGCCTGCGATCTTGCCTTGTTCCAGCACTAGGTTGCGACGCATGGCAATGATCTTGCCGATGGGCTCCACGAAGACGGGACATGCTTCCTCGCAGGCTGCACACGTGGTGCATGCCCACAACTCATCTTCGCTCACCACACCATCAGCGAGGGCTGGACAGGCAACCTCTGCATTGCGCTCTCCGTCGCCCTTGCTTCGGAGCAGCGCGGGCCCCTGCTCGACCAGGTGAGCCTTAAGCTCTTGGATCAGTTTCTTGGGCGAAAGCGACTTCCCGGTGAGATAGGAGGGGCAAACCTCCTGACATCTCCCGCACCGAGTGCAAGCGTCGAGGTCAAGCAGGTCCTTCCAGGTCAGGTCCTGGATTCTGGACGCCCCAAAGGTCTCAACGGTCTCCGTGATCTCGATGGGCTTGAGGACGCCTTTGCCGTCCAGAGATTTGAAGAACATGTTCAGAGGGGAGGCAAAGGCGTGGGCCAGTTTCGGGAAGCTGAGGAAGACGTAGCCGATGGCCCCGAGGGATATCAACATATGACCCCACCAGAGCCCTCTGTGCAGCGCCAGGACCGCATCCTCCCCCAGGGGGCTGAATGCTTCGGCAAAGACAAAGCCAACAGGCGACCACACTGCCCAGCCAGGATGGGTCTCCAGTTCCGTTGCGGCGATTCGCGCGCCCTCCACCGCGAAGCCGGTGACTATGATCACGAAAAGCAGCGTCAGGGCGAGGGCGTCGTCCAGCAAGTTGTCCAGTTTTGCCGGCCTGATGACATACCGGCGGTAGGCGGCCAAGCCAACTCCGGCCAGGACGAGCAGTCCACCCACGTCCAGGAGCAGGGAAACCCCCAGATAGACGTTGCCTTTCATGAAGTGGACGACGTGCTCGCTCATAAAGTCCAGGAACGGTCCCATCAAGAGGAGGCCGAATCCGCCGAAGATCAGGAGGTGCATCGGCCCCGCATAGCGATCACGTACGATACGTCGGTGCCACAGGCCGTCGGCCATGGTGGCGACAAAGGCCCGTATTCTACTCCCCAGGTCGCTCAGCCTGTCGTCCTTACTGCCGAGCCGCCAGAGCCGGAGGCGTCGGTACAGTGCGTAGCAGACGATGGCTACTACTATGAACCCCAGAAGATAGACAATCCCCCCGAGCTGGATGTTCCAAAATATCTCCCTCGAGGCCATTGGCTTCTCCTTTGCACCCTATGTTCCAGTCTGCGGGCCCTTGGATGTCTTCCTTGGGGTGGGCTCCCGTCTCAATTCGAGCTTCCTACCGCGCCGGCCACTGCATGTCCTCTGACCGGGCTCGACTCACTCTTCGCAGGGGACGAGTCGAGCGATGCGTACACGGGACTGGCCCGAAGGCGGTACCACCATCTCATGTACTGGGCCAGGGGCTCCCACGACCAGGTGGCAGGCACGCAGGTGATGCCGTGCTTCTCGAGGAGAGCCAGGAGGAAGTCCAGGTCCTTCTTCTTGCTGGTCAGGCGGTCCGTCCTATCCACTATCAGGATCTCGAAGTCCAGGTCGGAAAGCAGCGCCAGCAGGCCCGGCCTGTCCAGGTCCTCTCCTGACCAGCCGATGTCTTCATAGGTGTGGATGAGGTGCCATTCGTAGGCGTCGGCACGCCCAGCTATCCTTGCCTTCTGGCCTTCCGGGCTGGTCCCCTTCTTGCCCATCTCGTCGAAGCCCTGCCTCACGTAGGCCACCGCCCTCATCCTTCGCGGCGGGTAGAGGTGGGCGGAACCATTGCCTCCTGCCTTCTCCACGCTAGTCCGAAGCCCTGTTTCGAAGCCTGCTATTGTCATCTCTCTCAGCCCCTTTCCCTGTCAGTCCCAGCCGGAACCTTGACAATCCGCTGAGCTCTCTGCTCACGCGTCTCAAACCTACTATGCGGCGCTGGTATTGTCGTCAGCCGCCGAAGCCGTCCTTGTTAGGCATTTGACGCTCCGGAAACGAGCGGGGGTGTGCGAGATGGGCGGACGGGGGATGCAGCCAAATCGCCTTCTTCTTCGCGCACATGTCGCAACGCTGCGCCAAAAGAACTAGGCATTTCTCTCTAGTTCTCTCCTCTCCGAATTGGAGGAAGGGCAGGTCATCGGGCAGGCTGAGCGGGCGTAGGCGCCGTCTTGTGATAAGATCAACAGGGGGAAGGGCCGGGGATCGGGCGCCGTGGTGGCGGAGGCGGCCGCCGTAGACGGCGCAGGAAGAGGATGACATGAAGAAGATCGGCATCCTTATTGCTGACGACCACACGCTTGTTCGAGAAGGGACCCGCGAACGTCTGGAGCGTGAGGAAGACTTTGAGGTCGTCGGGGAGGCCGCTGACGGCGAGGAAGCGGTTAGGCTGGTTAACCAGTTGAAGCCCAATGTGGCCATAGTCGACATCGCTATGCCGAACCTCAACGGCATTGAAGCCGCCAAACAGATCAAGAAGACTCAGCCGGGTACGGCCGTATTAGTTCTCAGCGCCTATGACGACGATCAGTACATCTACGCTGTCCTGGAAGCAGGCGCCGATGGTTACCTGCTGAAGAACGTGCGTGGCCAGCAACTGGTTGATGCCATCCGTGACGTGTGCGCTGGCGAGGTGGTGCTTGACCCGCACGTGGCCCGCAAGGTCGTGCAGTGGTTCTCGTCCCTGAGTCATGGACACCGCGTCGAAAGCGCCGGTGACTACCTTAGCGAGCGAGAACTGGAAGTGCTCAAGCTGGCGGCCAAAGGCATGAGCAACAAGGAGATCGCCGCACAGCTCTCTCTCAGCGTGCGCACCGTCCAATCTCACCTGGGCCGCATCTTCGACAAGCTCGGGGTCAGTTCACGCACTGAAGCCGTGCTGCGTGCACTGAAGGAGGGCTGGCTTTCTTTGGAGAACATACCCTAGGGCACTGATCTAGCCTGGGGTGTTGGGGGGAGGAAGGGGCATCGGAAGATTGGCTTCCTCACGTAGACAACCGTTTGAGGTTCTGAAAGAGCCGCACTTCTGGGTCATAGTGGCCATCATGACGTGCGGCACAATCTTCTATTATGCAGACCATATACCTCTGATAGACTCGGTGGAATCCAGCCTTCGACTCGACTTCGCTCGACGCTCAGTGCACCGGATACTCTCCATTCTGCCCGTAGCCTATGCCGCCTTTGTATTCGGGCTGTCGGGAGGCCTCCTGGCCTCCTCCTTGATTGCTGCGCTCTTATTGCCCCGCGTCTTCCTGATATCCTCGGAGGCCGAGGAGGCCGCAATTGAGGTTGCCGCCTTTCTCTTCATCGGTGCCTTTGTGAGCTGGCTGATAGACGTGCAGAACAAGGAGAAGGCCCGACACAAGCAGACCATTGCATCGCTGGAATGGGCTCAGGGGGAGCTCCACTCACACATCCAGGCTATCGAGAACGAGGAGAGGCGGCTCTCTGCGATCAATGCCGTCTTGGGTGTTGTTACCGAGTCTCTAGAGCTCCAGGACATCCTGGGCCTTGCTATGAACAAGGTCAGCGATGTGATGGGCGTAGAGATATGCCTGCTGTTCCTTCTCCAGGAGGAGGCTGGAGAGCTAACTCTCGAAGCCCATCACGGCATACCCGACGAGTCCGCGGCGGCGATCAAACCGATCAAGGTGGGCGAAGGTTTCAATGGGCGCGTGGCCCAGACGGGAGAGCCACTGGCAATCAGAGACGTCTCCGGCGAGCTGGCACCGTACAGCGGCGTGGGGGGACTGGGCGAGATGCAGGCGCAGCTCATCGTGCCTCTGAAGTCGAAAGGCAGAGTGATGGGCACCCTGTGCGCGGCCACACGCAGCCTGAGGGAGTTTAGTGTCGACGAGATAGAGGTGCTGAACGCCATCGGCAACGCGATCGGCGTCGCGATTGAGAATGCGCGCCTCTATCAGAAGGAGCGAGAAACGGCTGAGCAGCTTCGGCAGTCCGAAGAGAGCTATCGAGGCCTTTTTGAGAACGCTACGGAAGCAATCTTTGTTCACGACCTGGACGGCAAGATCATCGCGGCCAACAGCGCCTGTGAGAAGCTTACTGGCTATAGTCGTGCGGAAATGACCAGGATGGACATCGGCAGGTTCCTCTTGGGGCAGGGCCAAGACACTGTGAAGGAGATTGTCAGGAGGCAGCTCAACGGCGAGGCTATCGAGGGTCCTTTCGAGCTTGGGTTGACCAAGCGAGATGGGACGCGGGCCATAGTTGAACTCATGCCCAGCTTGATCATTCGGGGCGAGCAGCCCATAGGCGTCCAGGCGATCGTGAGAGATGTGACCGAGCAGCGGCGAATGCAGGAGAATCTGCGCTTCTACCTCTCACAAGTTCTCAAGGCTCAAGAGGGTGAGCGGCTGCGCATCGCCCGCGAGCTTCATGACGACACCGCGCAGGCTCTCACCGGTCTTTCTCGTCGTCTCGATATGCTCGTTGACACGATGGCCTCCAGCGGAGACCAGTTGCCGAAGGAGATCCCGGAGCGCCTCGAGGAGCTCCGTGAGCAGAGCGACAGGATATTGGAGGGTGTTCGCCGCTTCAGCCGGGACCTGCGTCCGCCTGTGCTCGATGATCTGGGCTTGCTGCCAGCGCTGAAATGGCTTGCGACAGCTCTGGAGGAACAGCACAGCATAGCCGCAAACATCAGGGTATTGGGTGAGCAGCGCCGCCTCCCGGATGAGGCGGAGCTGGCCCTGTTCCGCATTGCTCAAGAGGCGCTGAACAATGTTAGAAAGCACTCGGGTGCGTCCGCGGTTGAAGTCACGGTGGACTTTAGGGCCGGCGGGATCACCATGATGATCGCCGACAACGGCGACGGCTTTGAGCTACCGCGGAGCACAAGCGACCTGGCTGCGTCCGGGAAGCTCGGCATAATAGGGATGCAAGAGCGAGTTCGGCTGCTCGAGGGAACCCTGGCTGTACACTCAGAGCCGGGCGCAGGGACGCGTGTGGCAGTAACAGTGCCCGCCGAAGCCTCGAGTCTCAGCAGACCTGTCTACCCCGCGTCGTAGTCTCCCATCGTCACGAACCAGTTCCTGAGGTCATAGGCCAGGCGGCTGGGGCTGCGCTCTTCGTCGTGGCAGCGCACAACGAGACGGAAGGGCCGGGGCTCCAGAAACTTAGGAGATACCCAGAAGCCCCTCGACCGGAGGAGTCGGAACTCATCCGTATGTCGCAGAGCCAGGCTGGCAAGCATGTCTAGGTCCTGGTCTTCAAAGTAAGAGTACGCCTTGTCAATCAAGAGGCGGCCCGCCGCACGCCCCTCGGCGCTGGCCTCCACTACCAGCTCCACGATGAGGCCCGCAGAGAACTGACCCAGCGGCGCGGCGCGCAGGACGACGAACCCTCGTATCTCCCCCTCCGACTTGGCGGCGAAAGTGGTGTACTTCCTAACAGGCGCGCCCGCGAAGCGCCACTTGAGGTAGGTGGGGTCTCTGACCACCATGACGGGGAATCGGTGCTGGACCCTGTCCCAGAAGAGGACGAAGGAGCTATCGAATGAATCGACCTCTCCTATCTCCAGGCCGGGCACGGCTTCTTGTCGTGGCGCCGGTGCAGGGGTACGCCATACGCGCCTGGCAACGGAGGCCGTCTTCGCTGGAACGCGACTGTGCGCTGTCTTCGCAGCGAGGCGCTCTGGGTTCAAGGGCCTGACGAGGAGAGGAACCGACCCCATATTCCTAAACCCGGCCTTATTCACGAACGTCAAATGAGAAGCCTGGCTGGGGAAGCCGTAGGTGAAGGCGATGCCCTCCTCTGCCGACAGAGCGCAGACATCCTTCAACAGCCCAGCGAGGACGCCACGGCCCTGGTAGGCAGGATCGATCACCGGGTCCAGGGAAAGGCTGGCGACGCGCACCTTGCCCGAAAGCCTTACTCTGACAGGGGTTGTTGCCACCTGGCCGATGAGCCGGCCCGTTTCCGCTTCTCGCGCCAGGGTGGCGATAGCCGGGCCCGCAGGGTTTCGCTTGTACTGCCATTCTTGGTAGGCCGGGGAGGCGGCCTCGATGTCGCCCGAGGTCTTGCGTAAGAGCCGCAAGGAATCCTGGGCATCCTCCGAAGAGTATCTGCTCGAAACCCAGCCCTCTTCCTTAGTCATGCTTGAACCCCCGTGGAGACGGACAGCCGTGGCCGCATTGTATGCCCGCCGTCATGGGTCGACCTGGGGTCTCTGCTGGCGGTGGTCACTAGGGGCGGCAGGCTGGTCGGAGGGTCCGCTGGGGGCACCACAGAGGCCGCCAGGCCCTGTGGTGGCGGGGAAAGGGCCCGGCGGCCTGCGGAACCCTCAAGAGAGCCTTTCCGCATCCCTGCCTCAGTCACTCCGAAGGCTCGATTCTATTATAGGTGACATAACGTCAGAAGACAACTTGCAGCCGGGTGCCCAGGCGGGATGACCAGACGCTTGTTCCTTGTCCCACACGACGGCCCGGGTTGCACCCAGAAGGCCCGCTAGAGAAGGTGGGACCGCGCTAAACAGGACATAAAGTGGGGTCGTGTCCCCCCGGCTGGTGGTTGTGAGGCGCACGACCCCCTAGCATCCCTGCGTCTGGCCCGCCTTGCCCCGCCTTACATTAGACAGGCCGAGCCTCCCGTCTCGTGCGCATTGTATTCGAGCCCCGTGGGCCGCGCAAGGGGGTGGGAGGCTAGGGCCTCGGCGCATGAAAAAGGTCCGTGATCCCGAAAGGTGGGGCCCCTGGCGGGACTCGAACCCGCGACACGCGGTTTAGGAAACCGCTGCTCTATCCTACTGAGCTACAGGGGCTAGATACGAATTCCGTCCGTGTGCGAGTGGGTGAGGGTCCTTTGACGGCCATTCTGACGGCCACGCGCTCCGGCGCCCATGTTACGACTGGCCCCAGAGGGCCGCTTCCATGCGGTCGGCGGCGTCGCGCGTGAGCTCCGGGGCGACGTGGGCATAGATATTCGCTGTGGTGCTGATCTGAGAGTGGCCCAGCATCTCCATTGCCGTGCGCATCGGGACCCCCTGGGCAGCCATCAATGACGCCGCCCCATGACGGAGATCATGATACCGCATGGGCGGCAGTCCGGCCATTGCCAGGAGCATGTAGAAGCGCCGCCGGACGTGGAAGCCGGAGAGCGGCCCGCCGGCCTCGTCGGCGAACACCAGATCACCCCACGTCTCGCCCTCCCAGGCTGGCCCCAGGCGCAGCCTCTCTTGGAGCTGGCGGGCGCGGTGTTCTCGGAGGGCGGCCACCACCGGGGCGGGCAGCGGAACAGTCCGGCGGGAGCGGGGCGTCTTCGGTTCGAGAAAGAGCCACTGGCCACCGACGCGCTGCAACGACCGCTGGACGCTCAGGGCGGCGCCGTCCAGATCCACATCCTGCCAGCGCAGCCCCAGGGCCTCGCCCTGCCGCAGGCCGACGGCCAGGGCCACCGTGAAGAGCGCCTTTAGCCTATCGCCCTTGACCGCCTCTAAGAGCGCCCTAGCGTCGGCCCGAGACAGCGGCCGTACCTCCCGCTCCGGCACACGCGGCGGACTGGCGAGGCTGGCGACGTTGCGGCCCACCAGGCCCCATCGCATCGCCACGTTGAGGGCCGTCCTTAGAACGGCCCGGTGGTGGGCGGCGCTCTGTGGCGACTGGCCGGCGGCCAGGGCCTCGTTCATCATGCGCTCCACGTGGGCAGGGGTAAGTTTCGCCAGCCGTACTCGGCCCAGCGCGGGGACAAGGTGGAGCCGGACGATCTCCTGGTAGCGTTGTAGTGTTCGAGGGCGGACCTTGAGGGCGACGCTATCCTTGAGCCAGACCTCCAAGAAGTCGCCCACCATCCGGCGCTCGCCCGGTAGAGGCAGGCCGTCAGCAAGCGCGCGCTGGGCGGCCTGAAGCTTCCGGGCGACCTCCTGCCGTGTCCTACCATAGAAGGCCCGACGCTGGCGGCGCCCATCGGCGCAGCCGAGCGAGGCCCTGGCCTCCCAGCGGCCGTCGGCCCGGTGGTAGATGCTACCTTCAGCGTTTCCGCGCCTAGTCATCGGGTGCTCCTTTCTCTTCTTGGGCTTCCCAGCATTCCAGTGCTACCAAGACGCCGACGGCGCCGGGTTCTCCCCTGAGAACGTGCTGGTGTACTGGACCCAGGAAAGCCCAAAGTGGATCGGGGAAAGCGGCTTCGCTTGCGAGGGGGCCGAGCGATTCAATGGATTCCTTGAACCAGGACGGATGAGACATGTTCATCGCCCGCAGGTATCGATACAACTGCGCCTTCCCTCTCCAGGGCGCGAAGCCGAGCATCTGATCGAGAGCCTCCACAGGCTCTTTGCGGTACTCACGTACTAGGTACTCCTGCCCGATATAGAGAGCCCATAGCGGCGGCATGTCCGGGGCCGCGACGCGTACCTTGACGACCCATCCGGCTAGGTCCTTGCTGAATCGCTGCCAGTGCCCGCGTCCCCGCTCTATCGCGTCTGCAAGCACCGGGAGGACAAGGGCAGCATCCTCCGGATCAGCATCCGCTAGATTCCATGACCCCGAGGGATCAGCCGGCGGTCTGCACTTGGAGACCTCGCGCTGGACGCTCCGTAGCGATGGCACGTGGTCTTCGCATTCCTCTCGCCCCTGGAGGAGTCGGCGAATATCGACCGGCGAGAGATCATGGCCCTCTGGCGACTTTACGACTCGCCGGATAGCGGCTCTCACATTAGGCGCCATCCGAGGCCGTCCGGGGCGTTTTTTTGGCCGGCTGGCGCGTCCTGGCGCGTCCTGTCCTTTTCCTGTCGCCTGGGCCGTTGACATGGCTCGACCGCCTTCGTACTCTGACACTAGACGTATCTTACAACGTCCGCGCAAGTCCGTCAAGCAAGGGGGTAACTCGATGAACAACAAACTGCTTCTGTCCGCCGCCGCCTGTGCTGAGGCCCTTTCCATCGGCCGAACCAAGGTGTTTGAGCTTATGGCGTCCGGGGAGCTGGAGTCCTTCACCATCGGGCGGAGACGCGTTGTGCCGGCCGACGCCCTGGAGGAGTTCGTGCAGCGCCAGCGACAGGCCCAGGGGGCCGACGGCGATGCCTGAGGAAAGGGGAGAGGCCATGACGACCAGAACACGCGAGGACCAGGAGATCGCCGAAGAGGAACGGGAGGCCTTCGAGCGCCTGCGCGCCTATGAGGAGAGCCTGCCGGAACACCTACGGGCACCACTACCGAAGAGGATAGGCAAGAGGGATGCCTAGAAATGCGAACGCCCCCTGGCAGGGGGGCGACGCGGGCAAGATGGGCGATGGGGATCACCTGTTGCCTCATTCTACCACACCAGGACGCCGCCTGCCCTTCCCGTACGACCGAAACGAGCGGTATTGCCCGCGTTGCTGCCGGCTGGTAGTCAAGGCCGGCCACCGGGGGCGCTGCCCAGCGCGACGAGGGGGTGCGCCATGACGGACGCCGCTGGCCTCTACAACGAGCTGAGACCTCTCCTGAAGAGCCCCAAGCCGCCGGATAAGGACGGGCGGATATGGAGCTTCTGCCCCTGCCACGCTGACGGCTCGAAGCATGGCCGGCGCTCCCTGTCGCTTCACCCCGTCTATGGCCTGGACTGCTTCGCCGGCTGCGAATTCTCGGCCATCCTGGCCGCCCTGGGCGCCCGGCGCGACGGGCAGAGGCCGTCAGACGTAGAGGCGACTTACACCTACCGGGCCGAGGACGGGGTGCCTCTATTCGAAGTCTGCCGGCTGCCCGGCAAGCGTTTCGCCCAGCGTCGCCCTGGGGCCGACACGTGGGGCATTCAGGGCGTTCGGCGCGTCCTTTACCGCCTGCCCGAGGTGCTGGCCGCCGACCCTGAGGCCCGAGTATTCATCTGCGAGGGCGAGAAAGACGCCGACAACCTGGCCGCCCTGGACCTGGCGGCCACCACTAACCCCGGCGGCGCCAGTAAGTGGCGGCGCGAGTACAGCGAGGCCCTACGTGATAGGCGCGTCTGCGTCTTGCCCGACGCTGACCCACCGGGGCACGCCCATGCCCTCAAGGTGGCCGAGTCGCTGCGGGGAGTCGCCGCCGAGGTCCGCATTCTTGCGCTGCCTGGCCTCGGTGATAAACAGGATGCGTCTGATTGGGTGGCGGGTGGCGGTACGGCTGAGGAACTGCTACGCCTCGCCGCGTCGGCGCCCGTGTGGCAGCCGTCCAAGCCGCTGCTACCGAAGGGCCTCAGCTTGACGCCCCTCAGCGACCTCCTGGCCGAGCCCGCCGAATCAATCCCCTGGCTGGTCGACAAGATGTTGCCCGCTGGCGGCCTCTCCCTCTTGGGCGGGAAGCCGAAGGTTGGGAAGTCAACGCTGGCCCGCAACCTGGCCCTGGCCGTGGCCCGTGGCGAGCCCTTCCTGGGCCGTGACACGGCCGCCGGCCCGGTCGTCTACCTGGGTCTGGAGGAAAAACGGGGCGAGGTCCAGGCCCACTTCGCGCGCATGGGGGCGTCGGACGAGGTGATTTTCGTTCACGTGGGCGGCGCCCCAGAGGAGGCGCTGCTGGCCCTCAGGACGGCGATAGAGGAGCACGGCGCCAAGCTCGCCATCGTTGACCCCCTGCTGCGCTTTATCCGCCTGCGGGACGGAAACGACTATGCCGAGGTCACGGCGGCCTTGGAGCCCCTCCTACTCCTGGCCCGAGAGACCGGCTGCCACATCCTAGTGTGCCACCACCTGGGCAAAATGGAGCGCGACGGCGGCGATGCCATCCTGGGGAGCACCGCCCTGTTCGGGAGCGTTGACACGGCTCTGCTACTCCGCCGGCGTGAAGGCGGGCGCGTCGCCGGCACCATTCAGAGGTACGGCGTGGACCTGCCGCCGACCCTCCTGGGCTTCGACGTTGAGACGGGCATCACCAGCGCGGGGCTGCCCGTGGCCGAGGCGGAGCTGGCGCAAGCCGGCGAGGGCGTCCTGGAGGCGGTCAAGGAGGGGCCTCTAACGGAGCCCGAGATCAAAGAGGCCGTGGGCGGCAACAACCTGCTGACTCAGAAGGCCATCCGCAAGCTTCTCGCCGACGGGCTCCTAACGCGGGAAGGCCAGGGGCGGAAGGGTGACCCCTACCGTTACGGGCTGTCAGCGACCCCGCCACATTCTCACTTTCTCACTTCCCCTATAGGGATAAGTGAGCAAAGTGAGAAAAGTGAGCATCTTCCCGAATCTGAGGAGGCAGCCGAGAGGGGGCGGCAGGGCGATTCTCACTTTCTTACATGCTCCCTAGGGGGAAGTGAGCAAAACGAGAAACGCGGCGAGCCTGAAAACGGGCCTGAGACCTTCATGGGCGACTGCCCATCATGTGACCGCTACGCCTACATCGTCGGAGGCGTGTGCAACCGTTGCGGCGCGGAGGTGACGGCGTGAGAAAGCTTCACTTGGGCCGCTGGCGCTGCCCCTCCGGGAACGCCGTCGACGTGTACCTTACCGTTGCCGCCGGCGCCGACGCGGGCGTGGGGCACGAAGCGTGGGCGAGTAGTACGTACCAGGGGGCCTGCAATCGCCACAGCTTTTGCCGCTTCGAGACGACGCGCAGGTAAGCGATGACAACTAAACCCCCCGTTCAATCAGGTTTTCCAGGCGGTCCGCCCCCGCTGAAGGGGCCGGCGCACTTGAAGCTGGCGACTAGGCGCTGGTGGGTCAGCGTTGTCGAAGACTACCAGCTAGAGCCCCATCACATCCGCCTTCTCACCCTGGCCGCTGAAAGCTGGGATCGGTGTCAGCAAGCGCGTCAAGCCCTCGCAGAGCATGGCTTGACCTTCAAGGACAGGTTCGGCCAGCCCCATGCTCGCCCCGAGGTCGCCATTGAAAGGGACAGCCGCATCGCCTTTGCCCGCCTGCTGCGGGAGCTGGCGCTGGACATCGAGTCACCAGGCGAGCCGGGGCGCCCGCCAGGACTAGGGAGGTAACGATGCCACGCAGCCGCCGACTGGCGAAGACGCGGCGGACAGAGTTGACCGAATTCCAGTTCTGGGAGCTGCTGCTAGGCCCCGGCAATGACCGGGGCATCTCCGACTTCGAGTCGCCGTTTCTGCGTCGGGCCGCGTGGTACGAGCACCGCGAAGAGCTCATGGAGGCCCCGACGCCGGGCATGAGGCCCTGGGGCTTCTGGGAGTACGAGGTGGGCCACCATCCCGCCGACGTGGGCATAGACGGCCAGGCGGCTGAGCTAAAGCGCCTGGGGCTACTGTCGGACTCGGAGAAGGGCCTGCTAGAGGGCATGCATGCCCTGGGCGGCGAGAGGAAGCGACGCCGATCCAGGTGCGAACGCGCAGAGGAGGAAGGTGTTGACTAGCGAAACCGGAAGCATAGACCTTGACCTTTCGGACGTGACGAATGCGGAACTCGTCGCCTACATCGGCGTCGCCGACGCCCTGGCCGCGCAGGCCCCTCAGGAGGGGCGCAGGTTCCTCCATGTACTCGCGCGCGCTTTCATCGCCGAACTGCACCGGCGAGAGGGCGGGGAGGCGCCGGGCGTGGTGTCGGTGGAGATATCCCCTGAGATGGCTGCCTTCGCTGCCCGGCTTCAGGCGGGCCTCGGCGCGGCCATGACGCTGCGCGAGCGTATCGCTGAGGCCCGCCGCCAGGCGCAGGCCGGGCTTGCCGCCGCCCAGGGCTTGCAGAGCGATGGGTTCTGAGGGATAATGAGAACGAATGGACGAGTGAGTGGCTGTCTTCTCGGAACGCCGGACGGCCCCGCTCTTTACGAACAACTGAATAGCTGCCGATGCCAAAGCCGGGGCAGGGAGACCGGCGGAGACATCGGGGCAAACGCTGCACCCACGCCGAGCCGGGGCAAGAGCTCCACTCGGAAGTCGAGCAGAGTGGTGAGGGGCAGGGGCGCCTCACTGTGCTGCAGCGGCGCAAGGGGTAGGCGAGTCAGTCGCGTGAGTGACTGAGCTGGCCTGCCCTTTTTCTTTTCGTGGGCAGGCTCAGGGAGAAGGCTATGCCTGTGCAAACAATGGATCGCGACGCGATCCTGAGAAAGAGACTGCGTCTTTTAGACCAGGCGAAGGGCATCGTCGGCCGCTGCCAGGCAGACGGCGGCCGCGACCCGACGCCTCAGGAAGAACGGGACTTTGACGCGCTGGTAAAGCAGTGCGACACATTGGAGGGGCTGGCGAAGTCCATGCCCCGAGGAGGAACTATGCAGACAAAAGACGGGGGCCTAGACCTGGGCACCCGCGAGGATGAATTCAAGAGCTGCGGGCCAGCGTACAAGGCCGGCGGAGACGGCAGCATCGGGATGGGCGACGACGACCTGTCGCGCTACTCGCTGATACGCGCCATTCGTTGTGCGCATCAAGGCGACTGGCGCAGCGGCGCCCTCGAATTAGAAGCAAGCGACGCGTGCGGCAAGCGCCTGGGGAAGGAACCGCGCGGCTTCTTCGTGCCGCAGGACGTCATGACGGAGCGCCGCGACCTGGTGAAGGGTACGTCCGGCGCCGGCGGCTACGCTGTCGGGACTGACCTGTTGGGGGCCAGCTTCATTGACCTCTTGCGGAACGCCGCCCTCGTCCAGCAGGCAGGTGCCACGCTCCTGACCGGCCTGGTGGGCGACGTGGCCATCCCGCGCCAGTCGGGCGGTGGGACGGCCTACTGGGTCGCTGAGTCGGGCGCTCCGACCGAGAACCAGCAGGCTTTCGAGCAGGTGGCGCTCATCGCCAAGAGCGTGGCCGGCTTCACCGACATCAGCCGGAAGCTTCTGCTTCAGGCATCGGTGGACGTAGAAGAGCTGGTGAGGCGTGACTTGGCGAGCGTCCTGGGCGTGGCTATCGACCGCGCGGCCCTCCACGGCTTGGGCAGCGCCAACCAGCCCACGGGTATCGACCACACGACGGGCATCGGGTCCGTGGCCGGCGGGACGAACGGCCTGGCGCCGACGTGGGCGCACATCGTGGCCTTGGAGACCGAGGTCGCCATCGACAATGCCGCCTTCGGGCGGCTGGCCTACATCACGAACACGAAGGTTCGGGGCAAGTTGAAGGTGACGCCCATCGTTGCCACGTACAGTGCGGAGATGGTCTTCGGCCGGGGTCCCACGCCGCTCAATGGCTACCCGGCCTATGTGAGCAACCAGGTGAGAAGCGACCTGGAGAAGGGGAGCTCGGGCGCCGTGTGCTCCGCCATCTTCTTCGGGAACTGGGCGGATCTCCTGATCGGCCAGTGGGGCGGCCTGGACATCCTGGTCGATCCGTACACGGGCGGAACCTCGGGGACTGTCAGGATCATCGCCTTCCAGGACGTTGACATCGCTGTGCGGCACCCTGAGAGCTTTGCGGCCATGCTCGACGCCCTGACAACGTAGCCGTCCTCGCGCTCCCCGCCGTCTCTTCTCTTCCGGCGGGGAGTGCGTCGGTGTCCAAGCGGCTTGAGGCCCCGGCTCTCGCACCGGGGCCTCGCCGTCTGTAGGTGGGCCAGCCTGCCCGAGGAGGCCCCCAGGAAGGCTCCACGCAAGGCGCAGGGACGGCCTGAAACGAGGGGGGCGGTAGGGAACACAGGCCCCCCCTTGACAAGGGCCGCGCACAGGCGCAAACTGCGCTCGCCAGAAAGAGGCGGGCGCCCACCGTGGCTTGAGCACAGCGAGCGCCCTAACCGTCAGCCTGAATACACCAGGCCAACGGCTGCGTCCATAGTAGCGTAACCGCCCTGGTGTGTCAGGCACGCCGGGGCTTCTTTTTGGCCTGGGGGCCGGCGGCGACCGGTGAGATGCCCGAGGCCGGGACTGGACGCAGCTCCCCTCGCTGGCGCGAACCGGCTGGCACCGGCCCCGCGTGGGGGCCGACGGCGAGCGAGGGGTCCCCGCCACTCACGTGGTGATCCTCCTTGCCATGACACCGCCGGTCCCCATTTCTACACTTCGGGCAGCCGAAACAGTACAATGGCCCCGTGGCCGGCCATCTCCCCCCCTGCCCACGGCCCTACTGCGGCGGCGCCGTCCCCTTCAAGAGGCGCTCCTTGTACTCGGCTGGCATGTCGGGATCGTTCACCGTGCGGACCGCCGCCTGAAGTTCGTCCCGAGTCCAGTGGCTTCGTTCGGCCTGTTGGAGGAGCCGACCGGCCGTCTCCGCGTCAGGGGCACGGGAGGCGATCGTCAGGTTCCTCTGCTGATACTCTTTGGCGGGCTTACCACCACGGTCATAAAGGTCCCGGCGAAGACCGATGGCCTTAATCGCATTGCTCACGGTCTCCTGCGAGATTCCGCTGTGCATAGGTTTGCGCGGTTTCTTGGCCACGGCCAAGATCACGTTGAAGCCGGAAGGCTTTGACGGCCCGGCTAACGACGCTTGGATCGACCTTGAACTCCTGTCGTGCTATCTGGTCCTGTGTCCAATCTGGCCTCAACGTGACCACGCGCTCTATTGCCCGATCGCGTTCCAGCAGCGTTAAGTTGCGGCCGTTGCGGAAGTTGGCGGTCGCGGCATAAACCCAGGCGTCCTCACGGCTGCCCTCCCGCACCTCGACGGGTATCTCCCGCTTGCCGAGGCGCTCGCTCGCTGCTCCGCCCCCTCCTGCCATCCGCCAGCGTCGCCAACGCCCGGTAGGTGGGGATCGCTACCTCGCGCTGGCCCGCCGTGTCCTCGCCAGCCCCGAGCGCCCCCCTGTCTGGGACCCTGAGACCGGGGCCTACGTGATCGACGAGCTGGACGGCTAGACGGGGCGACCGTCCGTAGGCGGATGGTGCGTATCGCCTCGTATCTGACGGCCATTCTGACGGCCACGCCGACGTATTCTAGCGGATAATGGCGGACGTGTACGGCGGAAACGATGGGAAAACGAGTCTACAGCGGACGCTTGGGGACGGGTGCGGACGCCCCGACTCGACTTAGGAAACCGCTGCTCTATCCTACTGAGCTACAGGGGCGCCCGACGATGAGAAGAAAGGCCGAAGGCTGGACGCGACCGTCCCCCGTCCAACCTCCAGCCCCTGGCCGTTGACCTCCCAGTTGGTGGAGATAGGGGGATTCGAACCCCCGACCTCGGCGATGCGAACGCCGCGCTCTCCCAATTGAGCTATATCCCCGCGTGAAAGGATTATAGAGAGGGCCTTCGCAGACTGTCAAGGAAAGAGGCCCCGGCTGCGCCGACGAGAACCTCTTCGGCTAGGGGCTCTCGCCGGATTCGACGGGCGGGATCTCCTGCCGCGAGTGGCCGTTGGAGCGTACGCAGGCGTGGCCTTCGGGGTCGATGGGTTCGCCACAGAGGGGGCAGATTGGGCGGCCGGCGGCGTAGACGGCCTCTGCTTGCTCGCAGAAAGCCAGGGCTTGGTCCCAGTTGAAGTGGCAACTGAAGTTGGGCGGCGCGTCTTCGCTGCTGCCTGCCTCATGGGCCCAGAGGATGAGGTGATCGCTGTCCTCATCTCGACCCAAGGCTAGGCGCCCCAGCTTCATGTCCACGGTGGGCTGATCGGGAAACGGCCGCGCGGGCGGAGGCCCGGGCTGCGGGTTCTGGCCCACCTGCGCCATCACCTGTCGCAGGGCCAGGGAAAGGGCCAGGAGCTGCTGCTTCTCCAACCAGAGGGAAGCGGTGGCCTCATCCTTCCAGGCGCGGATGCGGAAGGCGCGCTTGCCCGGCACGCCGATGGCCTCGGCGTCCAGGGCGTCCACGGGGCCGAAGTCGTAAGTGGCCATAGCTCGTCGATGGCGCCTGGGACTCGCGATCGCTCCCTATTCTACTCGAAAAAGGCGGCAGCGTCGGCCTGGGCGGGGATTTCGCGTGGAGCCATTGTACGGGCCGGCGGGATCGGCGTGCCTTGAAAGAGTCAGGGAAACAGCGAGGCCGCTCAGGCGGCCTCGGCGAGGGTAGGCCTGGGCCCGCCGGGCTCCTCGCCTTCGTCCCCCGGGGGGACGGGGCCGGAGGCCGGCACCCGCACCGGGGGACGCACCTCCCGGCGGCGCTGTTCGTAGAACGTGTAGCCACACTGCAGGCATTGGCGGTAGTAGCCCATGATGTCGAGGTCGCTATACAGGTCGCCCTTACACTTGGGGCAGCCCTTGAGCCAGAGCCCCATGGGAAGTCACCTCTCCTCCGCATCGTCCCAGGGCAGCGTTGCAGGCGCCGGAACGTGTCTTGACATAATATTATATCACGCACCGGCCTCGCCGTGTGTGAAGGTCACGGCGAGGTGATGCCAGCTGCGGTAGGGGCCGAGCTTCAGCTCGGCCCAGGACAGAGCTAAAGCTCTGTCCCTACGGGTGGGCAATCATGTCGGCCTGTTCGATCAATGGGCATCAGGCGGCCGTGGTAGCCGCGGGCCAGGTCTCGCGGAGGATGGCCGAAGTCTAGGCAGCCAGGTCTTTGCTGCTGTGCAGCCCGTTCCAGGCGGAGACCTCGCGTCCAAGGACGCGCACCAGGGCCGCGAACTGCGGTATCATGAAGGGGTCGAACTGGCTTCCGGCGTGGGTCTCCAGTTCGTGGAGGGCGACCTCGATGGCCCGGGCCTGTCGGTATGGCGAGTCCAGGGTCATGGCGGAGAAAGCGTCGGTGATGCCCGTAATGCGGGCGCCCAGGGGGATATCCTCTCCCCTCAGGCCTGTGGGATAGCCAGTCCCGTCCCAGCGCTCGTGGTGGTGGAGGACGACCTCCAGAACGATGCGCGACAGCCAGCGAGGTGAGGAGCGAAGGACGGGCCAATCCTTCACCATGCCGTAGCCGCTGGTGACATGGGTGCGCATCATCACCATCTCTGCGGGGGTAAGGGGGCCATGGCGGCGGAGAAGCTCTTCCGGGACGGCGATCTTTCCGAGGTCGTAGACGTGGCCTGCCACCCAGAGGCCGGCCACAGTGTTGGGGTCAAGGCGCAGCCGGCGGGCCAGCATCACAGCATACTCGGTGGACAGGGTAGTGTGCTCGCCACTGTAGGAGTCACGCTGATCCAGGTCGCGGCACCAGTCGCGGAGAACGGCGCAAATGCGCCGACCGGCCTCGCCAGGCCAGATCCTTTGTATAATCTGTTCAGCCTGTGTCATGACTCTATGGCAATTCCACCTCATATCGCTGAACGAGGTTGCGGGGTGGTGGTTACAGTGTACTCGGTGTCGGTTGGGTGACGGTTGACCGGTGTTCTTGGGTGTCTGAATCAGGTTGGCGCTTCCAGCCGTGGTTTAGTGTACAATCATGGCGGAGGAGGGTGTCATGACGGCCGCTTCTGAGCAGCCACTTGGCGAATCCCGTAGGCGGGGAGCAGGCGCCTCGGAGGCGCCGCGCCAGGTGAAGATCGGGGACCAGGAGTGTCCCCGTTGCGGGAAGAGCTTCACCCTGAGCTACTGGAGCGGCGACCAGATGATCCAGGCTCGCTGCCTGAGTTGCGACCTGAAGTGGCCACTGCCTGACGTCGTCTGATTGGCGCCGGCCCAAGCCTTCAATCCCCTGATTTCTCCCGGCCCAGCCTGAGCTTTCTCTCCCTCGGCGGGCCTTGTCGCAGGCAAAATGTCGGCGGCCGATCTGGCTAGAATGTCGACTGGAGGGGGTACAGCATGAAGACGGACCGGGTCCTGGGAAGCGGCTCTATGCTCGCCCTGAGCCGCAACGGCGGTTCTGTGAGGGCGGCCACCATTCCCGAGCTGCTAGAGCAAAGCGCCCGCCGCTGGCCCCGGAAGGTGGCCTTCCAGGTCAAGGCGGGACGCGACTTCCGTACGCTCTCCTTCGCCGAACTGCAACGGAGAGCCGCCGACTTCGGCGCTGCCCTTATCGCCCTCGGCCTGCGCCCGGGAGACCGGGTGGCCATCATCTGCGAGAACGGCCTGGAGTGGGTGGTGGCCTATCTAGGAACGGTCATGGCTGGCGGCGTCGGTGTGCCTCTGTATATAGAATTCAAGGGTACGGAGGTCAGTTCCCTTATCCGCCAGGCGGAGGCGCGCTTTGCCGTTGTCTCCGCCGCGGTGATGGGGAGGCTCCGGGAGCACCTGCGGGGGCTCAAGATCATTGTCGTCGGCGAGGAGGGCCTGGCCCGGGGTGATGACCATGTGCCTGCGGCCGGTTTCTGGCTCTGGCAGCAGCGGCCCGAAGTACTGGGGTTCGAAGAGGCCCTGAGCCGGGCCACGGAGGAAAGCCGTCTTGCCCTCAGCGCGACGCGCGTGGGGCCGGCCGACCTGGCCTCTCTGGTTTACACCTCGGGCACCACGGGCGGCGTGAAGGGGGTGATGCTGACCCACCGCAACTTCACCGCCAACGTGGATTCCATCTACGGCACCGTCCCATTCAGCGAGCGCGACAGCCTGCTCCTGGTGCTGCCCTTCCATCACGCCTTTCCCTTTACCGTGGGCCTGCTCAGCCCGATAGCCTACGGAGTCACCGTCACCCTGGAGAACAACCTGCTGCGCGTCGCCGACCGCATGGGGGAGGTCCGCCCGACGGCCTTCCTGGGGGTGCCGGCGCTCTACGACCTCATGTACCGGGCCATCGTAGGTCGCCTGGAGGCCGAGGGCCGGCGGGAGCTCTTCGACCGGGGTCTGCGCCTGGCAGACGCCGTCAAGCGTCGCACGGGTGTCAACATCGGGCGGGCCGTCTTCCGTGAGCTCCACGGACGGCTGGGCGGCCGTCTCCGCTTAATGGCGAGCGGGGGCGCTGCTCTCAACCCGACGACGGCCAGGAACTTCTTGCGGCTGGGCTTGCCCGTGATCCAGGGCTGGGGGCTGACGGAGGCCGCGCCCGTCTGCACCGGACAGCGGCTCTGGCTTCGCCGCTTCTACACCACCCATTACTACGAGAGGCACGCGAGCAGCGTGGGGCCAGCGCTGCCGGGCGTCGAAGTGGCCCTCATCGACGTGCCCGAGAAGGAGATCTACGTTCACCTCCACGGTGAGGGCGAGCTGGTGGTCAAGGGCGAGAACGTGTCGCCGGGCTACTGGCGCTCCGAGGCCGCTACCCGCGCCGCCCGGGCCGGCGACTGGCTTCGCACCGGCGACCTGGGCCGCATCGATGAGGAAGGCAATGTCTATGTCACCGGCCGCAGCAAGTACGTCATTGTCTTGGAGTCCGGTGAGAAGGTGCACCCGGACGAACTGGAGGAGAAGCTGGGACAGAGCCCCCTCATCGAGGACATCTGTGTGGTGGGTCGCAAGGCCCGCGATAAGACGCAGGTCTGCGCCGTTGTCTACCCCAACTACGGAGAGGCGCAGCAGCGCGCTCAGGCCACGGGCCTGAGCCTGGACCGGGAGGGCCTCCAGTCCCTGGTGGCCGCCGAAATCGAGCTACGGGCGGCCGAGATGGCGCCCTACAAGCGCGTCAGCCAGGTCATCCTCACGGACACGCCCCTGCCCAAGACGGCCATACTCAAGGTGGCCCGGGAGCAGATGTCCGACGACTACTCGTTCGACGTGAAACGGTGGGCCGAGCAGGCTCAGCAGCTAGTGCCCTAGACCGACCCCAAAGTCCAGCCTTGCCTGGCGAGCGCCGGCCGTGACCGGCGCTCTCTGTTCTGCCCGCGGCGCCAGTTCCTTCTCGTAGCGGCCAGGCTGCTTACGGCCCGTAGTACACCACCACCGGCACCCAGTCGAGGTAGAAGTCCATCCATGTTTGGTCGCTGTTCGAGGTCACCCGGGCCCGGAAGTTGGCGTCGCTGAGCTCGTCGGGCGTCCAGGTTCTGTCCCAGGTGTCGGTATTGCTGCCGAGGATGGCTGTGTGCTCCGACGTGGTTTCGGTGCTGTCGGTCTTTGCTGCTGTCCAGGAGGTGCCGCCGTCCCAGGAGAGTTCTACACTCGTGCTGTTGGTGCCCGTGGTGCTCTGGAGCCACCAGTCCAGCCGCACCTCGATGCCCTTGATGGAGCAGCCGGATGGGATAGAGATGGCGTAGTTGTAGTAGCGGTGGCGGTCACCGGGGCCGTTCACATTCAGAGCGTACAAGCTGTCGTCGGCGAAGGCGTAGGTAGGGTTCGCCTCGAAGCCGTCGCCGTTGCCGCCGGTGTCGGTGGCCTGAGCGCTGGGGTTGAGCGAGCCGGTGTCGCCAGCAGCGCAAGAAGGCGTCGGAGTGGCCGTTGGTGTTGATGTGGCGGTAGATGTTGGCGTGTCCGTGGCGAAGGAGGCCGCGGTGGTGAAGGTGTTGCCCGTGTTCTGAGCCTGATCGGTGAAAACGGCTGCCGAACCGGCCGCCAGGAGCGGGGCGCCGAGCCCCAGGGTCACCAGCGCCACCCAAAGGAGAGTCCTCGGCTTCACGGCCGCGTCCTAGCGGGCCGGTGGCCCTCCGGCCCAGATCCTCCGCAAAGTGGTGAGTCCCAGGTAGGTCGCCGGCAAGAAGAGGAGGAGTGCCCATCCCAGAGGCGTGCCGGCGAAGCTCACCAGGTAGCCGACGTAGGGCACCGTGTAGACTACCCGCGAGCCGGTGTCCTGAAGCGCGACTTCCGTGGGGTCCGGCGTTGGGTTGGCGTCCCCCTTGGTCTGAAACACCCGTTGCCCCTCTTCCTCTCGAACGGAGACCACCCGGTGCATCAGGGGCGAGGGGTCGGTCGATGGGTTGGTCGAGGTGGTCGGCGGGTGGAAGACGATGACATCCCCAACGCTGACGTCTTCTGGCCGCACTTTCTCGGTGACAGCGATGCTGCCGACCGATACGCTGTCGGCCATGCTGCCCCCATAGACGATGACGGAGGAGTAGCCCAGAAGTCGCGGCGCCAGGCTTGCAGCCAGGGCGCCCACCACGACCAGCACGGTACCTGCCAGCATCACGTTCGCGGTCAGGCCCAGGAGACGCCGGGCACGAGGCGGGACAGCCGGGATCCTCTGGCGAAGGGGTGCGAGTGCTCGTGCGAGAGCCAGCGGGTTGCGTCCAGACCTGCGTGTGGTGCTATGGCTGGCCGCGACGGGACGCAGAATTCGCTTCCCCTGCAGAGCCGGCCGCTGCCAGGCCGTGCTCGCCGGCGCCTCCCTTCGCTGATTCGGCCATGGGCTTTTCGGCCGACCGCCACGGGTGGTTGACCGTCCGCTCGGTTTCGGGAGTGAAGGTGACCGCGGTGGTGGCGTCCTGGTAGGCGTCGCCGGTGCTGTGCTGGCCGCGACGGGTTGCAGGATCCGCTTCCCCTGGAGAGCCGGCCGCTGCCGGGCCGTGCTCATTAGCGCCTCCCTTCGCTCTATTCGCCCTTCCCGCTCCTCACTCTGCGGCTACGGGGGCGCCGGGTTGTTCCTCCTCTGCTCCGCGCTGAAGGTGAACGTGGCGGTGGTGGTTAGCCCCTGGAATGAATCGCCGGTGCCTAGCGGCAGGGAGACCTGGAAGCACAGATCCTCGTCGGTTGGCGCATCGGGTCCAACGCCACCGGGATAGGTCCCGTCTGCATCTACGATATCCGTGGCGCTAGAGAGGTACCGGTCTCCAGCCTGGTGACCCGTCGTTGGGTCGCCGATGACGTTAATCCCAGCTATCGAGCCCAGCTTGTCCGGCCCATAGATGGTGGTGCCATCGACCCCAAAGCCGGTGTCGTCGCAGGTGGTCACCCCGCTCTTGATTTCCAGATCGAGCTGCGCTGCGAGCGTGTCCTCATCGGTGGTGCTGGCAACAGCGTAGCGCAGGGCCAGGGAGCCGTCGTTGGTGACCGTCAGCGGTTCCGTGACCTTGTCCCCCGGCGCCATATCGTCGTAGGTGATCAAGGCGGTGTCGTCGGACGAAGTGCTGATGTCGACCGTGCCTGTGGTGAAGGCGTTGTCGGGGACTTCGGCGGTGCTCGTGAAGATCGAGAGGGCGCCAAACGCGCCCAACCCCGCCAGCACGCCGACGATGGCCAGTGTCGCTGCGATCTTCCTCAGCAATTTGGGTTCCTCCCCCTCCTGCCCACAGCCAGCCTCGTTTGAGACGAGACCGATCTGCTCTGAGGCCAGGCAGCCGGTCGGTTTGGCTATTGGGCTCCCCGATGCCCTGGCGACCATGGGAGCGGGCATCGGCTCGCAGCCCTCCGGTTGCGGGCGTATTCTTTTCCTGACGAGAGCGGAATTGCTCTCGCCTGTGAATGATCGGCCGATCGGACGACTGTCTTTAGGGGTACTGCTCAGCGGGTCCAATCGGCTCTGAGCTGTCAAACCGGTCTCGAAGGGAGAAAGAGGCGGACTCTGGGCAGGGGCGCCGAAGCCGGTGAAGAAGGCAAGATAGCGCGTTTCGAAAAGGAGTGCTACACTTGAGCCGAAGATGGCCGAACAGCGGCCTTCGGGCGGCGACGAGCAGAAGAATGAGGCCCGTGCTGAGAGCGGGGCAGGGTCAGTCTCCGCCCCCGCGGTCCGCTTCGCCCACGAGAGCGAAGCCGAGTTCGCCCGCATCCTCGACTTCTACGGGGTAACCTGGAAGTACGAGCCGCGCTCCTTCCCCCTGCGTTGGGAGGAGGAGCGCGTCGCCGAGGCCTTCACCCCCGACTTCTATCTCCCCGACCTGGACCTCTATGTGGAGCTCACCACCCTCAAGCAGGGGCTGGTGACGGACAAGCACCGCAAGCTCCGCCTGCTGAAAGAGATCTATCCTGACGTTCGCATCAAGTTCCTGAACAAGCGCGACTACCTGCGGCTCCTGGCGAAGTACGGCTATGGGCCGCCCTCGGCGGAGGCGATCCAGGCTATCGACCGGGTGCTAATCACGGAGGCCCAGCTCCAGCGGCGGGTCAGCGAGCTGGGGGCTCAGGTCACCAAGGACTACAAAGGCCGGGCGCCGCTGCTGGTAGGGGTCCTGCGCGGCGTCGCCTGCTTCATGGCCGACCTCATGCGCCGCGTCTCCCTGCCCCTGGCCGTCGATTTCATGGCTATCTCCTCATACGAGGGTGATAAGAGCGGCGCCGTCCGCATCCTCAAGGACCTGGACGAGAACGTCGAGGAGCGCGACATCCTGGTGGTGGAGGACATCGTCGACACGGGGATGACCCTGAACACGCTCCTCAACTACCTGCATGCCCGCCGGCCGGCCAGCGTCCGCGTCTGCGCCCTGCTGGACAAGCGGGCGCGGCGGCTGGTGGACGTGCCCCTGGACTACGTGGGCTTCGAGGTGCCGGACGAGTTCGTGGTGGGCTACGGGCTGGACTACCGCCAGGTCTATCGGAATCTCCCCTTCATCGCCACCCTGCGCAAGGACTGGATGGAGGACGGCCCCTGGCAGATGCCGGGGATAGTGCGGCCGAAGAAGGCGCCGCGGGGCAAAAAGAAGCGCCCCAAGTAACCTCGGTTCCGTCTTCCCGGCTTCGCCCTCCTCCAGTTTCTGCGGGGCTTCGGGTTGGGGCCCTCTGCCTCGGTTCTTCTGGATTCGTCCGCCGGGGGTTGTCCCCTCAGCTACTTGGAGCAACAACCAATATACCACCTACCCCGAAGCCTGTCAAGGCGGCCGCCGACGAGTTTTCATAGAAGATCACTATGCTCATCGCCGGACCCATCGGGCCATCCGATGTTCTTCGCGCCGAGAGCAGAAAACTCTCGCAGCAGGCTCTCTTGACCCTGCGACCCACAGCGGTTGCCAGAGCCGTGGGCGGAAGTTAGACTTCCATGGGGCTCTTCCTGCCCGCCGATAGACGCTCGCCCCCTTCGCAGAGGCCGTTCTATGCCCTTTCGCAGGCGTCGAATCACCAAGCCCGACGGCCGCTACCTCATCTACTATTCCTTTGAGGGTCGCCTGCCTCCGAAAACCATCGCTGCCGCTGGTCCGGCGGGCCCCGAGGTGGGCGAGGGGCGCATGGAGCTGCGCTGGCATCCCCTGCTGGAGGAGTGGGTCATCGTGGCCAGCGAGCGGCAGGAGCGCACCTTCCTGCCGCCGGCCGAGTACTGCCCCCTCTGTCCCACCCGCGACCCGTCGTTCCCCACCGAGGTGCCGGCCTCCGACTATGAGTTCGTCGTCTTCGAGAACCGTTTCCCCAGCCTCCGCAGCGGCGCTCCCGAGCCGCCTCCGCCAGGGGCGCCCTACGACGCGGCGGCGGCCCGGGGCGTCTGTGAGGTGGTCCTCTACTCGCCGGAGCACGACTCCACCCTGGGCATCATGCCGCTGCCGGTCGTCCGCCGCTTGGTGGACGTCTGGGCGGACCGCTACCGGGAGCTGGCGGCGCGGCCAGAGGTGGCCTACGTCTTCATCTTCGAGAACAGGGGCCGCGAGATCGGCGTCACCCTGACCCACCCCCACGGGCAGATCTACGCCTTCCCCTACCTCCCTCCCCGGGTGGAGCGCGAGCTGGCGGCGGCCGCTCACTTCCGGGCTGAACACGGGCGCTGCCTGTTCTGCGCCGTCCTGGAGCGCGAACGCTCGGAGCGGACGCGCCTGGTGGCCGAGAACGAGACCTTCACCGCCTTCGTGCCCTATTTCGCCCGCCTCCCCTACGAGGTGCACCTGGTGAGCCGGCGTCACCGCCTGTCCATCGCGGAGCTCAGCGCCCGCGAGCGCGACGGCCTGGCCGCTCTCCTCAAGACGGTGCTCCTGAAGTACGACAACCTCTGGGGCTTCCCCATGCCCTTTACCATGGTCATGCATCAGCAGCCCACCGACGGACGGGAGCACCCTGACTGTCACTTCCACGTCGAGTTTGGGCCCCCGTACCGGAGCCGCGACAAGCTGAAGTACCTGGCCGGCTGCGAGACCGGCGCCGGTTCCTTCATCAATGACACCCTCGCCGAGGAAAAGGCTGAGGAGCTACGGTGGGCGGAGCCGAAGACCTAGGTGCGCCGGCTTCCCTGGAGGAGCGACTCCGACGGCTGGCCGCAGCGTTCGAAGCGCGCTTAGGCCGGCGGCCAGCGGCTGTCGCTGCGGCACCGGGCCGGGTCAACCTGATCGGCGAGCACCTGGACTACAACGAGGGCCACGTCCTGCCCGTCGGCATCGACCGCAGTATCATGGTGGCCTTCGCCCCCCGGCAGGACGGCCGGGTGCGGCTGTACTCGCTCGACTTCGAGCAGGAGTCGGCCTTCGACCTCGAAGACATCCAGAGGGACCCGGAGGCGCCCTGGAGCGACTACGTACGGGGCGTGGCCTGGGCCCTGCGGGAGGCCGGCCGCCGCCTTTCGGGGCTGGACGCCGCCCTCCAGGGGGACGTGCCGGTTGGGGCGGGCCTATCTTCGTCGGCGGCGCTGGAGGTGGCGGCCCTGGGCGCCTTCGAGGCCGCCTCTGGCCTCCGGCTGGAGCGCCGTGACCTGGCGCTCCTGGGGCAGCGGGCGGAGAACGGCTTTGTGGGGGTGGCCTGCGGCATCATGGACCAGATGGCGGCTGCCCTATCGCGGGCCGGGCACGCCCTCCTCATCGACTGCCGCTCCCTGGAGTACGAGGCCGTGCCCCTGCCACTGGACGCCTCGGGTTACGGAGGCAGCGCCGCTCTGCGGATGGTGGTGACCGATACCGGCGTGCGGCGGGCGTTGCTCGACTCTCAGTACAATGTCCGCCGTCAGGAGTGCCAGCAGGCGGCGGACCTGCTGGCGGCCGCCATCACCGACCGGCCGGTCACCGCCCTGCGGGACGTCCGGCCCGAGGATCTGGTCCGCCACGCCGACAGCCTGCCGCCGAACGTCCTCAAGCGCGCCCGGCACGTGGTGGAGGAGGAGCGCCGCGTCCTGCTCAGCGTCGAGGCCCTGCGCACGGGAGACGTGGAGGCCTTCGGCGAGATGCTAGACGCCTCCCATCGCAGCCTCCGCGACGACTATGAGGTGAGCTGCCCGGAGCTGGACCTGCTGGTTGAACTGGCCTGGGCTCAGCCCGGCGTCCTGGGGTCGCGCCTTACCGGCGCTGGCTTCGGCGGCTGCACCGTCAGCCTGGTGCGCGCCGAGGCCGTGGAAGCTTTTCGCGAGGGCGTCGTGGCGCGCTACTGCGCCGAGACGGGTAGGGAGGGTCGCATGTACGTATGCCGGGCGGCGGACGGGCTGAAGCTGCACCGGTTCTAGCCGCCTGAAGGCCGGCCTTCAGGCTGGCACGGCAGCCAGGCTGAAGGTCATCAAGAAAATAACTTTACGATCCACCACCGTAGCTGCAGACCTTCAGGTCTGCTCCTGGGACTGCTCTCTTGGCAGGGCTGAAGCCCTGCAGCTACGAAGCGCTACCCAGGAGGGTGTAAAGATAATTCCTTTAAGGCCATAAGCCTGGCCTTCGGGATGATGGAAGTGGGAGGAGGTCTGCCGTGGAAGATGGCGTGCGCGTGTCGAAAGGCCGGCGCGGCCCTACCATGCGCAACGCTCACCTGGAGATGACCTGTGACCTCCCGGGCGGAGCCGTGAGCCTGCGCCCGACTGGCGGCGGTCTGCCAAGGCTGCCCCGCTGCCTGGCCCTGGTCGAGGTCGGCGAGCCACAGAAGACCGTCGCCAGTGTACAGACCGGCTACCGGCACGAATACGGGGTGGCGCCTGTGGAGGATGCGCAGGGACGGGGGAAACGCCTCACCCTGACCTCGCTGGCAGGGGACCTGACGCTCGTCCTCTACGTCACCCTCTACGATGGCCAGCCCTTCGCCGTCCTCCAGCTCGAGCTGAAGAATGGCGGCCGGAGGCCGCTGCCTGTTCACCGCCTGGCGCCGCTCTCGACGCCGCAGCAGGGAAGGGGGCGCATCGCGCTGGGCGGTCCCCCCTCGCGCTGGAGCTTCTACCGCGAGGGGTGGCAGTCCTGGACTCCCACCCTCGCCCTGCGCACCGGCGAGCCCGATGTATCGGCCCTGCCTCCTATGCTGGGTCCGGAGGCGCCGCCGCCGGAGTGGGCGGCTGCCCGGCCGGCGGGCGGGCGCTTCCTGGCCGACGACATGGGAGCCCTCGTCGACCTGGCAACGGGGGCGTGTGCACTGGCCGGCTTCGTCAGCGCCCGTGACCAGCTCTGCCAGGTGCGGCTGGATGCCCGCCGTCGCGCCCTGGAGGCCTTCTCCTGGGCCGACGGCGTCGCCCTGAAGCCGGGAGCGGTGGTGCGCTCCGAGAGGCTGCTGGTGGACCTGGCCGGCCCCCCGCTGGAGGCTCTGACCCGCTACGGCGATGCCCTGGGTCGGGAGATGGGTGCCCGCGTCCCGGCAAGGGTGGCCAGCGGCTGGTGCTCCTGGTACCGCTTCTTCACCACCGTCAGGGAAGAGGACGTTCTCGGCAACCTGCGTTTCCTGGTCGAGCACCGGGACGAACTGCCGGTCGAGTACGTGCAGATCGACGACGGCTACCAGGCGGGCATCGGCGACTGGGAGACCATCAACGAGAAGTTCCCTCACGGCATGAAGTGGCTGGCGGACCGCATCCACGAGGCCGGGTTCAAGGCTGGCATCTGGCTCGCCCCCTTGACGGTCGGCGCCAACTCCGCCCTCTACCGCGAGCACCCGGGGTGGCTGATCCGCGACGTCGACGGCGAACCGGTGCCCGCCCTGTACAACTGGAATCAGGTCTGCTACGGCCTGGACTGCACCCACCCGGAGGTCGAGGTCTGGCTGGAGCGGGTGTTTCGCACCGTGGCCGAGGACTGGGGCTTCGACTTCGTCAAGGTCGACTTCATCTACTCGGCAGCGCTGAAAGGCCGCCGCTACGACGCCACGGCGACCCGTGCCCAGGCCTATCGGCGGGGCCTGGAGACCATCCGACGCGCCGTGGGGGAGCGCTTTGTGCTGGGCTGTGGCGGCCTCATAGCTCCCTCCGTTGGGCTGGTGGACGGCCATCGCATCGGGCCCGACGTGGCCCCCTGGTGGCGGTTGCCCCCAGGTGTGCCGATGCCTGCCAGGGGAAAACGCCATGCCCGGCCGGCCAGCAGCTTCCCGGCGGCCGAGAACTCATTGCGCAACATCCTCACCCGCTTCTGGTGCCACCGCCGCCTCTGGCTCAACGACCCCGACTGCTTCCTGGCCCGGGACGAGACGACCACCCTCACCCTGGACCAGATGGAGATGCCGTCGACCCTTCTCAGCCCGGACGAGGTGAGGAGCCTGGCCACCGCCATCGGCCTATCGGGAGGGATAGTGCTGGACAGCGACAACTTGCCGGCCATGTCGCCGGAGCGTGTGGCCATCGTCTCCCTGCTCCTGCCGCCCTGGGGCGAGACGGCGCTGCCCCTGGACCTCTTCGAGTCCGGGATGCCGTCCCTCTTCCAGTTGCCGGTGGAGCGGTCCTGGGAGAGCTGGACGCTGCTCGGCGTCTTCAACTGGGAAGATGTCGCCTGCACCCTCAAGGCGCCGCTGCCCCCTGGCCGTCTGCATGTCTTCGACCTCTGGTCAGGGCAGTACAGCGGTGTCCTCTCCGGCGAGGCGATCTTCCCCGATGTGCCGGCCCACGGCTGCAAGCTGCTCGCCCTACGAGAGGTGCAGGACCAGCCGCAGGTGGTTTCGAGCACCTTTCACTTTACCCAGGGCGCTCTGGAGATAGAGGACGCCCGCTACGATGGGGGGCGGCGGGCGCTCACGCTTTCCCTGCGGCCGGTAGCGAGGAAGGAGGGCGAGCTGGTGCTGTATGCGCCGCCGAACCTCCGACCGGGGCCCGTCGAAGGCGAGGTGCGTGTGATCGCCCGGCCCGATGGCCTTTGGGCGCTGGCGCTGCGGCTGGAGCGGCCGCTACGCCTGGAAATCCCGTTTGTGGCATCGTAAGGTGACGGCGCTCCCATGAAGCGCGAAGGCGAAGAGGAGCGAGGAATTGCCCACCCGCATTTGCCTTTCAGTCTTTTGGCTCCGGGCCGTTGATCTTCCAGGGAGGGCCTGCTAGTCTAGGGAACCAGAGGCTCTGTGGGAGGAGGTGAGGGTCATCGCTCTCCGAGAGCTGCGCAGGACCTGGGAACTCCTCCTTCTGCTTACGTTCAGGGACCTCAAGCTCCGATACCAGGATACTGCTCTGGGCTTCGTTTGGTCCCTGCTCAAGCCACTGCTTCTCGGCGGTGTCCTCTACCTGGCGCTCAAGCGCATCGCGCGCTTCGATATCCCCGACTACCACCTCTTCCTGCTCTCGGCTCTCTTTCCCTGGACCTGGTTCTCTGCGTCCGTCATGCTGGCGACGCCGTCCTTCGCCCATAACGGCAACCTTATCAAGAAGGTCCGCTTCCCCCGCTTCGTCCTGCCTTTCTCCGTCGTGGCCAACAACATGGTCCACTTCCTTCTCTCGATCCCCATCCTTTTCCTGTTCATCCTGGCCTCCGGCGGGCGGCCGTCGCCGGTGTGGCTCGTGGGCATTCCCCTCCTCACCCTGATCCAACTGGGCCTGCTCATGGGGATCGTGCTGCTGCTCGCCTCCTTGGACGTGTTCTTCCGCGACCTGGAGCATTTGACTGAGGTCTTCCTGAACTTGTGGTTCTACGTGACGCCCATCCTCTACCCCTTGGAGTGGACGGGGCGTCTGAAACCCCTCTTTCTCCTGAACCCGATGTCGCCGCTCATCGAGGCCTGGCGAAATCTCTTCATCCACAACACCCTCCCGGGTCCGGAGCTGTGGGCATCGATAGCCTTCCTCGCTGCCGCTGCCGCCCTGGGTGCCGGCGCATTCCGGCGTCTCGAAGGGAGCTTCGCTGATGCTCTCTGAGACATCCGAAGCCATCGTCTTGGAGCAGGTTGGCAAGCGCTACCTGCTGAACCTCCACAAGCCGGACTCGCTGAAGACGGCACTGCTTCACCTGCCGTCCGTTCTGAACGGGCGTCAGCGCTGGCCCTTCTGGGCCCTGGATGACATTTCCTTGACCATTCGCAAGGGCGAGAGCGTCGGCATCATAGGACCCAACGGCTCGGGGAAGAGTACGCTCCTGCGCATCATGTCGCGCATCGCCCCTGCTACGCGGGGGAAGGTGACGGTACGGGGCCGCGTCTCCGCTCTTCTGGAGCTAGGGTCCGGCTTTCACCCTCAGATAAGCGGCCGGGAAAACGCCATTCTCAACGCTGTGCTCCTGGGCCTCAGCCTGAGAGAGGCCCGAGAGCGCATGCCGGAGATCGTCGAGTTCTCAGAGCTGGGGGACTTCATCGATCAGCCCATGCGCACCTACTCCTCCGGCATGTACGTGCGGCTGGGCTTCGCTGTGGCCGTCCACGTTCGCCCGGAGGTCCTGCTGGTGGATGAGGTGCTGGCGGTAGGCGACGCGGAGTTCCAGAGCAAGTGCTTTGCCCACATCGAAAAGCTGCGCGCGGAGAACGTCACCATCGTCCTGGTATCCCACGACCTGTGGAGCGTGGCCCGCTTCTGCGACCGGGTGGTGCTCATGATGCAGGGACGAGTTGCCATGGACGGGGCGCCCCAGCTGGTTATCCACGAGTACCTGTCGCGCATCGCCCTGCTGACCAGCCTGCCGACGCCGCTCCCGTCGGGCGCTCCTGAGATCTGAGGGAGGAAGCCTTTGGCCATCGTCAGGCTGGACCTGGGCGAAGGGCGGAAGCGTCCAGAGAGCCTTCGCTTTGAGCGCCGCCCCGGCCCAGAGACAGACGTGCTGGCTGACCTGGAGACCGGCCTGCCCCTGGGCGACAGCGTCGTTGATCAGGTGGACACGGGTCACGCCCTGGCCCACACGGCAGACTTCGTCGGGGCGCTGGAGGAGGTCTGGCGCGTGTGCAAGCCGGGGGCCCTGGTCCACGTCCGCCTGCCCCACGCTACCTCTGTCTGGGCTGCCTCGCGTGACCCCCGCCACCAGCGGCTGTATACTATCGAGACCTTCGAGTACTTCGATCCCCGGCGCCGCAGCGAGTGTTGCCCAACCCGGGCCTCCTATATCATCGAGGAAAGCCGGCTCTACCTGACGGCCCGTGGCGCCCCCGAGCGAGGCCGTGGCCTGGCCCGGGGCACCATCTCCCGGCTCTTCGAGTCGGCTGCCAACCGCAGCCGGGGCATGCAGTACCGATGGGAGCGCTGGCTGGGCCATCTGGTGGGCTTTGAGGAGATGTACGTGCTGCTGAGCGTGGTGAAGGAGCGCCGGCCCGAACCCTTGCCGCCGCAGGGGCCGGTCCGCCGGCGCCGGACGCCGCGGCAGGCGGCGCAGGAGACGCCGTGAGCAGCGCGTCGGTGGACCTGGACTACGACCTGGCAGAGGACCTGGTGCCTGGCCCCTGGCGGCGGGACAGCGTCTTCCTCTTCTGGCGCAGCGAGCAGGCAGTGCAGCAGGCGGCGAACGGCGTCCGCCGGGGTTGCTTGCTGGACGTAGCCTGTGGCACCGCTGACCAGGCGGGGCGCTTTCAGGAGCAGGGCTGGCAGTCTTGGGGCCTGGAGCCTTCCCTAGGCATGCTGCGCTTGGCTCGGCTGCGCCGCGAGCAGCGCAGACAGTCGGTGGTCCTGGTGCGGGGTATCGCTGAGCAGCTCCCCTTCTCTGATGACTCCTTCGACTGTGTGGTCTGCCAGGGCTCCCTGGACCACTTCGCCCGGCCCCGTGCCTTCATGGGCGAGGTGGCTCGCATCCTCAAGCCGGATGGTCAGGCCATCATCGCCCTCGCCAACTACGAGAGCCTCTCCTGCCGCCTGGGGCGCAGCCTCTATCGCGCCAAGAAGCTCCTCGGTATCCCCGTCATGGAGGGCCGGGCCTACTGGCAGATCCCGCCCAACCATACCTTCAAGGGCGACCTGGCCATCCTCGTCGGCATGGCCCGCCCCTGGTTGCGCCTGGAGCGCTGCCACGGTGTGTCCGTGCTCTGGCTCTTCCGGCGCTGGAGCCTCTTTGTGGAATCCCTGCCGGAGGACGTAGCCTGGGCTTTGTTGCGCACCCTGGACCAGATCGCCTACCGGGTGCCAGGACTGAGCGACATGATCATCTCCGTATGGCGGCCCAACAAGGCTGCCCTGGCTCGCTAGGGCCGCCGTGTCGGTTCCGGCCAGGAAGGCTGGTTTCCTCTCAGCGGTGGGTTTCCTAAGGACCGTGCTCATCGTTGTGACGCGGCGGCTGCCGTGGCCGGGCAGTCGGCTGGCCCTCGCCTGGATCACCCCCTCCCTCGCCCAGGGCTCTCGCTTTACCCGTGCCCAGGTGGGCGGCCTGGCCCGCAGCGGTGTCACCAGCGTGCTGGACGTTCGGAAGGAGGCCCGCGATGACGAGGCTCTTCTGGCCCAGTACGGCCTCCGCCTTTGTCACGTCCCCATGACCGATAGGGCGCCACCCACCCAGAGCCAGTTGAAGCGCGCCGTCAAGTGGGTGATGGGGGAACTGGCCGACGATCGCAAGGTCTACATCCACTGCCAGTCCGGCGTCGGACGCAGCGTCTGCGTAGCCTGCGCCGTCCTCGTGCGGATGGGCTACGGCCTGCCCCAGGCCTACGAGGCGGTGCGCCGCAAACGGCCGGAGGCCGTCATCTCCGAGGCGCAGGTAGAGGCCCTCCGCCGTTACGCCGACTCCCTATCCGCTCGTCCGGCCCCATAGGGCGCTGACCCTCCCCACCCTCTCGAGCCTGCTGCCCCTCTGACGGGCCCCCAACCGAGGAAGGCTGACCTCGGTGCCATCGCTGGCGTCCCTAGGGGCGCTGGCCGCTCGCGCTGCGCGTCTTCGCTGATTGATGGCCCTCCGGCTCGTAGCCAACCATAGAAGCCAGCGAGTATTCCACGCTCTGCAAGGGAGGACAGGACTCATGGAAGTTCTCCGTTACGCCCGATTCCTCCGCCGCTGGTGGTGGCTCTTGGTGGCAGGGCTGCTTCTCGGTGGCGCCACCAGCTATGTCGTCAGTCACCTCCTCACGCCCGTCTACCGCGCCTCCGCCACCGTACTGGTGAACGAGACTCAGGTCCCGGGCACCATCGCCTACAACGACATCCTGACCAGCGAGCGCCTCACTGGGACCTACCGCGAGCTCATCAAGAAGCGCCCCGTCCTGGAGACGGTCATCGACGAGCTGGGTCTCCCGTTCGGGCCGGAGGAGCTGGCCGGAATGATCGACGTGGAGGTGGTGGGGGACACCCAGCTCCTGCGCGTCTCGGCGGAGAGCTCTGACCCCGAGCAGGCGCGCCTCATCGCCGATGCCGCGGCCAACGCCTTCATCGCCGAGAACACCGAGAACCAGATCAGCCGGCCGGGCAGCGTCAGCGTTGTGGAGGTGGCTACCACGCCGGGTAGCCCGGTGCGCCCCAGCATCCCGCTCAACACCATCCTGGGGGCCCTGGCCGGCCTCATCCTGGGTTGTGGCCTGGCCGCCCTCCTGGAATACCTGGACGACACCGTGAAGTCGCCGGATGAGGTGGAGGCGGCGGCTGGCCTGGTCACCCTGGGCGGCGTCGCCCGCTTCCACCGCCCTCGCACTCCAGAGAGCGGCCTCGTCGCCACCCGTCACCATCACCCGGTGGCGGAGGCCTACCGGATGCTGCGCACCAATGTCCAGTTCAGCACCCTGGAGCAGCCGGCCCAGACCCTGCTGGTGACCAGCGCCAACCCCGGCGAGGGCAAGACCACCACTGTGGCCAACCTGGCCCTGGTGATGGCCCAGACGGGAAAGCGCGTCATAGCCGTGGACTCTGACCTGCGGCGGCCGGCGTTGCACCGCTTCTTCGGCGTGGGGAACGGGACGGGGCTCACCACCCTCCTCCTGTCCGGGGAGCCGGAGCTGGATGGCTGCCTGAAGCCCACCGCCTTCGACAACCTCTGGGTCCTGCCCAGCGGGCCGCAGCCGCCCAACCCTTCGGAGCTGCTGGGTTCGCGGCGACTAGAGTCCGTCCTGCAAACCCTAAAGCAATCGGCGGACATCATCGTCATGGACAGCCCGCCGGCCCTGGCCGTGGCTGATGCCAGCATCCTGGCCTCCCGCGTCGACGCCACCCTGCTGGTGGTCGACTCTGGCCGCACGCGGGCGGGCTCCCTCCAACGGGCCAAGGAGGTCCTTACCCGGGCGAAGACGAACTTGCTGGGGGCTGTCCTCAACAAGCTCACCCAGCGGGGTCGCGACTACTACTACTACCGCTACTACTACGGCGACGCCGAGGGTCACAAGACGAGGCGTCGCCAGCGGTCTCATGGGGGGGCTTCCTCTTGAGCAGTTCCGTTGGTCCCCGATACAGAGCGTGGCGACTTCTCCGGGTCGTGCTGGCCCTGCTGGGACTCACAGCCCTGGCCATGGCGGCTCTTAGTCTGGCATGGCCCGGGCGGAGCCGGGAGGCCCCCCCGCCAGATTCGTTGTACGCCGCGGAGCCGACGGCCCAACCGGAGGAGCTGGTCGCGTCGACGGCGACAGCACCGGCCCCGGCCGCGCTACCGGTGCGACTGGTGATACCCAAGATCGGCATCGATGCGCCGGTGACGGTGAAGGGCGTAGACCCGAACGGCGCCATGCAGAACCCCAACGGGCCGGAGGACGCGGCCTGGTACGACTTCACAGCTCGACCGGGCCAGGGCGGCAACGCCGTCTTCTCCGGCCACCTGGACTACCACGACTACGGTCCGGCCGTCTTCGCCCGGCTGGGGGACATGGCGGCGGGCGACCTGGTGGAGGTGCGCCTGGAAGACGGCACCGTCTACCGCTACGTCGTCACCATCAGCGTTCTCTACCCGGCCGACTCGGCCCCCTCTCAAGAGATCGTGGGTCCGACGGGCCGGGAGATGGTCACTCTGGTTACCTGCGGGGGCACCTGGCAGGGACGGCCCCAGGGCTACAGTCACCGCCTGGTGGTGCGCGCCGACCACCTCTAGGTATCGCCCTGGGAAGGCTGCGGCGAAGAGGCGGTCCAGCGGGGCCGCCGGGATATTGCATAAGGGAGGTTAATCATGGCGCGACACATTTGGAATTGGAGGCTGGCGATCCTGGCAACGGCCCTACTGCTGGCTGGAATGGCCTGGGGCAGCGCTAAGGCTCAGTACCCGCCTCCGACCGGCAACGTCACCCTCACGAGCTCCATCACGGCGCCTCAGGTGGGTGACACCATCACCGTCACGGCTCTCGTCCGTGACGTCGCGGGGGCGGCGGTGAGCGGGCTGGCGTGCACCTTCGACATCACCTCACAGCCCGGCTCCGACGCCTCCGTGTACCCCGGGCCCGTCTACACCGACCTGACGGGCGTGGCGACCACGTCTTTGCGGGTGGGGAGCACCGCGGGGCCCATTATCGTGGGCGCCAACTGCGGCGACCTCAGTGCGCAGGTGAGCGTGGTATCGGGAACCGCCACTGCCGTCCAGTTGCCGGCAACGGGTGAGGGCCCAGACAGCGGGGATAGTTCCCCCTTTGTTGGGCTCTGGATCCTCCTGGGGGTCTTTGTGGCCGCCGCAGGGCTCCTGATGGCGCGGGACCTAACGCGGCGAGCCCGCCGGTAGGCGCTGGACGCCCGCATGGGGGCGGAAAGACCGGGCGAGAGCTACGGCCCGCAAGCCCCCGACGGGCGGCCAGGACGCCGGGCCAGGTTCGGTAGCTGGGCGCTGGTCGCCTTCTCTGCCCTGGCCGTCGCCCTGGCCCTGGGACTGGTAGGGAGCCGGTACTACGCCCTCTACCGGGATGCCCGGGCGGGTCGAGCGGCCCTTCAGGAGGCGCAGAGCCTCCTGCGGGAACGGGGGCTGGACGTCAACGCCGGTGAGCTGGCGACGGCCGAATCGAGGCTGACCGAAGCCGAGGAACGTTTTCGCGCCGCCTGGCGCCGTCTCGATGGCGACGGGCTGGTGGCCCTGGGTGGGCGACTACCCTGGGTGAGCGACCAGCTCAAGGCGGCGCGGGAACTCCTCGTCATGGGAGTAGAGGCTGGCCAGGTGGGCAGGCTGGGCGTCGATGCCGCCCGCGAGTACCGGGAGGTGCGCGACCAGGAGGCCGGGCCCCTGTCCAGCAGAGCGCGCACCATTATCGACAGGACGCGAGGACCTATGACGGCGGTGGCAGAGTACGTGAAGGTCATCAGGGCCCGGCAGGAGAGCCTGCCCGACGGCGACCTTCTACCGCCCCTGGCCTCGGCCGTGCGTCAGGCGCGTGATGACACGGCCGAGGTGGAGGAGTTGGTCCGCACCTACCATGACGCTGCCGACTTCCTTCCCCAGTTCCTGGGCTTTGAACGGCCCCGCACCTACCTCGTCCTCGCCCAGAACAACGCCGAGCTGCTGCCCACCGGCGGTCTCATCTCCGTTTGCGGCCTCATGACCCTCCGCGACGGGCGGGTGGAGGAGATGTCTTTCGAGGATGCCATCGCCTTCGGCGAGAGGTGGCAGGAGCGCACCGGCTACTACGTCGAGCCGCCAGCGCCCCTCCGAGACTACCTCCTCAAGGACTGGAGCTGGAACCTGGCCCTGGCCAACTGGTCGCCCGACTTCCCTACGGCGGCACGACAGGCGCTGACGTTCTTCGAGCTGGGCGGTGGCACCCGGGAGGTCGACGGCGTGCTGGCCATCAACGTCGCCACCCTGGAGGAGTTCCTGGGAGTCACAGGGCCCGTCGAGGTGCCCGAGTACGGTGTCACCGTCACCCAGGAGAATGCCCTGGAGGCGACGGAGGCCCTCACCCGCAGCCCTCTGGAGCCGGGCAGCGACCGCAAGGCCTTCGTGGCCTTCCTGGCCGAGGAAGTGCTGGACCGGCTCATGAAGACGTCCCCGTCGGGCTGGTCCGCGCTCCTGGAGACCCTGGAGCGCCTGAGGGACAGCAAGGGCCTGCTCTTTTACTCCGACCAGCCCGAGCTACAGGCGCTGGCCGCCCACATGGGTCTGGACGGCGCCTTACGACAGCCGGAGGGCGACTACCTGATGCTGGTGGACGCCAGCGTCAACAGCACCAAGCTGAACATCGTTCTCCACCAGGAGGTGAGCCTGACGGCGGAGCTAGACGAGCTGGGCAACGCCCGCGTCCAGGTTGACGTGGACTATCGGAACGACCTGCCGGCCTGGGAGCAAGGCCGCGACCCGGTGCTGGTGAAGCGCCTCATGCTGGGGGGCATGTACGGCGGCTACCTTCGTCTCTTTGCGGCACCCGGCGCTCGCCTGCTGGAGGCGCGCCAGGATGGCGACTCCGCCAGCGTCGATGAGGTGGCTGGCGAGATGGGACACAGCGTCTTCGGGCGCTTCTTCGCCGTGCCCAGCGGCGAGAGCCGCCGCCTTTCCTTCTCTTATGTGGCCCCCGCCGTCGTGCGGGTCGATTCAGGGGTCTACGAGTACCGGCTCTTCCTCCAGAAGCAGCCCGGCACGGCGGCCGTCCCCTGGCGCCTGCGCGTCGTCCCGCCCGAGGGCGCGCGGGTGCTGTCGGTGGAGCTAGACGGCGAGGCGCGCCACGCCTCCGACATTGACCTGTCGATGGACCTGGGTCGCGACCACGAGGTGGTCGTGCGCTACCGCCTGCCCGTCCGGCAGGCGGGCCTGCCGGAGGAGGGATAGGGTGCTCTGCGGCCTTGGGAATGGGGAGCGTGGAGCCGTTTTCCTCGACCGGGACGGCGTCATCAACCGCAACCGGCCGGGCTACGTGCGCCGCTGGGACCAGTTCGAGTTCCTGCCCGGTGCCTTGGAGGCCCTTCGTGACCTGGCACGCGAGCATCTGCCGGTGCTGGTGATCAGCAACCAGTCGGCCATAGGACGGGGGCTCATGTCGCCACGAGACCTGGACGAGATCAACGCCCGCATGCTGGAGGTGGTGACCGCCGCCGGCGGACGCATCGACGGTGCTTACTACTGTCCGCACGCGCCTCAGGAGCGCTGTGTCTGCCGCAAGCCGGCGCCGGGACTCTTTCTGAGGGCGATGCAGCGCTTTGGGGTGGATCCCGGCCGCTCCTGTCTGGTGGGGGACAGCGTCGCCGACATGCTGGCAGCGCAAGAGGTGGGCATCCCCTCCATTCTGGTGCTTACCGGCCGCGGGCAGGAGGCGCTGGTGGACCCGCGCCTGCGCGACTGTTCTATCACCTACATCGCCGCCGACCTGCGGGAAGGCGTCCACTGGCTTCTTCACGAGGGGAGGGGCTGGCTGTGGCCCTAGAGACCAACGCGCCCAAGGCCGTCATCCTGGCCGCCGGTCGCGGCGAGCGTCTGCGCCCCCTGACCGACAGACTCCCGAAGCCCATGCTGCCTATCGGGGGGCGACCCCTGCTGGAGCATCTGCTGGCCCTCCTGGTGGCGGCCGGCGTGCGCGAGGTGGCTATCAACCTCCACCACCGGCCGGAGGCCATCCGCTCCTACCTGGGCGACGGCTCTCGACTGGGGTTGCGGGTGCTCTACTCCCAGGAAGAGACCCCCCTGGGGACGGCCGGTGCTCTCCGGCGCCTAGAGCGCTTCCTGGACCGCACCTTCTTCGTCCTCTACGGCGACGTGCTCTGCAACCTGGACCTGCGCCGGCTGGCCGAGTTTCACCGTCAGCGCGGGGGCGCCCTCACCATGGGCCTCTACCGTGAGAAGGACCTGGCCCGCTGCGGCGTCGCCGAGGTGGAGTCGGGAGGCCGCATCCGCCGCTTTGTCGAGAAGCCGGAAGTGGCGCCGAGCTCTCCCTGGGCGGCGGCTGGGGCGCTGGTCATGGAGCCCTGGGTGCTGCGCTTCATCCCAGAAGGCTTCTCGGACCTGGGTGGCGACCTGTTTCCGCGGTTGGTGGAGATGGGCGTCCCCATCTTTGGCTACCGCTGCCGCGGCTACTTTCTCGACATCGGGTCTCCGGAGCGATACCGGAAGGCCCAGGAAGACGCGGCGCGGGGACTGGTGCTGCTCTTGGCGCTGCCTGCCGGACAGGCAGGGCTGGACAGCGGGTCGCCGGCCTCCGGGCGCCGGCTGGGAGGCGTCTATGCTGCTGGCTAGGGCGCCGGTGCGGGTGAGCCTGGCGGGAGGGGCCACTGACCTGGAGTCGTACTACTCCCGCTTCGGCGGGATGGTGGTGAGCAGCGCCATCGACAAGTACTTCTACGCCTTCGTCACTCCCAGCGACGGCGACGGCGTGCACATCAGCTCCTCAGACTACCGGGCCTTTTACCGCTGGTCGCAGGAGGAGAAGCCCATCTGGGACGGAGACCTGCGCCTTCCGAGGGCCATCTTGCATGAGTTTGGTATCAACCAAGGGTTCTCCATCTTCCTGGCCTCGGAGATTCCGCCCGCCACGGGCCTGGGTTCGTCCAGCGCTGTCTCCGTAGCCCTGGTCAAGGCCCTGAGCATCCTGCGCGGCTACCGGCTGACGCCGGCGCAGGTGGCAGAGATGGCCGCCTACCTGGAGATCGAGAAGCTGGGCGGCGTTGGCGGCAAGCAGGACCAGTATGCCGCTGCCTTTGGCGGCCTCAACGCCGTCTACTTCGAGCGCGACGGCGTGACCGTGGAGCGACTGGCGCTAAGCGCTTCCCTGTGTGAACGGCTGGAGTCTCGTCTCCTTCTCTTCTTTACCGGGGCCTCGAGGGTGGCCAATGAGATCCTGCGGCAGCAGCGGCGCTCGACGGACCGCAGCGATCAGGAGGTGCTTTCGTCTCTGCACGGCATCAAGGCCAGCGCTGAGGAAGTGCGGAAGGCATTGCTGGCGGGCCGCCTGCGCGACGTAGGGGAGATCATGCACGAGTCGTGGCAGCTCAAGAAGCGTCTCTCGCGCTCCATCAGCAACCCGCGCATCGACGAGATCTACGAGCGAGCTCAGGCGGCGGGTGCCGTGGGCGGGAAGATGACCGGCGCCGGCGGCGGCGGCTTCCTCCTGCTCTACTGTGAGCCGGAGAACCAGCCGGCCCTCTGCGCCGAAATGAAGGCCCTGGGCCTTTATCACATGGATTTCCACTTCGATACCGGCGGCGCCAAGGTGCTGGTGAATTCCTCGACGCTGGCGCCTGAGGCCAGAGGGCTATCCCTGTCGAGAGGTGTACCGCAATGCCCAAGGGTACTCGTGCGCTGATTCTGGGGTTGCTGGCCGCCGATGCCCTGGTGCTCCTGGCCAGTCAGGCCTTGGTGCGCCTCACCGGCAACCGCCTCCTGGCTGAGCCGCCGGCCATTCTAGAAGGCGCCAGCGGCCATCTGCTGGCCTCGATGGCGCTAGCAGCCTACGTACAGGGCGTCTTCGCCATCAACAACCTGTACTACCCGGCGCACCTCCTGGGGGGATATCGCGAGTATGCCGGCGTGGTGAAGGGAGCCACTTACGCCTTCGTGGCCTTGGCGGTGGCCTCCCTACTGGTGGGAGTCGGCCTTCATAGAGAGGGATTGGTCCTCTCGTGGGCCTTGACGGTCTTGGCGGTGGGCCCGGCCCGTTTCGTCCTGCGTCGCGTCGCCTTCCGGCTGCGACGGCGGGGCTGGCTCGTTCAGCGGCTCCTCGTTGTGGGGGCCGACGAGCATGGCCTGGCCCTGGCTCGCGAGCTGAACTCACCTGAAGGTCATGGTCTTCAGGTAGTGGGCTTCCTGGATGACTTCCGCCCGGTGGGCGCCCGGGTGCTGGACGGGCTGCGGGTACTGGGTGACCCCCGCTCGGCGGCGGAGGTGTGTCGCCAGCACGACGTGCGGCGAATGGTGCTGGTGCCCCACGCCGTGAGCTGGGAGAGTCTGCGCGACCTCCTGGAGATGGCGGCGGCGGGCTCCGAGTTCCGGGTCGAGATGGCGCCGGGGCTGGACCACCTGCTGGCTCACAGCCCGCGCCCCGTCTACGACGGCGTGGCGCCTCTAATCACGCTGGAGCCCCTCTGCATCCGCGGCCTCAATGCCATCCTGAGACGGGTCCTGGACCTCTGCCTGGCAGTGGCGCTGTTGCCCTTCCTGGGCGCGCTGCTCGCGCTTTGCTGGCTGGCGTCGCGGCTCGAGGGCGGTGGCCCGGTGCTACTGCGTCGTCGGGCGCTGGGGCGGGCAGGCAGCGTCTTCGTATTGCTGGCCCTGGCTGGGCCCTCCCACTCGGAGCCGGCAGGAGGGCTGGCAGAGAGGGCCTGGCGGCTGCGCCGCGCCGTCGGCAGCGGCCGCCTTGGCAAGCTTCCCAACATCCTGAACGTCCTCGCCGGACGCATGAGCCTGGTGGGCCCGCGAGTGGTGGAGGAGGAGCGAGCGGCGGACTACCAGCCGTGGCTGCTGGCCCTCTCGCTGGTGCGTCCAGGGCTCACCGGTCCCGCCGCAGGCTCCACAGCAGCGGTAGAGGAGCAGGCGCTTCTGGACGTGGCCTACATCCGGCACTACTCCCTCTGGCTTGACCTCCGACTCCTATTCGCGTCGCTGAAGAGGGTGCTGTGCCGCCAGACGGGCCTGCCGGTGTCCTACCCGGCGGAGGAGGCGGAAGCGGTGCTGGCACGCGTGATCTAGGGGGCGGATAGGAGGCACTAAATGGCGAAGAACGGTTCGTTCAACGCTCTCCCTGTGCTGCGGGAGTACCTGCGACAGGTGCGCGAGGCGCTGGCTGCGGTCTCTGAGGAGGAGGTGCTGCGCATCGGCGAGGCGCTGCTGCGGGCCCGTCAGCGTGGCTCCACCGTCTACCTCCTGGGCAACGGTGGCAGCGCCTCGACGGCCAGCCACGCCGCCAACGACCTGACCAAGACCGGTGGCGTCGATGACGGCCCCGCCCTGCGCACCGTCAGCCTGCCGGACAACGTCTCGATGCTGACCGCCTGGGCCAACGACACCTCCTTCGAGAACATCTTCTCGGCTCAGTTGGAGGCGCTGCTCCGGCCCGGCGACCTGGTGGTGGCCATTTCGGGCAGCGGCAACTCGCCCAACGTGTTGCGAGCGGTGGAGACGGCGCGAAAGATGGACGCGCTGTCGGTGGGTCTGACCGGCTTCGCCGGCGGCCGCCTGCGCGAGATGGCGGACCTTAGTGTCGTTGTTCCGGCGCTCGCCCAGGGGCCCATCGAGGATGTCCATCTCATCCTGGTGCACGCCCTCACCGAGATCCTGAAGCGCGCCGAGCTGGAGCCGGCGGCGGTGTCGGCGGTAGGCGTCGGCGCCGGGCGGGGCGACGACGGTGAGGAGGCAGGGTCATGGTCGTAGTTGCGAGACCCCCGCTTCGGCTGGGGACTGTGCTGGTCACCGACAGGACGCAGGATCTGCTGACCCGCGTGCTGGAGGACGGTCTGGTAGGTCAGGGCCCCCTGATCCACCTGTTTGAGGATGAGCTCGCCGCCTGGTTGGGGGTGCGCCACGTGGTGGCGGTGGCCAATGGCACCGCCGCTGACGCAGTGGCCCTGGCGGCCGTCAAGGAAATGGGAGATGGTCGTGACGAGGTCATCCTTCCTGCCCTCACGTTCATAGCCCAGGTCAACGCCGTCCACTACAACCACCTGCGCCCAGTCTTCGTGGACGTGGGTGACGACTTCCAGATCGACGTCGGCCAGGTGGAGGAGAGGATAGGCCCCCGCACTCTGGCCGTTATGCCCGTCCACCTCCTGGGGCGGCCGGCCCCCATGGACGCTCTCGTAGAGGTAGCGCGTCGTCACGGGCTGTGGATCGTGGAGGACGCCTGCGAAGCTCTGGGATCGCAGTACCAGGGGCGATGGGCGGGCACCCTGGGCGATGCCGGCTGCTTCTCGTTCTTCGTGTCCCACTCCATCACCACCGGCGAGGGAGGGGCTATTGCGACCAACAATGGGGAAATAATGCGGCTGGCGCGTTCGCTCCTGAACCACGGGCGCCTCTCGGACAGGCCTCTCGAGAAGTTCCGTTTTCCGCGTATCGGGTTCTCGGCCAAGATGAACCAACTGGAGGCCGCCGTCGGCCTGGGTGTCATGCCGGCGCTGGATGGCGTGCTGGAACGGAGGAGACGAAACCTGCTGCTGCTCAACGAGATGCTGGGTCCCCACTTCCCGGAGCGCCCCGGCGAACACATCGTCCCTCACGCCTATCCGATGCTCCTGGACAGCGCCGACCAGAGAGACCGTGCCCTGCTCCTCCTGCATGCCCGAGGGGTGGAGGCCCGCGCCTTCTTCTCTTCGATACCTACTCAGGAGGAGGCCTACGCCTTCCTCGGACACCGCCGGGGCGAGTTCCCCCGCGCCGAGGCTATAGGCGAGCGCGGCCTCTACGTCCCCTGCCACCAGGACCTCACGGAGGAAGACATCGCCTACCTGGCGGAGCAGGTGCAGGAGGTGCTCGAGTCGCTATGAGGGTTGCGATCCTCATCGCCGAGCTGCTGGTCGAGGGCGGCGGCGAGCGTCAGCCCGTCCACCTGGCCGCTGAGCTCTGGGAGATGGGCCACGAGGCCGTCATCTTCACCACCGCTTGGGCGCCCGAGAGCTGCTACCCCTCGCTGCGGCGGAAGCTGCACGTGGTCGAGTCGGGCCGCCACCCGTTGAACCGCCTGCCTCTGCCCTTGCCGGCCCGCCTGCGCGTCCTGCTGGACATGCGCCACCTGGCGCGGGCCGTCGGCGAGGGCTTTGACGTGCTCAATCCTCATGCCTGGCCCGCCCACTGGGCCGCCATGGCGGCCTCGCGGCGGCTGCCGGATGCTCCGCCCGTGGTCTGGATGTGCAACGACTACCTCTGGCCGGAGCACCTCTTCCAGAGGCGGCCCTGGTGGGACGTGCGCGGTCGCCTGCGGCAGGCCTGGCGTCGCTGGCTTCGCCGCTACGACCGGGGGATGGTCGACGGCATCAGGCGCGTCGTCGTCCTCGATGGGCGCATGGCGCAGCGCGTGCGCGAGGGCTATGGGGCTGACTCGGTGGTGGTGCGCAGCGGCGCCGCCCCGCACGAGATGCCTTGCGTCCCCGCCGAGGACACAGAGCGGCTGCGCCGGGAGCTGGGGCTGCACGGCGACGACTTCCTGCTGCTCTTCCTGGGCATTCTCATGCTACACCGGCGCCTGGAGGACGTGCTGGAGGCTCTGCCCTCTCTGATCGAGCAGGGAAGGCGTATCCATTTTCTGGTGGTAGGGTCGCGCCAGCGCTACCGCCGCTACTCGCGCTTCCTAGAGGAGACGGCGGAGACCCTGGGAGTCCGGCAGCACGTCACGTTCGCGGGCGCCGTGCCCGAGGCTTCCCTGAGCCTCTATTACAACGCCTGTGACGCCTTCATCTTTCCCAACGAGAACCAGACCTGGGGGCTGGCCGTGGTCGAGGCGCTGGCCTGTGGCCGCGCGGTCATCGTTTCTACCGGCTGCGGGGTCAGCGAGGTGGTGACGGACGGCGTCGATGCGCTGCTGGTGCCGCCGCGGCGCCCTGACCTCATCGCTCTCTGCCTTAGGCGCCTCATGGACAACGCCGACCTGCGTCGCCGCCTCGGCGAGGAGGGCCGGCGCCTGGTCGAAAGAGAGCTGTCCTGGCGCCGCTACGCGGAGAGGATGCTGACAGTGTTCGAGGAGATCGCAAGGCAAGGAGAAGATATGAAGGCAGTTCGCAGAGGAGAAAGGACCGCTCCCAAAGCGGCCTAAGCAGCGGGACAAGGAAAGAGAGTATCGCTAGCAGGGTAGTTCAGCCATGAGGATGTTCGTCACTGGATGTGGTGGAATGCTGGGCGCTGCCCTGTATCCCGCGCTCCGCACCGTAGGCCATGAGGTCCTGGCCACGGACCGCAATGTGAACGAGTCCTGGCTGTCGCTGCTGGACGTCCGGGACTACGATGCCGTGCGACGCCACGTGGATGCCTTCCGTCCTGACGTTGTCTACCACCTGGCTGCCGAGACAGACCTGGAGTGGTGCGAGAGGCACCCGGAGGAGGCGGCGGACACGAATGCCCGCGCCACCGACTGGCTGGCGAGGTTGTGCGCTGCTCGGCACATCCCGCTCGTTTACATCTCCACGGCCGGCGTTTTCGACGGCGAGAAGGGGACGCCGTACGACGAGCGTGATCGCCCGGCTCCCATCAATGTGTACGGGCGCACGAAGTTTGCTGGAGAAGGGGCGATACGCGAGGCTCACGGGCGCTACTACATCGTTCGCGCAGGGTGGATGATTGGGGGTGGGCCAAAGGACCACAAGTTCGTGGCCAAGATCGCAGGCCAACTGAAGGACGGCTGCAGCCAGATCTACGCGGTAGATGACAAGTTCGGCACACCTACCTACACAAAGGACTTCGCCGCCAATCTGGAGATTCTGGTCCAGTCCGGCGCCTATGGGACCTATCACATGGTGTGTGAGGGCGGCGGCACTCGCTACGACGTGGCTCGCGAGATCATCACCGTTCTCGGCTGTACTGATGTCGCCGTTGTCCCGGTGAAGAGCGACTTCTTTGCCGAGGACTACTTTGCCCCTCGGCCCCGGTCCGAGATGATGGTGAACCGCGCTCTTCGGCAGGCGGGTCTGAACCGCATGCGACCCTGGCGGGAGGCTCTTGCTGACTACATCCGCTCAGGCAACCTGCTGACAAGACCCGGCGTGGCCGTCCGTGTTTTGTGACGCTGAAGTCGGCCTGTATTGGAGGTGGAAGTCGGCATGCGGATCGCCATGATAGGGAGCCGGGGCATCCCCGCCCGCCACGGCGGGTTCGAGACGGCCATCGAGGAGATCGGGCGGCGCCTGGTAGAGCGGGGCCACCAGGTGGTGGTCTACTGCCGGCGCCACAACAGCTCCACATCTTCTCGCTGGCATCTGGGCATGGAGCGGGTGGTGCTCTCCTCCGCCCACACCAAGAACCTGGACACGGCGAGCCACACGCTGCTCTCCATCATGCACGCCCTGGCCTTTCGCAGGGCCGACATCCTCCACTTCTACGGTGTGGGTAACGCCCTCTTCCTACCCCTTCTCCGCCCGATGTCCTCAGCCACCGTGGTCACCGTGGACGGCCCCGACTGGGAGCGACCCAAGTGGGGCCGCCTGGCCCGCTGGAGCCTGCGCTTCTCCGCCCGGCTGGCCGTCGCCCTGGCCGACGCCCTCATCATCGACAACCGGCCGTCACAGCGCTACTTCGCCGAGCACTTCGGCACCGAGGGGCACTACATCCCCTACGGCGCTTACCTGGCCGATGAGCCGGCCACCGAGGCCCTGGAGTCCCTCGGCCTGCACGACCGTGGCTACATCCTCTTCGTGGGCCGCCTCGTACCCGACAAGGGGGTGCACCTGCTGGTGGAGGCCTTCGAAGGGGTGCGGACGGACCTGCAACTGGTCATCGTGGGCGACGATCCCTACGTCCCGGACTACATCCACCAGCTCAAGAGCACCCGCGACCCCCGCATCCGTTTCCTGGGCTACCAGTACGGCGCGCCCTACCGGCAGCTTTGCAGCCATGCCTACCTCTACGTTCATCCCCTGCTGGTGGACGGCACCTCGCCTGCCTTGCTCCAGGCCATGGGCTTTGGTAACTGCATCCTGACCAGCGACCTGCCGGAGGCCATGGACGTGGCGGGCGACACCGGCTTCAGCTTCCGCGCCAACGACGTGGGGCACCTGCGCCGGGCCCTCCAGGAGCTGGTGGACCGGCCGGAGATGGTGGAGGATGGGCGACAACGCGCTCGAGAGCGCGTCGGCCGTCTCTACAACTGGGACCGGGTGACAAACCAGCATGAGGAGCTCTACCGGTCACTGCTGGCCACCCGCCGCTCTCGCGCCCCACGTCAGGAGCGGGAGGCCACCTCTTGAGGGGATGTGTGGAATGACTTCCAGCGGCTTGAGGTTTGAGGCGACGCGCCTGGGCGCCCTGGTCCGCATCCGGCCGGCGACCGAGCCGCCGGCGGTGGAGGCCGGCGTCCCCATCCCTGGCGACCCTCTCTGGAAACGGCCCCTGGACATCGCCGCCGCTGGCCTGCTCCTGCTGGTTTCGCTGCCGCTGTGGCTCATTATCGCTCTTCTCATCAAGCTCACGTCGCCCGGGCCGGTCTTCTACGTGCAGGCGCCGGTGGGCCGCGGCGGGCGCACATTCCGATACTATAAGTTTCGCAGCAGGCGCGCCGGCGCCGACCGAAAGGCGAGAGGCGGCGCGATTTTTTGACTCGACTGCGATGACTAGATTGGCCGTGCGGGTCCATGCTTATTGAGGAAAGCGCGTGCAAGGGCCAAGCCTACGGTTCCCACCGGTGGCAAGTCGCCGTTAAGCGCGGATTGGACATCGCTGTCGCCATCGCCGCGCTCGTGCTTCTGCTTCCCGGTCTGCTCCTGATCGCGCTCATCGTCCGCCTGGATTCGCCAGGGGCACCGGTCCATGTCTCACGGAGAGTCGGTATGCGGGGGCGGGAATTTTGGATGTACAAGCTCAGGTCAATGTATGTGGGCGCGGAGGCGAGGCTGGCCGAGTTGCGTCCGAGAAATCTGGGGGGCCCCCTGATGATTCGGATTCCGGGCGACCCACGTATAACGCGGGTTGGGAGATGGCTTCGCCTTTTCGGTCTCGACGAAATCCCTCAGCTTTGGAACGTACTCAAGGGTGACATGAGCCTCGTCGGCCCCCGTCCCTGGGCGCCAGAGGAGGTCTCCCTGCTTGCCGAGGCCGACCTCCGGATCCTTCAGGTACGACCCGGCATGACCGGCGTATGGCAGGTGGAGGGAAGGGAGGACCCCAATCCATGGAAGCGGCTAAGCATGGACCTGGCATATGTGGACAATTGGTCCCTTCAGCTCGACCTGCGCATCATCCTGCGCACGCCTCTTTCGTTGCTCAAGCGGAGGTGCGTCGCGGCCCGGCCGATGGGCGCACGGACTAAGGGGGAGACCTGACTTACGACGCGCGAGGGATTGCTGCGGAGGATCACGCATGACGCGAACGCTTAAGGCTCTGACACTGAGTGGAGGCAAGGGAAGCCGTCTGCGCCCCTTCACCTACACCGGGGCCAAGCAGCTCGTGCCCGTGGCCAACAAGCCGATCCTCTTCTACGCCCTGGAAGACCTGGTGCGGGCTGGCGTCCGCGACATCGGCATCATAGTAGGCGACACGCGCGAAGAGGTGATGGCGGCGGTGGGCGACGGCAGCAGCTTCGGGGCCCGCATCTCGTATATCTACCAGGAGCGGCCCCTGGGCATCGCCCACACCATCATCCTGGCCCGCGACTTCCTGGCCGGCGACCCCTTCGTCCTCTATCTGGGCGACAACTTCCTCCCCGAGGGCATCTCGGACTATGCACAGCGCTTCCGGGGCGACTCGGCGAACTGTCAGGTGCTGCTCTCGGCGGTGCCCAACCCTCAGGACTTTGGCATCGCTGAGATGGAGGGCGGGCAGCTCCGCCGGGTGGTGGAGAAACCCTCCGACCCGCCCAGCGACCTGGCCGTCATCGGCATCTATATGTTTGACGACGCCGTGCAGGAGGCGGTGCAGGCCATTCAGCCTTCAGCCCGCGGCGAGCTGGAGATCACCGACGTCATCCAGTACCTGCTGGAGCACGGCGCCGACGTTCGCGTCGACGTTGTCCGCGGCCCCTGGATCGACACCGGGAAGATGGACGACATCCTGCTCGCCAACCGTCTGGTCCTGGAGCGTCTGGAGCCGAGCGTGCAGGGCTCTTTGGACGGGGCATCGCGGCTGGAGGGTCGTGTGGTGCTGGAGGAGGGCTCTCGGGTGGAGAACAGCCTGGTGCGGGGCCCGGCCATCATCGGCCGCGAGACCCGCATCGTCGATTCTTACGTGGGCCCTTTCACCTCCGTCTACCACCACTGTCTGATCGAGGGGAGCGAGGTGGCGGGCAGCGTGGTGCTGGAGAACACGACCATCCACGGCATGGAGCGCCGCATCGAAGACAGCCTCATTGGCCGTAACGTGCGTATCCAGGGCGACCGCTGCAAGCCCCGCACCTATCGCCTGGTGCTGGGCGACTTCAGCCAGGTGGATGTGCCCTGAGGAGGGCGTTGCATCGACAGAGGCGCCGCTATATGCTTCGCCCAGGGTTGAGCCATGATCGAGGGCGTGGAGCTGAAGCGGCTGGTCACCTACCCCGACGAGCGGGGCTTCTTCCGGGAGATCGTCCGCAACACGGAGGAGATCATCCGCGAGGGCTGGGCCCAGGCCAGCCACTCAATGATGTATCCCGGCGTCGCCAAGGCCTGGCACGTGCACCGCACCCAGATCGACTGGTGGTACGTGCCGTCGGGCAACCTGAAGGTGGCGCTGTACGATACGCGGGAGGAGTCGCCCACGCGGGGTCAGCTCCAGGAGGTCTTCCTGGGCGACCACTATGAGGCGCAGCTTCTCAAGATTCCGCCGGGCGTCGCCCATGGCTGCAAGGCCCTCAGCGGGCCTACCCACCTGATCTACTTCACCTCTCGCATCTACGACCCCGAGGGGGAGGAGATCCGCATCCCCCACGACGACCCCGCCATCGGCTACGACTGGACGGCCCTGCCGGAGATCAAGTAGAGCCCTCGCCTCTCGCCTCGGCGAAGGCCTCCCCCAGGATGCGCCAGACCACGTCCGGGCGGGCACAGCGAACTGACATGCCGGCCGTGCCGTCGTAGCTCCAGGCCGCCAGGTGGGTGGCGCCCAGATCGGCGGCCAGGCGCAGCCCGGCTCGCAGCTCCTCCTCCCGACCCTCCGGCACCGAGAAGGCCTGCACCCAGATCTGGCACTGCCGGCCGTGTCGCCGCGATACCTCTACGGCGGGCACCGTGAAGGCGCGCGTGAAGGACTCCGGCTCAGCCCCGAAGAGATACCAGTAGGGGTCCGTGCCGAAGATGTCCAGGTCGGGGAGAGAGGCGGCGGCCTCCCAGTCGCTCACCCCCAGCTCCAGCAACGGGTTAAGGATCTGCTCCGGGTCGCGACCGATGGCGTGGGCCCACCGCTCCCTGATGCGGCGTGCCAGCTCGGGCAGGCCCACGGCTTCCAGGTCGGTGGGCACCAGGCAGAGGGCGTTGCGCAACCCCAGGCGCCGTCCCTCCTGGTAGAGCTCGCCCAGCATTTCGAGGAGGGAGGACTCCCGGAAGGCACGTACCTCGTCGTCCAGGGTCAGCGGCAGGTCGCGGCCCGTGGCGGCCCGGAAACGGTCCTGGCAGTGTTGACAGCGGCAGGCCCAGGCGCCGCTCAGGTCTCCGCGCCAGGGCCCGTAGTAGAAGTGGGGCTCGTCCCAGAAGAGGACGTCGGCGCCCGTCTCCGCCGCCGCCTTCACCCACTCTATGAGGAAGCGACGGGTCTCCGGATGGTTGGGGCAGCCGGCGGGCGCTCGCCGGCCGTCGGAGAGCACCTGCCAGGCCTCCGGGTGGTCGCAGGGGAAGCGGGAGAGGGTCTCGCCGCTGAAGATAGCCGTCACGCCCCAGGGGTCGAGCCAGGCCTCCAGCCCGACGTCGTGGGTGGCGCGGACGATCTCCTGCATGGCCTCTCGGTAGTAGAGGAGGTCCGTCTCTGTGAGGCAGTGCACCACGTAGGTACAGTGATGGGCCGCGATGTCCTCTAGGTCGGCGCGAACGTGTCGCAGGGTGCGACCGCTGAAGTAGGCGACGCCGGTTTCCATGGGGCACCTCCGCAGGGGTATGAAGGAGCGGGGCAGAACTGTCCGAGGCTCCTGTTCGTGTTCTGGAGGGGCGCGGCACGTGGGCCCCGCCTGCCCGCGCGCCGCGCCCCACGTCGGAGAGGGCCTAGACCATGCAGTAGCCGCCGTTGACACTCAGGACCTGGCCGGTGATCCACTCGGCTCGGTCCGAGGCCAGGAAGGCGACGGCATTGGCGATGTCCTGGGGCTGGCCCAGGCGCCCCAATCCCTTGTAGAGGGGGTACTGGCGCCCGATGGCCTCCAGGCGGGCCGCGCCCTCCTGGCTCTGGCGCGCTGCCTCGAAGAGGGAGGCCGTGGTCTCCGTCTCCGTAGTGCTGGGCGAGATGCAGTTGACGGTGATCCGGTAGCGGCCCATCTCCTTGGCCAGGGCCTTGGTGAGGCCGGTCACGCCGGCCTTGGCCATGGAGTAAGTGGCCAAGCGGGGCTCTCCGACCCGCCCTGCGTCCGAGATGATGTTGATGATGCGTCCCCAGCCCTGGTTCGACATGTGGTCCAGCACAGCCCGCGAGCAGTTGAGGACGCCGTAGGTGACGACGTTCATCACCTGGTCCCAGGCCGCCTGGTCCTGCTGGCTGAAGTAGGGCCCACCGAAGGCGCCCCCGGCCTCCTCGGCGCTGCGGGCGGGGATGCCGGCGTTGTTCACCAGGATGTGAACCGTCCCCCATTCCTTCACGACCCGGGCAACCATCTCCGCCACCTGCGCCCCGTCGGTCACGTCGGCGACGGCGGCGATGGCCTGTCCTCCCTTCGCCTTCACCTCGGCCACCACGGCCTGGGCCCGCTCCTGGAAGACGTCGTTGACGGCTACTTCCGCCCCTTCCTCCGCCAAGGTGAGGACGATGGCGCGACCGATGCCGCGCCCTGCCCCCGTGACGATGGCTACCTTGTCCCTAAGTCCCAGGTCCATGACTCGAACCTCCCTATGTCTATCGCCACCGGGCCGGTGGCTAGCGCTTCAGGATATGGATGACGCACACCCCGCCGGCGCCGATCATCTGGCAGAGGCCGGTGGTAGCGCCTTCTACCTGCCGGGGCCCGGCCCGGCCCCGCAGTTGAAGCACCGTCTCCCAGACCTGGGCCAGCCCGGTGGGCCCGATGGGGTGGCCTCGGGCCAGGAGGCCACCGTCGGTGTTGAAGGGAATGCGGCCGCCGATGGTGGTGGCCCCTTCCTCCACCAGGCGCTCCCCCTCGCCGCGGGGGCAGAAACCCAGGCTCTCATAATAGTCGATCTCTTCCACGGTGAAGGCGTCGTGCACCTGCACCAGGTGTATGTCCTCGGGACCGGCGCCCGCTTCTTCGTAGGCCTGGCGGGCGGTCAGTTCCGTGATGGTGGGCCCCAGTTGGCCGTCGATGGAGTAGACCTCGCTGCGGAAGGCCGAGGCAGCCAACCGCACCAGGGGCCTCGCGTCCAGCCGCCGCGCCCTGGGCAGGCTGGCGACGACGGCGGCCGCCGCCCCATCGCTGATGGGGCAGCAGTGGAGGACAGTGAGGGGATCGCACACCAGGCGCGACTGGAGCACCTCCTCCAGCGTCACCTCCTTCTGGAACTGGGCGAAGGGGTTGAGGGCGCCGTGGCGGTGGTTCTTCACGGAGACGCGGGCGTAGGGGACGATGGTGGCCCCGTAGTCGTGCATGCGTCGGCGGGTGCGCATGGCGAAAACGCCGGCCGGGGGCAGGAAGCCCATGGCCTGAGTCCGGAGGATCTCCTTTCGCTCCAGGGGCGCCGCGGCGCCGCCGCCCGTCATCCTGCCCACTCCGACCGCCAGAGCGATGTCGTAGAGGCCGCAGGCCACCGAGAGGTAGGCCTCGCGGAAGGCGGTCGAGCCGCTGGCGGAGGCGTTGTCGACGGTCGTGATGGGCGCGCCGGTGAGCCCCAGCTCCCCAAGGACGCGGGTGCCCGCGGTCATGCCCTGCCCGGCGGCGCCGCACCAGGCGGCCTGCACGTCTGGCCAGGCGAGGCCGGCGTCGGCCAGGGCGGCCAGCACCGCTTCGACGGCCAGGTCAGTGATGCTTCGCTGCGGGTACTGGTCGAAGCGCACCATGCCCACGCCAACGACGGCTACTTCCCTCACGACTCCTCTCCCCCGGGCGGCGCCGGCCGGAAGGCATAGGTTACGGTGGGCCGGCCGCGCTCGTCGGCACCGATGGTGAGGAGGGTGAGCTCCAGGGGCATGTCGATCTCCAGCTCTTCGAACTCGCAGCCCGTGAGGAGCCCTTGAACGCGCAGGTCGCCCTCCATCTCGACCTGGCCCACGGCGTAGGGGCCAAAGCCCTCGAGGCCGGCGAATAGCTCGTAGACCACCGTGTAAGTGTAGAGGCGACCACGCGGGCCCAGCAGGACCTGGGCCAGGTCCGGGCTGGAGCAGCGGGCGCAGAAGCGTCGCTGAGGGAAGAAGGTGCCGCCGCAGGCGTTGCAGCGCGAGGCCAGCAGTCGCGGGGGCTCCCCGGCGACGGGGAAGGTGAAGAGACCCTCCAGGAGGGGTATGGGGCCTGGTCCGGCGGCCTCGGGTGTGGGGGCCTCGCCGCCTGTCACAGTCAGCGCAACCTCCGGCAGCGGTCGGTGGGAAGGGGATGTCTCAGGCGCTATGCAGAGCGACCCACGATTAGCATGAATCAGGGGTACTGTCAATCAGCCACGGCGGTGCTGGCAGGGGTGCAGAGGTGAGGCTGGGGTTAGCTGGCCCGCCTTGCAGGCTTGGAGTCCGTTTCGACGGGATCTGGGTCGGGGATCGCTGCTGCCTTCTCCTTCTTCGCCTCCTCCAGGCCGCTGGCGGCAGCCGCGATGAGGTCGCGTGGGGTCGCTCCGTCCTCCGGGTAGCAGACGATGGCCACGCTGGCACTGACGGGTTCCGGCGAGCCGGAGCCGCCGAAGACGGTGACCTGGCCCAGGCGGGCCATGAGGTTGGTGGTGATAGAGACGGCGGCGGCGCGGTTGACCTCCGGCAGCAGCAGGGCGAACTCGTCGCCGTCGCAGTGGGCCACCACCTCCGGTTCCGTCACCGATTCAGCCAGAAGCATTCCCACTGACCGCAGGAGCCGGTCGCCCAGGGAGGGGCCATAGCTCTCCTTGAACTCCGAGAAGCGGTCGATGTCCAGGAAGATGAGGGAGAGCGGGCGACGATAGCGCTTGGCTCGCAGTATCTCGCGCTCTAGGGCCTCCAAGAAGTAGCGGCGGTTGTAGAGCCACGTCACCTGGTCCACCTCGCCGAACCGCCCCATCTCCTCCAGATCCGCGAGATTCTTGAGGGCCAGGGTGGTGTGGCCAGCCAGCAACTCCAGGAGCTCCCGGTCGAACTCCTCCTCTTCGAAGAGGAAGACGAGCAGGCCCAGGGGGTCGCCGTCCATCACCATGGGAGCTAGCACCACGTGCTTAGGTCTGAGAGCCTGCTGAACGGCCTCGCAGGCGGGCTTGCCGACCACGTCCTCAAGCAGGTCATGGAGACTGGCCGTCTCCACCTCGCCGCCCTCCAGGGCCCGTCGCCGCAGACTCTGCACCGGCAGCGGAAACTCCAGCTCTGAGGCATCCATCTCCAGGGCAGCGCTGAGCGTGTCCAGCGCCGGGATACTGTTCCCTTGCAGCGGCTTCGCGTGGAGGACGTCGCGTCTCTTATCGAGGAGCAAAGGGTAGACCACCGAGGCGCCTGTGACGTGGGGGCCCTTTTCGGCCAGGACGGACAGCATCTCCTCCACGCTGCCGGCGCTGTGGAGAAGGAGGGCCAGCACGTTCAGCCGGCGCTGGTGGTCGAAAGACTCGCGACTGGCCTTCGCCGCGTCCTCAGGCACGTCGCTGCCCGGCGCTCGCCGCGCGCCCGCACCGCGACCGCCGTCGGCCTCGCGACGGGCTGTGGACTTGGACCACCACTCCGCTACCCGCATAGCCAGAGCTTCTCCTATTTGACGCTTCCAGGTTGGTGCCGTCGACCTGAAGCGGCGTCGCCGCCCAGCCGTGCCAGGAAGGAAGGGCCTTCACCGGACATGACTCTGCAAGCCTGGTTCATCCCGGCGCCGAGAGCTTCCTGAAGGGCTTGGGCTTCCAGCTCGATCTCCGAGTCGATGGAGACTACGGCGACGCCGTTGGTATAGCTCCTCAACGATAGCTCCCGGATGCCGCCCACCTGGCTGAGCGATTGGTGGAGAGGAACCAGCTTCACCCTCGAGCCTACCTCCTCGACGGTCACAGTGTAAGAGTAAGGGGCACCGCCCGAAACGGGACCGTCTAGCCTGGCCGGAGGCCGGCCGGGGCTGGCGAAGGTGGGAGCTGCTTCCTGGGCTGTCTCTGTCTCCGGCTCTTCCAGCTCCGGTGCGGCTGCCTCCTCAGAGACAGCGACCAACGAGGGTTGAAGAACGGTCGCCTTCGCCAGCGCCTCCTCGGCTGCGGCGGTGGCCTCGTCCATCGCCTCCGCCCAGTCGACGTCGGTCAGCGCCTTCTGCAACTGCCCTAGGCTGCGCCAGAGCGGCGCCATCTCTCGCAGGGTGGCGTTCAAGAGGCCGAGAGCCGCCGTCGCCTCATCGATGCTCTTCCTTGCCGACTCCAGCGACTGGCGCCAAGCGGTGAGGGCAGCCGCTAGCTGTTCCGTATCAGTGTCGGGTTCTACGACTTGAGCCGCTCTTTCCTGCGATGTCTCAAGCATGCGCTATTCCCACGTCTTACAGTGCGGCGTGTCTGACATTGGCCGGCGACGATGCCTTCCCCTGTGATTTTCGGCACCCTGGCCGAAAACAACACCACGTGACCCGGCAATGGCCCCGGCCCACGAGCGGCTGTTGCAACTTTGTCGTGTTAACGGCCGCGGAGAACAGGCCTTACGGCGCGCCTGTGCTAGAATGACCCCTGGCCCGCAGGGGCCGTTCCAGGCAGCCACCCGATGCGGAGAACCCCGTCTCCCGACCCCTGAAGGCGCTGAGAGCTGGGTGACCGTGAGTGTTTTGGTGTCAGTCGAGGCGCCATCCGTCCGTCGTTTATCCCTTGTGCGGGGCGGGTTCATGCTCGCCTTCGCGGCCTGGCTGGGATACTACGTAATCAGTGGCGCCCCCTATCTGAACCTCCGCGTGTTTGGCCCGACGGTGGCCCTCCACGCCCTGACGGCGGCGGCGGCCATCGCCTATCTGCTTTACCTCTCGTTCCGCCGTCGACTGCCGGGGCGAACCTTCCTGGACTGGCCGGTCTTCGCCCTTCTCCTGGCCTACGGCGCCGCCACGGCTGCCTCCATCAACTGGCGGGTGAGCCTGGACATGACCCTCCAGGTGGTGATGGTAGCCCTCGTCTTCTACGTCGCTGCCGACAGTGATCTGCTGGATGCCGGCCAGGTGCGGCGGGCCTTCCTCCTGGTGATGGCGGCGGCGGCCGCCTGCGCCCTCTACCAGGTGGGGCGCGACTACTGGGACTGGCTGCGGCTGGCCAGAGCGGTTGACCCCTCCTGGGGCCCCGGCGACCTGCTGCCGCCGACGGTGCCCCGGGTTCACGGTGTCGGCGACCACCCGAACATGCTCGCTATGGGTCTTGTCCTGGCGGTTCCTTTCTACGTCGTGGGTCTTCTGGGGGGTCGGCGGAGGCTGCTGCGCCTGGCGGCGGCCGGCGCGCTGGTGCTCTCGGGCGTCGCCCTCTTCTTCACCCTGTCGCGGGCGGGCTGGGTAGCGGCGGCCATCGCCGCGGCCTTGGCCACGGCGGGGTGGGTCGCAGTGGCGCGCCCGGACCTGGTGCGGGTGCCGCGTCTGGAGAATGTGGCGCGGAGTGGCGTCCGACTGGCGCTCTACGCGGCGTCGCTCGCCGCTCTGGCGGGCGTGCTGGCGGCGGCGCTGCTCCTGGTCACCAGGTGGGAGTCCCGGCCACAGTGGCTCTTCCGCGGCTCCCTCTCGCCGCGGCTCGATGCCATGGCCGCCGGCGGGGAGATGTTCCGCGACCGGCCTCTTCTGGGCACGGGGCCCGGCACCTATGGCCTCATCTACTCGCAGTACAGCGGTTCCTACCCTATTGAGGCCGTGCACTCCCACAACGGCTATCTTCAGACCGCCGTCGACCTGGGCGTGGCTGGCGTCGGCGTGATGGTCATAGTGGCGGTGGCTGCCGGAGTCGCCCTCTGGCGCGGCTACCGGCGGGCCAAGCCTGAGGGGCTCGCCGACGGCGAGCTGCTGGTGGCCTGCGGCGCCTCCGTAGCCGGCTTCCTGGTGCACAGCCTGGCCGACGCCCCGAACGCGTCGAAGACGGTCCTGGTGCCTCTGGCTGTGGTGCTCGCCCTGATGGTGAGGGCCGTCCCGGCGCCCGGGCGGGCGGCCGTCTGGCCGACGGAGCCCGATGGCTCTGAGGCGGGCCGCAACCCGGACGAAGGCAACGAGCCGCCTCCCGCAGCGCCGCGGGCCGGCCTCTGGCGCCGGTGGCTTCTTCTGCTGCCTCCTTTCACGGTACTGGTGGCTCTGGTGGCCTACCTCTTTTTCTGGGGTACCCTGGACGGGCCCCACCATCGCTACTCCCAGGGCCTGGAGGACGCCGATGCCGGTCGCTGGCTGGAGGCCGTCCCTTACTTCCAGCGGGCGGTGGACGGCGACCCTGACCTCGCCGTTTACCAGTTGCAGCTAGGCCTGAGCGAAACCATGGCCTACCTGGGCGGGGCGCCGCGGCAGCTCCTCGATCAGGGCATCGGGCATCTCAGGCGTGGGGTGGCCCTGGAGCCCCGCGGCGCCGTCGGACACGCGAACCTGGCGCGCGCTTACCTCCTGGCCGGTCGCCTCTCAGAGGCGCGAGGATCAGCGCAGGAGGCCATCCGTTGGGCCGGGCATGATGGGGTGGTGGCGATCGCCGCGGCCAGTGTGCTGGAGGAAGCGGGCACCGCCGACGAGGCGCGGGAAGCCTATGCCACCGCCATCGCCCTCGACGCCAGCCTGGCCTTCTCCCCCTTCTGGTCCGGCAGCGACTTCCGTCGCCAGAACTTCGAGGAGATAATGGGCCGTTCGATCCTGCCCCTGAACCCGTGTCTGGTGGGCCAGCAGCTACTGCTGCCTGAGGCCTCCACCAACACGGACCTGGAGCAGGCCGCCCAGGACTGCCGCCTCTTCATCCTGGGCCAGCCGGGAAACGTGGCCGCCCGCGTGGACCTGGCGACGATCCTGATGGCCGCCGGTCAGTCCCAGGAGGCCCTCGCTATCCTGGAGGAAGCCGTGGCGCGGCACCCGGACGACGGCGCCGTGCGGCGGGCCCTCGGCGAGTGGTACTTCAAGGCTGGTGACCTGGAGCGCGCCCGCCACGAATGGCTCCTGGGCGCCCAACTGGACGATCCCCGCGCCGCTATGCTTCTGGGCGACTCCTATGCCCCAGCCCCCGTTCCTGAGGAGGTGGTCCGTCGGGCGCAGGAGATCCTTTACTCTGGGGATACCAACCTGACCGTAGGAGGTGTACAGCTCTACTTGCTGGGTATCCTCTACTACCGGATGAAGTTCCATCGGGAATCTCCCACCATTATCTTGGTGCCGGGGGACTGGGAAGGGGCGCTGGGGGGGCCCTACGCCGCTCTGAGCGAGGCGCTGGGGCGCTGGCGGCGTGAGTAAGGCATCGCCGGCTGTTCTGGGGGTGAAGCCATGAGACAGGCGCTTGAGGGAATACGGGTACTGGAACTGGGGCGGGTGCTGGCCGCTCCCTTCTGTGGCCAGATGCTGGGCGACCTGGGCGCCGAGGTCATCAAGGTGGAGGTGCCCGGCAGCGGCGACGAGTCCCGCGCTTACGGGCCGCCCTTCGTGGAGGGAGAGAGCTTCTACTTTTTCAGTCTGAACCGCAACAAGGAGAGCATCACCCTCAATCTCAAGGATGAGCGGGCCAGGGATGTCCTCCGGCGCCTCATCGAGCGGTCCGACGTGTTCCTGCATAACTCGCTGCCCGGACCGATGGAGAGGCTGGGCTTCTCCTACGAGGAGGTGCGGAAGGTCAACTCCCGCATCATCTATTGCGCCATCTCCAGCTTCGGCCAGTCAGGCCCCGACCGCGACAAGCCGTCGCTGGACATGATGGCCCAGGCTCTCTCCGGCATCATGTTCCTCGCCGGCGAGCCCGACGGTGCCCCCATGCGCTCAGTGGCGGCGGTGTCGGACATCTCGGCCGGCATGTTCGCCGCCTACGCCATCGTGGCCTCCCTCCTCCATCGGGAGCGCACGGGAGAAGGGCAAATGGTGGATACCTCTCTCATCGAGAGTTCGGTGGCCCTTCTCACCTACCAGGCGAGCCGCTTCTTCGTCACCGGCGAGAACCCGGCCCGACTGGGCAACGCCCACCCCTCCATCGTGCCCTACGACAGCTATCGCACGTCCGACGGCTGGCTGACCATTGCCGTCATGAACCAGCCGCAGTGGGAGCGCTTCTGCCTGGCCCTAAACCTGAGCGACCTCCCGGAGGACCCGCGCTTCCTGGACAACGCTGCCCGTGTGACCCACCGCGATGAGCTCCAGGAGCTTGTGAAGAGGCGCTTCGCGCTGCTGACGACGGCGGAGGCGGTGCGTCGACTGGAGGAGAAGGGCGTTCCCTGCGCTGAGGTGCGCGACCTGGCGGCCGTCTTCGCCGATCCTCAGGTCCGGCACCTGGGCCTGCGGCGGCGCATGCATCACCCGGTCACCGGCGATATTGACGTGGTCGCGCCGCCCTTCCACCTCTCGGCGACGCCGCCAGCGCTTCAGAAGCCGCCGCCCCGCCTCGGGGAGCACACCGAGAAGTGGCTCCGCGAGGTCGGCCTCAGCGACGAGGAGATCGGGCGGCTGAAGAGGGAGAGCGCAATCTAGGGAGTCGGGCAGGCGGGTGAACAAGAGCGGAAGGCCCGAAGACATCGCCTGCACGGTAGAATAGGTCCCGAGGTCACGCAAGGATAGTATCCGGTGCGGTTCTACGAGTTTGAAGCCAAGGCCTTCCTCGCCCGGCAGGGGATAGCCATCCCCGCCGGCCGCCTGGCCCGCACGCCTGACGAAGCGGCGGATGCGGCGTCCTCGATGGGGTTCCCGGCCGTCCTGAAGTCCCAGGTCCTCTCGGGCGGTCGCATGAAGGCGGGCGGCATCCGGTTCGTGGAGAGCGTCGCAGAGGCGCGGGAGGCGGCCGAGGCCATCCTGGGGCTGGAGGTCCGGGGCCGGCAGCCCGTGGGCGTCCTTGTCGAGTCGCGGGCCGCCGTCGCCCAGGAGTACTACCTGGGCGTCACCTACGACACCCTGGCCAAGCTGCCCGTGGCCATTCTCTCCGACCGCGGCGGCATCGACATTGAGGAGGTGGCCGGGAAAGAGCCGGAGGACATCGCCCGCCGCACCTTTTCATCGCTGCTGCCCCTCACCGAGTTCCCCTTCAAGGAATGCGCGACAGCCCTGGGCGTCTCCGGCGGCGAACTCACTACCCTCGCGAGCGCCCTCTTCCGTCTGGCCCGCGCCTTTCTGGAGCACGACCTGACCCTGGCCGAGATCAACCCCCTCGCCCGCCTGGAGGATGGCTCCTACGTGGCGCTGGACTGCCACATCGAGATGGAGGACGAGGCGGTGGGGCGGCAGAAGGCGCTGCTGGAGGCGCTGGGAGCCGATACCGGCGGCCGCGCGGCCCGCGAGCCGACGCCCCTGGAGCTGCGGGCCGCCGAGGTGGACGCCAGCGACCACCGGGGCGTGGCCGGACGCCTGGTGGAGTTCGACGGGTCGCTGGGGCTCATCATCGGCGGCGGCGGCGCCAGCCTCACCGCCTTCGACGCCGTCCGGCGCCACGGCGGCCGGCCCGCCAACTACTGCGAGATCGGCGGCAACCCCAGCGTGCGCAAGGTGGCCGGGCTCACCAAGCTCATCCTCTCCAAGCCGGGGGTGGAGAAGATCGCCGTCATCATGAACGTGGTGAACAACACCCGCGTCGACCTGGTGGCGCGGGGCGTCATCAAGGGCTGCGTCGAATCGGGGCGCGACCCGGCGAAGACCATCGGCGCATTCCGCGTCCCCGGTGCCTGGGAGGAGGAGGGCTTCCGCCTTCTCCGCCACTACGGCGTCGGGTACTTCGACCGCTCCGTCTCCATCGACGAGGCGGCGCGGCGGGCCTGCCTGTCGGCGGGCAGGCCATAGCGGGGATGTCGTAGGAGAGGTAGTCGAGTTGTCGATCCTGGTCGATCAGGACACCCGCGTCATCGTCCAGGGCATCACCGGCCGCGAGGCCGTATCCTTCACCCGCGACATGCTGGACTACGGGGCGAAGGTGGTGGGCGGCGTGACCCCCGGCCGGGGTGGCCGCGATGTCCTGGGCGTCCCCGTGTACGACAGCGTCCGCCAGATCACGGAGAGGGAGCGCGTGGACGCCTCGGTGCTGGCGGTGCCGGCCCCCTTCGTGCGCGATGCCGCCTTCGAGGCCATCGAGGCCGGCGTCCCCCTGCTGATCATCGTCACTGAGAGGGTGCCCCGGCGGGACGTGGTGCAGGTGCTGGAGCTGGCCCGGCTGCGCGGCAGCCGCGTCATCGGGCCTAACACCATGGGGATCATCTCGCCGGGCAAGACCAAGGTGGGCTCCATCGGCGGCCCCGCCGAGGACACGCGCAAGTCTTTCGTGCCGGGCCCCGTCGGTGTCATGTCGCGCTCCGGCGGCATGACGACGGAGCTGTCGAACCTGCTCACTCAGAGCGGGCTGGGGCAGAGCACCGCCATCAGCATGGGCGGCGACCCCATCGTGGGCGGCACCTTCGCCGAGCTGCTGCCCCTGTGGGAGGAGGATGTGGAGACTAAAGCCCTGGTCCTCTTCTGCGAGCCGGGCGGGCCCCTGGAGGCCGCCCTGGCCGACCAGGTCCGCCTGCCGGACGGGCAGGTGCAACGGGCGGGCAACTCGCTGCCCATCGTCGTCTTCATCGCCGGCCACTTCACGGCCGAGATGCCGGGCGTGCGCTTCGGGCACGCCGGCTCCATTGTGGAGGGGAAGGCGGACACGGCCGAGGAGAAGGCTCGCATCATGCGGGAGGCCGGCATCGTCGTGGCCGACGACTTCTCGCAAATCCCGGCCCTGGTGGAGCGGGCCCTGCAAGGGGCGTCGTAGAGGAGTAGCAGCGTGCCTATGTTCGTTCGGCTGGAGGTGGACGCTGAGCTCTGTGCCCGCGAGCCTCAGTGCCGCGAGTGCGTCCAGTCCTGCCCGGTCGATATCTTCTTCCGCAACGACGGCGACACCGCCCACTCCATCCCCGACAACGAGGACGAGTGCATCCTCTGCAACCAGTGCGTGGAGCGCTGCCCAGTGGATGCCGTCACGCTGGTGAAGCTGTACTAGGGGCCCGGCATCCTGAGTGAAACGGAGTATCTCACTTCCGGGGGCACCTCGCCACCGCGTCATCCGCCCCGCCATGGAGGTGATGGGGAAGCAACAGGCGAGAGGCCAGGGGAACTCTGTAGCGGCGAGCTTCAGCTCGCCACTGGCTTCTCGTGGGTGAAGCACGTAGCGACCTCCCGCCAAAGGCGGGTCCGCCTCCGGCGGAAAAGGTCGCCGCTACTGACCGGACGCCTGGAAGCGCGCCGGGCCGCGCTGATTGAGCCCGTCGTCGAACGCAGGCCCCGGGCCTTAGGCCCGGGGCTGGTCTATCTCGATAGGTGAGTCGGCTAGTCTAGGCCGGAGACGGAGGACTCGTCTTCCAGGGCGCGGATGGCGCGCGCCGGCTCCAGGAAGTGGTCGCGGCAGCACTCGCAGGTGTTCAGGTGGGCGACCGCGTGGGACTCCAGGACCCTTCGCTGCTCGAAGAAGCGGAAGAGGACGTTGCGGGCCTCCCAGCAGGTGATGGGCTGCTGGGGAGCGCAGCGGCCGTCGGGCGTGTCCGCGAACTCGGCCAGCGCCATCCCCGGCTCCCGGCAGGCGTCGCAGCTCAGGAAGTGGGCCTGCAAGCGGAGCTCGTGGTGTTCGATGCCAGCCAGCACGCCGATGCGCAGCTCGTCCGGGAAATGAACCGGCGGCACAGGCTGGTCTCTAAGCGCGATGGGGTCCTTGGGATCACTGCGCGAAGTAGGGGAAGTGGACATAATGACACCTCACCGTAACGGCGGGCGGGGCTCGCAGGCAGGATTTCGTCCGTCCCATTGTACCGCGTAACGCCGGTCTGTGCAGGGTAGCCTGCGTCATTTCGAAAAGAGTGTGGGCTTCCCTGTATGCTCTCTCCGCCTCTCCGCCGCCGGGCCCGACCGACGCCGGAAATGCCGCAGCCTAGAAGGGGCAGAGGCCCTGCGGAGAGAACTCCCGGTTGCCGTACCCGAAGTACCAGAACTCCTCGAAGGCCTGTAGGTTGGCCTGGACGTAGTCGTTGGCGGCCAGGCAACCAGCGGTGGCGTCGCCGGCCGGCAGCCAGGCATCGCGGAAGGCGCGCGCCATCTCCCCGTGTAGCGAACCTGGATTGCTGCTGACGGCGGCGTCCAAGCTCTGAGCTGCCTCCGCCTCTGCCCCGCCCAGGGCCATGTAAGTGATGGCTGTCCGGAAGTGGAGATAGGGATCCATCTCGCCCCGTTCGTTCTCCTTCCACTCCAGGAGTGAATGGTCTTCCAGGGCGCGCGTGTACAGCGACAGGGCCAGGGCGAAGTCGCCGGCGGCGAAGGCGTTGTCGGCGTCGAGGACGTTGTGATACAGGAACTCCGAAGGGTCGTAGGTGACCTGGGCCAGGGCGTACTGCTGGCCATCCCACCCGTAGACCTCGGTACGGGTGCGTGTAGGGCCGGCGCCCACGGAGCCGATGGAGCCCCCGTGCATGATGATCTCCGTGTCGCCGTTGCCGTCCGTATCTTCGAGGGCGACATCGGCGTAGGAGATGGTGATCTCCCCGTCGGTGAGGTCGGCGTAGGTGGTGCCGCTCCAGCCGTACACCTCGACGGTGGTGTAGCAGGTGTGGGCGCCGCAGCTCTCAACCCGGTAGACGATCTCGGCGCCCGGCACCGCGTTGATGTCCCGCACCGCCATCAGGATCTCATCCAGGCTGCCCCCGCCCAGCGAAAACAGAAAGCCTCCGCCCTCGGCCTCCCCCGGCGACTGGAAGGCGACGCCCCAGGAGCCCGCTGAACGGTCCAGGATGGCTACGCTGACTGGCGTCTCCTGTTGGAGCGGAGCTGCCAGCACCAGGACCAGTTCGTCCTCGCCGTCGGCGTCCGTGTCGGCTGGGGCGCAGCGAGCGGCGGGGGAGACGGGTATGGCCCAGGCGTCGAGTAGCTCGTCTGGGCAGGCGGCTGGCGCGCCTGTGGCCGTCAGGTAGCGGGCGACGGCGGCGGCGTACTGGGAAAGCTCCTCCGGCAGCGCGGGCAAGGCGACGGGCGAAGGGGTGGCGGGCGTCGCCGTCGCTGGGATAGGGGTCGGTGTGGCGGGGCGGGGCGTGCGCGTCGCGCGCGCGATAGGCGTGCCGGTGGGGGTCAATTCAGAGGCAGTCGTCGTGGCCGTGGGCGAGGGGGCCTCCCCACCGCCACCACAGGCGGCCAGCAGGGTTGCAGCCACGAGAAGACCAGCCAGGGACAGTCGAAGGGTCACTGGACCTTCCTCAGACGCTCTCGCCGCACCGATCGTCGTCCCCGCTATCATATACCGGCGGTCAAGGGCGTACGAGGAGTCCCCCCTGAAGGCGGGGAGGCGCTCGGTAGGCAGAGACGCGCCGGCCCCAGCCGGCGCGCCTTCATCCGGATGTTCCCGGGGCGCTACGGGCGGTTGAAGACCATCAGGCGGATCTCCGTCTGGTCCTCGATGGCGTACTTGACGCCCTCGCGGCCGAAGCCCGAGTCCTTCGTGCCCCCGAAGGGCATGTGGTCGATGCGGAAGGTGGACACGTCGTTGATCATGACGCCGCCTACCTCCAGCTCCTCGAAGGCGCGCAGGGCGTGATCCAGGCTGCCGGTGAACACGCCGGCCTGAAGCCCGTAGGGCGACTCGTTGACGCGGGCCAGCGCCTCCTCGAAGTCGTGGAAGGGGTAGATGTCCACGATGGGCGCGAAGGCCTCGACGCTGCATATCTTGCAGGCCGTGCCGACGTCGGCCAGCACGGTGGGCTCGAACAGGCGGCCCTGGCGCTTTCCGCCGACCAGGACGCGGCCCCCTGCTTGCACGGCCTCCTCGATCCACGACTGGATGCGCTCGGCGCTGGCGTCGTCGATGACGGGGCCCACGTCTGTCTCCGGGTCCAGGGGGTCGCCTACCTTCAGGCGCTTCACGGCCTCCACCAGCGACCTGCTGAAGGTGTCGTAGACCTCCTCGTGGACGAAGACCCGCTGCACGGAGATGCAGACCTGGCCGGCGAAGGAGAAGGCGCCGGCGACCACACGCTGGACGGCGTAGGGCAGGTCGGCGTCGCGGTCGACGATGACGCCGCCGTTGCCCCCCAGCTCCAGCACCACCCGCTTCTTGCCGGCCCGCTCCTTCATCCCCCAGCCGACAGGCGAGGAGCCAGTGAAGGTGAGGAGCTTGAAGCGGTCGTCGCTTACCAGGCGGTCGCCCAGGGCGCGGGTCATGGGCAGGACGCTGAAGCCGCCCGCCGGCAGTCCTGACTCGTGGACGATGCGGGCCACGGTCAGCAGCACCAGCGGCGCATCGGAGGGCGGCTTGACGACCACCGGGTTTCCGGCGGCGATGGCCGGGGCGATCTTGTGGGCAGCCAGGTTGAGGGGGAAGTTGAACGGCGAGATGGCCGCCACGGGCCCGATGGGGAACCGGCGGGTGATACCCAGGCGCCCCTTGCCGAAAGACAGCCAGTCGATGGGGATGACCTCGCCGCCGATGCGCTTGGCTTCCTCGGCGGCCACCTTGAAGGTGTTGACGGCCCGCGCTATCTCCACGGCGGCATCGCGGACCGGTTTCCCCGCCTCCTGCGCCATGAGCCGGGCCAGCTCATCGCGTTTCTCAGCGATGCCGCGGGAGATGAAGGCCAGTATCTCCTCGCGCTCGAAGGAAGCGAGGCGGCTCGTGGTCTTGAAGGCCTTGTGGGCTGCTGCCGTCGCCTCCTCCAGTTGCTCGGCGCTGGCCAGGTAGGTGGTGCCTACCGGGCTGCCGTCGTAGGGGCTGGTGACAGGCAGGGGCTCTGATGATTTCTCCCACCGGCCCGCCAGGTAGAGGGGCCACTCGTTGCTCATGGACTTCCTCCTTGCCATACCTCCGCTAGTCGAGGCCTGGGGGCTCCAGGTGCCGCCAATAGTCGAAGGGGATTACGGGGCTCGGGGCGTCGCAGACCTTTCCTCTAATTCTCTGCTTTCCGCTCGACTGGTACAATACGCGACGAGCGCAGGTCGGCCTGCCTGCTGGCAGGCAGGCCGCAGGCTGACGGCGATGGCAGTTTGGCGCCGCGTTTCCGTGGGAGGACGCTATGACAGCTACCCAGGCCGATGAGAAGCCCAAGCGTGTGGTTCCACTGAGGGAAGGCCTCTTCCGCATCCCCAAGAGCCCTGGCGAGAAGCCGGCCCTCATCGCCAGCCGCTGTCCCCGCTGCGGCGAGCACTTCTTCCCCAAGCGCGCCATCTGCCTGGCCTGCGGCCAGGTCGGGCTGGAGGAGGCGTACCTGACGGGCCCCGGCAAGATCTGGACCTTCACCATCGCCCGCATGACGCCGCCGGGCTCGCTCATCGAGGCGCCCTACGTCGTTGCCCAGGTGGAGCTGCCGGAGAGGGTCATCGTGACGTCTGTCCTCAGCGACTGCGACGTCGACTCGGTGCGGGTGGACATGCCGGTGGAGCTGGTGCTGGAGAAGGTGAAGGAGGACGATGAAGGCAACGATGTCGTCGCCTTCAAGTTCAAGTTGATGCAGTGACCCGCGACGGCGGGCGATCCGCCCGCCGTCCCGGCGAGGGGGATGTCATGGGCGATAAGCGGGTGGTGATGCTGGGGGTGGGGCTGGTCCGCTTCAGCCGCTACCCCGACAAGTCGGCGGAGGACCTGGGACGAGAGGCGGCCCTGGCTGCGCTGGAGGACGCCGGCATTGACTTTAAGGACGTGGAGGCGGGCTTCTACGGACGCGTTGAACGCGCGGTGGGCGGCGGGATGCGCACCTTCGGGGAGTTGGGCCAGCACGGCATCCCCGTGACGAACGTGGAGCTGGCCTGCGCCAGTTCGTCGCGGGGCGCTCTCCTGGCCGCTGACCTCATCCGCGGCGGGCTGTACGATGTCTGCATGGTCATCGGCGTGGAGAAGATGGGGCGGGGCATGCTGGGGGGCGGCGGCGAGGCCGGCTACCAGACGCAGATGGGCATGTTCCTCCTGCCCGGCCTCTACGCCATGATGGCCCAGCGCCACATGCACCTCTACGGCACGAAGAGGGAGCACTTCGCCCAGGTTTCAGTGAAGGCGCATCGCAATGGGGTTCTCAACCCCAACGCCCAGTACCAGAAGGAGCTGACACTGGAGGAGGTCCTGAACTCGCGACTGATCGCCGACCCCATCACCCTCTACCAGTGCTGCCCCACCACCGACGGCGCCTCCGCCGTCATCCTGTGCTCGGAGAAGTACGCCCGCCAGCACACCACGAGGCCCGTCTACCTCACGGCCTGGGCAGCCGGCACCCCCATGTACGTCCCCGGCGAGTCCGCTCTGGCCGAGGGCCCCACCAAGGTACTGGCCGACAAGGTCTACGATGCCTCAGGCTTGAGGCCCGAGGACGTGGACGTGGTCCAGTTGCACGACGCTTTCAGCCCCGGCGAGGTCCTGGGCGTGGAGGAGCTGGGGTTTTGCCGGCCCGGCGAGGGCGGGCCCTTCGTCTGGGAGGGGAACACGGAGATCAACGGCAAGAAGCCCGTCAACACCGACGGCGGACTGCTCAGTCGAGGGCACCCCATGGGTGCTACCGGCGGCGCCATGATCACGGAGATCACGCGGCAACTCCGGGGCGAGGCCGGCCCGCGACAGGTCAAGGACGCTAGGGTGGGCCTCCTCCACAACGCCGGCATCGGCGGCATCAACGTCATGGCCTTCCAGGTGTAACGCTTCCCCGCTGCGACAGGGGACGATGACGGAGCCCGGCCACCGGGCCCCGCCGGTTCTCGTTTCGTCCGCTCCCACAATCTTCGGATGAAGGTCGCCGGGCCGGTTGACAGGGGGCAAGGAGCCAGATCGCGGTATTGAAGCTAGCGTATGCTAGCGATAGCAAGAACGGTTGACCGGGACTGCCCTTTTGCATATGCTAAACGGTGAATCTCCACTGTGGTGAAGATCGGCTGCCGGCACCTTCTGAGGCGGGCCCCATTGTGCTCGTGGGGAACCCGAACGTCGGCAAGTCCGTCCTCTTTGGTCTCCTCACCCGCCGCTACGTCACCGTCTCCAACTACCCTGGTACCACCGTCGAGGTGACCCGCGGCCCGGCCAGCATCGCCGGGCGGCGCGAGGTCGTTATCGACACGCCGGGCGTGAACAGTCTGCTAGGCTCCGGCGAATGCGAGCGCGTCACCCGCGACATCCTCACGCGTGAGCGCCCCAGCACCGTCATCCTGGTGGCCGATGCCAAGAACCTCTTGCGGTCCCTGGTCCTGGCGGCGCAACTGTCCGAAATGGAAATGCCGTTCGTCCTGGCGCTCAACATGGACGACGAGGCGCAGGCCCGCGGCATCGACATCGACACGGAACTCCTCGCCGACATGCTGGGTGTTGAGGTGGTGCGCACGGTCGCCACCCGCGGCATCGGCATGGAGGCGCTGGCCCGCGCCCTAGCAGGCCCGCTCCGCCTCTCGCGGTTCGCCGCCACCTGTGATCCGGCGATAGAGGAGGGGATCCGACAGGTCGCGGCCCTTCTTCCGCCGGGCCTGCCGGCGGCGCGCTCCGTGGCCATGATGCTCCTCGCGGGCCATGACGGCGCCTCCGCCCTTGGAGGCGCCCCGGCGGAAGTGGCGGAGCGCGTGAACGCCCTCCGACAGGGCTTGCAGGCCCGCTATCGACGGCCCCTGGGCTACGTTATGAGCCATCAGCGGGTGGAGGCCGCGCGCCGGGTCGTGGCCGCCGTCTCCTCGCGCCGGGCCGTCGGCCGAGAGCCCCTGGCCGCCGTGCTGGGCCGCCTGGCCATTCACCCCGTCGCCGGGATTCCCCTGGTCCTCGCCGTGCTCTACCTCCTCTACAAGTTCGTGGGAGAGTTCGGTGCCGGTACCCTGGTGGACTTCCTGGAGGGGGTAGTCTTCGGGCGCTACATCAACCCCTGGGCCGCCGACGCGGCTGCGTGGGTGCCCGTGGGCGTCGTCGGGGATTTCCTGGTCGGGAAATACGGGCTAGTGACCATGGCCCTCTCCTATGGACTGGCTATCGTCCTGCCCATCGTAGGTACCTTCTTCCTGGCCTTCAGCCTGCTAGAGGACTCCGGGTACCTTCCTCGCCTGGCGGTGATGGTGAACCGACCCTTCAAGGCCATGGGCCTGAACGGCAAGGCCGTGCTGCCCATGGTGCTGGGCCTGGGCTGCGGTACCATGGCCACCATGACGACGCGCATCCTGGACACGCGCAAGGAGCGTCTCCAGGTGACCCTTCTGCTAGCGCTGGCGGTGCCGTGCTCGGCCCAACTGGGGGTGGTTCTGGGCATGATCGGCGGGCTGGGCCCCGTGGCGGTGCTCATCTGGGTCGGCGTGGTGACGGCGACGCTGTTCGCCGTGGGATACCTGGCGTCTCGGGTGCTGCCGGGACGCGGTTCGGACTTCATCCAGGAGCTGCCGCCCTTGCGGTTGCCCCGCCTCTCCAACGTTGTGCTGAAGACCGTGGCCCGCATGGAGTGGTACGTGAAGGAGGTTTTGCCTCTCTTTGTGGTCGGCACGGCCTTCCTGTTCACCTTGGATCGGGTGGGCGCCCTCTCCCGCCTCGAGCGGCTGGCCTCGCCGCTGGTGGAGGGCCTGCTGGGGCTGCCCAGCCAGGCCACCGAGACCTTCCTAATGGGCTTCCTGCGCCGCGACTACGGTGCCGCCGGTCTCTTCAACCTGGCCCGAGACGGTCAGCTCGACCCGCTCCAGGCGCTGGTGAGCCTTGTGGTCATCACGCTGTTTGTGCCCTGCTTCGCCAACCTCCTGATGATCGTCAAGGAGTTTGGCGCCCGCACGGCCGCGGCGGTGGCTGCTTTCATCTTCCCCTTCGCCTTCCTGGTGGGAGGGCTCTTGAACCTGACGATGCGGGCCCTGAACGTAGGACTGTAGCGAGATGAAGTGCGCGCTCTGCGGCCTTGAGTTCACCCAGGATGACGTCCGCTGTAACCCCGCCTGTCCGCTGGCGGGCGGCTGCCCGGTCGTCTGCTGCCCGCGCTGCGGCTACCAAACGCTGGACGAGTCTCGGAGCGCCCTGGTGCGGCTAGCCCGGAGGGCGGGGACGGTTGTGAGAAAGGTCTCGCGGGGCCGCGATGAGCCGTCATGATGGAGGGAAGCAGGTGCGCAGGCGGGCCCGTATACGCCGTCGCCTAGGGGCACCATCGGAAGGGAGCTCACTATGGCCCGGCCAGACGCTATCCCTCAGTGAGCTCAGGCCAGGACAGGAGGGGCGTGTGGCCTACATCGCGACGGACGATAGTCGCCAGCTAGAGCAGCTTAGCGGCCTCGGCATATTCCCTGACGCCGTCGTCCGGCTCCTCCAGAAGCGGCCGGCCGCTGTGATCCGGGTGGGCGAGACGGAGGTGGCCCTCGACTTCGGCGTCGCCAGGCAGATCTACGTGCGACCGCTCATCTGAGGCTGGCCGCAGCGAGCTATCGGCTGTCGTCCTGTGAAGGCGGCAGCCTTTTCGTTGTCATCGCTGCATGAGGTGGGAAGAGAGGCGCGCTAGAAGAACCACCAGCGCCGGCGCCGGAGCGCCAACTGTCGATACTTGGCGTATGGGCTGTCCTCCGGCCGGTAGCGGTCTCCGGCCCGCGCCCGGGCCAGGGCCTGAGCGAGGTTCTCGATCTGTTCCTCCTGGCGCCGGATGTCGTGCTTCAGGCGGGCGATCTCTTGTTCCTTCTCCTCTGCCTGACGGTGGAGGTAGGCTTCTATGCTGACCACCCGGTCTTGCCCGGCGCAGGGGGAGGCGCCGTCGGGTACCAGCACCTCGTAGGCCCAGCGGCGGCCGTGATTGACGATGCGCCAGGGCAGATTGCCCTTTCGGATGCGGCGGCGCAGGGTGCTGGGGCAGACATCGAGGTGGCAGGAGGCGTGACGCAGGCTCATCCAGCGGGCCGCCTGGGCATCGGGGACCGGCCCTTGCTCCGCATACCGCTCTATAGGCCACTGTTCGCGCAGGGTAACCATGGGCTCCAAATTGGACAGGCGGCACACTGCCACCAATAGAGAATCGGAAGCAGGGCGCACTTCTGAAGTCCAGCGACGGCGGCTAGCACGTGGAGGCCCCGAGGGAGTTGTGATCCCAGCCCGCCGATGCTATCCTGAAACTAGGCGATGAAGCTCGCCGCGCCGGGTTAGCCGGTGCTGCCGATTACGGCTGATGGCTTCTACGATGAGACGCGTAGAAGCCATTTTTCGTGTCGAGGCACCCAACATGAACGAGTTCAAGGTCCTTCACGGCCCAACCTGGGTCAATGGACAATTGGAGTAGGCGGCGTGCCTCCAGCGCAGCGGAAGTCTCTTAGCCTTTCGACAGCGTTGGCGCTCCAGTGGGCAATCGAACGCCGTCAGTGCCTCATCTGCGCTGTCCAGCAGCGCAGCCTCGACAGTGCTCTCTTTTGGTTCCTCGCGGAGAGCTACTCCGAGGGGCCGATGATCAATAAGCTCGTCGACTCGCAGGGCCTGTGCGTCAATCACACGCGGCTACTGCTGGTACCGGAAAACCACTGGCAGGTCAACTTCATCTGCGACGTCTTGGCTGGTTACAACTGGCGCCTGGCGAGTGAAGCCCTGGAGCGGGCCAAGGCCCACCGCCGGACTGGCCCCGCTCGCTTTCTCGTCGGAAGCCACGGCGTCGGCCGTGCCTTCATCCCACGAGCCGATTGCCCCTTTTGCATCTATCTTCGACGCTGGGAGAGGTGGACTCTGACGGACCTTGTGGACTTCGCTGGCGATCCGGAGGTGGCGGCCGCTAGCAAGTACACTTGCCTCCCACACGTACTGATGCTTATCCCGCTCACGTCGCGCGGGCTCGCTCTATCCCTGGCGGAGGCGGTCCAGCGGCGCCTGGTGGCCATGAGTGCTGGGGACGACCGCGAGCCCACGCAGGTGGTCGAGTTCTTCCTGGCACGCTACCCACGGGCGACCCGCTCCGCCTTTCTCCCAGCGATGGCGACAGAACTGCTGACTGACGCCCGGCCGCTGGCCAATGCCGTCTCAATGAAGCTGTGGCCGCACGAAGTGATCGCCGACCGACCCGACTGGAATGGACTGGACTGGGCAGAATGCGTCCTGTGCCAGGCGGTGCGCGCTGCGGAAGCCTCAGGGGTGGATGGTGAGGCCCAGAGCTTCTGTCGGCCGCATGCGAGGGTGCTGCTGGCGCAAGCTCCGATGGCGACCACACAGCAGCTCGTGGAATGGGCGCCGCGAGCGGTCGAACAGCGACTCACTCAACGCCGCCGCCGCTGGGCAGCGAACATCGTCAAGGACACAACCTGCCCGGCGTGCCGGCGGCGCTCTGACAACATTGCCAGCGTCCTAGCGGCCGTGCAAAAGGCCGGCTCTCACCGACTTGGAGGAGCGAGGTTCTGCCTCCCCCACCTCCCTCTTGTCCTTGAACGGGTCTCGCCCGAAGGCGCTGTCGCAATCCTCCGTGCCGAACGTGACCTGCTGCGGTGTCTCCATGCCGAGCTAGAGGAGTTCTTCCGGAAATCCGACTACCGGTTCCAGCATGAGCCGCTGGGGAGTGAGCAATCGGCTTGGCTCCGCGCCGCCGACATCTTGATGGGCTCCTATCCGGCGGACATGACCGTCCAGCAATGGCGCCGCGCTGGGGTCTCCAGGTAGCCGGGTTGGGGTCGCCTCTGCCCAGCTTTCACGGTCTTTGCACGGCCAACTCGGGAACCAGCGGTCGGGCGAGCAGCCAGCGGACTCTCCGATAGACGGCGAGGAACAGGTCGGCCTCGGGGTATTCGAAGGGCACTGAGGAAACCGTAAGCTGCCTCTCTTGTGGCGAGAAGAATCTCAACCGGCACCCCACCAGAGAGTTCGTGAACTCGACAGTCGAGATGCAAGCAGCGTTGAGGCGCGCCTCGCCGCGCGGGCCGTGAACTACGACCTCGCTCCCCTCAACACGGACCCAGTTCCCGACCCGGCTGGAGGCTTCCACGACTTCCATGTCTTTGGCTCCGTCTCCCTCGGCGTAGAGGCGTCTAACCGCGTTGCCCTCAGGCGAGGCGAAGGACCGTAGGAGTAGCTCGACTTCGGCGAGGGGGTCTTTGCATTCCGGGGGGAAGGGCACGGAGAGGTGCTCTGACCCAGATTCCGCTTGCACGCGGACGTGAAGGACAGCGCGGTCAGGCTCTGCCCGCAGCTCTGCGCCCTGGATTCGTTCTACGGCCGTCGTACGGGCGATGTACCCCCAGTCAACCATCGTTATGTCTGGGGGCAGAGCGTCCTCCATGAACAAGACCTGCCGATCGGTGATGATGAGAAGCCCTTCGCTCAACCGCTGCCGTCGCAGAAGGCCCCAGCGCGCCCCAGGGGGCCGGAAGGGAGGGCGCTCCACGAAGAAGAGTATGCGTTCCTCGTCCAGCAACTCGTCCTCTACATAACGCTGGAAACGGAAAGGCAGGCTTCCCACCATCCTTTCGGCCCAGGTATGGGGTTCGGTGTAGATCGAACCATCTCGGGGGCGTTCACCGGGCTTCGCCTTCCAGGCGGCGCCATGCCGCGCTGGCCGTTGGCGGGCGCGATCGGCAAGCAATCTCTGCCGTCCCTCCCACAGCAGGGCGAGCGCCGCGTCCTTATCCAGCCACCCCACCTGGGTAGACGGCCTCCAACCCAGGAGCGACACAGCCGTTCCCAGGACCTGGCTAGCCAGCATCTGCTGAGACAAAGCATCGCGATGTCCGACTGCGCTCAGCACGAGCGCATGCCTGGCACCCTCTGCAGTCCGACCTTCCAGCGCGCCCTCGACGTGACCCCGGACTATGCAGCCGGGCAATGTCGGCAAAGCAGTGAATATCAGAGCCTGGAAGGGGTTGTCGTCGGCACCCCATGCCCCGCGCACCTCGCCCACCTCAGCCATTGAGTCGGCCAGGTGAACCACCCTCTTCAGGCGCACCATCCTGAGCCTCTCATCGAACACGTAGTCGTTGTACGTGCCCTTGGGTCGAAGGATGACCACTTCGGCGGTGTCCCTGAGGACATCACTCTTGGGAACGTGGTTCAATACTTGCACCCCCTTGTCAGCTCTCATCGGCGTCCGTAAAGGAGACCCACCGAATCGAGCACCTGGAGCGCGTAGTAGGTATGTTCCAGCGTCGGAATGCCCATGGCGGGAGCGCGGGCAAAGCCACCCTGCGGTCTCTGGCAGGCGAGTACGTGGGTGGCGGCATTGGAGGCAGATGGCGCTGCGCTGCCGGTGAGGCTGAGTCCTTGAATCAGCCAGAAGACATCCTCCAAGAAGTAGACATCCCACTTTTGAGCCCGTCGCTGAAGGTAAAGCCCCGCACCTTCCATGAGAGGCCCTGAATCTGGCAGTTGGGCCAGCGTGGCGCACGCGTAATACGTCGAGGGAAGCGTCGAGCGGTGGACGCCGAATCCGCCGTCCGGCTGACGGAACCGACTCAGGAAACTCTCAACACGCTGATGGTTCAGCGGGTACGCCAATCGTGCCAGCACTGACGCGGCCTCGTAAGTCACTTGAAGCTCTGATGCCGATTCCACGTACACGTCCTCGTAGGCACCAAAGCCGCCGACGCTGTTCTCGCTGTCGGCGACTAGCCGGGCGTACGGACGCGCTGAATCGAGCTCCTCGGCTAGTTCTCCAAGCAGGCCACAGAGAAGGTACACGCCGTGGACGCTGGACACGTTGCTAGGCGTCCGGTACCATTCTTCCACCCATCGTTTCACCCCTGTCATGTCTTGGGGCTCTTGCCCAAGGAGTCGCAGAGAGGCAAGGGCGAAATAGGTGTCTTGGGCGCTGGCTGGCGAGATCTGGGCGAAGAAGTAACCTCCATCGGGTACGCGGCACGATTCCACGTAGCCAGCGGCTCGAGAAACGGCGAACGTGAGCGGTACCACCGTTGTGCTCACCATACCGCGCTACTTCAGGGATTTGACCCGGCCACGGCGGGGCAGCAACCGTGAGAGCCAGACTCGCCGGGGCGGAGGTAAATCCCCGCCCTGCGACGGCGCCGGTTCGAGCGTGGCGAGCCTCTGCCGGAGAACTGTGTTCTCCTGTTCGAGGGCGGAAAGGCGTTGCTTCAGGGCTTCTTCGTCCTGCCGGAATAGCGTGAGTCGATGCTTGGCTAGCTCGAGCTCGCCCCGCAGGCCTGCCTCCCGCATGCTCAAGACCTGGTTGTCCTGGCTCATGCGGTACGCCTTGAACTTCAGCGATGCGTACCGGCTCGACTCTTCTAGTAGCTGCCGGACCACTCGGTTCAGGTCTTCCAGCGCCTCCTGGGGCATGTCGGAACGTTGAATCTTTGATAGGGAAGCCTCCGCGGCGAGGAAGGCGAGTCCGTTGGCGAAGACAATGCGCAGCGCCTCCGCCTCGGACCACCCGTTGCTCTCCGCCAGCGACATGGCAGATTGGTAGGTTTCTTCCAGAATCTCCAACTGCGCCGTCCTTACGGACACGCCCTCTTGGAGGCGCTTTCGCTCGTGTTCCCAATCGTCGCTCATCTCAGTGATCCTTATGAAAAAAGCTCCTACGGCCGTGACTCCGTAGAAGCTATCAGCCCTGTTTGGGCAGTGCCCCGAAACGCCGGGCGGGCGAGCTTCATCGCCCGTTTGTCACGTTTATTCTACCAGCCCCTGAGCGTGGCTTCAAGGGGAGGCGGCACCCCGCAACAACTAGCGCGTCGCCACGGCAGGGTGCCTCGCGTCCTGCTCCTTCAAGGATAAGGGGTGGGGGCGTGGGCGGGCCCTCTCAGCGTCCGCGCTTCTGCCACCAGCGGGTGAGGCCGTAGAAGCCCAGGTAGCGGAATGGCTCGGGCGGCATGAGCGGCGGCGTCGCGTGCTCCAGGGCGTAGGTCAGCTCCGCGGACGTATCGCCGGCGTACATCTCCGTCACCAGCCTGCCCGCCAGCGTGGCGTAGGCGATGCCGTGCCCGGAGTAGCCGATGCCGTGCAGGATCTCGCCCTTCCCTGTCAGCCGCCCGATGGCCGGGTAGAACGAGCGCGTCATGCCCAGCACGCCGCTCCAGCGGTGGGAGATGCGGACTGGCCGGAGTTGGAGGAAGCGTTGGTGGATAGCCTCCGTGAGGCGCGCCTCGACCTCGGTCAGGTCGAAGGGTTCCACGCCGTCGTTGAAGTGGTAGTGGGTCGTTCCCCGGCACACCAGGCGGTTGTCGGGGGTGAGGTAGAGGGTATGGCCGGTCTGGGCGGCCTCGAAGATGATCTGGCGTCCCTCCCAGCCCAATGAGTCCAGTTCGGCCGATGACAGGGGCTCCGTGGCCACGGCGCAGGTGTGGATGGGAAAGACGCGGCGCCGGAAGAAGCCCAGCTTCGACGTGTAGCCGTTCGTGGCGAGGACGACGGTGCCCGCCCGGACCTCGCCACCTCCATTCAAGCGTAACTGCGTCGGATGCCCGGGGCGCACCTTCCTTACAGCCGCCTGCTCGAAGATGCGGGCGCCGCGGCGCAGGGCCAGGCGCGCCAGGCCGCGGACGTAGCGGCCGGGGTTCAGCCAGTAGGCTGGAGCGTGCACCCCCGCCTGATAGAAGTCCTGCCTCACGAACGTCTTGACCTCGTCCCGGGTGAGGAAGCGGCCCTGCCTGCCAAAGCGCTGCATGGCCTCGACCTCTCGCTTCAGGAAGGGGATGTGACGCTCCAGGCCAAGCATCAGGTAGCCGGGCGAGCCCAGGTCGCAGTCGATCTCACCCTCTCGGATCAGGCTCAGCACCGTCTCCACGCCGCTGCGCTGGAAGGCCGCGGCGCGACGCGTCTCCTCCTCGCCGTCCCTGGCAAGCTTGTAGGCCCACCTGCGTTCTGGCATGTCGGTGAGGGCGCCGCTGGAACGACCCGAGGCGCCGCCACCGACCTGCTCTCGCTCCAGTACGACGACCGCCAGATCCGGGAAGCGGGCCTTGAGATGGCAGGCGGCCGAGAGACCCGTGATGCCAGCGCCGATGATCGCGACATCCGCCTCGATCCGGCCGTCCGCTTGAGAGAACTCCAGGCCGTCGAACCCAGGTTCGTCCAGCCAGAGGCTCGCGTCTTTCATCGGACACCTCACCTTGGATACGCCTGTGGCCTTCGTGCAGCGGCGCAAGTATAGCAGAGTCCGCCGGCTCCGCCGTGCTTGTTCCACCGCTTCGTTCCGTCCGAATGGCCCTTGTGCCTGTCCCCCTCAGCGTCAATCATTGGCTGCGGATTTCACCTGCGGGCCGGTGGGCTGAGAGAGCGCCGGTGGCTGATCAGAGGAGAGCAAGACATGAAAGCGGTTGTGTTCCACGAGCACGGGGGGACAGAGGTCCTCAAGTACGAGGACGTGCCGGAGCCCAAGCCGGGGCTGACGGATGTCATCATCAAGGTGCAGGGCATCGGCTGTAACTACAACGACGTGTGGGCCCGGCAGGGACTGCCGGGGATGAAGTTCGACCTGCCCCACATCTCGGGCAGCGACATCGCTGGCGAGGTCGCGGAGGTGGGCAGCGCCGTCAGCACTGTCAAGGTGGGCGACAGGGTCATCATCCACCCGGGCCTGAGCTGCCGGATATGCGCCGCCTGTACCTCGGGCAACGAGTACTTCTGCCGCCAGTTCAAGATATACGGCTTCCAGACGGGGCCCCTGGACGGCGCCTACGCCGAGTACGCTCGCATCCCCGAGGTCAACGTTATACCCATGCCCTCCAATCTCAACTGGGAGGAAGGGGCAGCCATCGGCCTGGTGCTGCTGACGGCCTGGCACATGCTGATCGGGAGGGCGCGACTCAAGCCGGGCGAGGACGTCCTCGTGTGGGGTGCCAGCAGCGGCGTCGGCCACGTGGGCATCCAGGTGGCGAAGATGACGGGCGCCCGCGTCATCGCCGTCGGCGGGACGGACGAGAAGTGCGCCAAGGCGAAGGCCCTGGGCGCCGACGAGTGCGTCAACTACAACACCCAGGACGTGGTGGCGGAGGTCAGGCGCATCACCGGCCGCAAAGGGGTGGAGGTGGTCTTCGAGCACACCGGCGGGGGCACCTGGGAGCGGAGCATCCAGGCCATGGCCTGGGGCGGCCGGCTGGTGATCTGCGGCGTTACCACCGGCTTCGAGGGCAGGACCGACCTGCGGTTCCTCTTCCAGAAGCAGCTCTCGCTGCTGGGCTCGCACCAGGGGAACAAGGCGGAGCTGGTGGAGGGCCTGAAGGCCGTCGAGGCGGGCAAGATCAAGCCGGTGGTGGACACGGTCCTGCCCCTGCGCGACGCCGCCAAAGCCCACGAGATGATCGAGACCGGGGACCACTTCGGCAAGATCGTGCTCAAGCCGTAGGGGGCGAACGGGCCTGCCTCACGTCGGCTCTTTCCAACAGTCGGCGAGGGAATAACCTCGTAGGGGCCGAGCTTCCCCGCCGCAGGCGGGTCCGCCTCTGGCGGAAGCTCGGCCCTGGACAGAGCTAAAGGGTCTGTCCCTGCGAGCGGACCTGATACGTCGGGTTTCCCATCAGGTAGTGAGTGGGTGATTCCGTAGCGGCGAGCTTTCCCGCCGAAGGCGGGTCCGCCTCGGGCGGAAGCTCGCCACGTGCCTCTCGTGAGTGAAGCAGGTGGCGACCTGAAGGTCGCCGCTACCGAGCTGGAGTTCCTGCCTGCCTTGAGCGAGGTTCCCGGAGGCCAGCCTTCAGGCTGGCATGACCGCCAGGCCGAGGCCTGGCCTTCGGAGATCAGGCTGGTTCATCTGCAGACGCAGGAAGCCTGGCCTACGACTTTCCCTCCACCGCCTTGATCTCCCGCGGCCACTTGTCGTTCCAGGGGCGCTCCTGCTCATAGGCGTAGGAGGCCTGGAGGACCAGGTCCTCGCGGTGGCGCGGCGCCACGATCTGAAGGCCGGCGGGCAGGCCGGCGTCCGTGAAGCCGGCGCGCACAGTGGCCGCTGGGTGGCCCGAGAGGTTGAAGGGGTAGGTGAAGGCCACCAAAGCGAGGGGGTTCTCCACCGGCCGGCCGTCGATCTCCGCGGGCATCCGGCCGCGGGCGTCGAAGGCCTCCGTGGGCAGGGTCGGCGTCAGCAGGAGGTCGTAGCGCTCGAAGAGGCGCCAGAGGAAGTTCACCAGCTCGGCACGCGCGCGCTGGGCCGCCCCGTACATCTGCGGCGTCAGGTCGCGCACCCGCTCGACGCCTGCCAGGAAGCCACGGCCGAACTCGGCGCGGTGCTCGTCGATGAGGTGGGCGATCTCGGCGTAGGTCTCGCCGCCCGCCACGGCCGCCCAGGCGAGGCCGGGGTCCGGGAAGCCCTCCTCTAGCTCCTCCACAGTGTGCCCCAGCTTCTCGAAGACGCGCACCGCCTCTCGCACCTCGCGCATCACGTCCGGCTGGACGCGCGCGAAGCCCAGCGTGGGGCTCCAGGCGACGCGAAGCTGCCGGGGCAGACCTTCGAGCGCCTTGACATAAGAGATCGCCGGGTGCGGCAGGGAGTCGGGGTCCGACGGGTGAGGGCCGACGACGGCGTCCAGGTAGAGGGCGGCGTCGCGCACGGTGCGGGTGATGGGCCCGAGGCAGACTGTGTCGCTCCAGGTGAGCATCTTGAACGGCCCGCGGGGCACCCGGCCGAAGCTGGGCTTGAGGCCGTAGCAGCCGGTGTAGCAGGCGGGGATACGGGTGGACCCGCCGCCGTCGGAGGCGGTGGCCAGGGGCACCATGCCGGAGGCGATGGCGGCCGAGGAGCCGCCGCTGGAGCCGCCGGGCGTGCGCTCCGGGTTCCAGGGGTTCCGCGTCACGCCGAAGAGGAGGTTCTTGGTGAAGGCGGTGTAGCCGAACTCCGGCGCGTTGGTCTTCCCCAGCACGATGGCGCCCGCCTTCCGCAGTCGCTCCACCTGCACCGAGTCCCTCTCCGGCCAGTTGTCCTTGAATGGAATGGAGGCATGGGTAGAGGGGAAGCCCTCCACGTCCTCCAGTTCCTTGACTCCCAGGGGCAGGCCGGCCAGAGGGCCGGGGTCCTCGCCGCGGGCGATGCGGTCGGCCGTGGCGCGGGCCTCCGCCAGCGCCTCTTCCGGGCGCAAAGCGATGAAGGCGTTCAGGGCCGGGTTCACCGCCTCGATGCGGGCCAGACAGGCCTCCATCAGCTCGACGGGCGAGAGGGCCCGCGACCGGATGCGCTCCGCGAGCTCGTAGGCAGGGGTGAACCACAGCTCCGACATGGCGTACCTCCGTGCAGGCAGGCGGGCCCATCGAGGGCTTCCCGCCGCGTGGCCGCATGATACCTCAGGGCGGCCGCACGAGGAAGCGGGCTCAGGGCCTCGCCAGCGAAGGGGGACGCCGGGTGGAGGCGGCGCTCACTCCTCTGAGCGCACGCCGCAGGGCGCAGCCGTCAGTGGGGGCTGGCGGTCAGTTGGTGACGGAGGCTGTTACCTGAAGATCTCTCCCGTCGTCAGGCAGGGCCCGTAGGTGTCGCCCGCCAACTGCGTGCACATGTTCTCGTCGGCCAGCCACCGGGCGTAGGTGTTGAGTTCGGGGCCCATGGTTCCCCTAGCGGCGATAAGATAGGTCCGCGAGGGCTCCCTGATGACTCTGAACCCCCCGATGTCCAGCTCCTTGAGGTATGCCCATCCCGCCATCATGCCCATACCTGACTGCAGGTTACCAACCTGCTGCTCCAACTGGGCGACTCTGGCCTCGAGGGACGCCTGGCTGGAGCCACCGGCCGTGGAGCCTTGCGACAGGCCATAGGCCAGTGCCGCCAGCGCGAAGACGATAAGCAGTGCTCGAGACATTGTTCACCTCCCAAAGCGAACCCGCCGTGGCGGGCTTTGCTCGCCAAGTCTATATTCGTCATTCGGCTCAAGACCGCACAGCGTGAACCTGTACCATCTTGGGCCTTGACGGCAGGCCTTGAGCGTTCGAGACGGCCTGTATCGCTCTCACGAGGCCGCCCTTCTCACTGAGGCGGCCGACGGTTATGATCGCAGACCCTGGATGCGGGAGCGCAGCTCACGTACAATGGCCTGTGCCTTTCCGACTACGATGAAGATACTTGCCCTCAACTGCGGAAGCTCCACCCTCAAGTTCCAGCTTATCGAGATCGACTCGGAAGCTACGGCCTCGGCGCGGGGGCGGCGACTGGCTGGCGGAATCGTAGAGCGCATCGGGGCGCGGGCAGCCATCGACTTTGCCGTCGAGCGCGGCGAACCCCTCCGCCGGCTGACCGCGGTGGCCGACCACGCGGAGGCGACCCGTCACGTGCTCGACTGGCTGGCCTCCACCGAACTTTTGGCGCCCCGGGGCCTTGAGGCCGTCGGCCACCGAGTCGTGCACGGTGGAGACCTGTTCGTTGAGCCGACGCTCATCGACGACGAGGTCCTGGCCGCCGTCGAGGCGCTGACTGACCTGGCCCCCCTGCATAACGCCCCTTCTCTGAGCGCGATCCGGGCGGCGCGGGCGCTGTTGGGTCCTGACGTACCCATGGTGGCAACCTTCGACACCGTCTTTCACCGCACCCTCCCCGAACGGGCCTCGCTCTACGCCATCCCCCTGGAGCTGGCGGACAAGCATCGCATTCGCCGCTACGGCTTCCACGGCCTGGCTCACCGCTACATGACCGAGCGCTACGCGGCCATCACCTCCACGCCCGTGGGGCAGGTGAAGCTGGTGACGCTGCAACTGGGCAACGGCTGCTCGGCCACGGCCGTCGAGGGTGGGCGTTCCATCGACACGTCCATGGGCTTCACGCCGCTGGAAGGGCTGATGATGGGGACGCGCTCTGGAGACGTCGATCCCTCCCTGGCGGGCTTCCTCGCCCGCAGGGAAGCGGTGGACGTTGCGGAAGCGGAGGGCTGGCTGAACACGCGGTCGGGCCTCCTGGGCGTGTCGGGGCGCTCCGCGGACATGCGCGAGCTCCTTGAGGCCGAGGCCCGGGGGGACGCGCGCGCCGCCCTGGCGGTGGTGATGTTCTGCTACCGGGTGCGCAAGTATGTAGGGGCCTACCTGGCTGCCCTGGGTGGAGCGGACGCCGTGGTCTTCGGCGGCGGCATCGGCGAGAACGCGCCCTCGGTGCGGGCTCGAGTGTGCGCCGGCATGGGCTGGTGTGGCCTCACCCTCGACGAGGACCGCAATGCTCAGACCGTTGGCTCCGAGGGCCGGATCAGTACGGACGATTCCAGGGTTCAGGCCCACGTGATCCCGGTGGACGAGGAGGCCATCATCGCCCAGGATACCGTCCGCTGTCTGCGCCGCCAGCGGGGATGAGCGGATGTCCTTCCAAGCCGGGGAAAGAGAAGGCAACGTGAGGGATCGGGAGGAAGAGATGCCTCAGAGCGATAACGCCGAAGCCATTCGAACGGAAGAATGGGTGGCCCTCTACCGGAAGAAGAACCCGGCCGCGGATCGCTGGGCGGTCGGTTACGGGTCCATCCATCACACGTTGAAGACTCAGGCCCGGGTCTTCGCTATGGCGGAGCTGCTGGCGGCCCGCGGGGTGCAGGGAGACGGCGTGCCCCTCTTCGACGTGCTCTACGCGGCGGACCGGCTCGCCAGCGGCGGCATGTGGCTGGTGGCCCACGAGACCTACGCCTCTAACGTCTATCTGGACGGGCGGGACCTTTCGCCCCAGGACTTCAAGCCGAGCCCAGAGGGACACACCGGTGGTGCCCTCAACATGGTGCCCGCCTATACCGGCTACATGGCCATCAACGCCGTAACCGGCCAGACCCGCTCCTGGATCATGGGACAGGGACACACCGTGGCAGCCATCGACTCCGTCAACCTGTTGCTGGAGAACATGAGCGATGCCCATGCGGCAAGGTACTCCCTGAGCGATGAAGGGCTCACCCGCTATGTCCGGGACTTCTACTCCTACCGGCTGCGGCCTGACGGAACTCAAGACTCGCCCCTGGGCAGCCACGTCAACGCTCATACGGCTGGGGGCCTGGTCGAGGGCGGCTACCTTGGCTTCACCGAGCTCCAGTATGTGCACATGCCGCTGCCGGGCGAGCGGCTTGTGGTCTTCCTCAGCGATGGCGCCTTCGAGGAGCAGCGGGGGAGCGACTGGGCGCCTCGCTGGTGGCGGGCCGAAGACTGCGGTCTGGTGGCGCCCATCATGATCAATAACGGCCGCCGCATCGACCAGCGCACGACGATGTCCCAGGAGGGAGGCGCGTCCTGGTTTGTCGAGCACCTAGCGCTCAACGGCTTTGACCCTATCGTGTTCGATGGCAGGGACCCGGCGGCCTTCGCCTGGGCGATCTTCGAGATGGAGTGCCGCCTTGAGGCTGCCGCCGCGGCCGTGCGCTCAGGAGCCGACCGCTATCCTCTGGCGTTGCCCTACGGCATAGCCGTCGCGCCCAAGGGGGCCGGCTTCTACGGCGAGGGGACCAACCTGGCCCACAATCTGCCCCTGGGGTCCAACCCCCATAGCGACCTCGTGGCGGCCGAGCGTTTCAACGAGAGCGCCCGCCGTCTCTGGGTGCCCGAAGCAGAGCTAGAGGACGCTGTAGGCAAGCTGCGGCATCACGAGGCCTCCGGGCGGCCCCGGGAGCGAGACCATCCGCTGGCCCGAAGGGACGTGCGGCTGCACGAGGCGCCGCCGCCCGTGTTCCGGCCGGTGCCCGATAGCCGGGGGGACCCTTCCACCTGGACCACGGCATCCCCCATGGCCGCCGTCGATCAGGGGTTCCTCGCTATAGTCCAGGCCAACCCGCACCTCCGGCCTCGCGTCGGCAACCCCGATGAGATGCGCTCCAACCGGATGCTGCGGACCCTCGATTTCCTCAAGTTCCGCGTGACCGATCCAGAGCCCAGCATCCCGGAGGCGATTGACGGCGCTGTGATCACGGCCCTCAACGAGGAGGCGGTGGCCTCGGCTGCCCTGGCGAACAAGGGCGGCATCAACATCATCGCCACCTATGAGGCGTTTGGCGCCAAGATGCACGGGGTGGTGCGTCAGGAGATCATCTTCGCCAACCACCAGCGGGCTGCGGGATGCGAGCCTCGCTGGCTCTCCGTGCCTTTGGTGCTGACTTCCCATGTCTGGGAGAACGCTAAGAACGAGCAGTCTCACCAGGACCCGGTCATGGCCGAGGCCATGATGGGAGAGCCGTCGCACGTTTCCAGGGTGCTGTTCGTCGCCGATTACAACACCGCCTCCGTCGCTATTCATGGCGTCTACCAGACGCAGGGCCAGATCTGGACGCTCGTAGTGCCAAAGGTCGATGCGGTGCCCGACCTGTTCACCCCAGATGAGTCGGCCCGCCTCCTGGAACGGGGCGCCCTGCGTCTGGACTGGGCGGGCCATGAAGTGGGCCGACAGCGGGTCGTGCTGACTGCCATCGGCGCCTATCAACTGCTGGAGGTGCTTCGGGCCTCACGAAGGCTGGCGGAGAAGGAAGTGCCGCACTCTGTGGTCTACATGTTGGAGCCGGGGAGGTTCCGTGCTCCCCGCAGCGAGGGCGAGCGGGCCCACGCAGCGCCGGCCACCCTATCCGCTGAGCTTTACCCGGACTCCGTGCCAGCCCGCATGTTCGTGACCCACACCCGGCCGGCGCCTCTCTTGGGAACGCTTCAGCCCCTGAACACGGGCCCTCAGACCTGCGCCCTCGGCTTTGTGAACCAGGGCGGCACCTTGACCACCGCCGGCCTGCTCTTCATCAACCGCTGCACCTGGGCCCACGTACTATCGGAGGTCGCCCGGGTCCTCGGTCTGCCCCGGGAGGACCTCCTCAGCTCGCAAGAGCTCGCGGCCCTGGACGGTAGGGCTTCCCCAGAGGGGGTGATCATCTAGACTGGTGCGGGCCTCAGCCCTCCGACATTACCCTTAGGCGACCGAGATTGAAGTCGCAAGACGAGAGGACAGTACAGAGACCGACAGGGAGTAGACATGGTCGCGCCCGAGCCTGAGACGCCGGTTCAGTCACCCGCGGTTGCCTATTTCTCCATGGAGGTTGGCCTTGATCCGGCCATGCCCACATACAGTGGCGGCCTGGGCGTGCTGGCCGGGGACACCCTGCGAGCCGCCGCCGACCTGGGGGTACCCATGGCGGCTGTCACGCTCCTGCACCGCAAGGGCTATTTCGACCAGCATCTGGATGCCCAGGGGAACCAGACCGAGAGCCCTTCCGTCTGGTCCCCGGAGGCGTTGCTGGAACTATTGCCACCCCGCGTATCCGTGACCGTCGAGGGGCGGCAGGTGCAGGTGCGGGCGTGGCGTTACCTTGTGCGGGGACTGTCCGGGCACGCCGTCCCCGTCTACTTACTAGACACTGCCCTGGCGGAGAACGACCCCTGGGATCAGGCCCTCACTGACTGCCTCTATGGAGGGGACGAGCGCTATCGGCTGTGTCAGGAAACCGTGCTGGGCCTGGGCGGTGCGGCGATGTTGGGTGCCCTGGGGCATGGCGGGATCGAACTCTACCACATGAACGAAGGTCACTCCGCTCTCCTCGTCCTGGCCCTCTTGGAGGAGCAGACGGAAGGGCGCGGTCTCAACCATGTCACGGAGGAGGACAAACAGGCCGTCCGCGAGCGGTGCTTGTTCACCACTCACACCCCTGTGCCTGCTGGCCAGGACCACTTCTCTCCGGACTTGGTCCGGCAGGTGCTGGGCGAGAAATGGGTGACCGCCTTACAGGCGACAGGGTGCTGCCCGAGTGGCATCCTGAACATGACTTACCTGGCCCTCTTCTTCTCGCACTACATCAATGGGGTCTCCATGCGTCACGAGGAGATCTCGCACGGCATGTTTCCGGGCTATCCCATCAACTCCATTACGAACGGTGTACACGCCGTGACCTGGACAGCACCTGCTTTTCAGAGCCTCTTCGACCGCCTCATCCCCGAGTGGCGCGGCGACAATCTCTACCTGCGTTACGCTGTAGGCATTCCCCTTGATGAGATCCAGCAGGCCCACGCTCAGAGCAAACAGGAGTTGCTGGCACAGGTAGAAAAGCGGACCGGTGTCCGCCTGCAACCAGCGGCGATGACGCTTGGCTTTGCTCGGCGCGCTAGCGCGTACAAGCGGGCCGATCTGCTGCTCTCCGACATTGAGCGCCTGAAGAGGATAGCAACCCAAGTCGGCCCCTTGCAGGTCATCTATGGGGGCAAGAGCCACCCCCGAGATGAAAGCGGCAAGGCCATAATCCGGCACATCTTTGAGGCTGCTGCTGCTCTGGGGGACACTGTGCGCGTCGTCTACCTGGAGGACTATGACATGGAGCTGGCAAGGTCTCTCTGCGCCGGCGTGGACTTGTGGCTGAATACGCCGCAGAAGCCGCAGGAGGCCTCTGGGACCAGCGGCATGAAGGCCGCCCTCAACGGGGTGCCAAGCTTGAGCGTTCTCGACGGCTGGTGGATTGAGGGGCACACGGAAGGTGTGACCGGCTGGTCCATCGGCGATGATTGGGAACCCGAAAGCGATCCTTCCAAGGAGATCGCCTCCCTCTACGACAAGCTGGAGTACGTGATCCTCCCCATGTTCTATGGAAGGCCGGCGGCGTTCGCCGCCGTCATGCGCTCGACCATCGCCCTCAACGCCTCCTTCTTCAACGCGCAGCGCATGATGCTCCAGTATCTAGCGAACGCCTATCAGTTCCTCGGGTAGGGGGCATGCGCGAGGCTGCCCTGATGGTGGGCGTCAGTCGTGTGGCCGAGGCCGCCAAGCTCCGGGGCATGAACCACGCCTAAGGCACCAGCCCGGCGGCTCCCTGAGTGCGCCCAGCGGCGCTAGCACGAAAAGTGGGCTATACTGTTCACCGGCACCCGCTGCTAGCGTGCCCAAGCGAAGGTGACTGCCATGGTTCAGGCTGAGCGCGACACGGAACGGAAGGTCATCTCTATCCTCAAAGTCCTCTCCGAGTCCTCTGAGCCCTTAGGATCGACCACCATCGCCCGCGAGCTGGAGTCCCACGGCGTCTACCTCAGCGAGCGCACCGTCCGCTACCACCTGAGGATCATGGACGAGCGAGGCTTCACCCGCCCCCTGGGCCGCGACGGCCGGAGCATCACTCACGAGGGGCTGGAGGAACTGAAGAGTGCCCTGGCGCCGGAGCAGATCGGCTTCGTCATCGAGCGCATCAACCTGCTGGCCTACCAGACCAGCTTCGACCCCCGGACGGGCACGGGCCAGGTGCCCATCAACACGTCCCTTTTCCCCGCCGACCGCTTTCGCGAGGCTCTGGAGGCCATGAAGGAGGCCTTCGCTGGCGGCGTCTGCGTGTCGGAACTGGTGGCCATGGCCCGCGCTGGCGAGAAGCTGGGGGAGGTGGTCGTCCCCGAGGGTCAGGTAGGTTTCGCGACCGTGTGCAGTGCTGTCGTCAACGGCGTGCTGCTCAAGTCGGGCGTGCCTATGGACTCCAAGTTCGGTGGCATAATGGAGATGCGAAACGGCGAGCCCCGACGCTTCGTGGCCATAATCAACTACGCCGGCACGTCCCTGGACCCATCCGAGGCCTACATCCGGGCCCGGATGACCAGCGTGCGGCGAGCGGCCGCGACGGGCACCGGCCGCATCCTGGCCAACTTCCGCGAGATACCAGCGCCTTCGCGGCCCATGGTCGAGGCCATCGTCGCCGATCTGAAGCGGTCCGGGATCGGTGGAGTGCTCCTGATCGGCGAGGCCAGTGAACCTCTCTGCCAGATGCCCGTTGGGCTGAACAAGATCGGAATGGTGCTGCTGGGCGGGCTGAACCCCGTGGCCGCCGCCGAGGAAGCGGGCATCGAGGCGGAGAACGTCTCCGAGAGCGGAACCCTCGACTTCCATCAGCTCGTGAGCTACCGCGAGCTGTAGACCTCAGGCTGGACAGGCGCGCTCTCCAAACCGCACCTCCATCAAAGGGCCCGGGTCATATCAACTGCCGGTCCCAATAATCGAAGGTCTCTGAATAGACTTCAGAATGGGGAAGCTGCCGGAGCTGGTTTCCCAGCCGGAGTTTCGCCATGTGTTGGGGCTGGTATGGCAAAGCCGCTGACCGATCTGGCCAGCGGCCATCACTTGACTATTGGCGACCCCGAAGGGATTCGAACCCTCGATCTCCACCGTGACAGGGTGGCATGTTAGACCGCTACACCACGGGGCCGCCCACAGTCTGGAGCCCATCGGGCCAGGTTGATTGTAGCCTTGCGGTTGGCCCCCTGTCAACGAGTTCGCCGCCCGTTACAGTCATTGTAGCTTGGAGGGTGGGCCGTTATAATGGCGACGAGTTGGGCCCGCGCTCGCGGGCCAGGAGGTGTAGTGCCCAGAAAACAGCGTCCTCGCGCCAGGCCGCCAGCATCGCGTAAGAAGACGCGCCGCCGCCCCCTGACGTCGTCGACTACTCCTCCTGCACAGGCCAGCGCGGCGGCCAGGCCCAGGGTGGTGCCCTTTACTCCCCGTAGCAGAGCAGCAGCAGAGGCTGCCGCCGCGTCGCCCCAGGTACGCACCTACGACTACAGCTACGTGCTCCGCGAACTGCGGCGTATCGTTGTTATCGGTGGCGCCGCCCTACTCCTCGTCGTTGTCCTTTCCTTCGTGTTGCGCTGACCGGGGCCTCTCTGTCCTCTAGCGAAGGCGACCGATGGCTGTGAAGGCGGCCACGCCTATCACTATGTAGCCGAGGATGTCGTCGGTCGGGAAGAGGGCGGCCCCTTCCACCAGGTTTCTGACGGCGTAGGCGAGCAGTACTCCCACCACGGCCATACCCTGAAGGGTGGGCCCGCGCTTGCGATTGGCGGCCCAGCTCACGGACTCCCCAACGGCGTAGCCCAGGCCGAGCCCCACGAAAAGCCCTATGAAGGCGCCGATGCGGTAGGGGAGCAGGAAGGCCCAGAGAGCCCCGAGAGCGGCGCCGGCGGCTAGGGCGGTGCCCAGGCCTCGCAGGATGAAGACTGTGCCCAGTCGATAGGTGGGTAGACGGCGCAGTCGCGCGCAGTCGCGGCAACGGGCGCCCACGGGCGTGATGACCAGGCAGCGCGGGCAGATAGGCTTTTCGCAGCGGCTGCAGGTCAGCTCGGTTTCAACTGAGGGGTGGGTGGCGCACTGCATGCGACTGGTAGGCGGCCGGCCTTAGGCCCTGCGAACGGCGTATCTCTCGGCCAGGGCCATGAAAGCGTCGATGACTTCGTCGGGCAGGGGTATGTCGCCTGGCAGCCGCTCGTGTTCGCCGCCGAGGCCGTGATAGTCGCTGCCGCCCGTGGGCAACAGGCCGTGCCTGCGGGCTACCGTCAGTAAGCGTTCGATGCTGGCTTCGTCGTAGTCCTGGTAGTAGACCTCCATGGCGGCCAGGCCGGCCTCCTGGAGGGTCGGCAGCAGGTCTTCAAGGTTCTCCATTTCCCGGGGATGGGCCAGGACCGGGAGCGCCCGCCGCTGGTGGAGAAAGGCCACGGCCTCGGCCGGGGTCATCTTGGTGCGCTCCACGTAGGCGGGGCCGTTGCGGCCTATGTAGCGCTCGAAGGCTTCCTGAGTAGAGCCTATGTAGCCCTTCTCAAGCAGAGCTTGGGCCACGTGAGGGCGCCCGACGGCTCCGCCATCAGCGATCGCCTGTACCCTTTCCCAGCTAATGTCCATGCCCAGGTCGCGGAGCTTCTCTACCATGGAGCGCCCACGATCCCGCCGCAAGCTGCGCAGGCGGGTGAGCTCCTCCTGAAGGTGGCCGTCCTTCAGGTCCAGGAAGTAGCCCAGCACGTGCACCTCACTGCCCGGGACGTCGGTGCTCAGCTCCACGCCTGGTATGAGCGTGAAGTCTGGATGGCGGGAGGCGGCCTGAAGGGCTTCGGGGAGGCCCTCCGTGGAATCGTGGTCCGTGAGGGCCATGATCCGGACGCCGCGCGAGACGGCCAGTTCCACCAGGGCCGTAGGGCTTAGTACGCCGTCGGAGCAGTTGCTGTGGGTATGGAGATCGGCCCGGCTACTCACGGCGCTCAATCTCCCGATCCACCCGCACGATGCTGCGGGCTAGCCCGGTCGCCTCGTCGATTTCGACGAGGACGGCGTTGAACTGGAGGATGCGGCTGTTCTCGGCGACGGGCAGGCGGTGGGGAAGCTGAGAGAGGAAACGGGAGAGAACCGCATCCACGTCGTCTCCGATGACGGAGTCCCAGCTTCCCACCATGCCCACGTCACAGACGAAGGCCGTGCCCCTGGGCAGGACGCGCGTGTCGACGGTACCGACGTGCGTGTGGGTGCCCAGGACAGCGGAGACGCGGCCGTCCAGGTACCAGCCCATCGCCACCTTCTCGCTGGTGGCCTCCCCGTGCATGTCGACGATGATGGTGGAGCTCGCTGGCAGTTCCTTGAGGATAGCGTCGGCGGTACGAAAGGGGCAATCCAGGGCGAGCATGAAGGTGCGTCCCTGGAGGTTGATGATAGTGACCCCGTTACAGGTCATGATGCCGCGTCCTGGCGTCCCCGGAGGGTAATTGTGAGGACGAAGGATAGGGGCATCTTCGTCCAGGGAGGGGATGATCTCCTTCTGGTCCCAGATGTGGTTGCCGGAGGTGATAACGTCCACCCCGGCGTCGAACAGCTCGCGTGCCGTGGGTAGAGTAAGGCCACGGCCGGCGGCGGCATTCTCGCCGTTGGCGATGGTTAGGTCCACTCTGAGTTCCTGTCGCAAGCCGGGCAGCAAGGCGGCCACGGCCCGCCGGCCGGGCCGCCCCATTACGTCACCTACCATGAGCACCTTCACGGCGCCTCCCCTAGGACATGCGATGAGGAGCGGCTATCCTCGCTGCTCTGGACATCGCCGCTCCTCATGACCTGTCTACTTGGCGTAGTCTACAGCCCTCGTCTCCCGGACCACCGTCACCTTGATCTGGCCCGGGTACTCCAGGCTCTCCTCGATCTTGCGGCTGATGTCCCTGGCTAGTCGCATGGAGGCCAGGTCGTCCACCTCCTCTGGCTTGACGATAATGCGGATCTCGCGGCCAGCCTGGATGGCAAAGGCCTTCTCCACACCCTCGAAGCCGCTGGCCAGGTTCTCCAGCGTCTCGAGCCGCTTGATGTAGTGTTCCAGGGTCTCCATCCGTGCCCCGGGGCGGCTGCCGCTGATGGCGTCAGCGATCTGGACGACGATGGCCTCCACCGTGCGCGGCTCTTCCTCTTCCTCGTGGTGAGCGGCGATGCAGTGGACCACCGCCGGGCTGACGCCGTACCGACGGGCCAGCTCTGCCCCGATGACGGCGTGAGTACCCTCCACCTCGTGGTCGATGGCCTTCCCCAGGTCGTGGAGGAGGGCGCCCCGGCGGCAGACGCTGACATCGGCGCCGATCTCCTCTGCGAGCAGGCCGGCGATATGGGCGCTCTCCACGGCGTGCAGGAGCTGGTTCTGGCCGTAGCTGGTGCGGAACTTGAGCCGGCCCAGGGTCTTCAGGATCTCCGGGTGAAGGCCGGGGCAGCCGGCCTCGATGGCCGCCTCCTCACCGGCGTCCTTGATGTTTGACTCCACCTCCTGCCGCGCCTTCTCCACCATCTCTTCGATGCGCGTGGGATGGATGCGCCCGTCTGTCACCAGCTTGCTGAGGGCAAGCCGGGCGATCTCCCGTCGCACCGGGTCGAAGCCGGAGAGGGTGACGGCGTCCGGGGTGTCGTCGATGATGAGGTCGACGCCGGTGGCGGCCTCTAGGGCGCGGATGTTACGGCCCTCGCGTCCGATAATCCGGCCCTTCATGTCGTCGCTGGGGATGGGGACCACAGAGACAGTGGTTTCGGAGACCACGTCAGTGGCCAACCGTTGCATAACGGTAGCCAGGATATCGCGGGTGCGGGCCTCGCCTTCCTCCTTTACCTCCGCCTCGACGGCGCGGACTCGGCGGTTGGCGTCCTCCCGGGCCTCCTTCTCTACCTCTGCCAGGAGGATGTCGCGGGCCTCCTGGTTGGTGAGGCCTGAGATCCTCTCTATCTCCTCTAGCTGCTTCCTGCGCAGTTCGCCTAGTTCTGCCCTGGTCCCGGCTAGTTCCTTCTCCTTCTCGTCTAGGGATTGATTGCGGTGGTCCAGGGCCTCTAGCTTGCGATCCAGGTTCTCTTCTCGCTGGGTAACGCGCTGCTCCAGCTTCAGGACTTCGGCTCTTCGCTCCTTGAGCTCGGCCTCAACCTGGGCCCGCAGTCGAATTGCCTCTTCTTTTCCCTCTAGAAGGATCTCCTTTTGTTTGGTTTGAGCCTCTGCGAGGATCTTGGCAGCGTCTCTTTCCGCTGCCTCTACACGCCCCTGGCTGATCCTCTGCTTTATGGTGTTGCCGAGAAGAGCCCCGATCGCCAGCCCCAGGACGCCAAAAACGACGCCTAAGACTATGGCTACGGGCATTGCAACCTCTCTTTCTGTTTAGGCGTTCTCCTTGTCTCGATTATGTCTTCGCTGATCCATCAAATGTTGAACCCGCCGTCGGCGGGGCGATCTTCAAGTTCATCATACGGGCAGCCCAGCGAGGGTGTCAAGGAAGCTGGCGGCGCCCTCCGCTCAGGTCTCCCGGGGCTCCCGGCCGTCCGCCTCGTTCCCGCCGGCCTCCTGCCAGCAGCGGTCCATGGTGCGACGAGCCACGTCGTAGGAGAAGCCGCGGCGCACCAGGAAGCCGCCCAGGCGGCGTCGGAAGGTTTCGTAGTCCAGGCCGCGGAAGGCGTGCAGGCGGCGACTGGCCGCGCGATAGGCGGCCTCTTCGTCGGCCACGGAGACCGTGGCGGCGGCGGCCATCTCGGCATCTACCCCCTGGGCCCGCAGCTCTTGCGCGATGAGGCGCCGACTGCGAGGGCTGGTGGCCTCCCGGGTCTCCGTCCAGAAGTGGGCGAAGGCCTTGTCGTCCAGATAGCCTCGCTCCCTGAGCTGGCGCACCGTCTCGTCGATGAGCCGCAGGCCGATGCCGCGCCGGCCCAGGCGGCGGCGCATCTCCTTCTCGCTGCGAGGCCGGTAGGAGAGGAGACGCAGGGCGGCCTCGTAGGCCGAGTGGCGCGCGTCCGCCTCCTGGAGGGCGTTCACCTGGGCCTCGCTGAGCTCCATGCCGCTGTGGAGGCCGGCGTCCTGGGCCAGGTGAAGGGCGAGGGCGAAGGCGAAGCGGCCCTCGTCTCCGTAGACGTTGACCCGCTGTCGGCGCTTCTGCCTCTCGATGGCGGAGATGATCATCGACCGCAAATGAGGAAGCCTGGCCCGCCTGGGCCGGCCTCCCAATTCTATGGGGCTCTCGAAGGGCGGCTAGGGCTCGCCTTCCTCCTCGCTGGGGGCGGCAGTGGCTGCGTGGCCACCGGCGGCGTCCCGGATCCGCTGCTCGATCTCGACGGCCAGCTCGGCGTTCTGGCGCAGGTACTCCTTGGCGGCCTCGCGGCCCTGACCCAGGCGCAGGTCGCCGTAGCTGAAGAAGGCACCCATCTTCTTGAGGATGGCCGTCTCAACTCCCAGGTCGACGATGTCGCCCTCGCGGCTGATCCCCAGGCTCTTGCCGGTGAACATAATGTCGAACTCGGCGGAGCGGAAGGGAGGCGCCACCTTGTTCTTGACCACCTTCGCCCGCACACGGCTGCCGATGACCTGGGGCCCCTGCTTGATGGACTCCACCCGGCGCAGGTCGATGCGCACCGAGCTGTAGAACTTGAGGGCGCGACCCCCGGGCGTCACCTCCGGGTTGCCGAAGACGATGCCCACCTTCTCCCGCAACTGGTTGATGAAGATGACCGCGGTGTGGGAGCGGGCGATGGCGGCCGCCAGCTTGCGCAGAGCCTGGGACATGAGGCGCGCCTGGAGGCCGGGGAGCGAGTCGCCCATCTCTCCCTCGATCTCGGCTCGGGGCACCAGGGCGGCGACGCTGTCCACCACCACTATGTCCACGGCGTTGCTGCGGACCAGGGCCTCGGTGATCTCCAGGGCCTGCTCGCCGGTGTCGGGCTGGGAGATCAGGAGGTCGTCTACCTTGACGCCGATGGAGGCAGCGTAGGTGGGCTCCAGGGCGTGCTCCACGTCGATGTAGGCGGCCATGCCACCCATCTTCTGGGCCTCGGCGATGATGTGCTGGGCCAGGGTGGACTTGCCGGTGGACTCCGGCCCGAAGATCTCGGTCACCCGGCCTCGGGGGATGCCGCCCACGCCCAGGGCCAGGTCCAGGGCCAGGGAGCCGGTGGGGATGGTCTCCACCTGGAGATGGGCGGAGGCCTCGCCGAGGCGCATGATGGCGCCCCGCCCGAACTGCTTCTCTATCTGGCCAATGGCCAGCTCGAGAGACCGCTGCTTGTCGGTCGTGGCTGGGCCGGACTGTGTGGTAGGCTGGTCCGTTGTCACGAGAGCCCCCTCCCTGGGCGCAACCACTAAGGCGATTGCGCAATTTCCCTGCTTTCGGCGGCATGATAGCACGGGGCTGGGGGCCCCGCAAGGAGGGGGGAACTGGGAACAAGGAACCAGGAACAAGGAACTGGGAACTGGGAACAAAGAGGGTGGGGGGGACTGATTTGTTTCCGGGCGACGGCGGGTTATCCTACACAGGCGTCCACCCGCCGCTGGCGGGCGGCCCGAGAAGGAGGCGAGCATGCGACGCGCGGCGCTTCTCTACTGGATAGCGGTGGCGGCCCTCCTGGCGCTGCTGCTGGAGGCTGCTTCGGGCTTCATTCTCTGGATCGCGCTGCCCCGTGCAGGCGGCTTTCACTTTCGCGGCTCCGGGTCGCGGGCGGCGCACGAGAGCTTCGGGTTCACCCGCGAGACGTGGCTGGACATCCACGACTGGGCGGGCATCGCCCTCATCGTCATCCTGCTGGTGCACCTGCTCCTGCACTGGCGATGGGTGGTGGGCGTCACCCGGCGGGTGGTGCTGTCCGCCGGAGGCGGATTCGTCTCTGGCGAAGGCTCGTCGGGGGAGCGGTAGGCATGCCCACCACCCTCCGCATCCACCTGACGCCGCGCTCGGCACGGGACGAGGTGCTGGGCCTGGAGGGCGATGTCCTGCGGGCGCGGGTGACGGCGCTGCCCGTAGAGGGCCGCGCCAACGAGGCCCTCCTGCGCCTGTTGGCGGAGGCGCTGGGCGTCCCCAAGACCTCGCTGCGCATCGTGCGCGGGCAGCGGGGCCGCAAGAAGCTGGTGGTGGTGGAGGAGCTGGACGCGGCGGAAGTAAGGCGCCGCCTCGAACCTCGAGCCTAGCAGGGTGCTGATAAGCCCAAGTGGGCCGCTCGTGGTTCGACAGGCTCACCATGAGCGGAATGTAGCAACCGCTCACCCTGAGCCTGTCGAAGGGCGTCCTGAGCCTTCGGCCCGACCTCAGGCCGAGGGCCAGTCGAAGGGCGAGCGGCGACTTTTTCAGCAGCCTGCTAGAGGCTCTGGGACACGGCCTGGGCCAGGAACTGGAGGAGGATGATGGCCACCAGGGGCGTGATGTCGATCATGCCGATGCGGGGCACGATCCGTCGCAGAGGCGAGAGGATGGGCTCCGTGATCTGGTCCAGCACCTCGACGAGCAGGTTGCGGGGGTCGAGGGCGAACCAGGAGAGGATGGCCCGCAGGAAGATGGCCGCCGAAAGAACCTGGAGCAAGACAAGGACAAAGGTGACGAGGATGGCTCTACCCTCCCAGGGTCTTCCCCTTCTCGTAGGTGGCGATGATGGCCTCAATGATGGCGGCACGCACGCGGGCGTTCTCGAGCACGCGTAGGCCCTCGGCGGTGGTGCCAGCGGGCGAGGTGACCATGTGCCGCAGCTCGGAGAAGGGTGTGCCCGTCTCCTGGGCCAGGCGGGCTGTCCCCAGCACCGTCTGAGTCACCATCTCGATGGCCAGGTCCCGTCGCAGTCCGATGTGCACACCGGCGTCGGTCAGGGCCTCCATCACCAGGAAGATGAAGGCCGGGCTGCTGGCGGAGACGGCGGTGGCCATGTCCAGGTACTTCTCGTCGGCCATATAGAGCTCGCGGCCCATAGCCGACAGCAGGCTCCGTACCTTCTCTCGCGTCTCCTCGTCGACGGCGTCGGTGGCCGTCCACAGGCTCATGCCCTCGCCGACCATGGCCGGGGTGTTGGGCATGACCCGCACCACCATCGGGTGGTTCAGAGCGCTGCACAGCCGCTCGATGCGCACGCCCGCCATGATGGAGACCACCGTCTGGCGGGAGTTCAGGTGGCCCTGGATGACCTTGGCGACGCTCCCGAACTCCTGGGGCTTCACGGCCAGGATGGCTATCTCGGCCTCGGCGGCGACGCGGGCGTTGTCGTCGGTGATGGCGAGGCCGTACTGGCGGGCCAGCAGGTCCCGTCGCTCGGGCCTGATGTCGCTGGCCACGATGTCGGCCGGCGAGAGAACGCCCTTCTTCAGGATGGCGGCCACGATAGCCTCACCCATGAGGCCGCCGCCGATCAGTCCCAGCCGTGTCCCCATTCTACTCCTCCTCTGGTCGCGCCCATTCCCAGGCCGGCTCCCGCGGCCCGAAGATGGCGCGTCCGATGCGAACTATCGTGGCGCCCTCCTCGATGGCGACCTCAAAGTCATCCGTCATGCCCATAGACAGGTCACGCAGCCCCAGAGCATCCCGCAGGCGGCGCAGCTCCCGAAAGACGGGCCGCACTTCCTCCGGATCGTCGACCAGGGGCGCGACCGTCATGAGCCCCTGCACTGCCAGGCCCGGCAGCCGGGCGATCTGTTCCAGAGCCCAACCCGTCTCCTCGGGCCTGAGGCCGAACTTACTGGCCTCGCCGGCGACGTTGACCTCCAGCAGAATGGGCAGTGGCCCTGCCTGCCGAACGGGGAGGCTCGCGGCCTGGCGGCTGATGAACTCAGCCAGGCGCACGGAATCGACGCTGTGAATTATATCAAAGAGGCCCAGTGCTGTCTTGACCTTGTTCGTCTGCAAATGACCCACCAGGTGCCAGCACGGGCGCGACCCCAGAGCCTCGACTGCGGGGATCTTGGCGACTGCCTCCTGCACGCGGTTCTCGCCGATGTCGGTCAGGCCGGCGCGGCAGGCCTCGACCACCAGGGTCGGCGGGAACGTCTTGCTCACCCCGACGACGGTCACTTCGTCCGGGGAGCGGCCCGCCCGCTGGCAGGCCGCCGCCACCCGCTCTCGCACGGACCGCAGGTTGTCAGCGATACCCACAGGTCGAGCATAGCACCAGGCGCGACGGCGTGGAAATGGACGTTGGGGAGTCTCACAGCGGATGGGGAACGGATAAGCGGATGAGAATGGGGACGCATCCGTTCATCCGTTCGACATCCGGTGTGAGGAATCACGGCGGGCCGATGCCCGGCGGGCGGAAGTGCCGCTGCTCCCAGCGGGCGAAGAGGTAGAGAGCGACGGCGATCGCGGCCACCGGGATGAGGGCCAGGGCCGGGTGGACCGTGAAGAGAAAGAGGACCAGCACCACGGCCAGGACGAAGCTGATGAGGGCCACCAGGGGCCAGAAGAGGATGCCGAAAGCGGCCCGGGTCAGCACCCAGACCTCCAGGCAGCCTCCCGGCTCTTGCTGGGGCTCCTGCTGGTGGTACACGAGCAGCTCCGTCGTGGAGAGCATAGGCTCGACGGCAGGCGGCGATCAAGCGGGATGCTGAGGGCGGGTCGAAGGCGGGTGGTCAGTGTATCCGCTCGGCGCAGGTGCCGACCTGGTTCGCCAGGTTGCCCCCGATGGTGTTCTTGCCCACGTCCACGGAGCCGGCGTGGAAGAGGCAGATGGCGGAGCCCTTGTTCCACATGATGTAGTTGGAGACGATCCGTCCCTCGGCGCCGTTGACAAAGGAGACGCCGATGCCGGCGTTGTCCAGCAGGCTGTTGTCCTGCACGACAAGCTTGGCGCCCTGTGAGAGGAGGCCGCCGCCCAGTATGGTGCCCAGGGGCGCGGTGTCCTGCACGACGTTGCCCAGGAAGGAGCCCGTCGCCCGAAGCACGATGGTTCCGGAAGGGTTGCTGGGCAGTCGCGGCGCTGGATAGGCGCGGTACTCGGCGGCGTGCTCCTGGTTGCGCTCGAAGCGGTTGAGCAGGGCGGAGACGTCGGCGCCCCACACGAAGAGCCCCGTCAGGCGGTTGTCGTTGATCCGGTTGCTGATGAGGGTGGCCTTCGTGCCGGGAAAGAAGACCAGCCCGGTGCTGCCGTTGTCCTCGATGGTGTTGTCGTTCAGGTGGTATTCGCCGCTGGCGACGAAGGCGCTGGGGCTGGCCAGGTAGCAAGGCGGAGGCTCGACCGTGGCTGCAGGCAGGAGCTGGCAGGGCGGCTGGCCGGCGAAGAAGCCCGGCCCTCGGTTGGACGCCACCTCGCTTGTCGATAGCTGGACGCGGCCCACGTTGCCCACCGCCGACACGCCCACACCGCCGTTGTCCCGTATCTCGCTGCCCACTACGGCGGCGCTGGAACCGCTGCGGATCAGGACGCCGTCGGCCGAGACTCCCGTCACCAGCGAGTCGCTCACCTCGGCGCTGCTGCCGGCGTCGATGTGGATGCCGATGTAGCCCCCGGACACGGCCACGTTCCGGAACCGGACGTCCTTGGAGTTGAAGACGTAGACATTGGCGGGGACGCCCCCGCGCAGGCCCAGGTTCTCCAGTGTGATGCCGACGGTGTTGAGGATGAGGACGCCGTCGTGGCCGCCGAGGCCGTCCAGGACGGTGGCCTCGGGTCCGGCGCCGCGCAGGGTGAGGCCGGGGGGCGTCGTCTGGTCGAAGACGGGCGTCTCCGAGTAGACGCCGGCCGCCAGGCAGATGACGCCTCCCGCCGGAGCGGAGGCGATGGCGGCGCGCAGGCTCTGGCCGGGCCATACGTTGACCGAGCAAGGCGTGGCCTGGGCGAGGGCCCGGCCGGGGAGCGAGGACAGGAGGACGGCCAGGGCGACCAGGAGGAGAAGAACGCCTGCCTGCCGGACAGGGAGCGCTGCCGCCGCTGGGCGGCGTCTTGTGGTGGGGCCGAGGTCGGCGGTGCTGGCGGGGCGCACGGTGTACGCAGGTTAATGCGAGGGCGCGATTCTGTCAACACCCACTCGGCGTGGGCTGCGGCTTCTTGGCCGCACGGTGATTGCCGCGACAAGCGTGGCGGAAGGGTGCCCCAGCCACGATGCGGTCAAGATCGATCAGGAGGCCCTTGGCAAGGGAGCGTCGACGGCATAGGGACAAGGCGAGTCCCTAGCGACGGGTGACTGCGAGCGCTGCTGGCGCGAGAGTGGTGCTTGACACAAACACGAGGGCTGCCGCACCCGGATCGATTTCCACATAGGCTGACGCTGCCGCTAGCATGGCGGCGACCAACACCGCTATGATCCCAAACCACGCTCCGAACCGCACAAGAGCGCTGCGATGCGTGATCGCCCCCGTGATAGTGCCCGCGCAGCTCGCGATCCAGCCTGGCTGGCGGGATGTCGCTGATCCGGTGGGCGGAGGCCCGTAATCTGCAAGCCGCTCCACCGCGTCTGCAAAGCGGAGGCTGGCGGCGTCCCCCCGGTCGCGCAGTTGTGCGAGCTCCTCCCTCGAATGGGTGGCCTCGTGCTCAGGAAGGTATGCATAGAGGAACTGCGCTAGCTCGCTCAGCAAGTCCCTGACCTCGGTGAGCCCTGTAGAGTCTGCAACCCGAGTTAGCACGCGCCTCGGCACGGCAGTCAGCGCCGTGAGGAGCCGCCGCGACTGCGGCTCCAGCCGTAGCCAAGGGATGCGGCCCGTAGAGTAAAGAGCACTGTCCCAGGTCCACAATACCTCCGCGCCGGGTGCCTGCCATATAGTGCGCATATCCACAAACGCCCGGTCCGGCGCGTGTTCGCGCATATAACTGTGCCACTCTGCGGGCAAAGCCCACGAGCTGGTGGGCAACAGAAACACCCGGAGCGCACGGACGGCGCGGTGGTGGTCCCGCACCTGCCGGGCGACGGCGAAAGCTCCAAGTGCCTCGTATGCCTCGAAGACCGCGATGAAGAGGTGCTGCTCGGGAGAGACAGCCACGCGCGGGCTCTCTTTTTCGAGCACCGAGCGACCCCCGGCGAGGAGCAATGCTATTGCGCCAGAAGCGAGCGCCCCGCCAAGCCAGTACACCACCAGGTCTGGCGCGCTCCCCGGCAGTCGAGCCCCCAGCAGCCAGGCTACCACGGGAAGAACTGGTGCCACGCTCAGGCCAAACGCGACTAGGATAACCTTCTGCACCAGGCCTAGGGCATGCCACAGCCATGTCTGCTCAAGCGTCTCCACCTCACGGAGGGACGCTTTGAGCGATTGGTAGTACTTCTCGAGGGTCTCTTCACCTATCGGCTCGGTTTCCACCTGTTCCACTTTGCTGGCCTCCCGCGAGCGCTGTCGGCAGCTACGTGCGCAATGCTGAACGTCTGTGCTCGCTACACGCCCGCATTAGAACGCCCGTTCCTTCGCATCATAAGGTCTCGCACGGCGCGAGTCAATAGAAAGCGCCCCTGTGGCCAATGCGTCTACCCACACTTGTTGTACCCGCACCGGCGGCAGATGAGGCAGCCCTCGGCGAAGACGAGGATGGCGCCGCACTCCGGACAGAGGAGGCCGGTGGAGACGTCGGAGGAAGTGGGAAGTGGGAACTGGGAACTTCCGCCAGAGGCGGATTCGCCTCCGGCGAAGGGCCTTGCGCGGCCCCGACTCTTCGGTCTAGTTCCTACTTCCAAGTTCCCAGTTCCTCGTTCCGCAAACTTCAGCTCCAGCCAGCGGAAGATGTAGTCCACTATCGAGCTGGCCTGGGGGATCTCGGGGTTGCTCGTGAAGCCGTAGGGCTCGAAACGGACGCCCTTGAACTTGGCAGCCAGGTTCTCGATGGGGACGCCGTACTGGAGGGCCAGCGACGTCATCACCGCCAGCGAGTCCATGAGCCCGCGGATGGTGGAGCCCTCCTTGGAGATGGTGATGAACACCTCCCCCGGCGAGCCGTCCTCGAAGAGGCCCACTGTCAGGTAGCCTTCCTGCTCCCCCACGCGGAACTTGTGGGTGAGGGAGCGCCGCTCGTCGGGCAGGCGACGGCGGTAGGGGACGGCGGCCCGCCCCGCCGGCGGCAGGACGCCGGGCGGCAGGGCCATGGCGACCTCGGCGGCGACGGCCTCGGCCTGCTCCGGGCCGCGCACGGTGGCGTGAGACAGCACCTGCATCTCCCGCGAGCGGTCCCGGTAGATGGTGATGCCCTTGCAGCCCTCACGGTAAGCCAGGAGGTAGGCCTTCTCCACGTCGTCGGGCGTGGCCGCCTCGGGGAAGTTGATCGTCTTGCTGACGGCGTTGTCGGTGTGGCGCTGGAAGGCGGCCTGCATGCGCACGTGCCACTCGGGGGAGATGTCGTGCGCGGTGACGAAGACACGCCGCACCGGGGCCGGTATCGAGCGGCGGCGGCTGGCGGAAAGGGCCTTCAGGCTGCCGACCTGGGCCAGCTCCTGGATCAGCTCCGTGGACTGGAAGCCCTCCCGACGCGCCACCTCCTCGAAGCACTTGTCCACCTGCGAAAGCTGGGTGACCCGGCCTGGGTCCTTGGAGTCCAGGAAGTGCTGGCGGACGAAGGCCAGGGCGAAGACCGGCTCGATGCCGGCCGAGCAGTCGGCGATGATGGAGAGGGTGCCGGTAGGCGCCACCGTCGTGCGCGTGGCGTTGCGCAGGCGCAGGCCGGCCTTCTCGTAGGTGGAGCCCTTCCAGGTGGGGAAGACGCCTCGCTCCCGGGCCAGCTCCTCGGAGGCGCGGTCGGCGTGCTCTTGGATGAAGGTCATCAGGCGCTCGCCCAGGCTCAGGGCCTGCACCGAGTCGTAGGGGATGCCCAGCCGGAAGAGGAGGTCGGCCCAGCCCATGACGCCGAGGCCGATCTTGCGGGTGAGCTTCGTCATGCGCTCGATCTCCGGCATGGGGTAGAGGTTCATGTCGATGACGTCGTCCAGGAAGCGCACGCAGAGGGGGATGACCTCCGCCAGCCCCTCCCAGTCCACGTCCCCGCTAGGAACTGGGAACTGGGAACTGGGAACTGGGCCCCGCCGCCCCTCGCGTTGACTGGCGGGTGTTGCTGGTTCCTGGCGCACGAACTTCGACACGTCCAGGGAGCCCAGGTTGCAGGACTCGTAGGGCAGGAGGGGCTGCTCGCCGCAGGGGTTGGTGGCCTCGATGCGCCCCAACTGCGGCGTTGGGTTGTCCCGGTTGACGCGGTCGAGGAACACCAGGCCGGGGTCGCCGTTCTTCCAGGCGTTCTCCACGATCTGGCGGAAGACGTGGCGGGCGTTCAGGCGGCGCGTCACCTGGCCGTTGCGGGGATTGACCAGCTCGTACTCCTCGTTGCGCTCCACGGCGGCCATGAAGCTGTCGCTGGCCGCCACCGAGATGTTGAAGTTCGTGAGGGTGACCATGTCCGACTTGAGGTTGACGAACTCCTCGATGTCGGGGTGCTCGACGGCCAGGATGGCCATGTTGGCGCCGCGGCGGGTGCCCCCCTGCTTGATGGCTTCGGTGGCGGCGTCGAAGACGCGCATGAAGGAGACGGGCCCGCTGGCGATGCCGCCGGTCGATTGGACGCGGTCGCCGGCGGGGCGCAGGCGGCTGAAGGCGAAGCCGGTGCCGCCGCCGCTCTGGTGGATGAGGGCCGTGTGCTTGATGGCGTCGAAGATGCCGGTCATGGAGTCCTCCACGGGGAGGACGAAGCAGGCCGATAGCTGCTGGAGGGG